>ERZ795056.6903-NODE-6903-length-10986-cov-17.709725_pt1 | contig 10986 bp, 8 predicted proteins | sample MGYA00375140_ERZ795056 | MGnify/ENA primary metagenome ERZ795056 (study PRJEB30185, sample SAMN05720227) | activated sludge metagenome | isolation source: Anaerobic digester | place: USA | collected 2015-03-09 ...
CCGCGGCAGGTGAGTTGCCTGCCAAGCGCATCTCGCTGGCGCTTGGGGTAGAAGCCACCGGGGCTCTCAACCTAGTTTCGGGCAACTACTTGCATAGCACCGAGCTTCGCAGCTTTCTTCGTTTGGCCTGGTGGCGTGCTGCGATCGACTTTGGTGGTGGTGGTGGGTTTGGGCCCCTGACTCCAAGCTGGCGCGCCTTTCTTGTCGTGCGAACCTGGTTTGGTCGCCGAGATCCAGAGCAAACAGGCTGCCAAGTACGTCCCGCAACGCTCTAGCGCTGCGTCGGTTTGTCTCGACAATCACGCCTCTTTTGCCGCTTGGGTAGAACTTCTCGTCGACAAAAGCGACCAGAATCTACTCTTGACAGGACGCTGTCGGACTCTATGATGCAGCTTCTTGAATTCAACTATGCCTATTCGTGAACTCACATATCGCTTGGTCGACCTCGATGTAAACGAGACATCTGTTGATGGCTTGCTTGCTTCTGAGCTACTGCAAGAAGCTGTTGCAGACCAAGATGCTGAGCTGGAGAGCTCTGCAGTTCAGCTCTCTGTTCGGCTGACCAAGCACAACTCTATTGTTCAGTGCGATGGCAGGCTATCAGGGCATCTCGTCATGCCGTGTCAGCGCTGCCTTGGGCCGGCTAGGGTTGAAATCGACGAACCTATTCGTACGGTATTTGCTCCACCAACGACTGTTTTGGCCGATGAAAACAGCTTCGATGCAGCAGCTTCCGATGACGATGACGACCTAGATTACGCACATCATGATGGGGAGGTTGTCGACCTCTGGTCGGTTGTGCGAGAGTACATCATCCTATCTGTGCCGATGTTATTGCTCTGTAAAGACGAGTGCTTGGGACTGTGCCAAGCCTGCGGCACAGACCGAAACACCAGCGTATGTAACTGCCGACCCGAGCCAATGCTGTCGCCGTTCGCTGCGCTACGAGATATCAAACCGTAACCTCACCCGGAGAAGTTGAGAAAATGGCCGTTCCTAAGAGAAGACAGTCAAGTGCTCGGCGAGATTCACGTCGCGCGCAGTGGATGAAAGTTGCACCGGCGGCGTCCAGCCCATGCCCTAACTGCGGTGCCTCGCGGCTGCCCCACCGTATGTGTGAGGCTTGTGGTTGGTATGGTTCTGCTAAAGAAGGCCGAGTTGTTGTCGCGCCAAAGCAGAAAGCCCAGCCTGAAGGTACCGCTAGCGAGAGCACCTGAGCTGAAAGCGTAATGTCGTGGCGGCAGTAATTGCCATCGACGCGATGGGCGGGGATTCCGCGCCGGGACCTGAGGTCGCCGGTGCGGTTCAGTCGGTTCGTGCTTCCGGCTCCCGCGTCATCCTAGTAGGGGATGAGAGTCGCCTGCGCCTCGAGCTTGCAAAGCTGGAGGCTCAGGATCTTAACATCCCAATTCGGCACTGCAGCCAGGTGATCACTATGCATGATCACCCTGGTCAAGCGGTGCGTGCAAAGCGTGACTCCTCCATGCGGGTCGCGTTTGAGCTGGTTAAGCGCGGCGAGGCGCATGCCATCGTCTCAGCCGGAAATTCCGGCGCGATGCTTGCCTGTGGCTTGCTTGTCCTGCACCGACTAAAAGGGTTAGACCGACCAGGCATTGCAGTAACTTTGCCCACGCTCGAGCGAAGGTCGGGGAGTCTGCCGAAACTTGGCCAGTGTTTGCTTCTGGACACGGGGGCAAATGTTGAGTGTAAGCCGCAGACGCTGGCGCAGTTTGCTGTGTTAGGTGCGACATTTACGCGTCTGCGCAAACTGCAGCCAAAGCTGCTCCCGCGTGTTGGATTGCTTGCCAACGGGGAAGAGGACAGCAAGGGAACTCAGCTGCTGCGCGATGCCTATGCGCTGCTCAAGAATGTTCAATCCACTGACTTTGAGTTCATTGGCTTTGTGGAGGGACGGGACATTTTCCAGTGGAGTCGGGCGGGCGGCTCTGGAGATGGCAGCGGCGTCGATGTTGTTGTCACCGATGGGTTTACTGGCAACGTGGTACTGAAGACGGCTGAAGGAGCCGGGCGCTTTTTGGCCGAAGTTCTTCGTATGGAAGTGAAACGCTCTTGGCTGGCTCAAGCGGGGGCGCTGCTGATGTGGCCGGCTTTACGTGCACTGAAGCAGGTCGTAGATATCGAGGGGCGAGGTGGGGCACCGCTCCTGGGAATCGATGGTGTAGCGATCATTTGCCATGGGCGGTCTAGCGCGCGGGCGATTCAGCGTGCGATTGAGGTGGCAGAAGAGCAGGTCACTGCCGGGCTGACACCAGCCATGCAGGATGCGATTCAGAAGCATCGCTCTCTCGGTTCTTCGGGGGGCGGCGGGAATCCGGGGGCGCCCGGTCAAGGCGCGGAGACGGCATGACATCGAGCGAGCAACAAGCAGCTACGGCTGCGAGCGCAGCACCACTGCGCCGAGTGGTCATTCTTGGTACCGGCAGCGCTGTTCCAGAGAAAGTGCTGTCTAACGAGGACTTGAGCAAGTTCGTGGACACCTCGGATGCATGGATCCGCGAACGTACCGGCATTGCTGAGCGACACGTGGTCAAGAAGGGGGAAGCCGCTTCCGATCTGGCCTCTGAGGCTGGGCGGCGAGCTTGCCAAGCTGCAGGGATTTCCCCAGCGGAGATCGACTGCGTAATCTGCGCAACGATCAGCGCGGACATGACACTGCCTTCGTGTGCTGTGTTTGTGCAGCGCAAGATTGGGGCGGCGCCGCACTGTCCGGCTTTTGACTTGTCCGCGGCCTGCGGCGGATTCATTTACGGCCTTGCTGTCGCTGAGGGTCTCTTACGCAGCGGCCTTTATCGTCGCATCTTGCTGTGCGGAGTCGAGGTCTTGTCTGGCTACGTAAATTGGCAAGACCGCAACACCTGTGTCCTCTTCGGTGACGGGGCTGGGGCCGCTGTGCTCGGTCTGGCAGATGATGAGCAACAAGCTGCTGGCCGTGGGGTCCTCTCGGTTCATCTATACGCCGATGGCGCGCATGCCGAGTCGCTCTCTATCCCCGGCGGGGGCTCACTTTACCCAACCAGTGCCGAGACTTTGGCTGACGGTAAGCACTTCATTCATATGAACGGCAAGGTCATTTTTACCCATGCCGTGCGCAACCTCTCCTCGGCTTGCCAGGCAGCCATGAGCTCGCAGGGTTTGCAGGCTTCTGACATCGATCTTGTGGTCGCTCATCAGGCCAACCTGCGCATCTTGGAATCGGTTGCGCAGCGACTGAACCTGCCGATGGAAAAGTTTTTCATAAACATCGATCGCTACGGCAATACCTCGTCGGCATCAGTTCCCATTGCGCTTGATGAAGTGGTTCGTTCGGGGCGGGTAAAAAAGGGGGATCGTCTCTTGTTTTGCGCACTCGGTGCTGGTTTGGCATGGGGCGCTGCATGTGTGCGCTGGTGAGGCTGTGACCATGAGCAAGATCGCTTTTGTATTCCCGGGGCAGGGCTCGCAGCAGGTAGGCATGGGGCGCGCGCTGGTCGATGCGTTTCCGTACGTGAAAGAGCTTTTTGGTGCAGCGGATGAGGCGCTTGGATATGCCATCAGTCGGCTGTGCTGGGAGGGCCCGGAGGCGGAGCTGGTGCGGACTCAGAATACGCAACCGGCACTGCTTTTGTGCTCTGTCGCTGCCGCAGAAGTCTTGCATCGGGAGCTTGGGCTGCGCCCGCAACTGTGTGCGGGGCATTCTCTGGGCGAGTACTCGGCGTTGGTGGCGGCGGGGAGCCTGCGCTTGACCGATGCGTTGCGCTTGGTTCATCTGCGCGGGCAGTTCATGCAGGAGGCCGTTCCTGAAGGCGTCGGGGCTATGGCCGCGCTGATTGGTCTTGATGCAGAAGCGGTGCAGAAAATCTGTGAGCAGGCTGGAGACCTGGCGGAGCAGTGCCAGCCAGCCAATGAAAACGGCGCAGGGCAGATTGTGATTTCGGGACACAAGGGCGCTGTGGAGCGAGCCATGGCACTGGCAAAGGCGGGTGGAGCCAAGCTCTGCAAGCTGCTTCAGGTGAGCGCTCCGTTTCATTCTGCGCTCATGCGGCCTGCCGCGGAGCGTCTGCGTGCTGAACTGGCCCAGGTCGAAGTTAGACTGCCTGAGCTGACGGTGATTGCTAATGTAGATGCTGCGCCGTATCCGCAGGGCAATGTGAGCGCAGATGTTGTGCGCGAGCGGCTCTATCAGCAGGTAGCAGGTACCGTGCGGTGGGAGAACTGCGTTAAGACGCTGGTCGCGTGTGGGGCAACCACTGCTATCGAAGTCGGCCCAGGTCGGGTGCTGTCTGGACTTATCAAGCGAATTGCTCCGGCGATAGCCATTCATTCCTTTGCTGATCCGACGGGACTTGAGGCGCTGCGTGGACTGGTCGTTTCCACTGGCAGCTAGGTCTGATTCGCTTCGCTCGCCATCAACACAGCCATTGCCATAGGAGCCCTAACCCATGAGTACTGAGTCCACGGATCGTCGTATCGCCCTTGTCACAGGGGCCTCCAGGGGCATTGGCCGCGCCATTGCTGAGTCGCTGGCTCGTGACGGCTTGTTCGTCATCATCAACTACCAGAGCAACGAAGCCGCTGCGCAAGAGACCTTGGCCGCCATTGGTGGTTCTCAGCATGGTCAGCTGATGCAGTTTGACGTCTCAAACGAGGCCGCAGTGGAAGCGGCGATCAAGACCATATCTGAGCAGCACAAGCGCCTAGATGTACTTGTAAACAATGCGGCGGTGGCTATTGATGGGCTGCTAATGCGCGTCAAGACCGCCGATTGGCATCGCGTATTGGAGACCAACTTGTCGTCTGCGTTTTACCTGTGTCGGGGGGCGTCGCGGCTGTTGCTCAAGGCCAAAGAGAGCGGGCGCATCATCAACCTGACCTCGGTCGTGGGCGAGTCCGGCAATGCGGGACAGGCAAGTTATGTGAGTGCCAAAGCTGGCCTGATCGGATTAACCCGCTCGCTCGCCAAGGAGTTTGCCTCGCGTGGGGTTACAGTCAACGCTGTTTCCCCAGGCTTTATCGAGACGGACATGACGAAGCAGCACCTGGCTGGCGATGCGCGCCAGCAGCTGATTTCTCAGATCCCACTGGGGCGGGTTGGTCAGCCGCAGGACATTGCTGCTGCAGTGGCATTTCTGGCCTCCCCAGCCGCCAGCTACATCACAGGGCAGGTCCTGCGCGTAAATGGCGGCTTACTGATTGGCTAAAGACCACTCGACGTGAAAATGCGCTGCTTTTTTCAGCGGCGCTGTGACAAACTAGGCGCCCATGGTGCGTGTAGGACACGCCGCACCTGTGCAAATCACTGGCGGTAATTCGGTTCGCCAGCAATCATTTGGAGGAGTTTGATGAGCGTTGTTGATATTGAAGCCGAAGTTCGCGAGCTCATTTGCTCGCAGCTGGAAGTTGCCCCTGAGAAGGTCAAGCTCGAAGCCAGCTTTGTTGATGACCTGAAGGCTGACTCGCTGGCCGTGGTCGAGCTGGTTCTTGCTCTCGAAGAGAAGTTTGAGATCGAGATTCCTGATGAGGACACCGAGCGCATTAAGACCGTAAAGGACGCGGTGGATTACATCAAAGAGCACCGTAAGAAGTAAGCGTAGTCGCGCTTCCGCTCTTGCACTGCAGGGCTCGTTTATGGCCTGCAGTGTGACAGCATCTAACGGTGCTGCAGGTTACGGGGCGCGCTGACAGTCTGTTGGAAGCAGTGTTTAGGGCTAAAGAATCGCTAGCTCGTCTAGTTATCGACAAACAGTAGTTTCCCGTCGCTAACCATCCGAAACAGCACTAGTTTTCTTAGTCTGAATGAAAAAACTGAATTGACATTTCTGCCGGAAAAAATACTCTCACCAAGTTCGGTTCTTCGGGGATCGTCCAACGGCAGGACACTAGACTCTGACTCTAGCTATCTAGGTTCGAATCCTAGTCCCCGAACTCTCACGCTTCTGCAGTATCGGCCCCATAGTCTAGCGGTTAGGACGTTGGCCTCTCACGCCGAAAACGCGGGTTCAAGTCCCGCTGGGGTCACTTAGATTTGCGAGGTTTTTTCACCCAAGCCACCTCGCAACTCGGTGAAAGTCAAAAGTTGTTTGTTTGACTTGTTCTTATCTAGCGCTTGGTTCGGCCCCATAGTCTAGCGGTTAGGACGTTGGCCTCTCACGCCGAAAACGCGGGTTCAAGTCCCGCTGGGGTCACCAAAAGCCCTCTCAATTATGTTGAGAGGGCTTTTTTATTGGCCACAAGGTTACAACTCACGTGGACCTGCGCTGGGACGCATATGCGTGCGAGTTTGAGCAGCGTATGTACGCTGGCTCCTGCTGCCCTTGGGATTGTTTGTGCGCTGTTTTGGGAGTGGGTTTAGGGGGGGAACTATGAGGTCAGCTGCCAGTGGCCCGTGGCTAGCTCTGTGATTGCTCCCACGGGAATTCCAGCTACACCGCCTGAGGTCGTGAGAGCTTCTTTCAGGTAGTGACCGGTGTGCGTGCCTGGCGTTGCTGCGACTTGTTCTGGGGTGCCAGTGGCAATGATGCGGCCTCCGCGCTCTCCACCTTCGGGGCCGAGGTCGATGACCCAGTCGGCGCACTTGATAACGTCTAGGTTGTGCTCGATGACCAGTACCGTATTCCCGGTGCGTACCAAGCGATCGAGGACCGACAGCAGCCGCTTGATGTCATCAAAGTGCAACCCAGTTGTGGGTTCATCTAGGACGTAGAGTGTCCGTCCGGTCTCCTTGCGGCACAGTTCACGCGACAGCTTAACCCGCTGCGCTTCGCCGCCTGAGAGCGTCGGCGCTGGCTGCCCAAGTGCGAGGTAGCCAAGTCCCACGTCACAAAGCGTGCTGAAGATCGGATACAGACCTGGATGGGCAGAGAACAGCTCCTTGGCCTCTGCGATCGGGGTATCTAGGACTTCGGCAATGCTCTTGCCGCGATAGCGCACGCGCAGAGTCGCTTCGTTGTAGCGCTTGCCCTTGCAAACCTCGCAGGGGACAAACACGTCGGCTAGAAAGTGCATCTCGACGCGCTTAACGCCATCTCCCTCGCAGGCTTCGCACCGACCGCCGGCCACGTTGAAGGAGAATCGCCCAGGCTTGTAGCCATACGTGCGGGCTTCAGGCAGCTCGGCAAAGAGGTTGCGGATGAGGTCGAACGCCTTGGTGTAAGTCGCAGGGTTTGAGCGCGGCGTGCGTCCAATGGGCTGCTGGTCGATGGCGATGATCTTGTCTAGGTGCTCAAGCCCCACGATGCGATCGTGTGCGCCCACGGGATCGCGAGAGTCATGCAGCTCGCGCATGAGGGCAGGGCGCAGGATTCCATTAATCAGCGACGACTTCCCAGCTCCAGAAACGCCGCTGATGGCGCACAGCGTTCCCAGCGGAATCTTCGCGTCTACGTTCTTCAGGTTGTGCTCGCGAGCGCCCTTAATCTCGATCCACTCGTCAGGCTTGCGGCGGCTGGTTGGTACGTCGATGCGCTCGCGACCGGACAGGTAGGCACCAGTCAGAGAGTGCTCATCGCGCAGCAGCTGCGCTGGTGTCCCTGAGAAGACAACCTTGCCACCGTAGCGACCAGCACCGGGTCCAAAGTCCACCACCCAGTCTGCGGCCAGGACCGTCTCGGCATCATGCTCTACGACGAGCACGCTGTTGCCTTGGTCACGCAGGTGCTGCAGCGTGTTGATGAGGCGCCGGTTGTCGCGTTGATGCAGTCCAATCGAAGGCTCATCGAGCACATACATGACCCCGGACAGCTCGGAGCCGAGCTGCGACGCGAGTCGAATGCGCTGAGCTTCTCCGCCGGAGAGCGTGGCCGCTGCGCGTGACAGCGACAAGTAGTCCAGCCCGACGTTTAGTAGAAATCCGAGTCGAGCGTTGATCTCTTTTTGTAGCTCTTTGGCGATCACGGCGCGCGCGCCTTGCAGTGGCAGCTGGGTGAACAGTGCCGCCGCATCTGCAACGGTCATGCGACAGATTTCCGGTAGCGAGTAGCGCGGCTCTGCACCAGGAGGACAGTGCAGGAAGACCGAGCGTGACTCTGGACGGAGTCGCGTACCTTGGCAGGCCTGACAGTCGGCTTCGCGCAGAAACTTCTCGTAGTACACGCGCATCTGCTCGCTGGGGGTCTGCTTGAAGCGCCGCATCAGCGTGTTGAGGATGCCTTCAAAGCGCATCGCCCAGTTGCCGCTGCCGTTGCGGCCTTCCCACTTTACTTCCACGCGCTTGTCCCCGGCACCGTGCAAGACCAAGTGCTGCTGCTTGGCCGTCAGATCTTTCCACGGCTTGTCGAGGTCGATGCCGTACTCATCCGAGAGCGCGCGGATGATACTAAAAACCCAGCCGTCTCCGCGATCCATGGCGGCTGCCCACGGCTCGATTGCGCCACCGCGAATGGACAGCTTGGGATTTTGAATGACCAGCTGCGGGTCCATCTCCATACGCGTGCCCAGCCCGGTACACTCAGGGCACATTCCCGTTGGAGAATTGAACGAGAATGACTGTGGCTCAAGCTCCGGGAATGCGATGCCACAGTCGGGGCATGCGCGCTTGTCCGAGAGCATAAACTCTGGAGCAGCGGTGCCGTTCTCTTCGGGGCAGACGATGAGCGTGCCGCCAGAGAGTTTGAGCGCGGCTTCCACAGACTCGTGCAGTCGCCGTCGCGTGTCTGGATCGTCACCCGCAATCGAGACGCGATCTGCAACGATCTCGACGGAGTGCTTATGCTTCTTGGATAGCGCGGGCGCATCCTCCAGCTTGACGATCTGGCCGTTGACGCGCGCGCGGCTGTAGCCGTTGTGGCGAGCTTTTTCAAAGAGCTCAGCGTGCTCGCCTTTGCGGTTCTGCACGACTGGGGCTAACAGCGTGACCACGGTGCCCGGCGTCAATGTCGCCAGTTGGGCTGCAATCTCTGCTGGTGACTGTGCTGCGACTTTGCGACCGCACTGATGACAATGCTGCTCGCCGACCCGCGCAAATAGGACGCGCAGGTAGTCTTGGATTTCCGTGACCGTGCCCACCGTCGAGCGCGGGTTGGAAGATGCGCTCTTTTGCTCGATGGCGATGGTGGGGGACAGCCCGCGCAGCGACTCGTACTTGGGCTTGTCCATCTGTCCCAAGAACTGACGGGCGTAGGCTGATAAGGACTCGACGTAGCGGCGCTGTCCTTCGGCATACAGCGTGTCAAAAGCCAGCGATGACTTCCCGGAGCCAGATACGCCGGTAAACACCACCATGCGCTTTTTGGGAATCTCAAGGTGGGCGATCGAGAGATTGTGTTCGGTCGCGCCGTACACCGATATGGTCTCGGGTTCGCTGCCCGGCGGTAGGTTTTGCAGCGTGGGCTGCGACGACGCTGCTATGGGCAGCGCTGTCGGCTCGATGTGGCCAGCTGGCTCGCTGGAAAAAGGCGGAGACTGCGTGCGCGGCTCAACAGAGGTTTTCGACTTAGCCATTAGGCGACCTGGATACTGAAAATTTGACGAGCCTCATCGTAGACGGCTCGTCTCGAAGGTCAATTCTATTGGAGGGAAATCCCAAGCGAGCGGATTGCGCGCCGCGTTGGAGCAGGATGGCTTCGTGCCTGCGTTACTTTTGTGCCTGCATGTTGGCAATGATGGCATTGCCAAACTCGGAGCACTTCACCTCTTTGGCTCCTTCCATGAGGCGCGCAAAGTCGTAGGTGACGGTCTTCTGACCAATCGAGGCGTCCAGGCCTGCGATGATCAAGTCCGCCGCCTCTTGCCAGCCCAGGTGCTCCAGCATCATCACGCCCGACAGAATCACCGAGCCTGGGTTTACCTTGTCCAAGTCCGCGTACTTCGGAGCGGTGCCGTGGGTTGCTTCAAAAACCGCGTGACCGGTCACGTAGTTGATGTTGCCGCCCGGCGCGATGCCGATGCCGCCGACTTGAGCCGCCAGAGCGTCTGACAGGTAGTCGCCGTTTAGGTTCATCGTGGCGATAACGTCAAACTCATCGGGTCGCGTCAGCACTTGCTGAAGCGTGATGTCAGCGATGGCGTCTTTCACCAGCAGCTTGCCGCTGGCCAGAGCGGCCTTCTGCTCAGCATTAGCGGCGGGCTCGCCCTTGTCCTTCTTGGTGCGCTCCCACTGATCCCAGGTGTAGACCTGACCTGCAAACTCTTGCTCGGCCAAGGCGTACGCCCAGTTGCGGAACGCGCCTTCGGTAAACTTCATGATGTTGCCCTTGTGTACGATCGTCAGCGACTTGCGCTTGTGCTTGATCGCGTACTGCAGGGCGGCGCGAACCAGACGGTCCGTGCCTTCTTTAGAGATCGGCTTAAAGCCAATGCCAGAGCTATCCGGGAAGCGGATCTTGGCAAACTCTTTTGGAAACTGCGCCTTGAACAGCTCCATGAATTTCTTGTTGGCTTCGCTGCCAGCCTCAAACTCGATGCCGGTGTAGATGTCCTCGGTGTTCTCGCGGAAGATCACCATGTCGACCTTCTCGGGCGTCTTGACGGGGGACGGCACGCCCTTGAACCAACGTACGGGACGCAGGCAGACGTACAAGTCCAGCATCTGCCGAAGCGCAACGTTTAGTGAGCGAATGCCGCCGCCGATCGGGGTCGTCAGCGGGCCTTTGATCGATACCAGATAGTCGCGGCATGCCTGCACAGTGGCATCGGGCAGCCAGTTCCCGGTCTGCTTAAAGGCCTTCTCGCCGGCCAGGACTTCCAGCCAAGCGATCTTGCGCTCGCCTTTGTAGGCGATTTCGACGGCGGCATCCATTACGCGGACAGATGCGCGCCAGATGTCAGCACCCGTGCCATCACCCTCGATAAAGGGAATGATGGGGTTGTTTGGAACGTGCAGCTTGCCCGTGTCCTTGTTAAGCGTAATCGGCGTGCCGGCGACGGTTGCAGGGGTGGTGCTCATCGGTCAGAGTCTCCTATGCATGATTGCGGGAAAAGTTGTCGGCGATGATCCTATGACCACGCGGCCTTGTAAACCCCTGACCGGCGACTGGCTGAAGTCTTTGCTGA
>ERZ795056.6904-NODE-6904-length-10986-cov-9.470314_pt1 | contig 10986 bp, 11 predicted proteins | sample MGYA00375140_ERZ795056 | MGnify/ENA primary metagenome ERZ795056 (study PRJEB30185, sample SAMN05720227) | activated sludge metagenome | isolation source: Anaerobic digester | place: USA | collected 2015-03-09 ...
TACGGCTCATTTTCCGGCCTGCACCGTGCGAAGCTGAATTAACCGCGGCTTCCAAACCCTTCCCCTTAACAATAAAACCGGGGGCGGTCATGCTGCCAGGAATAATACCGAGCACACCTGCGCCTGCAGGAGTGGCCCCTTTTCTGTGAACAATTACCTCGCGACCTTCCCATTTTTCCTTCCAGGCAAAATTGTGGTGGTTTTCCACCATCCGGAGCGGCTTATGGCTTATTGCCTTCGCAATTCTTTCATGTATGATATGGTGGCAGGCCGAAGCATAATCGCCGGCAAGGTTCATGGCCATCCAGTACTCGCGTCCGGCATCCTCATCAAGGTTTAGCCAGGCAAGGTTGGCCGCTTCGCCCGGCAGCCGGCGCAGTTTTTTGGCCAGCGCCGTGTAATGCTGTGCAATATTGGCACCCAGCGCCCTTGAACCAGAGTGGGTAAGCAGGCCTACATAAGTTCCGGCTTTTAATCCCAATGTTTCATCCGCTTCTACAATCTCCACTGTACCAAATTCGGCAAAGTGGTTGCCCGATCCCGAGGTACCCAACTGTTTCCAGGCCCGGCCATGCAAACCTTTCAGTAAGGGAAGTTCGAAAAACTCCGGCCGTTCCATCACTTCGTGGTCTTCGGCCTGATGAAACTGTCCGCCACTTCCAAAAAGCGTGGCTTCCAGTAATTCGCGGGTAAAAAAGGCTTCACGCTGCACCAGTTCGGCAGGCGGAACCTCAAAAACGCTCAGGCACATACGGCAACCGATATCAACGCCCACACCATAGGGAATCACTGCGTTGTCTGTAGCAAGCACCCCGCCAATGGGAAGCCCATAGCCGGAATGGGCATCGGGCATCAGCGCGCCTGCAACACTTACCGGCAACTTGGCCGCGGTGTACATTTGATGCAGTGCACCCTGTTCAATATGCTCTTCCCCAAAAATGGAAAAGGAGATGCCGTTTTGGTTCAGCGAAATGGTTTCACCATCCTCCGGATCCTTTGGCTTGGGCAGTAATGCTTTTGCAATGGGTCCTAATACTTCATCCTCCGCATAGTCTGCCGGGCACTTCAAAATAGCTTTCAGGATGGTTTGCGCCTCATGCAACGAGGAGTGCTTGAAGTGCTTTTCCATGATATTAATGGCAAGGCTGATCACCGGCGCTTCGGGGTACCCTAGCCCGCGTATGTCCTTTCCACGAATAGTTAACTTTTTCATTCTACTTTTTTAAAAATAATAAATAAATGTGAGCTACCGGTTAATTCATCAATTCAACTGGTCGCCTGAAACCCATTACCTCCACCCGCTGGCTGTTTTCAGTCCGTTCGTGCTGATTGGCAATTTCGGCAATGCTCATGGGCCTGTTTACCAGGGTGTTAAACCCAAAATGGTTGGATAGCCGCTGCGCTTTTGCAATGCCGAGTTTGCCAAATTCGTACCGGGCAATCAGCCTTCCTTTTCGCATCAGCGCTTCATCTATTAATGTGAGCGAACTGTTGAACGTGCAGATCAACTGAACATTCAGAAAATCGCTCAGCAAACCATCGGAAATATTCAGCAGGTTACTTACCGATGAATCGTGACTCGTGCGCCGGTCCATGATGATATTCTCCGCATCCTCAATAATCAGCACCGAATTAGGATTATCAATCAGCAACTGTATAAAATCCGGATTCATCAGGTTTCCTGCCACAGAAGGCGATACAAACAGTACCCGTTTCTTTATTTGCCCGATCAGGTAACGCAGGTAAGTGGTTTTTCCGGTACCCGGCAGGCCATGCAGCAGCACAATTCCTTTGTCCTGTTGCTTTTTCAGCCTTTGCCGGATTACCGCATCTGTTTCCTTAAAATTATCTTCATAAAAAAGATTCAGATCCAGCTTGGTCCTTTTGATCTCAAGCGCTTTTAAATCGAGCCCGCTGCGATTCTGCACAATCAGGTTGATCTCCAGCGGCTTTCTGCGGTTCGGCTCTTTGAATTTTGCAATCATAGCTACAATACTTTGCACAAATGCTTCATCGTGGCCATCATGCAGTATTTCGCAATACCAGTCGTCAAATTCAAGGATACAGTTGTTCTTCATCACCATCAGGGTACGGTCGAAACTGCGTTCATTTCCGCCCTGACTATAAGACTCACTTTTCAATATTTTTTCAATCGAATCACTAAAGGCGGATTTCACCGTCCAAAAAGCTTTTTCTCCCTGAATGCTACGCACAAGTGTGATACCCGGCAATGCATTAAACAAATGCAGAAAAAGCAATTTGGAGGAAATATAGTTTTCGTCGAAAAGGTTATTCGCATGAATTACCTTTTGCTGGAATAAATTGTCCATTGTTTAATTTTTAAATTTGTTTTATTATTGCCTGCTCCGTTTTCAGGCGGAACAGGCGTTTTTTTGTTTAAGGGTATTTATTTCGTTCAGTTTCGCAATGTCCCCTTTGGGAGACACCGCGGCACCTCGGGTCGAGCAGTGTCTCCCAAAGGGGACACTGCGTTACTGCACCACTTTATTTCCGTTCAAGCAGTGTCTCCCGAAGGAGGCACTGCGTCGTTACTGCACCACTTTATTTGCACAGCTACTCGAAGCAAATGCATGCGGCTTGGCCCTGAAGGCAAAACCCATCCCGGTGATATAGCCCATGGCATCGCGCAGCGCATCGTTGCTTTTAAACGAAGGATTGGTGTTGATGTCGGCATGAATTTCCAAATCAACCCCAAACCGGTTGAACAACGGGCATAATTCGTAAGCCACCTCAATACTTTTACCAACCTCGGTCAGCATCCGCTGTTTAATACTCATCCGCCTGTCGGTTAATTCGCTGCAAATGAACATAAAGCCGCCTTTCCCCTTCCGGATAAAAACAATTACCGTTGCGAACTCAGTAGTTTTACCCTTCACCTGACTATCGGTTCCAATGCATACTTTCAGGGTATGCCCTGCGGCGGTTTCTGCCTGCAAAACCATCCCGATTTCGCTGGCAATTGGGCCATGGATGCGCCTTCCATCCAGCCTTCTCCATTGTTGTGTTTGCATGGCTCTGCATTTATGCAACGTCTCACCGACCTCAGGGGAGGTGGACGTTGCGTGTTAATTTTGAGCAAAGTCCCACCGACCCCAGGGGAGGTGGACGTTGCGATTAAAAGCACGGGTTACAGGATTCGAACCTATATCTTCAGTTTTGGAGACTGACCTGTTAGCCGTTACAGCAAACCCGTTTTTTGTGGTACCCCGGGGAGTCGAACCCCGATGTCCGGTATTTCACACCGGTGCATAAAATCCACTTCTGCCAAAGTACCTGTTGGTTGGCCCGGGGGGATTCGAATCTACCTATCGGCAGACAGGCCCACAACCCTCCGGTTAAAATCCGGATACGCTATCCAATTGTGCCACGAGCCATTTTAGCAATGTCTCGCCAAATAGGCGGACGTTGCGTAAATGGTTGACGCCGGGGATCGAACCCTGTTCTCCGCATGCACAGTGCGGCACTTTACCAAATAAGCTAACGTCAACATATATCCGTTGTTAAGAAGGGATTCGAACCCCTGACTCCTGCTCCAAAAACAGGCGTGTTTCCCCTACACCACTCAACAATAATCCTTCAGTTCCGGCAAAACAATCCCCTTCGGGCATTTTTCCCGAATGGCCCGCCAGAAAACAGGCACAAAAAAACCGGCTGTCCTTTGAACAACCGGCTTCTCACTTTGCAACCACTACCCCGATCATTAAAAATATCGGAGATAATAGCCGCCCCGGCTGTAAAATAAATGATACGGACTTTGCCTCTGCACAAACCAATCCACTGAAATCCCTGTAAAATCAACGGTTCCGCGCGTATCAAGCCATGGATGCTGCTCCATAGTAAGGCTGTATATATAGGTAAGGCTGTTCGGCATTTCTATTTGTTTTTATTAAGCATAAGATTTGAATTTTGAAAAATTACATAAAGCATCATCGAATTTTTTCTGCATGTAAGGGATAATTAAAAAGCCCCGCGAGGTGCGGGGCTTTTTAATATTGTGCATTTCTATTTTATTTTTTTAATGCTACACAATACACCCCGTTAACTCAATTTCACCCCTCAGGCAAAACCAGCTGCTGTTTTTTATATGGTATGTATGTTGTAACATTTTATTAATTTCTATTTGCTGATGCAAAGTTGAATATAAAAAATCCATTCCACCAAATTTTTCTGAAAATATTTTTTGAAACAAAAATCAGAAGTACAACCGGCATTGCCAATGAAATATATTTACCAAAGAGGTATCCTTGAAAATCCAAAATAAAATTTTGGATTTTCAAGGATGTTGATTTAAAATAAAAAATATGTGTTCTTATATATCTTTGATATTCAGCTAATTACAAAAAATTATAAATCAATAATATTTTTTAGATATCTCATCAAGCGCCTCATAAAAATCACTGCCATATTTGCGTATCAGCGGTTCTTTCAAAAACTGATATACAGGCACTTTCAATTTCTTACCCAACTTACAGGCAGGCTTACAAAGATCTTCCCGTGGTTCGTAATTCACATATTCCTGCTCCCCATTGTCACTAGCTTTTATCCTTACTGGAAACAGGTGGCAACTGATGGGCTTTTTCCAATTTACTTTTCCATCGCGGTATGCCTGTTCAATACCGCATTTCACTATGCCCAAAGGGTCTTTAATAGCATACACACATATTCCTCCGTCTATAGCAGGGGTAACCCAGCCAAATTCATCATTCCATACATAGTTACCTTGTTGTTCAATTTCTTTCAGGCTGCGCTCATCAAGGTATTCCTTTACTACAGGCAGCACTTCATCAATGTTAGCCCGTTCATCGGGTGTAAGCGGTGCGCCCGCATCACCATCCACACAGCATCCGCCTTTACACTTAATGAGGTCGCAAACAAACTGCTCTTCCACCAGTTCATCACTTACCAGAATATTGTCAATTATTATCATAAAATTTTCAAATTCCAAAATTGCAAATCACAAATTCCAAAATACTTAAACGAAAACATCAATTAAAAAAGCAAATTCCAAAATACCGAGTGGCTTCCCCAGGATACTATTCAGTTTGGAATTTGGAATTTTTATATTTGGGATTTTGCCTTTACTTTCCCCGCCATTCAAACGTCTCTATCAAATGCAGCATATCCTTCATCAGGAAATCATTAACGGGACGAAGCGAATCTTCATTGGGGGTGGTATCAAAATAAAGCGCACCACGTATAAAATGCCTTACACTGTCTGTTAAAAAAAACTGGTTGGCAGTAGCCGCATTGCCTCCCACCCTGAAATAAATACCATGAATCCCCTTTGCGGTACTGAGTAGCGAATCTTCGATACTGCTTGCCTTTGAACTATGCTTATAGGTAAGTTTGTATGACCCGTCAATCAGGTTGGCAAATGAATTTACTGCAAAGCTATCTGAATAAGTTCCTGAAGCATTTTTAACCTTGTAGGTTGCATTACCGCCAATTATATTGTAACTCACGTATATCCGTCCATTTAAATCAGGAAAATCAATATTAATCCACCAGGGATTTTCTGGAGCCTCGCCAAAATAACTGCTATCCTTTAACACCTTTGCATAAACAGGATATTCGAAACGGTAAGGGTAACCGGGCTCCTCAAAAGTTACATATTCATGTTTGGGTAAGTCAACCTTAAAATACCCCCTTGGTTTTGGAATATAATTTGAATTACAGGCCGCCAACCCGCCAAATAAAATAAATAAAACTAAAACTGCGATTCTGTTATCCATTACTCCGCACTCCCCGATTTAATAGTCACTTTTACCTTTTCTATCCTGTTTTTCATAACCTCTTCTACTGTAAAATCAAAATCATCGTAGGTAATTACTGCATGCTGATCGGGAATTTCGCCGGCTATTTCCAGTATAAGCCCGGCAAGTGAATCACTTTCACCTTTTACCTCATCAAAGGTAGAAGGACTCAGGTGCATCATTTTGCAAACATCATTCAGCATGGTTTTACCTTCAAACAGGTAATTCATATCATCGAGTTTCTTGTTCCCAATTTCATCCTCATCAAACTCATCCTGTATATCGCCAATCACTTCTTCCAGGATATCCTCCATGGTTACAATTCCGCTTGTACCGCCAAATTCATCTGCTACAATGGCAAAATGAATGCGTTTCTGCTGAAATTCAGTCATCAGGTCCTCAATCAGTTTTTGCTCGTGTACAAAGAATGGTTTACGCATTACACCATGCCAGTCAAAATCATCGGGTTTGTCAAGATATTCAAGCAGGTCCTTGGTATGAATCATCCCCTTAATGGTATCAAGCGAACTTTCAAATACCGGAAGCCTGCTGTAACTGAGTTCCACAAGCCTGTTTTTCAGCTCACCAAACGACATTTGGAAGGGAACACCCATTACGTCCATCCGGGTACGCATTACCTGCTTCACCGTAATGTTTCCAAACTTGATGATGCCTTTCAATATATTCTTTTCATCAGGTGTTGCTTCCTCATCGGTGGTATTATCAATGGCATGCACCATTTCCTCGAGGCTTGAGGATGGAGTTTTCTGTCCAAATTTTCGTTCAATATTCTCCGAAAATTTTACCAGCATAGAACCCGCCTTACCAAACAGCAGGTAAACGCCATCTACAAGCAGGCTTACATCTTTGGCAAACCGCAGGTTGTTTTGGGCTGCCATGGTTTTGGGTAAAACTTCGCAAACCAGTAAAATCAACAATATAAAAATAGCTGCTTTTGCGGCAAACATCAGCGAAGGGTTATTTATAACCAATACCTGATCCAACAAATGATTACCAATAATTACAATGGAAAGGTTGGAAAGGGCATTGGCAATTAAAAGACTTGCCTGAAGGGCTTTTGGCTGTTCGAGCAAATTAACAATACGCTTATACTGCGGCTGCTGTTTTGCCTTGAGGAAGTTAATATCCTTGAAAGTAAGGGAAAAATAGGCTACTTCGGCACCTGAAACACAGAAGGATATAAACAGCAGGATCACCAGGATAAAACCCACTACAGTTCCGTTTTCAGGACTAATAAAGCCCGGGTAAAAGCCTGCAAATAGATTGGCAATAGAATATAAAGCTTCCAAATTGATTGAGGTTTATTGAAAAATCGGGCCATTGTTGCCTTTGGCCGTATGCAAATTAACAAAGGGAACCAACATAAACCCCAAAGCTTGCCCCAAACTGCTTTAAATAATTATTGAACCGCTAAAATGGGAACGATTCGCCGGTTTCGTTCATGGGTGGAATATCGCTGTTGGTAAAGCCCTCAAGGCTTTCACCTGCACCGGTAACCGGGGGTATAAGGGCACCTTCATGCCGCTTATCCAGCATAATCAGGTTTTCGCCAATAACTTCAGTAGCAAATTTTTTATTACCATCCTTATCTTCCCAGCTTCTTGTTTTCAGGCGGCCTTCTATATAAACAAGGCTGCCCTTGTGCAGGTATTTCTGTGCCAATTCGGCAAGGCCGCGCCAAAGAACCACTGTATGCCATTCAGTCTGGCTGACAAGTTTACCTGTTTTATCTTTATAGGTTTCGGTGGTTGCCAGCGAAAATTTAGCCACTCCAATATTTCCGTCCAGGAATTGAACATCGGGATCCTTTCCCAGGTTGCCAATCAATATCGCTTTGTTTACGCCTCTCATAGGTTTACAATTGTGTTTTAAGTGCAGGTTAAAGCAGTTTAAAAATACTAATTTTAGGGATAAAAAAAAATTATCCCCCTACAACCGCGATATTACAGGCTAAAAATGCCGTCATGGGTCAAAATCCGTGTAATTGTTTTGGGGAATGCATATTGGGGTAAAGCAGTTTCCGGTATCCATTTACCTTCTTCGGGCAATAAGGGTGAGCCATTAATATCCACCAAAAAGAACCTTGATTTAATTAGTTGGTGAGTAAGGGCCTGCCCAAAAATGCCGGGAAAGGCTTTAATTTTTTGCGTATTGACCAGCTTATCCTGGCAAAAATGCAAAGCGTCAAATTTCAAAAGCGCATCTGCCGAGGGCAGTTCAACCAGGAAAAACTCATTGAGGTGTCGCCATATATCCTTTTCTGTACGCTCCCTGATCCAGATTTTTCCATCCTTCCTGATGATTAAATGGGCGAAAAATCTTTCCTTTTTTCCGGCCTTTTTTTGCCTGAGCGGCAATTCCTGCACTTTGTCTTCTTTAAATCCCAGGCAATTTTTGTTCAGGGGGCATATGTTGCACAGGGGTAAGGCAGGCTTACAAACCGTTGCCCCAAAATCCATAATAGCCTGATTAAAAGCGCCCGGAACCTTCGTATCAAGTACACGGTCGGCTATTTCCTGGAAAATTTTTTTCCCGGAAAGGGTATCAAAAGGGGTATTATTATTAAAAAAACGCGACAATACCCTGATTACATTACCATCAACTACGGCAAAGGGCAGGCCAAATCCAAAGGAGGCAATTGCCGCGGCAGTATAAGGCCCAATACCCTTTAGTTTTACCAATTGCCCGTAATCCGCCGGAAAACTACCCCTGAATTCATCAACAATTGTGCGGGCGGTATGCAGCAGGTTGCGACATCTTGAATAATATCCTAACCCCTCCCAAAGCTTAAAAACATCGGCATCCCGGGCAGATGCAAGGGAAAAAACGGTAGGGTAAGCCTCAATAAACCGGAGGTAGTACCCAAGCCCCTGTTCTACCCTTGTTTGCTGCAAAATAATCTCGCTCAGCCAGATTTTGTAAGGGTCAGGCTCCCCTTTCCAGGGCATAGACCGCCGGTTGTGCAGGCGGTGCCATTGCATGAGAAGAGCCCTGAATTTTTTTTCCAAAGATGGGTTAGCAGCCATTTCTTGTTAAATCATTGTTTTAAAATACCCGCAAAACGGGCCTAAAATGATTTTGAACCTGTTATTTTTTTGCTTAATTGGCATAATTACAGAAATATTCCATTGATTATTAGTAATTTAGCAAAAGTTTGTTATTATTGTACTGCGTTTGCGGGCACTTTTATTAACAAGCATTTTCTTCATCAGATATTTAATCCTTACACCATGCGTAAGTCGGATCTTATCAACAAAATTGCCGAAAAAACAGGCATACCTAAGGTAGATGTATTGGTTACTTTAGAAACCATGTTTAAGGAAGTAAAAAGCAGCCTGATTGCCGGGGAGCATATTTATATCCGTGGCTTTGGCAGTTTTATTACTAAAAAAAGGGCTGCCAAAATCGGCCGGAATATTAAGCGCAATATTGCGGTTGAAATTCCGGAACACTTTATTCCGGCGTTCAAACCTTCAAAAGAATTTGTGAATGAAGTAAAAACTGGCAAGCTTTCAACTGAAGAGTAGGTAACTTTGCCGCTCAAATTGATTTAGCGGCATGCAAAAGCAGCAGATTTTAGTGATTTCCGGTGCATTGGCCCTTTTATTGGGCCTTTATTTTTTTGGTCCAACCGTGGGTCCGGCCAAAAAAGAACAAAAACCTGTTGTGGTTGATTCGGGTACCGCTTTTACCATTGAAAAATATCGCCTTTTGGCCCTCAGTCAAATTACCCCGGCCAAAAAGGCTTATGCCGATTCGGTTGAAAATGCCTACAAAAACGATAAGTCGGAAGAGGCTGTTCATACCTACCTCCATAAGCTTTCTACCTTTTGGCGCGATACGGTTGGCGACCCGGTACTTCACTATTTTTATGAATCACAGGTTGCAGAGTTGGATAATACCGAAAAAAGTCTCACCTTTGCCGCCCATTCGATTTTAGGGTACCTTCCCTTTGAGCGAAGTCACGACCTGCAGCATTGGCTTGCAGATAAGGGAAAAGAGTTATTTGAAAAGGCTTTGAAGATAAATGCCGCCAACGATTCGACTATTGTTGGCCTTGGTGGATGCCTTATGTACGGCGCCCACGAGGATGAAGGCGGCAACCCTATGGAGGGTATCTTAAAAGTAAGGGAAGTAGCCGCACGCGACAGTAATTTTATTTTCGCACAATATATGCTGGGTGTGGGCGGTGTTATCAGCAAGCAGTACGACCGGGCTGTAGTAAGGTTTACAAAGGTGGTGAATGCACAACCGAATAACCTGGAAGCTATGTTTAAACTGGCCGAAGCCTGCGAACTTGCCGGTCAAAAAGCCGAGGCAATTGGCTGGTATGAAAAAATCAATCAGCGGGTTGAAAACCGCGAGCTGAAAATGGAACTTTCCAAACGAATTGAAAGTTTAAAGAAGGGCTAAGTCCTGAATTTTTGAATTTATTTGATCACTAAAAAAATAGAACTGATTATGCCTTGCGGTAAAAAGAGGAAACGTCATAAGATTGCAACCCACAAACGTAAAAAACGTCTAAGAAAGAATCGCCATAAGAAGAAGAAATAAAATTTTCTTTTTCAAGCAAACCTGTTGCCGCTTTGCAGTGGTAACAGGTTTGGCTTATTTGAAATATCCGGCTGAATCCGTACATTCTATCCCCCTGTAATTTCACGGCCGGATTGCTCAATGGCCTGTGCCATCTTTTTATTAATTGATTTTATTGAAATGAACTTGTGAACAAGGAACTGATTATCAATGCAGCGCCTCAGGGGGTAGAAATTGCATTTCTTGAAGACAAAAAACTGGTTGAGTTACACCGCGAAAACATTCAAAATCCTTTCGGTGTGGGAGACTTGTACCTGGGCAGGGTAAAAAAACTCATGCCCGGACTCAACGCCGCTTTTGTGGATGTTGGCTTTGAAAAGGATGCTTTTTTACATTACTCCGACCTGAGCCCTTACGCCAAAAGCCTGCTCAAATTTACACAGCAAAATATTGAATGGAAAGCCGAAGAGCCCTTTGATTTCGGCCGTTTTTCTATTGAACCGGAAATAGTAAAAACAGGCAAAGTAACAGAAGTATTACAGGGGAAACCCAATATACTGGTACAAATCCTTAAAGAACCTATTGCATCCAAGGGGCCGAGGCTAAGTTGCGAAATTTCCATTCCCGGCCGTTTTGTGGTTCTTACACCCTTTAATGA
>ERZ795056.6906-NODE-6906-length-10984-cov-6.131943_pt1 | contig 10984 bp, 8 predicted proteins | sample MGYA00375140_ERZ795056 | MGnify/ENA primary metagenome ERZ795056 (study PRJEB30185, sample SAMN05720227) | activated sludge metagenome | isolation source: Anaerobic digester | place: USA | collected 2015-03-09 ...
CCGAATAAATTCGAATCACTTGCTTCACATGATGCTATGGTTGAATTCCACGGGGTATTAAAAACACTTGCAGCTTCATTGATGAAAATTGCAAATGATATCCGCTGGCTCGGTTCAGGCCCGCGCTGCGGATTAGGTGAATTGATGCTTCCTGAAAATGAGCCGGGCAGTTCCATTATGCCGGGAAAAGTTAATCCCACACAGTCTGAAGCTATGACGATGGTGTGTGCCCAGGTATTCGGAAATGATGTTGCTGTAAACTTCGGCGGAGCAATGGGTAACTTTGAACTGAATGTTTTCAAACCGGTTATTATTTACAATGTTTTACAATCCATCCGATTGATTGCTGATGCTTGTGAAAGTTTTACTGATCATTGTGTTGTCGGAATTGAAGCTAATAAAGTGAACATTAACAAGCATCTTGAAAATTCTTTAATGCTTGTTACTGCACTCAACCCGCATATCGGTTACGATAATGCTGCTAAAGTAGCAAAGAAAGCACACAAAGAGAATAAAACTTTGAAACAAGCAGTTGTTGAACTCGATTTGTTGACTGAAGAAGAATTCGATAAATTTGTCCGTCCTGAAAACATGATCGGACCTAAATAACAAAAACTAAACGGAGCAGTTATGGAAAAACCTGAAATACCTCAAAAAGCCCCATACGGTATGCCGATGCAGCCGGGCAGTTACAAATGGTGTACATGCGGATTATCAAACACGCAACCGTTCTGTGATGATTCACATTACGGAACCGGTTTTGAACCTCTCCTTGTTGAAATCGAAGAGGAGAAACAAGTCTGGTGGTGCGGTTGTAAACATTCTAAAAAAGCCCCCTTCTGCGACGGTACACATAAAAACCTATAAATATTTAATTTGTATTAACCCGCTTGTTCTTCTCTTTGATACAAAGGGAAGAACAAGTTTTTGTTATTAGGGAATAAGTTGGATAACTGGAACGGTATTGTCTCTCTTTTTATTGCGTGTGTCGAATTCGTATTACTGCTGAATATCCTTTTCTTTGCGGAAAGAAATAAAGTTAATCTACTTGCGGCGGTTCTTGTTTTAATTTTAATGAACTATCAACTACTTGAGTTTATAATTTGCTATGCAGATGCGGGACTGCCGTTTACAGCATACATTGCTTTTGTGAATATTTCATTTTTACCACCGCTTGGGTTACTGATAGTTCTCCGGTTTTGGAATTACAATAGCCGGTACTGGTTGTTACTATTTGTTCCGGCACTTTTCTTTACGGTTTATTATTACTTATCGGTTGATCAGTTTTATGTTGGCAAATGCACACCTTTTTATGCTTCATACAATTACCCGCTCGGCTTTTTGTACGGCTTGTTTTACTACATCCCGGTACTTGCTACTGTAGTTTTGTTGTCCGTAAAAGTTAAGATGAATAACGGAAACAAAAAATTATTAAGCGGAGTGTTATTGGGTGGTTACATTTTAACCTCAATCCCGGTTGCAGCATCATTTGTATTTGCTTGGCTGGGGAAGCCCGGTTTGCAGTTGGTAATTGAATCCGTTATGTGTAAATCGGCTGTAGTGCTTGCATTTTGCTATCTCTATTTTAGTTTACAGAATAAAAAAGAAAAAGTTATTTAAGGATATATGGAAGAAAGAATACTGAATATTTATCTTGTTATCAACGACGGATATGTAGAAGAATTCCGGGCTGTTTGTTACGAAGAAGAGGGAACCGACGATAGAAAAATTTCTTTTCTGAAAAGCAAAGCTGCTGCGGATTTTGAATCGGCTTATAAGTTCGATGCCCCTAAAGATAAAAAAGGGATATTTATTCCTTACAGGAAATTTTCAAAACTTGAAAGTCGGGGGAAACAATTCATGCTGTTTGAAGAAATTTTTACAAGTTTTGAAGTTCCGCAGAACCCATTAATATGCGTTACACCTGTTGTTGACGGAAAAATAATGGCACAGTAATAAATCTTTTCTTTACAGTGACGAATCTTTCTCTTTTCTTACTCTGCTTTTTTTATCGATTGAGTTTATAAGTATATCGTACTTATAACCGGCTTTCCCGGAAATGGTTTTAATTTTGTCAATAAACCAAATCATTCTGAGAACAATTTCCAAAAACTCGTTTGAATTCAGTTTACGCAAATGTGCTCCGGTCTTTTTCTGTTTGTCTAAGCTAATATTATTATTCACTTCTTTGAATAATTCAATTGTAAAATTCCATTTAAGCAGCAGTTCAAATGCTTCTTTACTGTAATACTTTACTCCTTCAAATTCGTTATAACCGAGGAACTTCATTACTTCTTCTCTCGACAATAACTCTTTTAATGGTACTTTCAAATAAGTTGAAGAAAGAATCTCACCTACCGATTTAACCTTGCCACTTTTTTTAGTTGTACTTTTTTCTTCAGCCGGGAATATACTTTCGTTCGATGCTATAATTCTTATTAGCTCTACTTCCTGTTTAATTTGTTCATAATTTGAATCCAATTTTAGCAGGCTGTACCATACCGGGTTTTGAAGCATCAAATCTTCGTAATACCAGGAAGGGCTGTTTATTTTCATTTCGCTTCGCATTGCAATCAGCAACTGCCGGATGATTATGTAAATAATAAACAAATCCCTGTGAGCATCTTCTTTGCCGGGAAGGCTTAAAACGAGATTCTCTTTTATTGCAGGGTATTTTTTCTCTTTTCTTACAACGTATTCCATCAATAGACGTAATTTGAAAAAATCTGATTCCATCTTTTTGATTATCTCATTCTCATTAAGATTAACCGAACGCAGGTTTCTTAATTCCGAAGCGACTGTAGATACTTTCGTTTTAAAGAAGTTCGATAAAATAGAATCTACATTGAAATCGGTATCCGGTTCTTTAATTGCTGAAAAGCAGAACGATTTTATTTCTTTCAAATTTTCTTTGTTCAGCAGCTCAATAATTGAGTTATGAAGGGGCATTAAAACAAGTTCTTTTAACGCCTGCTCTACCGATGGTACCGGTTTTCCGTTGAGGTATTTGTTAAGTTTTTTGTAATTACCGTTAGTATCTTTTACCTCGCGGAAATTCAAGAATATATTATACTGGTAGCCGTATAATGAAACCGCAAAACCGTTATTCTCAATTTCTTTTGATGAGTGAAGGTATTCCAGTTTCGTTTTATGATCAGTAATAATTAAGTAACTCTCCTCGGAGGTGTTAAGGTAAAGTGCATCGGTTAATGATTTGTTCTTAATCTCTACCGGGTTCCCGTTTTCATCGAACATGGAGACTTTCCCGGTTGAATATTTTATTCTCCCGCGCGTTTGTTCGTAGGAGTTGTTGTAAATAACAATTGTTTTTTCATTGCCTGAAATATTTGTAAACGCAAACACATTTTCGTTTACACCGTTGTCTTCCGTAATGAAATCATAAAATTCAAAGTTTACTACCTGGCTGAATAAGTAACGTAGTTTTAAGAGCGGGAAGATTTCTTCTTCATGTCTTCTTACTAAATAATCATCTATAAACTCATTGTAATATGCTTTTTGATATTCCATTCCGTACTTCTCAGTAAAACCTTCGATCTGTCCGTGAGCAAACATCGGAAGTCCCGGCAGGGTAATCATCATTGCTGCAACACCGAAATATTTATCCCCTTTGCCGAATTGATTTACTGCTGTTTCTTCATCCGGGTTGCTCATAAAGTTTACGTATCGTTTTAATATTTCGGGATTAAACTCAAGCGTATTTGTAATAAGTTTTCTATACTTGCTATTTTCCTCTTTCATAAACATATGCATAAAAGCACTGTTGTAAACGCGGTGCATACCGAGGGTTCGAACAAAATATCCTTCCATTAACCAGAAAGCTTCGGCTAATAAAAGGGTGTCCGGCATTTCAGCATTCATTCTATCGACAACTTCACGCCAGAATTCATTCGGTATTGCATCATTAAAGGCTTTTGCAGTTAAAGCATAATCGGAACGGGAAGGAATCGCTCCACCTGTACCGGGTTGTGGGAACCATAACCGTTGATAATGCTTTTTTGCAAGTGTCATTGCTGCATCAAAACGGATAATCGGAGTTTTGCGGGCAACGTGCATTATTGCCTGAATCAATGCTTCTCTTACTTCCGGTTTTAATAGATTCAGTTGTGCTGTATCATTCCACGGCATATTTGTCCCGTCGTTGCCGTGATAAACGTATCTTGTTCTGCCGCTGTAATTTTCAATCAATTGGAACACAACTGCGGCATCCTGTTTTGAATAATATTTGTCTTCAATTCTGATTTGATAACGGGGGTCATCGGATAAATCGGGACCTGAAAACGAATATGATGGATAAGGTGGGAAGTCACCTTGAATATAAAAATCAGGATTATCCAATACCCATCTTGAAAAAATACCTGTATGATTCGGAACCATATCGCTTGCAAGCCTTATCCCGCGGATTCTGCATCTATGCTTTAAATTTTCAAAAGCATTATCTCCACCCAATTCATCGGCAACATTATAATCAAATAGCGAGTATGCCGAAGCCGCTGCTTCAGGATTTCCGCAAAACTGTTTTATTTTTTTTGAAGCAGGACTTCTCTGCCATAAACCTATCAACCAAAGCGAATTGAAATTCCATCTTGCAAGTTTATCAAGTTCTTCATCAGGAATTTGGTCAAGTCTTTTGATTTCTCTCTGAAAAATTCTTGAAAGTTGATCCATCCAGACAAAAACGTTCTTTGCAAGCATAACTACTTTGGGCATCCAATCCGTGTCTTCAGTAAATTGTTCACCTTCAAGATAATAACTGACACTTGTATCTTCTATCGAAATGTTCTTTAGTTGATGTTCAAGTTTAAGTCTCTCAAGTTCTTCCTTGCTTAATTTAAGTTCATAGTCGGGAACGGGGGGTGTGCCTATTCCGCCGTGAGGGACGAATAACTTCATTTCTTCTTTAATTAAATCGGAACCCCCGAGCAGTTTTAATAGAAATAAATCCTTAATTAATGGAGCCCATTTGGTTTTTATATATTCAAGTTGTCCTTCAATGCTGTCAATGTTATTTAAAATCGGCTTTTTCAGAGCTTGTATTAACGGCAATTCTTCAATGCTGAGCGGAGTTTCTCCTTCGAAAAATTTTTCTGTTTCACTTAACACACGGCTATAGACTGTAGATTCATCTAATTGTGTATCATCGAACAATTCTTTTAATGAAGCAAACGGGGGATTAATGTTTTCAAGGTGGAGAAGCAGCAATTCTTCAAGAACAATTTCACGGTTCGGTTTATTTCCTGTTGTTTTATTTAGGTAGTCGGCAGCTCCCAATTCATTTTTAAAAACCGGAAGAGGTGGAAATTTTTCAAGAAATAAAAGGAGAAGAGAATCAACATTATCATTTCCGATTGTCCGGTTTAAGTGCGATAATGCACGTTCAAATACACCCGGGTTTTCGTTTGCTTCGTAGTAGTTGATGATGTAATGATAGATTTCGTGAAGCAAACCAAGAGCATTTATTTGCCCCGGTGTTACATATTTATCATAAATATTTTCTTCTTCTCTTTTACGGTTTATTCGTTGCGAAAGAATGCGTGCAAGTGCAAAGTTAGAAATAATTAAATCACCGTTCAAAGAAAACAAATTTTCTTCAAAATGATACTTAATTCGAGATTCCTTGGAAACATGAAAATAGTATTCAATGTTTTCAAAAGGTTTAGAGACTCTGTTTTCAGGTTTAACCATTAATAATTTTCTTCCTTACAATAAATAAAACGAATGCTACTCAAGCTCGTATTTGAAATTAAAACTGCCGCACAAAATTAATGAAAACCTGCCTAACCATGAAAAAGAATATGGCTTAATGGCAGTGAAAACCGGTGAATAATAAAATATTTCTCATATGAATTAATTACTGAATACATGCTTTTTGAAGTCCTCAACTGCTTTTGAAAAATCAATTCCGTAAACACTCATGAAAACTTCGTCGTTGTTGTTGTTTTCAATCAACTTTTTCATGAAAGATAAAAATTTATCTTTACCGTAGATTGTAACAAGATAATCAACAATACATGCAAATTGTGAATACATGAATGTTATTCTGTATTTTACATCCAACGGGATAGAGTCTTCTCCGGCAGTTTTAAATAGATGCGGAGGCATGAAATTTCCATCTTTAATATTTTGATAAACTTCCTCTTTCCCCGGGTAGAATGAAGTCCCCATTTGATTTGAACTATAAACAGCAATTCCTTCGAGTAACCATTCGGGATACTTATACGCATTAATCAAACCGGCGTGTTGGAAAATAAGCGAATGCGATAACTCGTGGCGCAAATAGATATCGAGTGAAATTATACCTGAATCCGCTTCACGTATTGCCCAGGGAGAAATAAACAATCGGCTGTTGTAGTAAACGCATAATCTTGCTTTTGATATTGATCGCTGTATGAAACTACTGCTATCGGTAAAAATGTAAATCTCCGGTTTATATTTAAATTTCATTTGATGGAATTCTTCAACACTTTTTAAAAGGGTATCAATTCTCACGAAATCGTCAAACCCGCACCCGTTTTGTACATAAATGTTTGTCTGTTTCATTTCGTGATTTGTAAATCCGAATATAACCGGCGAATATGGAAATAGTTTTCCATAAGCGAATTGATAACCCAACAGAATCAAAACGATTATAGTGAACCCATAAACAAAAAGTCTTATAGGTTTTCTGTGTTTCAACGGTTCTCCTTAGTAAATTACTCTACCGCTGGTTCAAGGAGCGTTAATGAATAATTATCAACATCAAGCTTGGTTTTAACACCGAATGGAAGAGTCATTTTATTAGTGATATGTCCGAATGACATTCCATAAACAACCGGAATACCAAGATCAAAAAGCCTGTCGTAAATCACTTCCATTAACGAGAATGAATTCCCGATACCCGAAATACTTTCACGCGGATGGCATTTTGAAAAAACACCGAGAGCAATACCGGCTGCATTATCGAATTTGCCTGCTTGTATCATTTGTGTAAGCATTCTATCTACCCGATAAGGTTCTTCGCTTACTTCTTCAATGAAAAATATTTTGTCTTTTGAATCTACATCGTAAGGAGTGCCGATAAGAGACACAACGATTGAAAGATTGCCGCCGACAAGTATTCCTTCGGCAGTTCCGCTTCTAACAATTTCCCTTTGGTATTCCGGGGCAGTATTTGTTTCTTCTGCATTCAGTAACACTGTTTCTTTTTTCGGAGACATCATTACATCTCTGAAAAGATTAACGCTATATTCATTAAATGTTGATATACCTACAGGACCATGAAATCCTACCAAACCTGTTTTCGCATAGATTCCATAAAACAGCGCCGTAATATCGCTGTAGCCAATCAACGCTTTAGGATTATTTTTTATCAATTTGTAATCAAGAAGGGGCAATATCCTTGAACAGCCGTATCCACCCCGTGAGCAGAAAATGCTGTCAATCTTACTATCGGCAAACATTTTATTCATATCGTCTGCCCGTTGTTTATCGTTACCTCCCAGGTAACCGTGTTTTCCGAGAACAGCTTCTCCCGGCTGTACTTTAAAACCGAGGTTTTCGAGATTTGCAATCGATTCGTTCAATTCTTTTTCTGAAATGAAACCTCCGGGTGAAATCAATCCGACAGTATCACCTTTTTTAAGTCTTTTGGGTTTTATAGTTTCGATTTGCAAATTGCTTTTTCCTGTAGCTGAATAGGGGATTGCTGTAAACAGACTTGCAGCAGCAGTTGTTTTAATAAAGTCTTTTCTTTTCATAACGATATATTTTGTTTTAAAAAATGAGAATTATCGTTATAAATATACTTATCCCGGAACTTAAGAAAAACTTTTGTTTACTTTCCCGGTGAATGATTCACATTAAAAAAATGTACTTATTCCGGTTCAGCATCCAGAAAACTTTGCACCATGTCAACATCATCAGCACTACCGATGAATATCGGTGTTCGCTCATGCAATTTCTGCGGGATTTTTTCAAGCAGACGTATTTTGCCGTCTGTAGCTTTACCACCTGCTTCCTCAACTAGAAAAGCCATCGGAACGCATTCGTACATCATTCTTAATTTCCCGTTGGGATTTCTTATATCCCCGGGGTACATAAAAATACCGCCGTACATTAATGTTCTGTGGACATCGGCAACCATAGAGCCGATATATCTTGAAGAATAAGGTCTGCCGGATTCTTTATCTTCTTCCTGTAAGTACTTTATATATTTTTTTAATCCGGGGTGCCAGTACTTATAGTTGCCTTCGTTAATTGAATAAATTTTTCCTTTATTCGGAATGCGTATGTTCTCGGAAGATAGAAGGAACTCTCCGATTGACGGATCAAGCGTGAAAATGTGAACGCCGTGTCCGTGACCCGTGGTATAAGTTAAAACTGTAGAAGAGCCGTAAACGATGTATCCCGCAGCCGCCATTTTAACTCCTGGTTGTAAACAGTCTTCTAATGTGCCTGGTGTATCATCGGGAGAGATTCTGTGGTAAATGGAAAATATTGTTCCAATACTTACGTTAGCATCAATATTGGATGAGCCGTCAAGCGGGTCAAAAAGCAAAACGTATTTACCGAGATGATGTTCGGGCGGAATATGAATTATTTCTTCATCTTCTTCTGAGGCCATAACGCAAAGATGTCCGCCATGATCCATCGCTTTAATCATCATTTCGTGAGCGTAAACATCAAGTTTTTTTACATCTTCACCATGCACATTTCTTTCCCCGGTAAAACCGAGGATGTCTACAAGTCCCGCTTTATTTACTTCAAGTGAAATCACTTTTGCAGCAATTGCTAAATCTGAAAGCAAACTTGATAGCTCGCCTGTTGCTCCCGGATGTTGTCTTTCTCCTTCAATAATATGACGTTCAAGTGTCATGAATCGGGCTTTTGGCATGTCTCTACTCCTTTGGATTTATGTTTTTACTAATTCCTGGTCTTTGTATTGCAACTGGTAAAGTTTATAGTATATCCCTCTCTTTGCAAGCAGTTCTTGATGATTACCGATTTCTCTTATCTCTCCTTTGTGCATAACAATTATTTTGTCCGCATTTTGAATTGTTGACAACCTATGCGCAATCACAATGGCAGTTCTTCCAACCAGAAGTTTTTGAATTGCATTCTGTATCAAAATCTCTGTTTCAGTATCAACGCTTGAAGTTGCCTCATCTAAAATAAGGATTTGCGGGTTATAAGCAAGTGCCCTTGCAAAAGAAATCAACTGTTTTTGTCCCACACTGAAAGTAGCCCCCCGCTCTTTAACTTCTTCATTATATTTTTTAGGAAGCATCTCAATAAATTTATCGGCTCCTACCAGGCGGGCAGCTTCCTCAATTTGTTGATCGGTTATTAATGGATTATTCATCCCGATATTGGATTTGATAGTACCCGAGAAAAGAAATACATCCTGCAGAACAACTGCAATGTGTTTTCTTAAATCATTTTTGTCTATATCGCGGATATCGATTCCGTCAAGTAAAATCTTACCTTTATTGATGTCATAAAACCTCGTAAAAATATTAATTGTACTCGTCTTACCTGCACCGGTAGCTCCAACTATTGCTACTGTTTCGCCTGGATTTATGTTGAATGAAATGTCTTTCAGTATGTATTCGTCTTCATTGTATGCAAACCATACATTCTGGAATTCGATCTTTCCTTCTATACTGTCGAGATTGACAGGGTTGTCGGAATTCTTGATTATCGTTTGATTATCAAAGAGTTTAAAAATTCTTTCCGACGAAGCCATTGCTGTTTGCATTATGTTATACTTTTCAGACAGATCACGTATCGGTCTAAAAAACATTTCAGTGTATTGAATGAATGCAAACAGTGTTCCCAGGGTTAAAGTATTTTGAATTACCTCGCCTCCGCCATACCAGATAATTAATCCGATGGCAACCGCACTTAAAAATTCTACACCGGGATAAAAAACAGCGTAGTAGAAAATCGAGTTAATATTTGCCTTCCGATGATCTGCATTTATACCGGAGAATTTTTTTAATTCATCTTCTTCTTTATTGAATATCTGTACAACCGAAATCCCTGTAATATGTTCCTGCATGTATGAATTCAACCGGGCAAGATGGAACCGGACGTCGCGGTAAGTTTCTCTCACTTTTTTTCTGAACAAAAATGTACCGTAAAACAAAACAGGTAAAACAGAAAGAGTAACAAGCGACAATTCCCAATCGAGGAAGAACATAAACCCGAGAATCCATAAAACTATAAATACATCGCTGAATACCATCACTATTCCACTTGAGAAAAGCTCGTTCAAAGATTCTACATCGTTTGTTGTTCTTGTTACTATTCTGCCAATCGGGGTTTTATCAAAAAATTTAGCTGCAAGTTTTTGGGTATGAGTGAATAACTGCGTTCTTAAATCAAGAATTGTTTTCTGCCCGAGATATTGTGTATAGTAGGTTAGAAAATATTGCATAAAAGACTGAAATAGAAGCGTAGCTAATAATAAAAGTGAAATGTACAGCAGTCCCGTGTAATCATTATTCGCAATAGAATCATCAACGGCGATTTTAGTCAAATAAGGGCGAACCGGTCCAAGTGCGGCAACAACTATATTCAATAGGATAGCAAATACAACATATTTTTTATAAGGCTTAACATAACCGAGAAGCCTTTTCATCAAACGGGCGTCGTACGCTTTTCCTAATACTTCATCATCAACTCTTACATCCTGAGCCATTATAATTCAATGCCTTTAATACTTTCCATTTTAGTTGATTTCTTCCAATTCTTTTTCGAGCAACTGCTTGTAATAAACATCGGCGTAGAAACCTCCGAGAGCAATTAATTCTTCGTGCGTTCCTTCTTCGGTAATTGTATTATTCTGGATTACTGCTATCTTATCCGCATCTTTTACTGTTGACACGCGATGGCTTATTAAAATGCTTGTTCTGCCTTTCATAAAGGATTTTAAATTCTTTAGAATTTCCTCTTCAGTTTGAGTATCAACTGAAGAGAAAGAATC
>ERZ795056.6915-NODE-6915-length-10975-cov-4.640659_pt1 | contig 10975 bp, 8 predicted proteins | sample MGYA00375140_ERZ795056 | MGnify/ENA primary metagenome ERZ795056 (study PRJEB30185, sample SAMN05720227) | activated sludge metagenome | isolation source: Anaerobic digester | place: USA | collected 2015-03-09 ...
GCTGCTGCTCAGTCACCGAGGTTGAGCTCGCCAAGTTCTTCTACCGCTACCTGCCCAAGGCGCAGTTCCGATTCAACCAGCGTTACGGCTTCCGGCCCAACTTGTGCAGGCTGCTGACCGCCTTAGCGCGAGCCCCAAGGCGGTCGAAGTGCGAAATCAGAGTTACTGAGCTTCCTCGCGAATCAGCACCGGCTACACAACGGCACCCACGACACGTACTGTGCTTGCACCCTGGCCCTGCCGTTCGACCAGCACCTGAACGCCGATGCGCTCGGCCAAGCCAGGGACGTGTGAGATTAGCCCGACTTTGCGTCCGGCGGACTGGATCGAGTCGAGCGTTGAGAGCGCAGTCTCTAGCGTCTTCGGATCGAGGGAGCCGAAACCCTCGTCAATGAACAGCGATTCGATCCGTACCTTCTCCGAGGCAAGCGACGAAAGTCCAAGTGCTAGAGCCAGCGAAACGAGGAAGGTCTCGCCGCCGGAAAGCGATGCGGTCGAGCGAATCTCGTCACCCATGTCGCGATCGACGACCTGAAGTTCCAGGTCCTGGGCCTTCACGCGTTGCAACGCATAACGCGGTGCGAGGCTGGCCAGTTCGGCGTTGGCATGCCCGAGCAGCATTTCCATTGTCATGCTCTGGGCGAATTTGCGGAACTTCCTGCCGTCGGCTGACCCGATCAGCGCGTCGAGCTGTTGCCAGACCGTAGCCTCCTTACGCGCCCGCTCAAGCTCTCTGGCCTTGGCCTCACCAATCGCGCGGTTCTGATTGTCTTGTTCGAGTCGCTGCTTCGCCGCGCCGAGCTGTTGGCCCTGCTCCCCATGTTGCGGCTCCAGGGTTGCGAGGCTGGCTTCGATTTCAGTCAAAGGCAGCGCGGGCGCCGGCTGCGCTTCGTGGGCCGAGAGATCCTTGTGCCGTTCTTCGACAGCCTTGGATTCGCTGGAATGCAGGCGATCAATCTCGGTCAGTGCCGCCCGCTCCTGACGGACCCATTGCTCCTCGTGTGCGAGGCGGACGCGTAGCGTCGCGGTGTCGAGCCCGGCCACCGCAAGAGCGTCGGCAAGTGCCTTCGCCGCAAGCTCCTTGGCCTGGGTGCACTTGGTGACCCCCTGCGCCGCGATCTTGTGCGCTTCACCTCTCTTGGCGGCTTCTTCCTGCGTTCGCTTTGCCTGCCCAGCGGCCGCAGCGTGCGCCTGCTCGGAAGCCTTCAACGCAGCTTGCAACGCCGCATCGACTTCCGCGGCTGGTCTGCCCTGGAGAACCTCTCGGCGCTGCGCCATCAATCCGTCCCGCTCGGAGGCTTGCTGCTTGCGCTCGATATCGAGCACCTCTCGGTGCTGCGTCGATTGCTTCAGGGCGTTGGCCTGCAGTTCCAACTGCGTGTCGATGTCGGACAGCTGCTTGCTGCTGCTATCGCGGGTTTGCGTGCTCTGCCGCGCCTCCTCGACCCGTGCGGACCACTTCGCAACGAAGGCATTCGGGTCGACTTCGAGTTCGCCCTGCCAGCCATCGACCTCGGCAAATGCATGACTCAGGTTTTCGATCGTCGCGTCGAGCACTTTGCGGTGGGCAGACACATCAGCGACGGCGCCGTTGCGCTTCTCGCTCATTGATGCCACAGCGCTCTCGGCTGCCTTGAGCGCGCTGCGCGCCTTGTCGACACGGCCTGCCACTTCTTCGTGCGACTTGCGAGCGTCGTCGGCCATCCTGCGAAGCTGCACCAAGGCTTGATCCTGCTGGGCAATGGCTTTAGCCTCTGCATCCACTTCGAGCGCTTGCGCATCCAGCCAGCCCCTGGAGTCAGTGCCCAAGAGATCACCTGCACCGCCGTGCGATCGCCACTGATCTGCAGCAACGCCAAACTCGCCTTGCCAGCGCTCGATCTCCTTCCCCAGATCAAGCGCCCGGCTGTTACGCGCCTCGGCGCGTGCCTTCTCGGTGGTTTCGCGCTTCTGCAGTTCGGCGTGGCGATCGGATTGTTGACGCTTCTGTGCTTCCAGAACCGCAACGGTCGTTTCGATCGGACCTGTGCCAGGGTGATGCGTCGACCCGCACAAGGGGCAGGGCTCGCCGTCGACGAGTTGGGCGCGGTGCGCTTCAAGGCCAAGTTGGACGAGCAGGCGATCGGTGCCGGCAAGCTGCTGCGCAACCTCACTCCGGGCCGCTGCAGCTTGTCCGGCCAGAACCTCTGCCTCCGCTGCCTCTTTCTTGGCTTTAGTTGCCTCGGCCAGCCGATCCTGACACTCTTTGTCGGCCTTCACAGCCTGTTCGCGCTGCTGCTGGAGCTTCGTGAGACGGGCGCGCAGGGCATCGAGTGCGGCTCTTCGCTCGCCAAGGCTGCCGGCCGGATGCGCCGCTTCGGCGGTCTCGGCCGTGCGAACACGTTCCTGTGCCGCCTTGGCCGCTTCTTCGATACTGGCCAGATCATGCTGCGCCTGTACCTGCGCAGCGACCGCCTTCTCGTGGGCCTCCTGCAGGGCAGGCAGGGCCGCACACTGCTCTTTCCAACTGCCATGCGTCCTTTCGAAGGCCTGCAACTGCGGTGCAACGCCTTCGTTCCAGCTTTTGGCAAGCGCGACTACTGCGCCGTTGGCCTCGACCCAGCGCGACACCTTCTCCAGCGCTGCGCCAATGGCCTTGCGTTGTTCGCCCAGAGCCCGCCCATTTTTCGTCAGTGCAGCAAGCCCGTTGTCGGTGTCTGCCAGCTTCTTGTCCAGGGCTTCGACAGCCTTCGCCTTCTCGACGATCGCTTGATCCAGGGACTTGGCTTCGTCGATTTGTGGCTTGGTCACTTCCAAGTCGGTGCGGCGCTGCTCCTGGTCCTTCGACGCCTGCGTGAGCGCCGAGGCCGAGCGCTCGTCGTCGACCTTAGCCTGTGCCAAGGCGCTTTCGGAAGCCTTGAGCAGCTTCTCGGCAGCATCGAGTTCAGTGGCGGTTCGCGTCGCGTCCTTGTCAATGGCGCGCAGTGGCTGGACTCGTTCGATGTCGGCCAGCGCTTCGCGGCGCGGCGCGGCGTCGGTCCACTGCTGTGTGAAGGCAGCTAGCCTCTCGCGCGCCTGGGCGAGCTTTTGTCCGAGATCTGTGGCCTTGGTCCACCATGCCTTTTGCTCGCGCAGCGCTACTAGCCGGCTGGCGGTGCTGGCGACGGTCTTCCCCAATTCGTCAACGTTCGCCGCCAATGCCGCCCGTGCCTCGGCATCCAGGATCGGAAGCGCTTTCGTCGCTTCTTCCTGAAGCCGAAGCGACTCCTCGATCTCCTTCGCCTTGGCGTAGGCGCGTTTCGAGATGGCGCTGTAGAGCTCCGTCCCGGTCATGCGTTCCAACAGTTCGGAGCGTTCATCGCTCTTGGCTTTGAGGAAGGCCGCGAAGTCGCCCTGCGCGAGCAGGATCGAGCGTCGAAACTGGTCAAAGGTCAGGCCGACGGCGCGCTCGGTGGCTGCGAGCACTTCTGTCTTCGTGCGACCCAAGGATTGGCCCGATTCGCCGTCGAACAGTTGAATCTCCGACTGCTGGAGCTTGCCGCCCACCTTGCTTCGTGCGCGCCGTACTGACCAACTCGCGCGGTAGCGACGTCCATCGGTACCAACGAATCGGACCTCGGCCAGGCCGTCGGCCGTGCCCCGACGCAAGAGGTTGCGCGGGTCGTGCACGCCAAGCGACTCGTCAGGCCCGTCCGGGATCTGGTACCCGGAATTCGACTCCAGGCGGGGCGTTCGGTCGTAAAGCGCCAGGCTCAACGCGTCGAGCAGCGTGCTCTTGCCTGCGCCGGTGGGGCCGGCAATGGCGAACAGGCCCGCCTCGGCGAGGGGGCCGTGCTCGAAGTCGAGGCTGAAATCACCGGCCAGGCTGGCGAGGTTGCGCCCGCGGATCTGGAGAATCTTCATGCGGCCTCCGGGTCGGCCTGCGCCTCGCCAAGCAACTGGTGGTAGGCGGCCAGCAGATCCGCCGGCGGCTCGCCTTCGTGTTCTCGGGCCCAACGCTGGCGCAGCAGATCTTCCGGCTGCAAGTCGTTCAAGGACGCCTTGGGCAACGCATCGGCCAACGCCTGGCCGGTCCCGGTGTACCGGGTGGAGATGCGCGCGAGTCGCACGCCCTTGCCCTCCAGGGCCTTCTCGATCTTCGAGCGCAAAGCGGGCTCCGGCTGTTCCAGCAAGACCGGCACTTCGATGATCGGCCACTCGTCCGGCGGCAGATGGGTGCGGCTGGCCATGGCCACGAGGGCGGCCTCCACTTCTGCAAGCGGGCTGGCTTTGGTCGGCACGCGCAACAGATCCACCTTGCGGGGGATGGGCTCGCTCGCGACCGACACAAGCTTCCCGTCGTGGATGTCCACTACGCAGACCTGATGCAGGTAGTCGATCTCAGCCATCGACAGTGGAATCGGCGAGCCGGAGTACCGTATCGACTCCCGCGTGACCACTTGCGCCAGGTGCAAGTGGCCGAGCGCGACATAGACCAGCGACTCGGGGAAGAGATCGGCCGGCAGCGCGTGCTGGTTGCCGCCGAGGATTTTTCGCTCCGAAAGCTCCGAGATCGCGGTGCCGGTCATGTACAGGTGGCCCATGGCCAACAAGGCTTGGCCCGGGGCCCGCACCCTCTCGGCATGCGCGATGACGTCCGCGTACACGCGCCGCACCCCTTCGACCAGCGCATCGACGCCTTCCTCCTTGATCACTGGGAGGTCGGCAGGGCGGAGGAAGGGCATTGCGACAACCTTGGCCACTTCGATGCCCGCCTTGTCCTTGAGCGGCACGATCAGCTTCGCGTAGTCGATCCCCCCGCCGTCGCTACGCGGCAGGCCCCCAACGACGCGAACGCCGAACGCATGGAGCAGCGGTTCTGGCGCATCAAGGCGCGACGCAGAATCGTGGTTGCCGCCAATGAGCACGATGTCCATGCCGGGCACGCGCCGGCGCGCCGCCGCAAGGAATTCGTAGAAGTCGGCCTGCGCTTCGGCCGACGGATTCGAGGTGTCGAAGATGTCGCCCGCGACAAGCAGCGCGTCGGCCGCGAGCGCTTCCAGCCGGCCGAGCAGCCAATCGAAGAAGGCCAGGTGCTCGGCCCGCCGCGAAATCTCATGCAGGGTGTGGCCCAGGTGCCAATCGGAGGTGTGAACAAGCCTCATCGAACCCACTCCCGCCAGGCTTCGTAAATCATCACCATCGCCAGGGTGTCCAGCTCGCAGTAGCGGCGCAGCGCATCGGCTACCTTGTCGCGCTCCAAGGTGGTGGTTTCCTCGAACTGGAATCGTGCCCACGCGGTGGTCGCCGCGCCGCCCTGGGCGATTTCCATGTCGTCGTCCGCCTCTAGGCTGGCCACGGCCTCCGGTGGCAAGTCGTCGAAGACCTTGGGTAGCAGGTCATATGGATTGACCGGCGTGCCGGCGCGGTCCTGCCACCATTGTTGCGCGTCGAAGTTGAGGCTGGGAATGCCGCCCGGCGTGCCATAGATCGGCTGGCTGTAGCGTTCCCGCAGGAAGTTGGACGCAGCCATCACCGCAGGCAGCACCTTCTTGATCGACGAGCTCCCCTGCGTGGCCGGATGGAAGAAGGCCTTGCGCGCCATGACACACATGTCGTACATCGCTCGCGGCCCTTCGCGCTCGCCGTCCCTCGTGACTGAGAGCAGAAACTGACGAATCTCTTCGGCGTCGGCCGGCGCGTTGGGATCGTTTTCGAGTTCGGCAAGAACCGCGCGCAGAGTTGTGTTCTCGTGCGCGGTCCACATGAAGATCGTTCCATCTTGGCCCACCGCCGCTCGCAGCGCGCGGACGAAGTCGTAGTTGGGCGAGAAGCCGCGCGCCGTGCTGAGAAATTCGTGTGCGTGCGTGACCGTGCCGTCGCGGTCGACTCGGTGATGCGAGAACTGGAATGCGATGTTCGCGTACGGACGCTGTCCCGCGAAGAAGGGAATGGCCACGCGCGCCGTCTCGAAGTCGATGAAGTGCAGCGGGAACGACCAAGAAGCCATTTCGCGGCGCATGAAGTCGCGGTCGATGAAAAATTCACCGCCGCCAGGCCACTGGCCGCTAACCTGCATCCATTGGCGCTGGCTCGTCGAGAGTCCGCCTTCGCCATCCTTGAGCTTGAGATCGTCAGCCGTGACGTCGCGGATCGCGAATACGCCCTTCTCGATGAGCTTGTCCTTGCCCCGGAAGTTCGCGATGTCCAGCACCGTGCCGGCGTCGACACGTGCGCGGTCCCAGGCTTTGGCCTCCTGCCAGCACTCGTGAAAGCCACTTCTCAGCGTTGAGGCCTGGTCCGCACGGAACTCGCATGAGGCGCAGATGCTGCTGATCGTCGGTGGAATCTTGCGGTCAACCGCGTAGGCCTCCGCAAGCTGCAATGCTCGCCTGGCAAAGCCGTCCTGAGCCGCGCCGAGCATCTCGTCGACAAACACGTCCACTGGCGCCGCCGTCAGGAACGGCTCGCCAATGGTCGTCATAGTTGTTCCGGGAGCGACGATCACATGCTGGCGCGAGCCCTCGATACGCTGGATTCGAAACCGCTGGCTGAGGCCGTCGACGGTGCATGCCTTTGTCTTGTCCGTCATCATGAGATAGGCCTTGATCCGCCAGTGTGGATAGGCCAGCTTCAGAACGAACTTCTGGAACGCCACGTCCTCCAGGTAAGGACGCATGCCAGACACCCAGCCGCCGCGTGCTCCCTTGAAGACAAACGGGTCGGTGGAGTCGAAGGATTTGGCCTTAACCTCGATCAGGTCGACTTCGTCGCCCACCTTGCGCAGAACATCCACCCGCACCAGATAGGGCCCGGATGCGATGGCCGCCTCGTACAGTGTGACTGTGTGCTGTCGCAGCAGATCCTGGGTCCGGGCGAGCGCTTCGACGTTGCCGGACGCTGTAACTTCGATACCGTCCGGGTACAGCAGCTTGGCCAGTTCGCCCACCTGGAACCCGCCATCGGCAAGCGCAGCAAGAAACTCATCATCGAGTTTCGTGTTCGCAAATTCAGGCTTGCCGGTGTAGAACAGCTTCGTCGGACACTCCTGTGCCAGCGTGAAACGCGACTTGGTCAGGTATCGAGCGGTGGGCAACGTCATTTCTGTTCTTCCCTGCAGGTTGTTCTTGCAATCGGTCAAAGACGCTACGGGCGGCTTTCCTGTCTACGCGGTGGCGATGTTCTTTTTCATGTAGTCCATCGCGAGGTGCTCAGCGCCGGCGTTCATTTGCGCTTCGAAGTCCTTGCGGTGAACGCGGTACATGAAGTCGAAGACGAGCGGGCTGACTACCCGGTGGTTGTAGATGGCGTCCTGCAGCTCGCGAGACCGGTCTGCCGATTCGTGCGGTGAAAGACCATCGACCGCCGACTTCCACAACTTCTCCGACTCTGCCTTCAGTCGCAACAGTGTCTCGACGGTGTCGCGCTGGCGGGCGCATTCACGCAGCACCCAGTTCACCACGGGCATAGCTGGCACCAAGACCGTCAACACCAACGCATCCACCTTGAGATCGGCGGCCAGGCTGTACCCGACTAGTAGTACCACGAGCAGCAGCAATGAGCCCTTCAAGACACGGCCATAGCTCTTGCGCACATTGCCGTCATACAAGAGATTCTCACGCTGGCACATGATGCGGCCGATGTGCAGAGGAACCTTGCCCACGGCCACGGGATACCAGTCGCGCAGCTGCGCCTCCTGCTTCGGATTGAGCGTCTTGGCCGAAAGCCTGTACACCTCTTCAGGGTCTACGTTGGCGCCAACAAGGAAGCTGTTGCCCCGCATCTCCAGGACCTCGCAGTCGAAGTCCTCTTGAAGCTTGGCGGCGTCCTTCATCTGGGCCTTGTGCCATCGGTCCATGAGAACCACTTCGCACAATCCAAAGAGAATGGCTGCCACTGCGACGTAGGACCTTGCGCCCGGATAGAACGCAGCAACGGCGAGGCTGATGACGGGGAGCAGAAGGGTCCCCAGGACGATGGCGCCCTGGTATCTCTTAGCGGTCCAGTAGATGCGGCGCCGGGCGCGAACCAAAGAGAGCATTCGAGGTTCGTTTTGCCTGGTAACAATCGAATTCAATTGCGTGCTCCTATCGCGCCGGTCGGTTGGCCTTCGGTCTTGCCCATCGCTTGTTCCGCGGCTCGGGGTGGGCCCCGCCTCCTGCCCACACGTCTGTCGCGAGCCATTCTTCGAAGTAGTCGAGCCACTCTGCTGCCCACGGCAGGTACGTGTCGTCAAGTCTCATTGACTGCGACCACTCGCCCGCCTTGGGCAACCAGAGGCAAAGCTTCGTGCCCCGGCCGTCATGGGGGTAGATATGCGGCAGCTTGCGACCTGGAGCCAGCAGCCGGGGGTCAGGTTCCAAGACAAAGAGCTCGGGGAACCTGGCTACATAGAGCCTTAGCAAGCATCGATACACCCGCGACAGCGGCGTTGGCGCCACCTTGAAGCCGAACCGGAGTTCCTTGCCCTGCACGAACTCCAGCGTCGCTTCAGGCCATGCGAGGGCCTTCAGCTCAGCGTGCCGCTGTGCAAGGTTGAGCGCGCGGATTGGCGGTCTCACGTGACGGGACCGCCGAAGTAGGTGTGGGCACGCGCTGGCACGACTACAGCAAGACTACCGGCAGCGACGAAACTCGCTCTGCCCAACACACGGTTGGACTCCCGCCGTTGAGCCCCACGCTGGAGCACAGCTTGGCCAGCACGATTCCCGAAGGCCCCCTCCACAGCTTTGACGACTACGTCCATGCCCTTGTTGCCATCGATGGCAGCCTGCAACGCAACCAAGTCCGCTAACAGCCTTCTGTGCCACTGCACGAAAGCCTGCTGGCGCTCGCGCGTGTTCATAGACTCGGCAAGGTTGTCCGACTGAGCGCATGGGTTCATGAGCACCCAGCGCTCATCACCGCCCATCAGAGCTTCGCGCTCGAACAGGTTCGGCACCAGTTCCACGATGTCGAAAAGCAGGTCCAACGGGCCATCGTGCGGCTGGGGCGCGAGGACGGCATAGGCCTTGGCGAAGAGAGTCGTCAAGAAGACCGACGTCGGGGCCAATTCCTTGCCTTTGGCGTGACCGGCGAAGGAGTTGTTCCGGTGTACCTTGCCGAGTTGAACGTACCTGCTGAGCAGCCGACCGAACACCTGCGCGGCGTCGGGCAACGGCTCGACGTCCGCCTTGCGTACGGAGTCCATGGCGAAGTTGAGTGATTCGACCGTCCTGAACTGCGGCGGAATCCGGGCAATTTCGTCGAAGCTGAGGCAATAGCCCTTGGGGTTAGTGGAGAGGTAGCGCCGGAGGTCTCGGTCAGGAATGCGACCGTGATGCTGACCGTGCGGGAGCGCGAAGACAGGGTCGTCGATGACTGGCGCGAAGTCGGCGCGCATGCCGCCGGCATACACGAGCGTCACGCACCGGTCCCAGCGTTCGATCCCCAGTCCGTGCCGCTGGGCGTACCGGTTCAGCGCCGTGAAGAGATGCTGAAGCAACACTGCCGCACCCTTGTGACCGCCGTAGCGGGTGAGCGCAGCGCGCGCCAGGCGCGCCACAAGGTCGATATCGAAGCCTTCGCGCTCGGGGTCCATCGGACGGACGATGGTGCCCAGTGGGCGTGAACCTTGCGCATGCACGTGAGTCAGCAGGCCATCGAACTCCGGGCACTCGGTCAAGTAGTCGCCGGTTGCGTTGTAGGCGCGCTCCAAGTCATCGAGCTGAGTCTGAGTCGGCTCAAACGCCCTGCCAATGGCCTCGGCGAGGTAGGTGAAGCGGGCCGAGGCGTCGGCGGTGATTCGGCGGGCCGGGAAGCCGGCGAGGTTGTCGCGATTCATCTCGAGGGCTCCTACGGCGCGCTGCGCACTTCAACAGGCTGGTTTCAGATGTGGCCGAGGCGCTGGTAGGCGCGCCCAGTCCGAGCGGCAATAACGCCGCAAGCAATGAGCAATAGCGCGACGCAGAAGCCGAAAGCGCTCTCCGGCATCCACCAAGACAGGTACATGGGCAGTACCTCGGCGAGCTGAACGTCGGGGCGGGAATGGGTTGCCATACCCAGCGCCACCGATACCGCTGTAGTTGCCGCGGAACCGACGAGCCCGGCAACCAGAAGGAAGCCACCCGCGCGGGTCAACGCCACGCCAAGCGAAACTAGCCGGCGCGGTTCGCCTAGGAAGTGTTCCTGCAGTCGGTCGAACATGGCCGGCCTACTTCTTCTCGCGCCGGACGCCCTTGAACGGCGTCTTGTCGCTTGTCTTGACGTCGAGGAAGCGACCGGTTTCGGCATCGCGCTTGACGTAGTGACCGGACGGCGTCACGGTCTGACTACGTTGCTTGACGGCGCCGATGCGGTGGCCGTCGCCTGGGGGGTTGTTCTTGGCCATGTGGACTCCATGTAGACAGACAGAGCATATCACATGCTCATTTTGATTATGTCATCGAATCCACCAGAGCATGCCACCTGCGCCAGCGGGCTATCATGTTCAGATGACTGAAAACTTGGCTGAACGCCGCCGGCTCGACCTTGAGCGCCTACCCCTGGTACAGCGGGAGCGCCTCTCGCACATCGACTTCAAGCTGTACTTTCTGGGTGAGCTGCGACGAGCTGATGTTGTAGAGCGCTTCGAAACGGGCCCCGCGGGCGCCACACGGGACATCGCCCAGTACCGGGAAATCGCGCCCGAAAACCTGGACCTTGACCAGGCGACCAAGACCTACCGCCCCACTCCCGAATTCAGTCCACTCTTCGAACACTCGCCCCAGCGAGTTCTCACTGCGTTGTCACAGGGGTTCGGGGAAGGGATTGGCGACCAGCTGCGGCCGATGGTTCGGTGCGAATTCCCGAACATGCTGTGCCTGCCAAAGATGTCGGTGCTCGCCCCGATTACCAGGGCGATCAACCGGGGAAAGGCCGTCCGACTTGGCTATACGTCCGTCGATAGCGGCTGGACCGAACGAGAGCTTGTTCCGTCGGCGCTGGTCAACATTGGCACCCGCTGGCATGTGCGGGCCTTTGACCGCAAGAGCAAAGA
>ERZ795056.6921-NODE-6921-length-10968-cov-19.211857_pt1 | contig 10968 bp, 9 predicted proteins | sample MGYA00375140_ERZ795056 | MGnify/ENA primary metagenome ERZ795056 (study PRJEB30185, sample SAMN05720227) | activated sludge metagenome | isolation source: Anaerobic digester | place: USA | collected 2015-03-09 ...
ACCACCAGCTCGATTCCAGCAGCGATGGCTTCGAGGATTCCGTCCGCAGCAACCGGAGGCGGAACATAGATCACGGTTGCGTTGGCTCCCGTCTCTTTAACGGCGTGGGCAACGGTGTCAAACACCGGAACGCCCTCATGCGTGTGGCCTCCTTTTCCTGGAGTCACACCACCCACAACCTTGGTTCCGTACTCAATTGCCTTTTGGGTGTGAAACGTGCCGGTCTTGCCGGTGATTCCTTGCACCAAGAGGCGCGTATTTTTATCGACTAAAATCGCCATGGCTTCCTTCCTACGCTTTCCCGGCGCTGTGGGACAGAGCGACGATCTTCTGTGCGCCATCTGCCATGTCCGCCGCTGCCACGACGTTTAGCCCAGACTCGCTTAGGATCTTTTTCCCAAGCTCGACATTGGTGCCTTCCAGACGTACCACCAGTGGCACTTTGAGGCCGACTTCCTTGACTGCACCGACGACGCCATTGGCGATGGTGTCGCACTTCATGATGCCGCCAAAGATGTTGACGAAGATTCCCTTCACTGCGGGATCGGCAGTGATGATCTTAAACGCTGCCGTCACCTTCTCTTGGGTTGCGCCGCCGCCAACGTCTAGGAAGTTGGCAGGCATGCCGCCGTAGAAGCGGATGATGTCCATCGTCGACATCGCCAGTCCGGCACCGTTTACCATGCAGCCGATGTTCCCAGTCAGCTTGACGTAGGAGAGGTCAAAGCGCTTGGCCTCGATCTCAGCTGGCTCCTCTTCTTCAAGGTCGCGCAGCTCTTCCAGGTCGGGATGACGGAAAAGCGCGTTGTCATCGAAGTTGACCTTGGCATCCAGCGCAATCAGCTGGCCTTGCTTGGTCAGCACCAGCGGATTCACTTCCAGCAGCGAGCAGTCAAGCTCTAGGTAAGCGCGCACCAGCGTCGTGAAAAACGTCGCTGCGTGGTTCACCGCGTTCATTCCTGCGCTCTTTAGGCCCAGCGCAAAAGCCATCTCGCGAGCCTGATAGCCGCCCAGACCAATCAGCGGATCGATCACCTGCTTGAAGATCTTCTCCGGCGTGTGCGCGGCCACTTCCTCGATGTCCATGCCGCCTTCGGTCGAGGCCATCAGCACCAGCCGACCCAGCTGACGGTCGAGCACAATCGCTGCGTACAGCTCGCGTGCGATGTCGACGCCTTGCTCTAGGAGCAGCCGATTGACCTTTTTCCCCTCGGGACCGGTCTGGTGGGTGACAAGCTGCATGCCGAAGATCTTGTTAATCGCGGCCTTGGTATCGTCTGGCGTCTTGGTGACTTTGACGCCACCACCTTTGCCGCGACCACCGGCGTGAATCTGCGCCTTGACGACGACGATGGGGTTCCCAGTCTGCTGACGAACCCAGGCTGCAGCCTCTTCGGCTTCCGCAATGCTGTGAGCTGCGCGAGAGATAGGAACCGGCAGTCCCTTCTTCGATAGCAGCTCTTTGGCTTGATACTCGTGAATGTTCATCAATCGCTCCTACAGCTTTGCGCCGACTTCGACCAGCTCACGGACCGCAGCGACGCTCTTGCCGAGCATGCCCTTCTCTTCGTCGGTCAGCACAATCTCAACGACCTTCTCGATACCGCCCGAGCCGATGATGGCGGGAACACCGATGTACAGGTCCTTGATGCCGTACTCGCCATCACAGTAGACGGCGGCGGGGAGGAGGCGCTTCTGGTCCAGCAGGTACGACTCAGCCATGGCCACAGCTGCCGAGGCTGGCGCGTAATAAGCCGAGGTGCCCATGAGCTTGACAATCTCGCCACCACCACCAGCGGTGCGGGTGCAGATTGCAGCCAGGCGCTCTGCCGAGATGAACTGCTTTACGGGAATGCCGTTGACCGTACAGTACGAGGTGACAGGCACCATGGTGTCGCCGTGTCCACCGAGCACCATCGCGCGTACGTCCTTGATGCTGACATTTAGCTCGCGCGCCAAGAACAGCTGGAAGCGCGCCGAGTCAAGGACGCCTGCCATACCAGCCACCTGGTGCTTGGCGAAGCCACCGACCTTGGCGCACTCGTAGACCATCGCGTCAAGCGGGTTTGAGATAATGATGACAAAGGCGTTGGGGCAGTGCTCCTTCAGGTTCTGCGCAACGTTGCGCATGATCTTCAGGTTGATGGACAGCAGGTCATCGCGGGTCATGCCCGGCTTGCGGGGAACGCCAGCGGTGACGATAACCACGTCGGAGCCAGCGCAGTCGGCGTAGTTCGAAGTGCCGGTGATGCGACAGTCGTATCCAAGGACCGAGCCATTCTGCTCAAGGTCCAGCGCCTTGCCCTTGCACAAGCCTTCCTTCTCGGGAATGTCGAGCAGCACAACATCCCCCAGCTCCTTGCGTGCAATCAGCGCTGCTAGCTCGCCGCCAATGTTTCCGGCACCAATGAGGGCAATTTTCTTGCGGCTGGTTTTCTTTCCTGAGGTCTGCATTGTGAATGGCTCCTTCGCCTAAGGTCGGTCAATTTCGCCGGGGTACTTCAGCACGAGCACCACGGTCCGAACGGAATTGGGCAGGCAGTCTATACCCACTCGTCAAAAAACGCGAGCGAGGATGTGGTTGGTATTACGGGGTCTGGTTACTCAGCAAAAGGTCATCCATTTTTGGTTTGCGGCCTGCCTGGACTGCTTAAGAAAACCGATACATGACAAGCAGCAGACTGTCGATGTACGCTGGTCCTCACATGGATGCACAAACTGCCTCCCCTGCTTGCGACGATACTCTTAGCACGATGAGTGTCGTTGGTCTTTCTGGGAAAAACTGCCCAGCCGACGCTGTCCCCCCAAAGCGATGGAAATATGGAGGTCGCCGGATTTCGCTCCTGGCCGCAGCGGTGGTGGCTGCAGTCACCCTGCCTCAGGTGGCTAGCGCACAGCGGCTAAATGTGAAGCCCAGTATGAGCAACGGGTCTCTGTCCCGAGGCAAGCACTGCCTGGGAGAGCAACGCCAGAAGCTGACGCTAGAGCACTATATGGCAGGCTCGATCAACCCGCTGGGGATCGAGAATCAGCTGCGCGTCTCGGTGTGTACGCCGCTGATTGAGAAGCCGGGCCTCCTGTTTGATTTTTCAAACGTCGACGCGGGCTTTGTAAACTACATCTCGCCGACGCACATCCACGGTGGCTTTTTCGCCAACGTCTCACCGCTGTCGATCCTGACCTTGAAGGCGGAAGTGACCAGCTTTTACATCTGGCCAATCCCACTGCAAGGAGCTGGCTTTATCCGGGTCGGTGATTACAACGACTTTACGCTGGCCAAGCTCTCACCTGCGGTTGGTTCGCCCGAAGCGGCCACGTCGATGTACGGCATTCGGACTTTGCTGGGAGCGGCGCTGCAAGGCTCTGTGCCACTCGGTAAGAAGCTAGACATCCTGGTCTACAACGGCTTCTCTGCGGAGTTTTGGCGGGTCAACAGCGACTCGTACTACTACGCGGCGCGACGCGATGCGATTCTGAAAGGCAGCGGCGACTGGGCGCTGTCTAACACCACCGTGTTGGCGCTGGCCATTAACGTAAACGCCAACCACACCGTTCGCGTGGGCGCAACCAACGATCTGGTCTACGTCCCCGGCAGTGGATATCTGGGCAACGTCACGGCAGGACTGGTTTCGTACGGTGTGAAGAACCTGCGCAATCTGGCCAAAGCGTTCGCCTTGTTCCTGCGCGTCGGAACGTTTACCAGCCACGCCTTCCGTCAGGGCATCACACTCGCTGCCGGCCTAGACGTCACTTACGAGCTAGCATCCCGGCCAACCCGTCGAGTACGAGAGCTAGAAGAGGCCGAAGCCGCCGCTGCTGCTGCTACTCCCGTAGAAGCTCAAGCAGCCACGCCTACCACCGATGCATCGCCTGCTGCTGTTGTTCCCGCACCAGCGACTCCAACCACTGCACCTGCGACGGAGACTCGTTAATGCAGACGCAAGCCAAATCCTCACTAGCAGCCCAGCGTCCGCGCCGAAATCTGCTGCGCACCACGACCTTTGTTGCGGGACTTGCTGTCGTAGCAGGCTCCCTGTTCAGCAGCCGAACCGCAGACGCCTTTGAGTACCTACAAGGCCAGGAAGCTGCCTTTGCAATTCAAGGCGTGTTTGGTGCATGTAGCGTGATCTCCAGCGTCGGCAATGCGCTAAATATTGCGAACAAAAATGCGCAGCGCGGCTGGATGTATTCGGGCTTTATCTGCGGGTTTATCAACACGGCGGCCAGCCCCATCATCATGATCTACGGTCGCAATCCCTCGCCGGAGTTCGGCCTAGGGGCTGGTGCTGCGCACGGTGTGCTTGGGATTACCAACCTAGCGCTGGCCATCTACAACGGAGTGCTCTGGCACCGCGCCCAAGTTGCAGGCACCGAGCCCCCAAAGGTCACGCTAGCCCCACTGCTAACGCGTGACAGCTACGGCGGCACCGTCGTCGGATTGAGCCTCAGCTCTCTGCGCTTCTAACCAGCCGACCCGGCCAACAGCCGGGCAGTCTGCAACAGCTCGCGGCATGTTCCTAAACAGTCACGAGCTGTCAGCTCTACTGTTCCATATTGAAGGTGTTTGGGTCGCTCTCGCCGGGAGCCAAAGCCTGCTCTGTCGGAACAGTTCCTTCCAAAAATACCTCATCGATCGCTGGAGCCCCCGGAGCCGCGAGCTTGCCCGTCACTGGGTCGATGCGCTGAATCACCACCCCCGCGGGCTGCACAAAGGCAACGGCACGACGCTCACGCACCGCTGCTTGCATGACCTCTAGCCAGACGGGCAGGGCAGAACGCGCTCCTTGCTCTTTTTCTCCAAGCGGTTTTGCGTCGTCAAAACCAACCCAAACGCCCGCCGCAATGTCTGCGGTATATCCGACAAACCACGCGTCCTTGTTGCTGTTGGTGGTACCAGTCTTGCCAGCTGCAGGCCGACGGAGCTTGCCCTTGATCGATGCTGCGGTGCCTTCTTCGATCACACTCTGCATCACGCTCGAAGTGACAAAGGCCAGCTCTGGAGAGATCGCTTGTGCCAACTCCACTGGAGCCGCTCGCTCGTCGCCAAGCTGCTGCAGCCAAACCGGCTCGGCACGTCGTCCGCGAGCCGCCAGCGTGGCATAGCTATTGGTCAGCTCCCACAGCGTCACGCCCGAGGTTCCAAGCGCCAGCGAGTAGTTGTTTTCCAGCTCAGACTCGATGCCCAGCGACTTTGCCATCGCAATCACTGGCTCTGGCTTCAGGTCGTAGATCAGCTGCGATGCGACGGTGTTAAGCGACTGCGCCAGCGCCACCCGCAGTCGCACCGGACCCATGTATTGACTGTGCGCTGCGGAGTTGCGCGGGGCCCACGGAGCCAGCCCCGGCAAGTCGTACACTTGCGGAGAGTCATTCAGCAGACTGGCCGCCGTGTAGCGCCGGGACTGAAATGCCGTCGCATACACAAACGGCTTAAACGCCGAGCCCGGCTGCCGCTTCGCCTTGGTCGCCCGATTGTAGTAGCCGCGCGACTGGCCATAGCCACCCACCATCGCCAACACGTGGCGCGTCTCCGGGTCGATGACCATCACTGCGCCCTGCGGACCGCTCTCAAGCGCCAAGATCGGCCCTTCTTTGCCCACCTTGTTGACTCGGACCCGCACCACGTCCCCCGCCGCAAAGCGCTGGGTGGCCAGCAGCCCCTTGGGATTGTAGCGATCCTGCGTCACCGGCAGCGGTAGCGAGCCTTGCACACTCCCCAGGTTGACCATCGCCCAACCAGCCTGACCGTCCCCGTCGAGCACATTGGTTACGACACCTTCCACCGTCCGTCCCACCGGAGGCCCCGACGAAAAATCTTTCTTTAGCTGCTCGACATGCGCGATCAGCGCGGCCCCTTCCAGCTTGCGCACGCGACTGCGATAGCCATTGCGCTCATCGACGCGCTGCAACCCTTTTTCAAGTGCCTCCCGAGCAGCTCGCTGTACTGCCAAGTCGCAGGTCGTGCGCACGTTTAAGCCCAGAAACGGCAGCTGCGCTTGCGTATATCGGGTCGCAAGCAGCTTTTCCGCTTCGTCCACAAACTCCGGAGCCAGCAGGTACAGCGGCGGTGGTTCTTTCACCAGCCGAATCGGCTCATCTGCAAACTTCACCGCGTCTTCTTGCGAGATGTGGTGGTAGCGAGCCATCTGCGACAGCACGTAACGCTGTCGATTCTTCGCACGCTCTGGATTTTTTCGCGGCGAGATCTCTTCGGGTCCTTTGGGCAGCGAGGCCAGAAGTGCTGCTTCCCCAGCGTTTACGTCGCTGACTGACTTGCCAAAATAAAACCGCGCCGCCTCCTCGATACCGTAGCGACCATGGCCAAAGTAGATCTGGTTCAGGTACAGCCACAGGATCTCTTCTTTGTCCTTCAGCTTCTGTTCCAGTCGCAGCGCCAAGTACATCTCTTGCACTTTGCGCTTGAGGCTGCGCTCACTGCTTTTGAGTACATAGGTCTTTACCAGCTGTTGCGTCAGCGTCGAGGCGCCGCGTAAGTGACGACCTTGGAGCAGGCTCTGCAAAACCGCGCGCAGCATGCCGGTGTAGTTAAGGCCACGATGCTCGAAAAACTGGGCGTCTTCTGCATCGACAAACGCATTCATAACCAGGCGCGGAATTCGCTCACGCGGGACCACGGTGCGACGCTCTTCGAAGATCTCCCCGATCAGCTGCCCGTCGCTGGCCAAGATTCGGGTGGTGACTTTGGGATGGTACTCGCTGATCTGGTCAATGGTCGGCAGCGACCGGTCCGAGGTGTAGTACAGAAACACGCCCGCAAACAGCGCCAGCCCCAAAAAGCCTGCCAACAGCGTCAGCAGAAAGAGAGTGCGCGCCACTGACCATGCGCGGGCAGCACGACCGGTCTGTCCGGGCAGCAGCAGCCGTGAGGCCGTTTTAGAGACTCGAATCGGGGATTTTTTCGACGGTGACATGGTGTCTTTGGCAGCTCGACTGGTTGGCGTTTCCGAGTCTAGCGCGGATACCGCAACGCGCCAGTAGCTCGGCGGAACTTATAGGCCAAAGCACGGTGCGGGGTCTACGGAACTTGCGCTGCGGTCGAACCAGAGCGGGAGGAGGGCAGGGCAAACAGCTCAGCGGGCGGGGCACAAAGCTGCGGCTGCGGACCAAGTTTTCTCGTCGGTAACGGCGCGTTGGCCAGGGTTCCGGGCACGCCGACTTCGTTAGCAGAGAAGACCGTTCCCTGATCCAGCGCGATAACGCGAAAGCTGCTGTCTACGCGAACCAAGCGGCCTGCATAGTTGTAAAATCGCCCCAAAGTCAGCTGGGAGCGCAGCGCACTGCGATTGGGCTCGGGCACCAGCAGCTCAACGTCGAAGCTCTGGGTTTGAGCGAGCTGGCGGAACTGCAGGCCATCGCGCGAAAAATACAGCAGCTGGCCGCTCCATTTGACCCAGCGACCTTTGTAGGTGCTGGACCAGCGCTTGCTGGCTTCTTGGATGGACAGAGTAGGCAGCACAAAGGTCTGGTAGCTATCTACAAACTCAGCGTCGATAAACTGCGGCTGCAGCGAGCCATTTGGCGGCGGTTTCGGGGCGTCGGTCGTAGCGGCGATAGGCGGGGGAAACGACACCGTTTCTTGCGAAATGCAGCCCGCCAAACCCACGAGGATGCCTAAGCCACATCGCCAAACTAGCTGCACAAGACTGGCATCGCGCGAAAGCACAGCTCCAGTATCCGCAATCCCAAGCCAACTTAAGCAGGGAACTTTCTCGACCACCCAGCAGAGCCAATCCAAGTTGTCAGAAAAGCATGGGCTTTGTGCGCCCGAATGCCTGGTAATTAGTTGACATAATATACATTATCGGCACTTTTCCTTGGCCTTCATCTGGCTTTGCCGTCGCTAATTCGCCCAGGTGCCGTTCGATGTGCGGCCTCGCCCTTGTGGCCAGCAACTTAGCAATCCGTCGATACCCCAATTCCTGCTGGGTTTCAGGTGGCTGGCCATGGTCGCGTGGGCCAGCCATTGACCTGGCATTTTGCATCAAGCTAGGGTCTACAACATGCACTTGCAAGCTGGTTCAAGCGCTCTTCGCCTCGGTGCCGCAGCTACCGTGTGTGGACTGCTGGTCTCGCTCGGGTCCGTGGGCTCCGTCGGTTGTAGCTACTCTTCCAGCTACACGGCGCCTACGGACGGTCGGCCACGCGTTGTGTGGGTGGATGACTCGCCGGCAGTTGATCTGGCCGGCAGTCAGATCTCCGCCGACTGTGGTGCTGAACTCCGTCGCATCACCCAGCACGAGACCATGCCAACACGCGCCGGAAATATGGCCCTGCCTGAGCGCTATGTTCCCAGCTATTCCTTCGGCGTTGGCTCGGAGTTTTGGGTGCCCCGATATTACGGACCGCAAATTTACATCGTGCGTCCAGGGTTTGCGCCGCCACTGATTCGACCCCCGCTATTTTTACCGTCGCTGGTTCGACCGGGCTCCATACACTTGGCAGCGCCCAGCGGTGGCCATGGCGGCGGCATGGGTCGTATCGGTACAGGCGGTGGTGGCGGCGGAAATGTGGGCAAAGGCGCCGCAATCTTGGTTGTGCTTGCGGTGTCCGTCATGCCAGCCATCGCCATCGGCCTAGCGGCGTCTACGCCTGAGTCTCCAACCCGCAGCGCGCAGGCCATCGACCTGGTAAATGCCTACAACGACCTGGCGCGCAGCTCCGGCACACCCTGCTCTTTCGTCGGAGGTGCGCCATGAACAGTGCTCACAAAGCAGCCTCGCTGCTACTTCTTTCGAGCTTGGCAACGACACTAGGCGGCTGCGCCACCACCACTTATGCACCGCGCGTCGTGGCCCGTGGCGAGCTAACCCTGCAATATGATCACGGCTACAAAATGAACGCTGGCGGCGAGCGGATTGCCTCCGGTCTTTCTTATTCGGGGCTGGATAAGTACGTGCGCTGCGTGCCGCAAGCTCACACCCATGCGCGCGCTGCACAGTCTGCAGGACGTACCGCGATCGCGCTGTCGATCCTAGGTGGCGTCATTGGCGCCAGCGGTCTGATAGGCCTCGCGGGTCTGGCCGACACTGATCACCTGGGAGCATGGGTCGGCGGAGGCCTGGGCTTGGGCGCAGTAGGGCTCACGCTGGCCGGTCTGTCGTGGCGATTTAAGAACCACGCAAACGGCAACGCTGTCGACGCCATGAACTACTACAACGACTCGGTGGGAAGCCTGGGCGCAAGCTGCGATGACCTGCGCTATCCAGCGCCGGCTGGTGCGCCAATCGAAGCGCCACCAGTTGATCCCGCAGGACCCCTGCCCACTGACCCCGCCGCAATCCCTGCCCTACCCTCGCCTCCTTCGCTGTAAGCCTCAGAATTCTCGTTGGTAATTGGCGTGGCGAGCGATATAGATGCGCCATGTCTAGCTCTACCAACCATGCAGCCCCTGCCCTCACTGAATCAGCGCTTTTGACCCATCAGCCTCCTGCAGTAGCTGAGTCGCTGCAGCGGCAAACGGGCGCAGGCCTCACGGACTTGGTCGAGGTCATGAATCGCCTGCTTGCACCCGCTCCCGACGGCTGCCCCTGGGACCGCGAACAGACGCTACAGACCTTGCGCTCTTACCTGATCGAGGAAGCGTACGAAGTCCTTGAAGCGCTCGATCACAACGACGCCACCGAGCACCGCGATGAGCTGGGCGATGTCTTGTTTCAGATCGTGTTTCAGTCGGCTCTGCGCGCGCGAGAAGGCAGCTTTGGCATCGATGATGTCTGCAGCGCGATTACCAAAAAGATGAAGCACCGACACCCGCACGTCTTTGCCGATGCCAAGGTTGAGGACGCGCAGGAAGTCGTCAAGAACTGGGGCCAGATCAAGGCCGCAGAACAAAAGCAGGCTGGCAAGGTGCGTCGTACGCTCGATGGTGTGCCTGCGGCATTGCCGGCGCTGCTACGAGCACAGCGGCTTGGCGACAAGGCCGCAGCGGTGGGCTTTGACTGGCCGGATGTGCGCGGAGTCCGCGACAAGCTCGACGAAGAGCTACAGGAGATGGATGAAGCCTTGGTCGCGCGCGGAACCGGCAAAGAGCCCACAACCCCACAGGCCCAAGCGGCTCTTGAGCATGAGATTGGCGATGTCCTGTTTACGATGACGCGGCTGGCCGCAAAGCTCGGCGTATCCCCGGAAGACGCGCTGCGCAGTGCCATCCAGCGCTTCTCAGCGCGCTTTAATACGATGGAAGATCTGGCGCAGGCGCAGACCCCAAACAGCGCCTTCCGCGAGCTGTCGCTTGACCAAATGAACGTCTACTGGGAAGCCGCAAAGTCCAAAGTTGGGTAGCGCTGTCAGCCCAGGCCCCAAACCCAGCCCAGACCTAAGTATGCGCGCGACCCACGATTCCTGCGCTCGACCTACCTTCTGTGCAAAGTAAGCCCACCTGCTTTTAAAAAGAGCTCAAGCGAAGGCTTGTCGGAACGCCCCTTTTGACGACATTATAAGGGAGCATGCACAGGTCAAAGCCTGCGCATGGGGTGCCATGGCTGACAAATCCTACGTAACAGTCCCGTTTGAGCGAATTCAGCGTGTCATCGACATCCTCTCGATGGTGTCGATCGGCGAGTACAACGCTGAGCAGATTCAAATTCCTACCAATCAGGAGTCTGACGAGTTCTCTGTCCTCGAGGCAGCGCTGAACATCTACAACCAGGAGCTAAGCACTGCGCGCTCCCAAAATGAGCGCTATATCGCAGAGCTAGAAGCGTCCAAGTCGGCACTGCAAGATCAGCTGACCACGATTGCGCGGCAGCAGATGGCGATTCACGAGCTATCGACGCCCATCGTCGAAGTTTGGGAAGATATCTTGCTGCTGCCCATCATCGGCAGCCTCGATTCCCAGCGCGCACTGGAGATGACCGAGAAGCTGCTAGACCGGATCAAGCAGAGCCGCTCACGCTGCATCATCATCGACATCACCGGCTTGGAAGTCGTCGATACCACCACCGCCAA
>ERZ795056.6922-NODE-6922-length-10968-cov-5.903143_pt1 | contig 10968 bp, 5 predicted proteins | sample MGYA00375140_ERZ795056 | MGnify/ENA primary metagenome ERZ795056 (study PRJEB30185, sample SAMN05720227) | activated sludge metagenome | isolation source: Anaerobic digester | place: USA | collected 2015-03-09 ...
ACGTCCATTGTGCAGAACGTCTATTCCCATCTGGACTCCCACCGGGATATGTGGAGCACGCTGACCATGGCGTACACCAACTTCGACACGAGCATCAACACCGTCCGCGTCGTCGTCGCCGCCGCGAACTACGCCCCGCTCGGCGACTTCCCCCTCGCCTGCATGTGGGACAACGCCAGTCTTGAGGTCGTGAATCTGGCCCAGCCATGGCTCACCCTAACCGGCAACGAGGCCCTTTACGAAGGTACTTCAAACGCTTGGAGCATCCAGTGCAGTTCGGCCAATGCCGCCGATGTCACGGTGACGATCACGAGCGACCGCCCTTACGTGGTCACCTCCCCCGACAGCGTGGTCATCCCGACAGGTTCCACGGCCACCACTTTCTTTGTAACCGGACTGACTACCGGCAGCGCAACGCTCTTTGCCTCCGCGGAGGGCATCCAGCCGGCCCAGAAGACCGCCAGTGTAACTCTGCGCGGCCTGAGCCTGAGCGGCGCTGCTTCGATCTATGTGAACTCCACCAATACGTGGTCCGTAACCCGCGACGGTCCTTTGGATGCCGACACCGTTGTCCGACTCAGCAACAGCGCGCCGTCCGCTGCGTGCGTGCCGACACAGGTCGTGATCCAAGCCGCCTCATCCTCGGCCACGTTCAGCGTGGAAGGACGCGCAGCGGGAACCGCCAGCATCATCGCCTCGGCAGACAGCTTCCAGACGGGTAGCAAGGGAGTGTCCATACTCCAGAGAACCCTGACGTTTTCGAGCCCGGGCGGCCTCTACGTTGGAACTACGGGCCAGTGTACCGTCGTCCGCAGCGGACCGATTGCCGGAGACCTGACCGTCACCTTGGGCAACGGGGCCCCGGGCATCATCGCCATTCCTTCTTCGGTCCTGATTTCTGATGGCGAGAGCAATGGAACTTTCCTCGTGTCCGGCCTCGCCGTCGGTTCCGCCGGCGTGACTGCGTCCGCCTCCGGATACTCCGCCACCGGCGTGCTCGTAACCGTAACCAGCAGCCACCTGAACCTGCTCGGCGGCTCTGTGGTGCCTTTTCAAGGCTCAAACCTCTGGACCGTTACGCGGGCAGGCTCCATCCAGGACAGCCTTGAAGTGTCCCTTGATGTCGACGACGCCGACATCCTGGACGTCCAGAGTACGGTGGTTATCGAAGCCATGGCCACATCCGCCACCTTCTACGTTTCCGGACGAGGCGCGTGGGTGGGTACCCTTACCGCCTCTGCATCAGGCTATTCTCCTGTCCAGAAGTCGGCCACCGTTTCGCGCAGCATCCTTCAGAACTCGGGCTTTGAGGATGGGCCAGGCTTCACAAACGGTTGGTTCTCCTGGGGCGATTGCGGTGTCGAAATGTGGGCTGCACATACCGGAGAACGTGGCGTTGCACTTTACGGCTGGCTGGCCGGCGCCTTCGGCGGTTTTGCCCAGGACGTGCCGGTGTCATCGCATGCAGGAGGCGACGTCTATTCGTTTTCCATCGAGGGCAAGGCCGAAGAAGGGTTCGGCAGTTCATCCACGGGCGTTGTTCTCCGCATGGATTTTCTGCAGGGCGAGACCGTGCGCCACAGCGAGGACGTGAACATCTACACCGCGCTCACTGCGGCGCGCGACACATGGAACCGCCATACCATGGTTTGCACCAATACCGATACGTTGGTGGACACCGTTCGGGTTTCGCTGCAAGCATCGGATTACAACCCGACGGGCAACCTGGTCGCCGCCATGTGGGACAACGCCGACCTCTCTCTCTTCGTCGACAGCGAGAGCAACCTGATGATCGCAGGCAATCCCATTGTCTTTGAAAGCAGCTCCAGCCTCTGGGCCGTTGTCCGCTCCGGTTCGATGGACGACTCGCTGAGCGTTACTCTGACTCTTCTCACCACCGGCACTGCATCCGTTGCCTCTTCCGTGATCATCCCGGCGGGCACCAATTCCGCGGGATTCTACGTCACCGGGTTGAGCAGCGGCTCGACGGTGATCAAGGCATCCGCGGCAGGACTGCCAAGCGTATGGCAGCCGGTGACTGTCCAGAAGAGCACTCTCACGCTTCAGGGGGCCACGACGCTGTATACATCATCCACCAGTCAATGGATCATCACGCGCATGGGGTCCAAGGATGCGCCACTGACCGTCACCCTCAGCAGCAGCAAGCCCCAGATAGCCTCCGTGCCGGCATCCGTCACCATGGAGGGCGGTTCGACCTCGGCTTTTGTCGCGGTAAGTGGCGTACTCACCGGTGCCGCAACGATTACCGCAACGGCCGACGGATGTACCTCCACATCCCGCGCGGTCAGCGTCGCGCAGCGGTATCTTCAACTTTCGGGTCTCACCAATGTCTACGCCGGACTGTCGAACACATGGATGGTGGCGCGATGTGGCCCGGCGGATGAGGCCATTACCGTGACGCTAAGCAATCACGCTCCGTCCGTGGCCGAGGCCCCGGTCTCGGTCGATCTTGGCATCGGCGACACCGAGGTGGCGTTCGGTGTATCCGGTATCGAGGCTGGAACCGCGCTGCTCGAAGCCGTCGCGCCGGGCTATCAGGCAGCCGGCCACACCCTCTCGGTGGCCTCCAATCGACTGGTTCTCACCGGCTTGATGACCGTCGCCCCGGGCTACTCCAACCACTGGACCATTACACGCACCGGTCCCCTCTCCTCGCCTCTTACCGTGGATCTGGCCATCGACGATCCATCCGTCGTCGACGCACCCAAGAGCATAACGATTGCCGCCGACACGAATACTGCGTCCTTCTTTGTCGAGGGATTGTCCGTCGGTAGCGCCACCATAACAGCCACTTCGCCCGGGCTCTTGTCCTCGGCGCTCGGCATGCTGGTCACCGACAACCTCCTCCGAAATCCGGGCTTTGAGGAAGGCCCTTCCTGGGGCGACGCTTGGGGAGCTTGGGGCGATATTGGAGTCGAAGCGTGGGCAGCAGAAACGGGCGAGCGCGGCGTCGCGTTGTTTGGATGGATGCAGGGATCCTACGGCGGCTGCTATCAGGACGTACCGATCACCACGAGCACCAACGGCGACGTCTATGTCTTCTCGCTCGATGGCCGAAGCGATCCGGACTTCCGAAGCTCGAGCGGCAGCCTCGAACTGCAGATGCAGTTCTGGAATGCCGACATGCAATTGCTGTTTGCCGTAACCAACTCGATTTACGACGACCTCCGATCGCAGGCGGAAGCGTGGAACACATATGTCATCAGCGCCGTCAACACGAACACCGCAGTTCATGTCGTTCGCGTGACACTCCTCGCCGCCAATTACGCCCCCACCGGCTATTTGTCCGCCGCCATGTGGGACAACGCCAGCCTGCAGAAGCACACCATGCTCGGCAGCAACCTCCTCCTCACGGGCCGCGGCGCCGGCTACGCAGGCACGTCCAACCGCTGGTTGGTGACTCGTATCGGGCCGTGCGCTGACAGCCTGGCCGTGACCTTCTCCAGCGATCAATCTTCCGTGGCCACCGTGGACGGTTCGGTCAGCATCCCCGCCGGCGCGGCTTCCGCTCCCGTCACCATCGTGATCCAGACCAACCAGTCCCCCGCCTTCAGGCGCTACGACGGTGACCCTCTTGCCCCAACAGCCACGATCACCGCAGAGGCCGACGGCTATCCGCCAACCAACAAGGACATCGTGGCACAGGCCAATGTGTTGACGCTGTCCGGCCAGGCATCCATCTACGTCTCCTTGTCCAACCGCTGGACCGTCACCCGCAGCGGCCCTGTTGCGGAGTCTATCTCCGTGGATCTGAATTCCGACGACCCGGCTGTCCTCGACCTGCCAACCTCCGTTGCTATCGGGGCAGGCAGCGCATCTGCAGACTTCTTCGTAACGGCGCTCGACGCGGGAACCGCCACCATCACGGCGGCCGCCGATGGGTACGCATCCACTTCGCGTGTTGTGACAGCAACCAACGTGGCCCCGGATATCGCAACGGGAACCGCCGCCGATGCAACGCTCCTCTGGATGGGCAAGGCTGGAAGCCGGTACCTGGTTGAAGAAGCTCTGGCCCTCGCTGGCCCTTGGACCCAGGTCCGAAACATCCATTGCAGCCAGTCCGGCGAACTTCAGTGGCAGGACTCCAACTTCGCCAACGCAACGAGCAAGTACTACAGAATCCTTATGCTTATCACCAATGCCCCGGACAGTGCGTACAGCCGCTGATACAGCGAGAATCCAGATGGAGAACAAAGCTTCCAGCAAGGCCCAGCCATCCGGCCCGCCCCTCGCGTCACACGCAGACGAGCTCAAGCGTGCTGAGGAGGCCCTGCGCTTCACCGAAGAACGTCTTCGCTCCATCCTTGCCAATTCGGTCGATGTCCTCTACCGCCGGAATCTGCAAACCAATCGATATGACTGCGTCAGCCCTTCTGTCGAGGCCGTGACGGGATTCACGCCTGAGGAATTCACCGGCAGCGGCTTACAGGCCACGACAGATCGGATCCACCCCGACGATCTCGATCGATCACTCGCGGCCATCCAGGAAGTGCTCACCGGCACGGTCGGCCACGGCTATGCGGAGTATCGCTACCGCCGCAAGGACGGTGTCTATCGCTGGTTCTCGGATCATTACAGAGTCATGCGCGATGAGAAGGGACGCCTTACCTACTGGGTCGGCACCGTCCGCGACATAACGGACCTCAAGAATGTCGAAGAATCCATGAAGCGCTCCCACCAGGAACTCGAGGCCGTCGTCGCCGAACGCACGGCCCAGCTCAGAATGATGACGGCCCGGGTGATTGGCGCCGAAGAAGCGGAGCGCGAGCGCATCGGGAACATGCTCCACGAAGACCTTCAGCAGGTCCTGACGGCACTGCGCTACGCGCTTGAAACACCTCCGCAGAACTCGCCCGCAGGTGAACAGACGGCGCTGGCCAACCGCCTGCTCGATCAGGCCATCCAAATCACGCGATCTCTCAGCGCAGACCTCCTTCCACCCGCGCTCATCGAGGAAGACTTGGGCGAGGCCTTGTCGTGGCTGGTCAACGATGTCCACCAGCAATTCGGCCTTGTGGTACACCTGACCGCAGCCCGTGTCCCCAGACCAACATCAAAGTCCTTGCAGGTCTTCATCCTTCGCGCTGTTCGGGAACTCCTGCTGAACATCGTAAAACACGCCGACACCAGAATTGCACAGATGAGTCTGAGACCTCTTGATGGGAACGTAATACAAATCGAAATCACCGACCACGGGGTAGGATTCGATGCCACAGATGCGCCGGCGTCCGGCCTCGGCATGTTTCGAATACGCGAAACGGCGTCACTCTTCGGCGGCAGCCTGACCGTGACGTCCTCTCCCGGCACAGGCACCCACGTCACCCTGACGCTGCCGATCGATGCTGAATCTTCTACCCGGGCCTAACCAAGTACGACTTCCCTTCACTGCACGTGATCTTGGCTGTAGTACCACGCCAACTCGCGGGTCTGGCCGGTCGTCTGGTCATATATGAACCGCGCGATCCACTGCTGCTGGGGAGCGGGATGGTTGAACACGCTGGGCCCATTATAGCCTGTATTCGACTGGTAAAGCGCGCCACTGGACAGATTCCACGCTGTCATGAACATCCACCGATAGTAGGAAACCCCGATGATGATCTGGCTTGTGGAGAAGGTCGGACCGGCGTGGGTTTCACCCACGAAAACAACCGAGATGAGAAGCAGACCGATGGTAAGGATCAGTATGGGGCGCATAAGTTTTTCTCCGTTTGATTGCATGGAATGGATGTTCATTGCACATGAGACTGACGGTAGTACCAAGCCAGACCAGCCGTCTTCCCCGTGCCTTGGTTATAGACAAAGCGGGCAATCCACTGCTGGTAGCCGGGGGTGGGATGCTCCCACACATACGTGGTATTCCGAAAGGACGGGGACACATTCAGCGCCCCCGTCGACAAATTCCACGCCGTCATGAACGCCCAGGCTGAGTCGGCGACCCCCCTGATCCACTGGGTCTCCTTGAAGTATACTCCGAGAGGAAGCACTTTGAGCCTATCCCCCGTAATCGCAACCGCGTTGTTGTTCTCATTCCCTTCAGAGACCGCGAAGCTGTAGTCTATGACGTAGCCTACATAGTATGTCCCGGCGAGGGTGTCGTAGGGCACTTGAACGTTCACCGTGAAGTTCGTTTCTTTCCAAGCCCCAAGGCTGCCATAGTAGTAGTTACCGAGGAAGACATCGCCCGTCGTGATATTGGTGTCCGACGACAGGTACACACCCACATAGAAATAGCCGGAGGCGGTCGATCCGGCGTTACTGACACCGCCTCTCACCATGATGTTCACATCCCCCGGGTACGCATTCGTCGGACTGACGTCGTGCCGCCACACGGCTCCGTCCCTCAAATCCACCGCCGCCCATGCCGGGCGGATGCCCAGCACAACGAACACAGCCACCGCAACGGCGAACGTCCGTAGAACCCAATTCAGGCGAGATACTTCTCTCATCTGCTATACCTCCCAACCATTTAACCATGTCGACTCACTGCACGTGGTCTTGTGTGTAGTACCACGCCAACTCGCGGGTCTGGCCCAGGGATTGATCGTAGACGAAGCGGGCAATCCACTGTTGCTTCGCCGTGACCGGGTGATTCCACACATTCCGCCCGTTGTACCACGACGAGGATAGGCTGAGCGCGCCGGTGGAAAGATTCCACGCCGTCATGTACGACCAGCGGTTGACCGTATAACCCGCAACCGGCTGCGTGGTGTTGAAGATGGGATTGGCCTGAACCACGCCTGCCAGCAATGCCACAACCAGAAGTATGCCCAATGTTGAAATCAGTACGTTGCGCATGGACGTTCTCCCTTTGCGATCGTGTGATGGTGTTTTCATTGAACGTGGGCCTGTCGGTAATACCATGCCAAGGCCGTCGTCTGTCCCGTGACCTGATCATACGCGAAACGGGCGATCCACTGCTGGTAGTTGTCGGCAGGGTGATTCCATGTGTACGAGCCATTCTGCCATGAGGGAGACACGCTCAGCGCTCCCGTGGTCAGATTCCACGCGGTCATAAACGACCAGCGATTCACCGCGCTGCCCGCGATAGGCTGGCTGGTGTCGAAACTGCCATAGGTCACCGCCCCTCCGCTCGAGCTGGTTCTGAACCAGAACGAGCTGGCCCAAGCACTCCAGCCGCCACGGCTGTCCTTGTAACGGACCGTCCAGTAATACAGCGTGTTCGCGCTCAAGCAGCCGGCAGGCACAGCTACGCTGGTCTTGTAGGCCGTGGTCTCACCGCTCTCGTACGCCGGACTGCTCCAGTCCGCGTTGTTGTCCACCAGCCACTGGCTCGCAGCATGGCTGTCGCCGTCTGCGTCATAGAAAGCCGACGCTGACAGGATGGGCGTCACACTCTGGCCCGTCGCACCGTTGCTCGGACTCGTCAGCGTGGGCTTCGAAGGCACCGTGTTCAGCACGACAAGCCGCCGGTTGAGCACGTAGGCCGTGTTGTTATTCTCATCGCTTTCGGCAATCAGTCCGTTGTAGTCCACGATATAACCCACATAGTAGGTCCCCGGAGGAATAGCGGCACTGACAGTGATCGACTGCGAGAAGGTCTGGTACGTACCGGCTGCGAGACTGCTGTAATAAACCCGGCCCACATAACGGTCGCCGGTCGTGATGATGGTGTCGGACGAGAGATACACCGCCACGTAGAACGCTCCGGCTGCCGTGCCACCGGAGTTCTGCGCGGACCCCTGGAAAATCACGGACTGACCTGCGTAGATATTCGTCGGACTAAACCATCGGAATGCTGATCCACCATCCGCCAGATCCACCGCCGCCCAAGCCGGGCCTACACCCAGTACAATGAGAATACCTGCGGCGACAGCCGCTGCTTGAAGAACCCGGTGCAGGCAAGACGACAACCTGTTCATATGGCAACCCCCTCCCCTTGTAAGCATAGTGCCGACCAGTGCTGATAAGTCAAGCCCGCGGGCATCATAAAACCACACCCCAAAATTCAGGCGCCAACCTGTTTCTCATTCACAGCGTTTTTCCGAGTTCAAACGTACCCCGTCATCCGCTATGCTCCCGGCATGCCTGAAGCGGATCTTGTCGTCTTCGTAACAGAACTCGCACGCCGCCAATACCTGCGGCGCGCCGCTCTCGACAAGGGGTTTGTCGACGCTTCCCGTTTCCTCACCTTCACCCGCGTACGCTCTGCCTGCGTCGAAGCCGCCCGGGCGGCCGGCCACCTGGCTCAACCTGTCCTCAGCGATATCGCCCTCCGCATTCTCATCCTGCGCGCGGTCGAGGCAGCCCGCCCCACACTCGCACCCGGCGGGCGACTCAACTCGCTGACTGACATCGCACTCGCCGATACGCTCGCAACGCTGACCCGCACACTCGCACCCTTCGGCGAAGAAGCCGGACCCATCCACCAGTGGCTCCTTGAACAACCCCCAGCCACAAAGTTGCATCAGCTCGGCTTGCTCTACTCCGTCTATCGCAACCATCTTGCCGCCTCCCATTCGGCCGATATGCGCGATGTCAACGCTGCCGTGCTCCGCCTGCTGCAAGGCGATCGCTCCCAATGGCCCCAACTGTTGCAGTCTCCGGCACGCATCGTGTTTCGATCGCTCCGCTGGCTGAACCCGTTCGAGGAGCGGCTCATAGCCGCCCTGAAGCGCGGACTCGGCGCTGACCGCGTCATTCTCTATTCAGCCCTGCCCCCCGCTCACGCCGAGAAGGTCGAGGATCGCCTTGCCTCACGCGTCCGCAGCGAGGTGATGATGGGCTCCGAGGATGCCTGGAGCGGCTGGGCCGAGGACCTTGGCGATGCCATGGAGATGGAAGATACATCCCTCGCCCTCGGCAGCTCCGACCGCATTTCGTTCTCTCGATCCGTCGGCCTCTATGGCGAGGTCGAGGATCTCGCACGCCGCATCCGTTGGGAAATCGATGTGAAGGGCGTCGCCCCCGACCACATCGCCCTCGTGGTCCGCAACCTGTCCAACTACGCCGATGCCGTGACCCACGTCTTCGCCCGCTTCGGCATCCCCTGCTTCTTCCGCCGCGGACTGCCCATCTCGTCCGCGCCGCTCGTCAAAACATTCCTCTCCCTGCTCTCGCTGCCGCTCGGCTCCGACCGTGAACGCTTCTGTGCTTTGCTCCAAAACGCGTCCCTTGTCTGGCCCAAGCTGAAGGATCCCGCGCTTCGCGCGGCCATCGCACACGACATCCGCGCCGCTGCCGTCCCTCCCCGCGTCACTCCAGACACGCTCCGCCGCCGCCTCCGCACGTACTACGGCCGGCATCCGGAATCCGAAACCCGCGCGCGCTTTGTCGATGTGGTCGCCGAGGCCCTCACCCACCTGCGCGGACTTACGGAACCTGCCTCGTTTACCACTCACGCACGCCGCGCAATTAAGCTCGCAGCCGATTTCCGAATCGAGCCCTCGACGTGGGCACCCGAGGGATTGCCCCAGGATATTCTCCTCGGCAACCGCCGCGCGTTCGAAGCCGTCCTCCGGGCGCTCAGTGAAATCGCCGACGCAACGCAACGCGATGACAAGCCGCGGTCGCTGAGCGAGTTCTTCGACCTCCTTGAGCAATGCATCGAGAACCTCACCGTTTCGCCCGGCCACAGCACGGAAAGCGGCGTCTGGGTCATGAATCCATTCGATACAGCCGGGCTCCACTTTGAGGTCGTTCTTATCGGCGGCCTCAACGAGGGCGAGTTCCCCGCTCTGCCGCGGCAGGACTCCGTCTTCGGCGACGCCGAGCGCGACGCCATTCGCCTCGCGCTCAAGCAGAAGGGCATCGATCTGCCGCAATGGGCCTTGCCACTGTCCACGGTCCGCATCATCGAGGAAAAGGTCCTCTTCCTCATCAGCGTCGGCGCGGCCCGGCAGCGGTTGGTGCTGTCATACCAATCCGCCAACGCCGACGGGCAGGATCTCGTGCCGGGCAACTTTTTCCGCAGTCTCTGGAACATTGCCGGCGGCCCGGCATCCAGGAACGCGCATCTGACAGAGTACGATGCGTGGCGCATTGCCGTCCTCGGTCCCGACTCCTATCTCGCGCGTTACATCACCGGTGAGGCTCACCTCGCCGAATACCAGCGGTCACCGATCCCGGGCGAGTCGTTTCTGGCCACCATTCCGCTACCCCTCTGCCGGGCCGCAGACGAGGCACGCCAACGCATCGCCCGCTCGATCGACGAGCCCAATCTCGCTGGCGAAATCGCCCCATGGAGCACACCCCGGCCGCAAGCCAAACCCATGGCCCCTGCCCAATCCTTGCTTGATCGTCTGACCATCGAACTGGGTCGCGAGGATTTCTTCAATTCACCCCCATCCGCCCGCAAGCCATCCGAGCCATATTGCGGATTGCTCCGGTCCAATGCAGGCCGCGAACTCGCCACCGAATGGCTCCGCGCCCATGCCGAGGTCAGCCCAACCGGCCTGGAGAATCTTGCCCGCTGCCGCTATCGCTTTCTGCTCGGCGCCATGTTCCGCCTTGGTGCAATCCGCACACAGGAAGACGAACCCGACGCCGCCGACCGAGGCAATGTCATCCACGACATCATGGAAGCAATCTACCGGGCCCTCACCGGGGATGCCGCTGTGCTCAATCAACTTGATCCGGCAACGGCAAAACAATTCGCGGCCATTTGCACACCCCTCCACTGGGCCGTTCGCCAAACCGATGGCACCTGGCAACTCCACGACTCGCGCCCGACCGGTGAACGCAGCCTGCCGCTCGCGACTCTCCAACCCGCAAGGCAGGAACTCTACGTCGAACTTGTGGATGCCGTTTGTGGCCTGTGCTTTGCCCTGGCTGAAGCGCCGGCGTCCGCAATCCGCCTCGGTGATCCCGGCATATGGGGCACCGAGAAGCCCAAGATCCGCCAGATCGCACTCAACTACATGCTCGCGGACCTCGCAACGGCCTGTGATGAGCGCCGTTATCCCGCACTCTTCGAGCACCGCTTTGGAC
>ERZ795056.6930-NODE-6930-length-10964-cov-12.058850_pt1 | contig 10964 bp, 10 predicted proteins | sample MGYA00375140_ERZ795056 | MGnify/ENA primary metagenome ERZ795056 (study PRJEB30185, sample SAMN05720227) | activated sludge metagenome | isolation source: Anaerobic digester | place: USA | collected 2015-03-09 ...
GCCTATGCCGTGAAAGGCCTGCCACGCGGGGTGAACGTGGAGATCAGCGGGATCGCGGTGATGCCTGCATAGCGCTTCTTCACCACCTTCCAACACGGCGAACGGGGCTCAGGCAAGGGACCCTCCGACCCGGTACACGGCCGTGGAATCTCCACCTGGGCGAGCATCACGTTGGGGTGCGAACGTCTATACGGAACCGGGCAGGATCTCCCCATCGCGCATGGGGAACGTCCCACGCCGACCACAACCCATCGCGGTGATCCAGCGCACGATCCGCTGAGGGTCAGCAGGAATGGGGCGTGTTCCCGTACAGGTCCGGTTTTGGCCGAGCACCGAGCGAACCAACGCACAACACATGCTTCGCAACACCACTTGGAAGACACCGATCACCCTGGCCGCCGTAGCCCTATTGGCCATGGGTTGCAACAAGTACGATGATGGACCCGGCATCAGCCTGATACCCCGCACGGAACGCGTGGCCAATACCTGGGTCATCGACAAGGCAACCGCCAATGGGCAGGACATCAGCTCCGCCTATGACCAGTACGTGCTCACCCTCACCTCCGGCGGCTCGGCCACCTTGGAAGCCGACTACACCATTCTCGGGGTGGTGATCAGCAACTCCACCTCCGGCACCTGGAGCTTCGCCAACGACCAGGAGGAACTGGTGTTGGACTTCTCCGACGACCAAGCCGATGGCACCTACCAGATCCTGCGCCTCACCTCCACCGAACTGTGGCTGCGCAAGGTGGGCGAGGACCTCGAACTACGCCTCAACGAACAATGATCGACCGCACCAACCACCCCTTGCACACACACACCATGAGAACCACAACCGCCCTGCTCACCCTGGCCTTCCTCGGCAGCATCGCCCTCAGCAGCTGTTCCAAGTATGAGGATGGCCCCGCTTTCAGCCTCCGCTCCAAGAAGGAGCGCGTGGCCAATACGTGGCGCGTGGAGACCGCTACCGACAACGGATCCGACGTGACCTCCGCGTTCGACCAGTACCAGTTGCAGATGCTCAGTGATGGCGTTGCCACCTTGGCCGCGCTGTACACCCTCGGCGAGCTCACCTTCGAGTTCGAGACCAACGGTACCTGGACGCTGGAAAGCACCGGCGAGGTCCTGCGCTTGGACTTCGAGAACGACGCGGCCGACGAGAGCTACGAGATCCTCCGCTTGAAAGAGGATGAACTTTGGCTACGCGAGAAGGACAGTACCTTGGAATTGCGCTTGACGCCTGCATGATGCACACCTTCGCTTGAAGGTTGAACGGCCTCCGGAAGGGGGCCGTTCCGTTGCGTACTGCACGCAGCACCTGCTCCTATTCGTAGCGCCACACCGATGAAGGACCTCTGAACGCCCACTGCGCTACCATCGGTCGGACCGGTCCATCGTGGGCTCCTTCAACCGAACCCCTCACCCCAGCACCACCAGCAGCGCGGCCACCAGCGCGAACTGGATGGCGAAGACGATGAGCCCGAAGCCCAGTCCCTTGCGGCCCGAGCGGAACAGCTGACCGAAGCTCACCTTCAGTCCGATGGCCGCCAACGCGATGGTCAAGGCCAGTTTACCTGCCACCTCCATCGCCCCCAGCAACGCTTCCGGCATGGGGAGTACGCTGCTCAATAGCGTGATGCCGATGAAGCCCCACAAGTACCAGGGTAGTTGCAAATGCTCGCGCCAGCTGCGGGCCTCCGCGCGGTTCACCAGGTAATTGAACAGGATCAGCGCCGGGCTCAACAACGCCACACGGGCCAGCTTGATGGTGGTGGCCACCTCACCCACCCCATCGCTCAGCGCATACCCCGCGCCCACCACGTTACCCACACTGTGCAGGGTTCCGCCGATCAACACGCCCAGTTGGGTATCGCTCAGCCCGAAGCGCACCAGTACCAAGGGCAGTACGATCATGCCCACGCTGCCGAACAGGTTCACCACCGCCATGGCGATGCCCACATCCTCCTTGTCCTTCGCCACCCGGGGCGCCAAGGCAGCGATGGCCGACGAACCGCAGATGGCCGTGCCGAAGCCCACCAACCAGCCCGTGCTGCCCGGGCAACGCACCTGCCTTGCCAGGTAGAAGGTGATGAGCACCATGGCCAGCACCATGATCGCTACGATGCTGAAGGAAGCCGCACCCAATGCCGCGATGTGCCCATAGTCGATGCCGAAGGCCAGGAAGATCACCGACAATTCGAGCAACTTGCTGCTGGTGAAGCCGATGCCCGGCTGCACCGGTGCGGGCAACTTCACCAAGTTCCCCACCGCCATGCCCAGCAGTAGGGCCAGCAGGATCCCGTTCAACCAGCCGGGTGTGTAGGTGCTTGCGAAGTGGCCCACCAGGCCGATGGCCGTGGCCAGCAGCAGGCCGGGAAGTTGGGGACGGAGCGCGATCATGGCGGTGCGGCCGCAAACGTAGCGCTGCGCGTACGAGTGTTCGGGGAGTTGTGTCACAGAAGCACAGCATCCGATCCACCCCAGCCTATTCCAACGGTGCCAATACCCCCGCAGGTGCAGCACCGCCGCTCACCCCCTTCCGCCGCTTCGCCCACGTGTACACTTCGAACCAGGTGGGGAGAATGGTACCAGCATTGCTCAGGATGTCCCATCGGCGGGGCGCGTACACCACACGGTAGCGACCGAAGCGTGCAGCCTGCAGCCGTGTCCGGGGTTTGGCCCACGATGTGAAAGGCGTCGCGAATGCCATACCAACTCGACGACCAACGGAAGCAACTGCGTGATGCGTTCATCCGGGAGAACACCCCATTACTGGAACGATGCAGTAACACTGGGACGACCGTCCCACAGAGCGACCTCGATGAGCTGATCACCAAGGCAAGGGTCCACTTCAACTACGCGCCGAGCACCCGTGGGTTGGATATCAAGCGCGCCGTGCTCACCGCCTTTCGTCGGCACCTGGAGAAACAACCGGTCGACCGATAGGCCATTGTACCAAGGCCAGTAGCGGGCGGTCGCACGCGCCGAACATGCGCCTAGACCACTGGCGCGGTATTGTCCGCACCAGGAAGCGCTCACCCTAGCGTTCATCCACCCCCTAGGTTCAGAACACCGGGCCAACTCTGACAGCCCTCCTACCCGACCGTAACTACGGCGCAAGCACGGGGCCGATGAACAGGGAACTCACCAAGCTGTAGAGGCCGAAAAGGATGACCGCGATGATCACCACGCGGACCGCTGTATCGGCATGGCCCTTCGTGGGGTTGAGGTGTGTCATGTTCATCGTGGTTCATCAAGGGGTAGGAGATCGCTACCGGTATATGTGCCAATGCCGTTCCACGTTGTTGGCAGGACGGGGCGATCGTCCTTGACCAGGAGCAGGCCTGGGGTCCGGGGCCGGACCACGTTCATGGCAGTGCGGCCAAACATGGACTGCCCCACGTGCAGGTCATCGGCGAGTTGCATCACAGATGGCAGAACGACACGAAGCCGAAAGGAAGTGATGGAACGGGCAGCCGCCGTGCGCGAAGCTGCCGCTCGTCGATCACCAGGAAAGGGATCGAATTTGGAATTCGATGATCGACATCCTACCTTCATTCACACTTCACCATCCGGAAATCGCGACCAATGACTTGATCATACTGCGTTGACCACCGATGGACACTGAATGAACCACACAAGAACCTCGATCAATGCATACCACCATGCGCCTTGTTCTGCTAGCCCTGTTCATTGCCGGGACCCCTTCTATGAATACGCTCATTGGCCAAAGCATTATCGAGTGCGGTAATGACAAAATGAACCCCTCGGTTCAATCATTCGGCGGTGGAGAAACCGTCTGCGGGTACAACTGGAATCAGGACCTGCTACCTGCACAAGAACAGCGCAATCATATGCCTGGGTTCTCACCATTCAATCCCAGTGGATCCATCCGCACGATCAGAGTGAACTTGAATGTTTGGTACAACCCATCCGAACCGAACGCGCAATACGCTGACAATGCTGTGAATAGACAGCGCCTTCGGTCTGTAATTGAGGATATCAGCGAATTCTACTACACACAAGTGGATAGCGTATCCGATCCGGTGATCAATGGATTGATCAAACCCTCAGTATGCGACTCCAACGGTGTCGGCTATTATGGATGCTATCCGGATAGCAAGGTTCGGCTTCAGTTGGATTCGATCCACTTCGTACCCGACTCCATTGGTTGGTCTGCTGGTTGTGGGTCCTTCAATCTGCTATCCACGCGCGCAGAACAATTGATCCCCGGCTATGAACGAAGGCTCAATATAAACCTCGTTCAGCGCAATTGCTGCATCTTCATCACTCCAACCGATACGGCATCCGCAGGGGGCGCCGCTACGGATGGTGCGATCGGTGCTTGGGCCGGTGTACCTATGATCATTTCCTGTGCGGGACAGGATGTTTCAGAATTCCCCGAGGTAAGTACGTTCAGGCAACACTGGGCACATGAGATCGGGCATGTACTTGGACTGAAGCACACGTATGGCGTGAATTGCGTCAACGAGAGTGCCACGGAGCAAGTGGTCAATACGGACAGTCTCAGCAGTGAGGATCCCTTCCCCTGTTCCGCCTCGGATTTTCTCTCGGACGTGTTCAGGTTCCCACAACCGTGGTGTACATCGCCTCCGCCTAACCCACAAGGCTGTCATTTCTCCCAGGCCTCGAACTGCCTTCCATTTGCATCGAACAATGATGGCTGCACCAACAACATCATGGGCAACAATTTCAGATCTCGCTTCATATCCCCCCTTCAAATGGGAAGGATACATCGCTCCATGATGCTTTCGCGGGTATCAAAATGTACATGGGGCTATGATACGGTTCCATATGTAGTCAACGCCAGTACCATCACGCTGAATGGGAGGTACAAGTTCTATCAGGATATCATCGTACCGTCCAGCTGTGTTTTGACCGTTAAGTGCATCGTTGAATTCGTTCCCGAGGCACGCATCATTGTCATGCCCGGGGGAAAGCTCGTCATCGATGGAGGAGTTGTCCGAGCGGGCGAGAATGCAGACCAGCGTTGGCGCGGTATCGAAGTATGGGGCGACCCAGGTACTGAACAGATCCAAGATCCACTAGCGCCTGGTGGATGGCCTGGACGAGGTTTGGTGGAACTCCGGAATGGAGGGAGCATCGAAGATGCGGATATCGGCATTCTGGTCGGTAGTCGTGACCAATTGGACAAAGGGGGTGGAGTTGTCATTGCTGAGGGGCTACCTGATGAACCTGTTGGCATCAGGAACTGTGGCATAGGCATCTCCTTCAAGAAATATCCGTTCAGGAACAAATCCGTCCTCAAATTCATACGCTTTGGCTGTGATAACGAGTTGCTCAGTGGCGCTACCGGTCAACTCTTCCAAACCCATGCACTTGTGGACCGGGCGGATGTCACCTTCGAAGCCTGCAGTTTCATTCAGGAACGGTATGCCCAAACCAGTCAGGCACTCGGCCAAGGGATCGTATCCATGAACAGCAAGGTGACCGTGAAGCCGGTCTATGCCTCCGATTGTCCAACTTGTATCACTGACCGGGTGTGTGTGTTCAAATCGCTGGACCATGGCATGGAACTGCTACAGTCCGACGAGGACGCCTATGCAACCGTGCATAGAGCAGACTTCGCCAACAACATTTGTGGCATTTACGCCAATGGCATGACCGGCTTTGCAGTGACCGAGAACCAGTTCACCGTGGGAGATAATCCGGTTGAGCTAACTGGCTTGGTCGACGAACAATTTCTTGGGTACCATCGAGCTTTTTTCAGTACCATATCCTATGGCTTTGTAATTCGTGACAACACCCTTGTCCAGGCCACCACCGGTGAAGTCCAACCGCTGTCGGGTACGGAAGGTATTGTGGTCGGTTACACCCGCGACCACAATGATGTGGTGTTCCGCAATCAAGCTTTCAACCTGGAGCGTGCCTATGTGGGCGAAGGTGTCTGTGCTGACGTGTTAGCCGGCAATAATTACCGCTATATCGGCTTGCAGTTCCTTTGCAACACCAACAGCGAGAATGCGATCAATTTCTGGAGTCGAATGGTACCTGGTGTGAACGATCAGAACCAACACACCATTCGCGGATTCCAGGGGTTCCATTTGGAAGCGGACAACCGCTTCGATCGATCCGCTGTTGACGATCGGTGGGACTTCAGGGTCACCACCTCCTTCACCCCGATCACGTACACCCACCGTACGCCGTTCTCGGCCGCTGGTACCAGCTATGTTCCACTGAACTACGATCCACAATTGTTGTACGCCATTCCGTCCGGGCTCTACAATTATGAGAGTGTATGCCGCGCCCCTGTGCGGGAGCCGCTCAATCTGGAACAAGGAGATGGTTTCGGATTGGCAGAGGACCTCCTGCTTGACAAGACCGAATACGCGAGTACCAAGTACCTCTACGATCAACTGGTGGATGGTGGCAGCACGGATGAGGTGGTCCAAGAGATCAGTAGTACCTGGCCGAACGAAGCCTGGGAATTGCGCCAATACCTGTTGGACCTCAGTCCCTTCCTCAGCACTCTTAGCCTGAAGGAAGCTGTGAACAAACCCTATTTCCCTATGGCCATGAAGGCCGAGGTGTGCATCGCCAATCCCGATGCGACGCAGAAGGAAGGCTTCATCAGGTGGTTGGAATTGGATGCCAACGAACCCATGCCCACCTACTTGATCGAGCTGATCCAAGCCAGTTGGGACACTCGAACCTTCCGCACCGAAATGGAATTGGACCTTGCTGACCAACATACGAGCCTCAGCCAAGGGGTGAACGAGTTGATCTACTTGGAACACCAGAAACCGGGCACTTCCGCAACCCAACTCCGCTGGGCCTGGCAACAGATACGCACCACGGCTGCGCGTTATGCCGAAGCCATCCTATTGATGTCCACCGGTGACTACGTTACTGCCTTTACGGTGATCGATGAAATGACTGTGGACAATGACCTGATGTCCGCCCAAGTGGCTGAGCAACAGCGCATGCTCAGCTACATCACACTCTTGAGCAATGCCCACGGTGCAGGCAGGGATGCTGCGCACTTGAACACCAGCGAGGTGGCCCAGTTGCAAGCCCTTCGTGCCAATCAATTCGACCGCCCTGCGAACTGGATCAGCAATTTGCTGTGCATGTATTACGCTGATTGCAGGGCACCACGGACCGGTGGGGATCCTGGTGGGGATAAGCGCATTCAGCCAACAACCACGAGGCAGACGGAGGCCAGAGCGAATGTCATCCTGATCGCCCCGAACCCCACCCAGTCCTGGGCAACTGTCACCTACACCCTACTGGAAGAACCGACCGATGGACGGATCGTGGTGAAGGACCTGTTCGGCAGAGTGGTGATCACGGAACGGATGGCCGGAACCCAGGGGCAGGTGGTGCTCGATACACGGCCCCTATCGAAAGGGGTTTACACGGTGGCGTGCACCACCGGACAAATCGTGCTCCGTTCGGATCGGTTGGTCGTGCAATGAAGCGCCTACTCCACATAGCAGTAGTGTCGGCACTGCTTGCGCTGGTGGCACGTGGTGGGGCCCACGCCCAAGCGCCCTTGTCCTTGGACCCCACCTTCCAGACCGGATTATCCACGTGGTACGTTTCAGGTCTGTTGCCCTTGGCAAATGGAAAAGTGGTCGCATCCGGTCAGATGCGCTATGAAGGCGAGTTTCTCTTCCGTGCGCTCATGCGTTTCGAAGCGGATGGCACCTTGGACGAGTCCTTTTATCAAAGCGGATTAGGTGGAGGCCGCATCACCCCATGGCGTGGTGATACGTTCTATGTGGCCACCTCACAGACCGTGCGCAGGATACTTCCAACGGGATACCGGGACCAAACATTCATCGAAATGAACACAAGCCCCTTGTTCAGTTCCCTCCAAGGCGGCGACTACCACGTGTACCCCGATGGCAGCATCGTGATGAGCGGCGTACACAGCCTGTACGACACAGCACGCGGATTCGTGGGCCTCTACAACCTGATCTGGTTCACCAACACCGGTCACTTGGATACCACCAAGACCCACCGTACGGGTAACGGGGCCATCTACGAGATCGAGCAGCAGCCCGATGGCAAGTTCCTCTGTAGCGGTACCGGCACGGTGTACGACGGGCAACCCGTACGCACCATCTTCCGCGTACACCCCGACGGCGCATTGGACACCACCTTCGATTCGCACATGACCTGGGGGGATGCCGATGCCTTCCTACCCTTGCCCGACGGACGTGCCTATATGGTGGGCATTTGCCGCAGGGAAGGTGCCCCCGATGATACCATACGCGTGGCACGCCTGATGCCGGACGGTTCGTTGGACCCGACATTTGATCCGGAGTTGAATTTCAGTTTGGGTGAACTGCCCAACGCACTCTCCTTGGGCGCTGTGGTCGGGCATATCCATCCGTGGTTGGACGGGGACATCCTGCTGACCGGTTTGTTCCAATATGTGAATGGCCAGGTCCGAAGAGGCATCTGTGTGTTGGATCACACAGGTGCCCTACAACCGGAGTTCGACGGGTGTGGCGTAAGCACCTTTGATTTCCAAGGCACTTTAACGGGTTCGCTCCAGAGTATCGCTCGTACCCCCGACAACATGCTCTACGTCTACGGCGCATACCACGGCTACACCGACGGCACCACCAATGATCCCGACCAACGCTTCATCACCCGGCTTTATGGGCCGGATATGACTACAGGGTCTTCGAGGAAGGCGGACCCCATTGAACACGTGATGATCGTACCGAATCCGAACATGGGAACATTCACCCTGCGCATGCACGCGATCAGCGGCCGCACCCAGGTGAGCGTGCTGGATGCCAGCGGACGGATAGCCCATACAACAGTACTTGGAAGCGGGTTGGACCAATACGAACTGAACATGGACCTCGAACCCGGCCCCTATACGATCGTGTTGTTGAGCGAACCGGGGGATAAGCAGGTCGCACGTCTTGTGATCGAGTAAGGGCTGCCGAACCATTCGTGCTGGACACGCCCCCTCCCATGCCCCCCCAACGCAAGAACCCCGGCACCAGGCCGGGGTCCTTCACATAGCAACGAAGAGGATCGGATAGGCTCTTAGGGCCAGGGCCACGCGTAGATCAGCTCCGGGCGGAACGGAGGCACGGGGCCGAGCACGAGGCGTACGCTGGTGTGCACCACACAGTAGTTCCACGCGGTCAGTTGCTCGGCGGCGGCGGTGTTGCCCTCGGGCACCACGGGGCGCTGTTGCACGGGCAGTAGCCAGCGCAGGAGTTCCAGACCCGCGTGGGCGTGGTCGGCCAGGATGAGGCCGTTACCGAGCAAGGGCAACAGGGCGCCGCGCACCCGAGCGCGCTCCACATACACGCGGGCGGCATAGTGGTGTTCGAGCAGCAAGGTGGTGCGGTCCTCGCCGGTGGCACGCGCATCCAGGTGCAACAGGGCCATGCGGTGTGTGGGTTCCAGCAGCACCACGGCCTCGTCCTGCGCTTCGGTGAAACCGTTCGCGGTGTCGGGCGCCCAGGTCTCCAACGCGGCTTGCTCGGCCAGGCCCAGCTGTTCCCAGTGCAGGGCTTCTGCCGGACCGCATTGCACCAGCAGGCGCGGGGTGCCGGTGGGCCGTGCATCGATCAGCGTGGTGCCCAGTGCGGCCACGGCGGCGGGGCTGCTGCCCGACCAGCGCAGCACCACGGTGCCGGTGGGCAGCTCCAGCAGCGTGACCAGTGCGGCGTGCGGCGGCTGCTCCAGCACCAGCACCTGGGCACCGGGGGTGTGCAGGCACCAGCGCAGGTGGCCCAGCAGCGCGGTACCGAAGGCGGCGAAGCGCTTGGCCAAGGGGGGCAGCTCGCGCTCGTGGGCGACGCGGTGCAGGTGGGTGGCGGTGTGCATGGGTGGTGGTGGGTGACCAACGACCGCGGCCCCGGATGCATGGTGGTGCACCGGGGCCTAGGTCATCGTTGTCATGACATCAGGCGGCCTTGGCGCTTGCGATGTCGCTCACGGGGCTCACACCTGCAGCACCCAGCGCCTCCACACGGAAGAAGTAGGTCTTCCCGCTCTCCAGCTCGTCCACGATCATCCGGTTCTTCCCGGTCACCGTGTGCAGCTTCCAGTCCGCCGCCACCAAGGGATCACCTGCACAGATGTACACCTGGTAGGCGATGCGACCGCGCACACCCTTGAACCGGACCTCCACACTACCCGGGTACTTGCGGACCGTGGCACGCACATCCACCGGTGCCTCCAGGAGACCGAGGGGCTTGCGCGCAGCTTCCATCTCGAAACCCGCGCTGGTGATGAGTTCGGCATCGCCGTTGCTCACCGTTTGCACGTAGCCCCCGAGGTCCTGCCGCAGGCCCTTCAGGTCGGCGAAGGCGAAGTCGCGTTCCTGCTTGTCCAAGCGGCTCCGGCTGAACTCGTACGCATCCACTGCCGTATCCAACCGGTCCGCTGCGGCTGTCAACGCGGCGAGGGTGGGAATGGGAGTGGCGAACGCCGCGTTACCTGTCAGCTTGGTCACATTCGTCCGTGTCATACCCGACAAGGCTTCGAACGTTACACGGGTGTGGCCAAGCTTCACTACGTAATACACTTTTTTCATGTTCTTGGGCCTGTCATGCTGTACCCACAAAAGCAATGGTTATGGCCGTTTCTATGCGACCATGGCCTCCCGTGTTCATGGCCTACCGGGAGACCGGTAGAACCGCGCCTACCGGATACCCGGTAGATCGTAGTGTGGATCCCTTGTCCAGCTTGGGTTTTCTGTGAAAGAGCCAACGGATGGCACCCTTCGGCATCACCGGGCATACGGTCGCGCTTTCCGTGTGCCGCCCTCGTTGTACCACCGCACACGTCAACGGCAACCCCAGCGCGTACACGGGAACGGACCGGTCATGCACCAGGATGACCCCGTTGTCCTCAAGGACGACCGCTTTGTCCTCAAGGAAGGTCTCATTGTCCTCAAGGACGATCCCATTGTCCTCAAGGACGATCACGTTGTCCTCAAG
>ERZ795056.6932-NODE-6932-length-10960-cov-18.643008_pt1 | contig 10960 bp, 8 predicted proteins | sample MGYA00375140_ERZ795056 | MGnify/ENA primary metagenome ERZ795056 (study PRJEB30185, sample SAMN05720227) | activated sludge metagenome | isolation source: Anaerobic digester | place: USA | collected 2015-03-09 ...
CGAACTCGAGCTTCCAGTTCTTGATCTCGTCGTCGAAGGCGAGCTTGAGCTCGGCGGTGAACGGCCAGCCCGCCTTGGAGCGGAAGCCTTCCAGCGGCCCGATCTTCTTGTTGGCGATGAACTGCGTCACCTCGTCGAGTTCGAAGCTGCGCCCGCCCGGGATCTTGCTGATCGAGAAGCCGCAGCCTTCTTCCGCGCCCGCGGCACCGGAGGGGCCGCTTCCCGGCCCTTTGCCGGCGCACGCGAAGCGGCGGTAGTTCTCCTTGATCACGCCGCCGCAGTTCGGGCAGGGCACGGCCAGCGTCGCGTAGTCGCCGGGGATGGTGTCGCGGTCGTACTCCTTGGCCTTGCGCACGATGCGCTCGGCCATCGCCGCGATCTCGGCCATGAAGGCCTCGCGCTCCAGGCGGCCCTTCTCCATCTCGGCGAGCTGGTGCTCCCAGTTGCCGGTGAGCTCGGGCTTGGTCAGGTCTTCCACGCCCAGGCCGCGCAGCAGCGTCATCAGCTGGAAGGCCTTGGCGCTGGGCACCAGCTCGCGGCCCTCGCGGTGCATGTACTTCTCGAGGATCAGGCCTTCGATGATGGCCGCGCGCGTGGCCGGCGTGCCCAGGCCCTTCTCGGCCATGGCCTCGCGCAGCTCGTCGTCGTCGATCAGCTTGCCCGCGCCTTCCATCGCCGACAGCAGCGTCGCCTCGGTGTAGCGCGCCGGCGGCTTGGTCTTCAGCGGGTTCACCGCCACGCTCTCGGTGCGCACCATCTCGCCCGGCGCCACGGCGACCAGGTTGGCGTCGTCTTCCTGCACTTCCTTGCCGTACACCGCCAGCCAGCCCGGCTTGACCATCACCTTGCCGTTGGTCTGGAACTTGTGCTCCTGCTGTTGCCCGGTCACGCCGGCCTTCACCGTCGAGATGCGCGTGGTGACCATGAACTCTGCCGGCGGGAAGAACACCGCCAGGAATCGCTTGACCACCATGTCGTAGAGCTTGGCCTCGATCTCCGTGAGGCTCTTGGGCGCCTGCAGCGTCGGGATGATGGCGAAGTGGTCCGACACTTTGGCGTTGTCGAAGATGCGCTTGTTGGGCTTGACGTAGCCTTCCTTGATGGCCGTCTTCGCATGCTGGGCGAGCGCGCGCAGCGGGCCGGGCATGTCTTCGGTGGAGATCATCTGCATCGTCTGCTTGACGACGTCGACATAGTCTTCCGGCAAGGCCTTGCTGTCCGTCCGCGGGTAGGTCAGCACCTTGTGCTTCTCGTACAGCGCCTGCGCGATCGACAGCGTGGTCTTCGCCGAGAAGCCCAGCCGCGAGTTGGCCTCGCGCTGCAGCGTGGTCAGGTCGTACAGCCCTGGCGCGCTCTGCGTGCTCGGCTTGGATTCCTCGGTGACGCTGGCCGGCTCGCCGCGGCAGGCCTGCGCGATGGCCTGCGCATCGGCCTCGTTCCAGACGCGGTCGGCGCGCGCCTCGGGATCGTCGGGGTTCTTCTTCCACTTCGGGTCGAACCACTTTCCGTCGTACTCGCCGGCCTGCGCCGCGAAGGTGCCCTTGATCTCCCAGTAGTCGCGCGAGACGTGCTTGCGGATCTTCTCCTCGCGCTCGACGACGATCGACAGCGTGGGCGTCTGCACACGGCCCACGGTGGTGAGGAAGAAGCCGCCGTCGCGCGAGTTGAAGGCCGTCATCGCGCGCGTGCCGTTGATGCCCACCAGCCAGTCGGCCTCGGAGCGGCAGCGCGCGGCGCTGGCCAGCGGCAGCATCTGCGCGTCGCTGCGCAGGTGCTCGAAGCCGTCGCGGATGGCCGCCGGCGTCATGCTCTGCAGCCACAGCCGCTTGACCGGGTGCTTGCTCTTGCTGTGCTGCTGGATCAGGCGAAAGATCAGCTCGCCCTCGCGGCCCGCGTCGCAGGCGTTGATGAGCTCGCTGACGTCCTTGCGCTTGACGAGCTTGACGATGGCGTTGAGCCGCCCCTTGCTCTTGTCGATCGGGTTGAGATCGAAGTGCGGCGGGATCACCGGCAGGTTGGCGAAGCTCCACTTGCCGCGCTTGACGTCGAATTCCTCCGGCGCCTTGATCTCCAGGAGGTGGCCGACGGCCGAGGTGACGATGTACTCGTCGCTCTCGAAGTACTCGTCGTGCTTGTCGAACTTGCCTGCGCTCGGGGTGAGCGCGCGCACGATGTCCTGTGCGACGGAGGGCTTCTCGGCAATGATGAGTGACTTGGTCATGGTGTCTCGGGAAAGGCTCTGGCAAGCGGAACGTGCCGCATCAATACAATCCGGGCTTCTCGCGCGCACGCACGCACGCACGCGCGCCCATGATTTCAATGTACCCAAAGACGATGAAGGCGCAAGCAACCAACGGCAAGCAGCACCCGGCCGCCGAAGCGGCCCCCGGCGGACGACGCATCCAGGTTCGCCGTTCCGGTGTGCACGGCAAGGGCGTCTTCGCGCTCAAGCCGCTGTCCAAGGGCGAGGTGGTGATCGAGTACAAGGGCGAGGTGATCGATTGGCCGGAGGCCCTGCGCCGCCATCCTCACGATCCGAAAGACCCGGACCATACCTTCTATTTCCACATCGACGACGGCAACGTCATCGACGCCAAGCACGGCGGCAATGCGGCGCGCTGGATCAACCACGCCTGCCAGCCCAACTGCGAAGCCGACGAGATCGACGGCCGCGTCTTCATCAAGGCGCTGCGCAGCATCAAGCCGGGTGCCGAACTGTTCTACGACTACGGCCTGATCATCGACGAGAAGTACACGCCCAAGCTGAAGAAGCAGTTCGAGTGCCGCTGCGGTTCGAAGAAGTGCCGCGGCACCATGCTGGCGCCCAAGCGCTGACGGCGATGACAGAGACTCCGCTTCACTGGGGAGCCGAGGCGCTTTGGCAGCAGCTGCGCGCACTGCTGCCCGGCCTGAGCGTGGAGGTGGTCGAGCGTTGCTCCTCGACCAACACCGCACTGCTCGAGCGCGCCCGCGTCGTCATGCGCCCCGAGACCGACAGTGCCGAGGTGCTGGTGCAACGCAGCGTCGAGAGCGCCGCCTTCGGGCGCCGTGCCGCCGACGTGCAACCTTGCCTGCTGGTCGCCGAGCACCAGACCGGCGGCCGCGGCCGGCTCGGGCGCGGCTGGCAGTCGATGCCGGGGGCATCGCTGACCTTCTCGCTGTCCATGCCCGTCGAGCGTGCCGACTGGTCCGGGTTGTCGCTGGCGGTCGGCCTGGCGCTGGCCGAGGCGCTCGACCCCGTGCAGGAGGCTGCAGCGCCGCGCGTGGGCCTGAAGTGGCCCAACGACTTGTGGCTGCTCGACGCGCCCCATGCCGGGCGCAAGCTCGGCGGCGTGCTGATCGAGACCGTCGCGGCCGGCGCCAAGCGGCTGGCCGTGATCGGCGTGGGCCTGAACGTGCAGCCGATGCAGGCCACCGAGGTCGGCACCGGCTTCGCCTGCCTGCAGGAGATCGATGCGCAGGTCGAAGCGCCTGCCGTGCTGCACCGGCTGGCATTGCCGCTGGTGCAGGCGATCCGACGCTTCGAGGCCGAAGGGTTTGCCGGCTTCGTGGCCGCCTATTCGCGGCGCGACCTTCTGCTCGGCCAACCGGTGCGCACGACGCAGCAGGGGGTTGCCGAGGGCGTCGCCGAAGGGGTCGACGAGCGAGGCGCGCTGCAGGTGCGCACGCCGGTCGGACTGGTGGCGGTGACCAGCGGTGAAGTCAGCGTGCGCCTGGGCGCAGACGGCGGCGCGGGGTAGGCATGCTGCAGCGCCTGGTCATCCTGCTCATCCTCGCCAACCTGCTGTTCTTCGCCTGGTCGCGCGGCTGGCTGGAACAGATCACCGGCTCGCGCGTGCACCCCGAGCGTGAGCCCGAGCGCCTGACGCGCCAGGTCAACCCGGGGCTGGTGGTGATCCTCCCGCCCAGTGCGGCCCCGGCCTCGAATGGCTCGAGTGCCGGGCCCGGCGCGGCGGCGTCTGCGGCGGTGTCAGCCGCAGCGGCGAGCAGCGTCTCAGCCTCTGGCACCTGCCTCGAGGCCGGGCCCTTTGCCACCGGCGCTGCCGTGTCTGCCGTGGCGGCCATGGAGGCTTTGCAGCCTGCGCTGCCGCCGGGCAGCTGGGTGGAGGTGAAGACCGAGCGGCCCGGCAGCTGGATGGTCTACATGGGCCGCTTCCCGAACCGCGACGCACTGGCGAAGAAGGACGAGGAGCTCAAGCGCACCCGCGTGAGCTACGAGTCGCTGACGGCGCCGGCCGATCTGGTGCCCGGCTTCTCGTTCGGCCGCCACGACGATCGCGCCGCGGCCGACCGCGCCCTCGAACAGCTCGGCCAGCGCGGCGTGCGCAGCGCGCGGGTGGTCGAACTGTCGGCCCCGGCGACCCAGCACATGCTGCGGGCCGAGAGGGCCGATCCTGCCGTGGCAGCGCAGCTCACGGCGCTCAGGTCGCCCGTGCTGGGCCGCGGCTTCGTTCCCTGCGGCAACTGAGCGTCCCCACGGCCAAGGCCAGGGCGAGCAGCCAGGGCCAGCCCAGCGCGCCTCCGCCACCACCGCCGGCGGGCACTGCGGCCGGCGGCTCGGCGATGTTCGAAGGCCGGTCGGCGCCCAGCGCCACGGCCGCATCCACCTCGGGGTTGTCGATCACCTCGGGCAGGCGCGCCGTGCTCACGTACGACACCGGATCGGCGGCGTACTGCAAGGCCGCCACCGCATCCAGGATGCCGACACCGCAGGTTGCCGTGGTGCAGATGCAGCGGCCCGGGTTCTGCTCCGAACACTCGGCGATCGTCGGCGACACCACGTGCGGCCGCGCGCTGCGCTGAAGGCCGTCGATGATCTGCGCGGCCGTCAGCGACGGGTTCACGCCGAGCATCAGGCCGGCCACGCCGGCCACCACCGGCGCGGCAAAGCTGGTGCCGGCCTGGCGCACGTAGATGGAATTGCCCACGCTGCGCACACCGTCGTTGCCGAGGGTCAGCAGGCCGTCGTCGCCCACTTCGAGGCCCCAGTTGCCGACCAGACGCGGGTCGCCGCCGACGGTGGCGATGGCCAGCGCCGCGCCGAAGTTCGAGTAGCTGGCCTTGAAGCCGTCGCGGTTGAGCGCCGCCACGCCGATCACGCCGCGGCAGTTGGCGGGCCGTGACACCGCGCCGTTCTGGTTGCCGGCCGCCGCGACGACGACCACGCCGAGCCGGGACAGCTCGTCGATCACGTCCTGGTAGGCCGCATTGCAGGCGGCACTGCCGCCGAAACTGATGTTCAGCACGCGCGCCGGGTTCGGGTTCAGGGGCAGTGGCCGGCCGCCATGGTCGAACACCTGCAGGCCCGCGGCCCAGCGCATGCCGACCACGATGTCGGCGACCTCGGCGCCGCACTTGCCGGCCACGCGCACCGGCAGCACGCGCGCACTCCAGTTGATGCCGGCGACACCGCGCCCGTTGCCGGTCTCGGCGGCGAGCATGCCGGTGATGGTGGTGCCATGCCATGAGCTGTCGTCGACTTCGCAATCGCCGAACAGAGACGGGCTGCCATCACGATCGGCCTGGCTGACCCAGTCGCCGGGGTCGCTTGCATCGGCGTCCCAGCCGTCGCCGTCGTTGGCGTACTCCACGGTCGACACGAAGTCGCGGCCGGTGAGCACGCCGGAGCCGAGGTCGGCATGCGGCGTGATCCCGGTGTCCAGCACCGCCACCACCGGCCCCGAGGTGCCGGTGCTGGCCTGCCACGCGCCGAGCAGATCGGGCACGCCGCGGCGCCGCTCCTCCAGGTCGTTGCGGTTGCTGCCGCCGGCCTGGAACATCCACCACTGGCCGCTGCTGGAGAAGGTGGCCGGGTACAGCGGGTCGGTCGGCGCATTCAGGCGCCGCTCACGCTCGTTGGGCACCACCCACTCCACCTCGCTCAGCTTCGCCAGGCGATGCACGATTCGGCCGGCCTCGTCGGCGGGCAGCATGCGGCCGAAATCCAGGTGCCGCGAGCGCTTGCCCACGCCACGTTCGCGCACTGACAGGCCCGCGGCGGCCAGCACCTTCTTCATCTGCGCTGCCGAGGCGGGCGTGCCGTCGGGGTTGTCGCGAAGCTTGATGATGAGCCCGTGCGCCGCGCGCGCACCCTCGGCCCACGCCGGCAGCGCCGCAGCCAGCCCGATCAGCAGAGCGCCTGCGATCCGCTGCGCAAGCCGATGTCGCCGACGCACGCTCAGCCGACCCGCGCCGCGGGCCGGGCCCGCCACAGCGCGAAGACCGCCGACAGCAAGGCCGCCAGCCAGCCCAGGCCGAGCGCGCCGCCACCACCACCGCTGCTGGGCGGCGCACCGGTCACGCTGACCTCGACGGTCTGCGAGCCGGTCTCGCCGAGGGAGTCGGTCACGGTCAGCGTGACGATGAAGCTGCCGCCGGCGGTGGGCGTGGCCGAGGCCGAGGCCGTGTTCGCTCCGCTGAGCGACGAGACGATGCCGCCGCCGCTGACCAGCGTCCAGTTGTAGCTGGCGATGCTGCGCCCGGCGACCACCGCCGTCTGCGCCGAGGTGAGCGTGAATGCCGTACCGGCCGCCGGCTGGGCGGGCGTCACGTCGATGCGCACGATCGGGTCGTTCGCTGCAGCCGTCACGGCCGTCGCCGCGTCGAGCATGCCGGCGCCGCAGGTGGTGGTGGTGCAGTTGCACTCGACCTGGGGCGAGCTGTTCGGGTCGTGGCAGGCCGGCACGCCGGGCAGCGACGGGAAGGCCCGTGCCGACGAGCGCAGGAATCGCCGCACCTCGGCCGGCGACAGGTCGGGCCGCACCGACAGCATCAGCGCCGCGGTGCCGGCGACCAGCGGGGCCGAGAAGCTGGTGCCCAGCGTCACGTTGAACGCGTCGGTGTAGATCGCGCCGCCCGCACCCACCACAGGATTGAATGCGCCGTTGTTGGACGTGGTCAGGATGGGGTACAGGCACGCGGCGGGTGCGTCATTGACGCAGTTCCCCGCCGGTGCGCTGATGCTGACCTCCGGCCCGATGTCGGAGTAACCCACCTTGCTGCCGGCATGGCGCAGGCCGGCCACCCCGATCACGCCGTCGCAATTGGCCGGCTCCGACACTGCATGGCCGGTGCCGTTGCCGGCCGAGGCCACGATCACCGCGCCGCGCGCGTTCACCTGCCCGACGATGTCGGTGTAAAGGGCCGAGCAGTTGCCCGAGCCGCCCAGGCTCAGGTTCAGCACCTTCGCCGGGGTCGGGTTGGGGTCCGCGCCGGGCACCGCGATGCCGGCGGCCCAGAGCATGCCGGCGGTGATGTCCGAGTCCCAGCCGCCGCACTTGGACAGCACGCGCACCGGCAGCACGCGCACGTTGCGGCCCACGCTGGCCATGCCGGTGCCGTTGTTGGTGAGCGCGCCGATCAGGCCGCTGACCTGCGTGCCGTGCCACGAACTCCGCTCTTCCAGGTACTGCCCGGTGTCGTCCTGCGAGGTGCAGTGGTAGAAGAGACTGTTCGGATTGGTGGTCTCGGCCAGCGTGATGCCGTCGCCCTCGTCGCTGGCATTCGGATCCACCCCGTTGCCGTCCTTCGAGCTCTCGAAGGTGTTCGGAAAGATCGTCACGCCGCTGTCGTTGCGGTCGGCGCCCACGAAGTCGTAGCCGCCCAGCAGCTTGCCCGAGAGGTCGGGGTGATCGAAGCGCACGCCGGTGTCCAGCACCGCCACCACCATGCTCGCGCTGCCCGTCGTCACGTCCCAGGCCCCTTCGGCATTGATGGCCGACACGGTGACGCTGTTGGGCGCGCGCAGGTACCACTGGCCGGCCACCGGGCCGCCGCTGGACATGCCCGGCGCGCCCGCCGTCGTGTACAGCGGGTCGTTGGGCGCCACCCGGCGCGACTTGCGCCGGTCGGGCACGGCGTACTCGACGTCCTTCTCGCTCGACAGGCGCTGCGCCAGCGCCGCCGACGTCAGCCCGCTGGCAAACACCACCTGCGTGCGCTCGGCCACACCGTGACCCGCCTGCAGCGGCAGCCCGACGCGGGCGCCCAGCGCCTGCGCACGGCCGGCGTGCATCTGCAGGACGTCGGCCGACTGCTGGCGCAGCATCGCGGAGTCGGCCTTGAACTTGACGATCACACGCGCCGTCATCGCCCCCGCGGGCGCCTGGGAGGTCTGCGCCTGCAGCACCGGCGGCGCGAGCAGGGCCAGCGCGAGCGAGGCCAGGATCTTCAGGGGGGTGGTCCTCAAGGCGATCTCCGATTCTTGGTTCTGCTCTGCAACGCGGCTGCAGGCTCAGGGGCTGACGATGCGCTTGCGCTCATCGCGCTGCACGGCTTCGAAATGTGTCGTGTCCTCGCGCAGGCGCCGCAGCGCCAGCTCGCAATCGGCCGGGCCGCGGCAGGCCACGGTCACGGCGTGCCAGGCCGTGCTGGTGGCCGACACATAACGCGCCGGGCGCGCGGTGGTGTCGCTCACCCGTGTGGCGATCGCGGTCGGATCGACCGACGGCTGTGCCAGCTTGACCATCACGCCCATGCCGACCGCGAGCGCCGGCGGCTCCGACGCGCACGCACCCAGGCCCAGAAGGATCAGGCAGGAGGCGGCAGCAGGCAACGACGACGTCATGCTGAAAGTGTAGGTGGGGCGCCAAACCGGCCCCCGTGCGGATTCGGCGGGGTGCAGTAAAGGTTTGTAGCCAGGCTGTGGCAAGGCGTGTGCAGTGGAAACACCGAGGGCCCCGGCGAAGGGGCCCTCGGGGTGCGAGGCACTTCAGCGCGCGATCACGCGCACCATCTCGAGCACCTTGTTCGAGTAGCCCCACTCGTTGTCGTACCAGGCCACGACCTTCACGAAGGTCTTGTCCAGCGCGATGCCGGCGTCGGCGTCGAACACCGAGGTCATGGGCTCGCCGCGGAAGTCGGTCGAGACCACCTTTTCCTCCGTGTAGCCGAGCACGCCCTTCATGGCACCTTCGCTGGCGGCCTTCATGGCCTTGCAGATGTCGTCGTAGCTGGCTTCCTTGACCAGCTCGACGGTCAGGTCGATCACCGACACGTCGGAGGTCGGCACGCGGAACGACATGCCGGTGAGCTTCTTGTTCAGCTCGGGGATCACCACGCCCACCGCCTTGGCCGCGCCGGTGCTGCTCGGGATGATGTTCTCGAGGATGCCGCGGCCGCCGCGCCAGTCCTTGTTGCTCGGGCCGTCGACGGTCTTCTGCGTGGCGGTGGTGGCGTGCACCGTGGTCATCAGGCCGCGCTTGATGCCGAAGGCGTCGTTGAGCACCTTGGCCACCGGGGCCAGGCAGTTGGTCGTGCAGCTGGCGTTGCTGACGATGGTCTGGCCGGCGTAGGTCTTGTCGTTCACGCCGAAGACGAACATCGGCGTGTCGTCCTTGCTCGGCGCGCTCTGGATGACCTTCTTCGCGCCGGCGTCGATGTGTTTCTGGCAGGTCTCCTTGGTCAGGAACAGGCCCGTGGACTCGACGACGATGTCGGCGCCGACTTCGCCCCACTTCAGCTCTGCCGGGTCCTTCACCGCGGTCAGGCGGATCTTCTTGCCGTTGACGATCAGCGTGTTGCCGTCGACCGCCACGTCGCCCTTGAAGCGGCCGTGCACCGAGTCGTACTTGAGCATGTAGGCCAGGTAGTCGGGCTCGAGCAGGTCGTTGATGCCGACCACCTCGATGTCTTGGAAGTTCTGCACGGCGGCACGGAACACCATGCGCCCGATGCGGCCGAAGCCGTTGATGCCGATCTTGATGGTCATGTGGGATCTCCGTTGAGTTGCTGGCAGGTTCGAATCCGGATCAGGGCTTGCAGCCGAGCTGGCCCTTCTTGATGTTCTCGAAGTAGCTCAGCGAGCCCGGGCAGGCCGCATGGCTGGCCGGCGCGGCCGTGCCGGCCTTCGCCGTGCAGGTGTAGGCGCCGCTCTTCTTGTTCACGCTCTTCGCATTGAGCTTCCAGCCTTCGGGGCAGCTCGGCGCGGCCGCAGCCGCGGCGCCGGCGGGCGCAGGCGCCACCACCTTGACCACGGCCTCCTGGTTCTTGCCGAGGCACTTGAGCGCCGGCAGCTTGGTCTTGGGCTCGACCTTCACCGTGTAGCTGCCGGCCTTGGCGTAGCTGTGCTGCACCGCGAGGTTGGCGTCCTTCTCCTGGTTGATCTTCTGGTCCTGCGAGGTGCCGTCGCCGAAATTGATGCGCACGTTGCAGTTCAGGCCATTGCTGATGTCGAAGGCGGCGGTGATCGTCACCGGCTTGCCCGGTTCGGCCGTGGCCGGGTCGACCTTGACGGATTGCAGGGTCTGCGCGGCCAGCGGGGCCGAGGCGATGACGATGGCGGCGGCAGTGAGAAGGCGGATGTTCTTCATGGAATGGTTCCTCTGCGGTTTCAGCGCGAAGCCAGCACGGCCCGCACGGTGGTGGCGACGTTCTCGGCGGTGAAGCCGAAATGCTTGAAGAGCACGCCGGCCGGGGCCGACTCGCCGTAGGTGTCGATGCCGACCACCGCGGCGCAGCCGTACTTCCACCAGCCGTCGGTGACGCCGGCTTCGACGGCGATGCGAGGCACGCCGGCAGGCAGCACGGATGCCTTGTAGGCGACGCTCTGGCGGTCGAACACGCTGGTCGACGGCAGCGAGACCACGCGCACCGCGATGCCGAGCGCGGCGAGCTGCTGCTGGGCATGCAGCGCGAGCTGCACTTCGGAGCCGGTGGCGATGATCACCGCCTGCGCCTTCTTCTTCAGCCCGACCTCGCCGGGCTCGGCGAGCACGTAGCCGCCCTTGGCCATGTCGGTCAGGTTGGCCTTCGGCGCGTAGGGCAGGTTCTGGCGCGACAGCAGCAGGGCGCTCGGGCGGTGTGCGTTGACTATCGCCGCGGCCCATGCGGCGGCGGTCTCGGCGGTGTCGGCCGGGCGCCAGACATCCAGGCCCGGGATGAGACGCAGCGCGGCGGCGTGTTCGACGCTCTGGTGCGTCGGGCCGTCTTCGCCCAGGCCGATCGAGTCGTGCGTGAACAC
>ERZ795056.6936-NODE-6936-length-10959-cov-4.442406_pt1 | contig 10959 bp, 16 predicted proteins | sample MGYA00375140_ERZ795056 | MGnify/ENA primary metagenome ERZ795056 (study PRJEB30185, sample SAMN05720227) | activated sludge metagenome | isolation source: Anaerobic digester | place: USA | collected 2015-03-09 ...
TAAAAATACTGCTCCTAGTGCTATCAAAAGAACTATCAAAATTCCAATTAGAACATAAGTTACAGACTTACTTATTGTTTTCTGAGAGGAATAATCAGAAACATGTTGAACTACCTTAGGAGAGTTTCCATCTACATTTTTATGAACTATCTCAATCTTGGAAGGAATATTTACAGGCCTTAAACCTTTTATAGCCTCCTCTATCTTGTTTGTTATATCTGTTTGATTTTGATAATTCTTATCTATAGGGGGACTTATAGTCTGGGGGGTTGGTTTTTCTTCAACTTTTACAGGAGGGGTTGTTTCTTGAGGCTTTTTCTCGGGAGGAGTTTGAAGAACAATTTTTTCTGGAGGAGTCTCTTTTGGAGGTTCTGCGGGTTTATCTGTGGGTTTATCTACTGGAACTCCTGCTTTTATAGCAATTTGATTTAAGGTCTCCTGTAAAGAACCCTCGACTCCCATCTTTTGCGGACCAACTTGGTTATAAACTTCTTTTGCAGAGTCTTCTATCTCTTGTTTATCATATCCTGCATTATAGAATGTCATCATAGCACTTTCAAGGGATTGTCCTCTAGATAAAGCAGATACTAATCCTCCAATTATCTCTTCGTTTATCATCTTATATCTTAATCACTTTTCCATCTGAAGATAAATGGGAATTGTCTTGAAATTTATATCCCATCTCTTTTGCCAGATCGATTAAAGGTGCCTCCTGTTTTAAAGAGCCGTGAGCAGGAATTAAATGCTGGGGTTTTAACATATCAAGTAAATCTCTTAAGTCTTCTCTTCCCCCGTGCCCTGAAACGTGTATATCTGTTTGCAATCTTACTCCCTGTCTTCTTAACTTCCCATCTAATTTCTCACGGGCATTTATATTAACTGGTACAGGTATAACACTTGAAGAGAAAATAAGATTATCTCCCATTCTGAATTTAAATGGAGTCTCTCCCTGAACTATTCTATCTAATATTGAGCCCTTTTCTCCCTGGTGTCCTGTACAAACAATAAGGTATTTTCCTCGGTTATCCTCAACTCGTTTCAATAAAGAATTTATTTGTCTTCTATATCTTATAACTTCTATCTTGTTTCTAAATGTACACTGATTAACTTTAATCGCTGCTTCAACATATTTATTTAAACTTCTACCTAAGAAAACTATTCTTCTACCTGTTTTCTGTCCAAACTCAACAATACTTTTAAGACGAGCAATATGTGAAGAAAAAGTTGTTATGAAAAGTGCCGAACTTTTATCATGAATATTGCCCAATGCATCTTCCAGTAAATTTCTTGCTATCCTTTCACTTGCAGTTCTTCTATCCGTATCTGAGTATAATGCATCTACAACCAAACATTTTACTCCATCTTTTCCAAGTTCCTTAAGCCTTTTATAATTTGGAGGCAACCCTATAATTGGATGATTATCAAATTTAAAATCCAAACCATAAAAAAATATTCCTTCTTTGGAATGCCAAGCAATAAAAAAGCATTGGATAGTTGAATGAGTTGTGTTTATGAACTCTAACTTCAGATTACCAGATTTTCCTTTTATCTGATAAGTTGTATTTTCGTTAACAATCCTTCTTCGGTTTCTCATGGGTATTTTTTCGTCCTTTAGTATCCCTTCTAAAACTGCCATTGTAAATGGGCTAGCAATTATCTCTGCTTTTGGATATCTATGTGCAAGATAAGGTAAACCCCAACGTGGTCAAGATGTGCATGTCCAATAACAATTGCTCTTACTTTATCTGTCCACCCTAATTTGTCCAAAACTAAGTCATTTGGAATTGCCTTTGAATTTCTAAGCATATCTTCAGAATAATTAACCTGAGCCTCTTGTTCCTGAAGTTCAACAAGCGGGGGGAGATAAATTCCCGCATCGAAGATTATAACATCATCTTCAACCTTTACAGCAGTCATATTTTTACCTACTTCCTCATACCCTCCTACTGTACAAATCTCCATTTAATTAAATCATCCTCTCTTTTTTAATTTTAACATATTTATATAAATAATTAGTATAATCGGTTTAAATATGTTTTCAGGAATAAATGCAAGTAATTCAGAAGTTTTTTATATTCAATTTTATTTAATTATTTATGAAAAGTTTAATGCCCTCCCATAAAGAAAACAAGAGATATTTAGTTGTCCAAGGGGGCAATCTTAAGGAAAATATTGAAAGGGCGATTCTTGAATTTTCAGGAGTCTTAGGGATGTCAAGATGTGGGTTAAGTTTTATATCATCGGATTCAAAAAACAATTCTGCAATTATATGCGTTAATCGTGAAAGTGTGGATTTGGTAAGAGCTAGTTTTGCGGTTTTTCCAGAGAAGATACAAGTATTGGGAATTAGCGGGACTTTGAAGGGCTTAAGAAAATAGATATCTTTTTGATTACAATAGTTCTTATAAACAAGAAGGATTATTCAAAAATATGAGTGTATCTCTTTTAAAAAAATTATTCTTCAGAAAAGATTATGTTGAAATTATCCCCGGTGAAAATCCTGAATTTGATAATAAAAGTATCAATTCTTTTCTTGAGAAAATACGTGATGAAAATGGGAGAGTAATTAAGATAGAGGGCATAGAGAGTATATACACATATAATGGTTCCGAAAGTTACTATGGAGAACCTGGGATTCATACAACTTCTGAAAATAGATACCTACTTCATTATAGATGCCATAAACAAATCTCTAAATAACTCACCAAAAAACTTAAAAACTTCCAAAAATTCAAGATTTCAACAGGACAGAGAAACAAATTAAAACAATTATAAACTTCTCTTAATATAAAATGGATATGCCTATGGATATGCAACATCAAGCAATGGGTTATGATAGAACCGCTACTATGTTTTCTCCAGAAGGACATTTGCTTCAGGTTGAATATGCTGAGAAAACAGTAAGACTAGGAAGTTCAAGTATAGGGATGGTTTGTTCTGATGGGGTATTTATACTTGCTGATAAAAGGATTGAAGACAAACTTATTGTAAAAGAATCAGCAAATAAAATCTCAGAAATTGATGCACATATAATTGCAAGCTCTGCGGGAATACTTTCTGACGCAAGGATACTTATTGAAAGAGCACAGGTTTTGTCTCAGCAACATAGGGTAACTTATGATTCTCCTGTAGAACCTGAACTTGTTATAAAGGATATTGCAAACACAAAGCAGCAATTTACACAATATGGGGGAGCCAGACCATTTGGAGTCTCAATGATGATAGCTGGGATAAACAATAAAAAATCGGAATTATTTGTGAGTGATATTACTGGGAATTATTTTTCTTATTATGCAAATGTTATTGGGGAAAATGATGAAAAAATAAGGGAAGAATTAAGAGAAAAGTACAAGCAAAGTCTTTCAATAAAACAAGGAGTAAAACTTGCACTAGAAATATTTGAAAAAATACAAGGTAACAAATTTAATTTGAAAAAATTCGAATTAGCTTATATTAACAAAGAGGATGTAAAACTAAAGAAATTAGAAGGCGAAAATATTAAAGAATTATAAAAATGACGAACACAACAGCAAGAATAAAAAAGGCAGGAAAACATTTTGAGATTATTGTTGATTTAGATGATGCATTGAAATTTAAAAAAGGGTTAAGCACATTTATTCAGGCAGAAACTGAATTTATTTTTAGTGATGTAAAAAAGGGGGAGAAAGCTCCCGAAAAGGACCTCAAAGAAGCGTTCGGTACAACTGATGTTAATGAGATTGTTAAAAAAATTGTAAAAGAGGGTGAAATTCAGACGACTCAGGAACACAGAGACGCTGAACAGGAAAAAAAGTTCAAGCAGGTTGTGGATTTCTTAACGAAGAATGCTTATGATCCTCAAACAGGGAGACCTCATACCACCGAAAGGATTAAAAATGCCCTTGAGCAAGCAAATGTAAACATCAAGAATGCATCAATAGACAGCCAAATTAACGAAATTCTTGAAAAGATAAGTTCACTTATCCCAATAAAAATTGAGACTAAAAAAGTCAAGATAAAGATACCTGCAATACATACAGGAAAGGCTTATGGGGTAGTTGCAATTTACAAGAGTTCGGAAAACTGGTTAAATGATGGAAGCTTGGAGGTTATTGTGGAAGTCCCATCAGGAATGATTATGGATTTTTATGATAAATTAAACGGAGTAACTCACGGAAGTGCAATTACAGAAGAGATTAAGGAATAATAAAAAATTAAAATGACAGAAACAGAACACAAAAGAACGGTTGTAATTCCAGGAGAAACAATAGTAGAAGGAGATAATTATTTGCCTGGAGAAGGGACAGAAAAACAAGGAAAAAAAATAGTGGCTTTAAAATATGGATTAGCTGAAGAATCTAATAAGCTTGTAAAAGTTATACCTCTTTCGGGAGTATATCAACCGAGAAGAGGAAACATAATAATTGGAAAGTGTAATCTTATTACATTCAATGGATGGGTTATTGATATAGGAACTGCTGAAAATGCTTTCTTGCCAATAATGGAAACCCCAAGATTTGTTGCAAAAGACAGACTTGATGAAGTTATGAGGATAGGAGATATTTGTGTTGTCCAAATATTTGGAATAAATGGCAGGGGAATAGATTTAACAATGAAGGCAAAGGGGCTTGGAAGGATAGATGAAGGAATTGTTTTCAAAATAAATTCAAACAAAGTTCCAAGAGTAATAGGAAAAGAAGGAAGCATGATAAGAATAATAAGAGAGTATACAAACTGTAATATCACGGTTGGTCAAAATGGATATGTTTGGATAAAAGGAGACAAAATAGAAGATGAATTATTTGCAAAAAGAGCAATAATATTTATAACAGAAAAATCTTTCATGGATGGATTAACTGAAAAGGTTGAAGAATGGTTCAAGAAGAATGGTGGAGTAAAGAAAGAAAGTAAAAAATATGAAGATAAGGGGGAGGAATACTAATATGGCAACTAATTTTAAAAGACCAGATGGAAGAAAAGTAGACGAGCTTAGAGAATTCGAAGCTAAGGTTGGAGTAATTCCAAATGCAGATGGAAGTGCAATGTATAAATCAGGAGAAACAATTGCAATAGCTGCAGTTTATGGTCCAAAAAAAATGCATCCACAACATTCACAAGATCCTGAAAAAGGAACTTTGAGATGTACTTATAATATGAATAGTTTTTCTGTTTCTGAGAGAATAAGGCCGGGCCCCTCCAGAAGAAGCACAGAAATATCCAAAATAACTGAATGGGCTTTAGAACCTGCTTTAATGCTGGATAGATTTCCAAATATGGTTGTTGATGTTCATATAAATATAATACAAGCTGATGCTGGAACAAGATGTGCAGGAATTAATGCTGCGGCAATGGCTCTTGCTCATGCAGGAATACCTATGAGAGATATGGTTTCAAGTGTTTCTGTTGGGAAATTGGATAAAACAATAGTTGTTGACTTAAGTAAGGAAGAAGAAGATTATGAAGAGGGGGAAGGACCTACAGATATTCCAATATCTATGACACATTCTGGAAATATAACTCATTTTCAATTAGATGGAAAGATAGAATCAAAACAATTAATGGAAGCTGTGGAGCTTGCAAGGAAAGCATGTGAGCAAATCTATGAAGTTCAAAAGAAAGCACTTAAAGATTCAATAAATATGGAGGAAGAAGAATAATGGGCGGAGAAGAAATAGAAATAACACCTGAAGTAACTGCTGAAAGAATAAGAAAATATCTTGAGGAGGGGAAAAGATTTGATGGTAGAAATACAAACGAATTTAGAGAGGTAATTATTGAAAGAAATATTTCCAAAAAAGCAGAAGGTTCAGTTAGAGTTAAGTTAGGAAAAACGGAAGTTCTTGTTGGAATTAAAATGGATGTTTCTGCACCATATCCTGATTCACCAAACAAAGGAAATTTAATGGTTACTGCAGAATTCCTTCCTTTAAGTTCTTCAAGAATAGAATTGGGACCTCCAAAATTTGATTCAATTGAGGTGGGAAGAATAATAGATAGAGGAATAAGAGAAAGTAAATTCATTGAACTAGAAAAATTATGTATAAAAGAAGGAGAAAAAGTATGGACTGTTTTCATAGATATTTATACAATAAACGATGATGGAAATCTACTTGATGCTGCAGGAATAGGTGCTGTTGCTGCGTTAAAACTTGCAAAAGTTCCGAAGTATGATGAAGAAAAAGCGAAGGTTCTTTATGGGGAATATAATGGAGATTTACCATTAAAAAAGATGAATCCATTTGCAATAACAATACATAAGATAGGTAGCAACTTAATTTTAGATCCTACGAGAGAGGAAGAAGATGTTAGTGAAACTAGAATGACAGTTGGAAGTTCAGAGGGGATTATTTATTCTCTTCAAAAAGGAAACTCAGGATATTTCAGTGTTGAAGAAATTGAAAAATCCTTTGAGATTATTGAAAAGTCTTGGAAAGAACTATTTAAAAAGGTGGAAGCACAATTAAAATAAAATGGTTGACAATGAGAATATTCAAAATTTTACAAAGTATGAAAAGGCTAGAATTTTAGGGGCTAGGGCTTTGCAGTTAGCAATGAATGCTCCACTTTTATTAAAGATTAGCGAAGAGGATTTGCAAAAGATTAATTATGATGTTCTTAAGATTGCAGAGATAGAACTTGATTCAGGTGTTCTTCCAATTTCTATAAGAAAACCTTTCCCTGAAAGAAAGGAAGGGAAACTTAAGAGAGATGCAGCTCCAAAGATAAGCGATAAAAAAGTAGAAGGAGCGGAAGAGATTGAAGAGGAAAAGATTGAAGAGGGTGGAGAGATAATGGAACTTGCTAATCCTGAAGATGAGGATGAAAGTGCTGGAGAGGGTGATGAAGGGGAAGGATACGGAGAATAAATCTTAATTTTGTTTTAATTCTATAATAGTTACAATATAGTAAAACTTATAAACATAAAATTCAAGGTTATTTTATGGAAAAATCAGAATTAGATAAAGTAAATAAGCTCGTTAGAATGGCATTTGGAAAAGGATTTTCTGGTAATTGTGTGATGCTTGAAAATAAAGGGAAGCAAAGAATGGTCAAGGGAGATGAACTCGATACTATTGCAAGAAAAAAATTTCCCTATATACCTAAATTAAATGAAAAATATGAGGTTGCTGGAAGATTTACATCTGAAGATGGATCCAGTTTAAATATTAACTTGGAATATGCAAACGCTGCAGAAAGATATGCTGATTATTATTATCTTCATTTTAAGAAGAACCCTTCCGTAAACGGAGAGGAAGTATCAATAAAATTTAAGGGTTTTAAGATATAAACAAAACCTTATAAATAACTAATTTTTTGTTAATTTATGGTTGTAATAAAGGAGGTCTCAGCCAAGAGTATTCTTGATTCAAGAAAAGAGAAAACAATACTTGTTTCCATAAAAACTAATCTTGGGAAAACGTTTAAAGCATCCTCTCCATCAGGAAAGTCAACAGGTAAATATGAAGTTAAAACATATAAAAAGAGTTTAGAAGAGGATATAATCACACTTAAAAAATTTAGTGAATATTTCTCTGAGGAAATACTTGAAGAATTTGATGATTTGAAAAGAGTAGAAGATATTCTAGAAGGGCATATAGGGGGAAATACTTTATTCGCGTTTGAGTCTGCAGTATTGAAAGCAATTGCAGAGGAAAAAAACAAAGAAATATGGGAGATGGTTAATCCAAAACTCAAAGAAGAAAAAGAAAAGAAATTTCCAAGACTAGTTGGAAATTGTATAGGTGGAGGAAAGCATTCTAATATCTCTGGGAAAAAGCCAGACTTCCAGGAATTTTTATTGATACCAGATATGACTTCTCCGGGAAATGCGCTTAAAACAAACAAAGATGGGAAGGAGAGAGTACAACCCCTAATCAAAAAAAAGGATAATAATTTCAAGGGACAAAAGAACGATGAGGATGCATGGATGACTTCCTTGAATGAGAAAGAAGTTTTGGATGTATTAAATACTTTAAACCTTCCATTGGGGCTTGATGTTGCCTCTTCCGGATTTTATAACAGGGGAAAATACCATTATGAAAATCCGATGCTCAAAAGAGATGTAGATGAGCAACTAAGCTACTTAGCCAATTTAATAAAAAATTATAATATATTCTATATAGAAGACCCTTTTCAGGAAGAGGATTTTGAGGGTTTTGCAAAATTGTTAAAGAAATTCCCTAATTCTTTAATTGTGGGGGATGATTTAACAGTAACAAATTCTAAAAGACTAAAGAAAGCAATCGATATGAAAAGCATAAATGCTATAATTGTAAAACCAAACCAGTGTGGCTCGCTTCTTGAGGTAAAAAAGGTGTGTGAAATTGCAAAAGAAAATAATATCAAAATGATTTTTTCTCATAGGAGCGGGGAAACCTCTGAAACAATTCTTGCGGACTTAGCCTTTGGTTTCCAGGCTGATTTCTTGAAGTGTGGAATAACTGGAAAAGAAAGAGAGGTTAAGATAAAGAGATTGATTGAGATTGAGAAGAAGTTGAAATAAAAAGAGATTATCACTTCAAATATTTTTGAACTCTAAAAAATATTTAAAAAGTTGAGGATAGTCTAAAATACATGAAAAGTAAAACTATATTGTTTTTGGTTACAATTAAAATTATTCTAGCAATAGCAATCGTAAGCGCGGATGTAATAACCCCTGGGTTTCATGGAATATCTGTTTCCAATAACATAACAAATATCAAAGATTTTCCAGATTATGTCTTTGTCTCGGGAGGAGGTATTGGCCCTGGAATGTGTCCTATGAAGATTATAGATGACGGGGGGATAATCGAGAATTATTACAAATTTTGCAGTGTTTTTGTTTATGCTATACCCAAAGACAAATTTGATGTCAATATAATCGATGAGATAAATAATGGTGAAAGTATAACAAATGAGGAAGCTGAAAATTTACTTAAAGGAATTTCAGGTATCAAAGTTCTAGAAAACATTCATACTTATGAAGAAGTTGCAGATATAAGCCCTATAAAAGAAAAAATGAATGAGTATGTTATTGATATAAATCAATTGAAATCTTCTCCTAATAATGTCAAGACCCTCAAAAAGGGCTTAGCCTATCGTTACATTCTTGTTTCAATAATTGCACTTTCTATTATAGTTTGGATTATTATCAAGAAAAAAAGAAGAAAATGAATCAATTATTTTATTTGTTTCTTACAATAATTATTGAGTTTATTGTATATATTATTGCAATAAGAAAAAATTTTCTATCTCTTTTTGCTTATTGTCTTCTTATCAATTTAGTAACGTGGCCCTTGGCCATTTTATTTTATGGTCTCTCGGGTTTATTTTGGATAATTGAAATAGGAGTCTTTATCTTAGAAGGGGCTTTAATAAAATATTTAATAGAAATAAGCTGGAAAAAAGCAATTATACTCTCCTTTATAACAAACCTAATAACTGCTTTAATTGGACTCTTAATTATATAAATTCTTAAAAAGAAAAGACTCTAAAAGTTTTCATGAAAAATTTGTTATCAAAATTATTTAGTAAAGAAGATAAATCAAAAGAAGAAAGTAAAGTTCCTGAAATAGAATTAGGGAGAAAATTTGATATTTATATTCATGTTTTAACTGGAGAAGTAATTAAAGAGGAAATTGTAAAGATAGGGAGAACTAAAATCTATCGTCATCTCCTAAAAGAAAAAGATCTCAAGAAGGGTAATTTTGTGATGCTTGATGGAATAAAAGGTATATTTAAGATTGAGGGGAAGTATGAATTGGGACATTCTGCAAAATATAGGTTGGAGTTAATAAGAGAAAATCTCCCAAAAGATTATGGGGGACCAATTGAGATGATAAATAGTTACAGCACAACTTATCAAGATGATTCTTTTAAAATAATGCCTTGATATGTATATTAAATATTAACCGAATGGTTTTTAAACTAATTTTTCTCTAAATCCTCATGGCTATAAAGAAAACAAAAGAAAAAATAGCAGATGAAGCTCTTGGAGAAGAAGTTGAAGAAACTTTAGAAGGGAAAGCTCTTGAAAAGGCTGCAGAAGAAGAATCTCTTAAAACTGAGGAGATTAGTGAAAAGAAAAAGAAACTTTTAGAGAAGGCGGCTAAGTTAAAGGAGAAATTAACAGGAGAAGCTCCAAGCACAGAAGAGCTAAAAGAGAAAGTTAAGATAAAGAAAAGAACAGATATGCTTATACCTCTTGAAGAGTATGTTAAAGCGGGTATTTATCTTGGAACAAAGGTTGTAACTCCTGAAATGAAACCTTTTGTTTATAGAAGAAGAGCAGATGGTTTAGCAATATTTAATACAGATTTAATAGATGAAAAGTTGAAAGAGGGAGCAGAATATCTTTCAAAATTCAATCCCGAAGATATAATTTTGGTTTGCAAAAGACAGGCTGGATGGAAAGCTGCAACTAAATTCGCTGAGTTAACTGGGATAAGGACTTTCACCAAGAAATATCCTGCTGGGATCCTTACAAATACAACGCTTCCAGATTTCTTTGAAAATGAACTAACAATTGTAGTTGATTCTTGGTTAGATAAAAATGCCTTACACGATACCCTAAGAGTAAGAAAAAAAGTGTTGATGGTTTGTGATACTAATAACTTTTCCAAGGGAGCAGACAAAATAATAATCGGAAACAACAAAAGTCCAAAAAGTCTTGGAGTTATATTCTATATTTTAGCAAAAGCATATTGTAAAGAAAAAGGTATAGAAGCTGAAATCCCAGATTTAGAGTGGTGGACTGAAGAATTTGAGGAAAAGGGAAGAGGGGCTAGCAAGGGCGTTTAAAACTTAAGTTATATATAACAGACAATTTCTTCCCAAAGTTAACAACATTTTTCAACTATTAACTGACATTTATAATATACTAACCCGGAACTATTTTACCGCGATAAGTACAATTAATGTTTAAACACAACAATTCTTAAAAATAGTTTAATTATAATCTGAATATGGAAAAACAAAAAAGAAATATTGAACTAATAGCAA
>ERZ795056.6938-NODE-6938-length-10958-cov-5.336880_pt1 | contig 10958 bp, 12 predicted proteins | sample MGYA00375140_ERZ795056 | MGnify/ENA primary metagenome ERZ795056 (study PRJEB30185, sample SAMN05720227) | activated sludge metagenome | isolation source: Anaerobic digester | place: USA | collected 2015-03-09 ...
AAATAATGATTTCAACGCTTTTAACCCATGACCCGCATAACTATGCTTTATACTCTATAGTTAAGTAATGATATATTATGTTCGAATGAAATCAAGGTTAGGAATTCTCTTTTTAATATTCTAACTCTAAACGCAATCTATCTTTCAACTCCTTAACCAAAGGATATTGCTCTGTTATACGTATAAATTTTTCCCTTGTAGAAAGGGGTGCTGTGGTAACTATTGCTTCACCTATCGCTTCAACTTTAAGTATAAAACTTAGTTTTTTATTATTGAAATGATTTTGTAAATATTCTAGTAAAAAAACACGCTCTTGCTCTACAAATTTTTGCTGAATAGCACTATTAGAAATAATTTCAAAGGAATCGACATCTATAATCCGCAACACTGCCAGTTCAAAATTACTTACTGCTGAAGGTTTACACTGATCTTTTAATTGTTGTATAAAAGTTTGCCAAGCAGCTTGTAATGCTTGTAAATGAAGTGGCTGAGATTCTGCCACAGCAGAAATATTTTGTTGATGATGTTTTTCTTTTAACGAAGTAAGTAATGTTTTTTTAGTAAGCGCTTTTTCTTTAGGTTGATTAAGGACATCTATATTTGTAGACGTTTTTACAGGCAAAGATTCATTGACTTCAGTTGCAACAGTATCAACACTTGTAGAAATAATATTTGGGTTTGATAATGCTGTCGTTGCATTTTTAGTAACATCATTTTTTGTACTACTAGAAGATAATTTGGGTTGTACATCAATCCCAAAAGCAGGAATAGGTTCTATGCTCTTAGTACGATATGCTATAGGTTGATCAATGTGCTTTTTTTTTACCACAGTACCTTCCGGTGTAGTAGCTAGCTCAACAACTTGGTTAGAGTAGCATAATTTAATTAGAGCTATTTCTACATGCAACCGCTTGTTGCGAGTCATTCTATATTGCACTTCTGCCTCATTTAGTATATTCAATGCACGTACTAAATACGCAGTAGAAAATTGTTGAGCAGCTTTTTTATACGCAGACTGCATATCTTCAACTACATCTAGTAACGCAGCAGCTTTTTCATTTTTACAAACTAAAATATTTCTAATACATTCACCCAATCCGTTTAAAACATGATCACCTTCAAAGCCTTTATGGTAAATAGTATCATACAATACTAAAGCATCAGCTATATTTTGTTGCTGCATGCTTTCTATCAATTTAAAATAATAGTCGTGGTCTAATATATTTAGATGTTCAAGCGCATTGGCGTATGTAACTACACTATCGGTAAAGCTGACTATTTTATCTAAAATGCTTAATGCATCTCGCATACAGCCTTCGCTCTTTTGGGCAATTAACTGCAATGCTGGTTTTTCTACTTGTATATTTTCTTTAGTGGCAATAGCTTGCAAATGCTCTACGGTATCTAAAGTTGTAATTCGTTTAAAATCAAATATTTGACAACGAGATAAAATGGTGGGTAAAATTTTATGTTTTTCCGTAGTAGCTAATATAAAAATAGCGTAGTGTGGAGGTTCTTCTAATGTTTTTAAAAATGCATTAAACGCAGAGGTGCTTAACATGTGTACCTCATCTATAATATATACTTTATACTCGCCAGCTTGTGGTGCAAAACGTACTTGTTCCACTAAAGTTCTAATATCATCTACGGAGTTATTACTAGCGGCATCTAATTCATGAATATTTAAAGAACTGCCGTTATTAAAAGAAACGCAGGATACGCAAGTATTACAAGCTTCTCCAGCTTCATTTATATTTTGACAATTAATAGTTTTAGCTAAAATACGAGCACAGGTTGTTTTTCCTACGCCTCTTGGTCCGCAAAATAAAAAAGCATGCGCTAATTGTTTGTGACGAATAGCATTTTTTAATGTAGTGGTAATATGCGATTGTCCTATAACCGTATCAAACTGTTGAGGTCTATATTTTCGAGCTGAAACGATGAATGTGTCCATATTATTAATGTGCGAATTGGGAATGTATTGATGTACCGATGGTTCATAGCTCATAATAATTGTTCACCATCAACTATTAACCATAAACTATAAACTTCTTTACTGTCTCACTCCAGATATACTACTATAAATAACTTTACCATCAGAGGTTAATACACAAGGGCTTGATATGATTTCGTCGTCAGCAATAAAAGGTTGTGTCCATATTGGTTGGCCTGTACGAGCATTTAAAGCGTATACATTATTACTCAAACTTACATATAATACTCCATTAGCTACTACTGGGCTTGATGTTTCACTACGAGATTCGCTAATAAAAGGAGGCCAAGCATCTGTGCCGTCTGTAGTTTTACAAGCATATAATGTACCATCTCCACCATTTACATATACTATGCCATTTGCTACAAAAGGACTAGAGTAAGAATAACGAATTTTATTACCTATGTATCGTTTCCATTTTAAGCGCTGGTCTCTAGCAAGGTTGGTAACATCTGTTTTTAAAGCATATAACGAATCATTATCACTGGTTATATATACTGTTCCGTCTACTACAGTAGGACTTCCATCTACTTCATTACCGGTGTCAAACTCCCATTTTTTTTCAGCACTAGTTCCTTTGTCTTCCATAGCATATAATTTTCCACCTCTTGTGCCTATATATATTATATTTCCTACTACAGCAGGATTGGTAAAAATTTTCGAGCCTGTGTTAAATTCCCATTTTTTATTACCTATTGCAGCATCTACAGCATACAGTTTTCCATCTTCACATCCTATGTATATGGTATTGTTGGCATACGTCACACTGTTGCTTATCTTTCCTCCAGCTTTAAATTCCCATAATACCTCAGCTTGCTTATCGGGCTTCATGCTCGTTGCTTTAAAGGCATATACGGTACCACTTGTACTACCTACATATACTGTGTCATTTACTATTAACGGACAAGCGAACCATACATCATTACCGGTATTATGCCCCCAAGCAACATGTCCATTTTGGGCATTTATAGCATATAGATTATTATCATTACTACCTACAAAAACTTTTCCATTGGCATAAGCAGGACTGCTGATTACATAATCACCTGTTTGAAATTTCCATTTACTGGTGCCAGTAGCAGCATCTATGGCATATACATAATGATCATTACTGCCAACAAAAACTACAGCGTTACTGCTAGATGTATTGTTGCTTGATGTTTTTTTACAGCTTACTGTAAAAGTTGCTAATGCACTTATGACAAAAAGAATTTTTAATTTCATATTATATAGTTAAGGGGTTATAAAAAATGCTTTTGCAAGTTACAATAAATGTCAAGTATTATATGTGCTTTTAGATTTTCACATTCGCACATTCGAAATTAGCACATTATCACATTAATAAAACATCTTGCATACCATAAATACCTTTTTTATATTGTAAAAATTCTGCAGCCAATACAGCACCTAATGCAAATCCTTTACGGTTATGGGCTGTATGTATAATTTCAATATCATCAATATCCGAACTATATTTTACGTGATGTGTTCCAGGAGCAGGATCTATGCGTTCGCTATGAATAGTCAAATCAGAATTATCATTGCTATTTTCTTTTACCCATTTAGTTTTTCTAGGAATTTCTTCTATAATTTGTTCTGCTAAGGTAATGGCAGTGCCGCTTGGCGCATCTTTTTTTTGAGTGTGATGGATTTCTGTAATACCAACATTATATGTTTTTTGTGGAGCCATTAATGCTGCTAATTTTTTATTCAATTCAAAAAAAATATTCACGCCAATACTAAAATTGCTAGCGTATAATAAGCTGCCTTGTTGTTGGGTACAAGCTTTTACTATTTTATCCCATTCCTGCAACCAACCTGTTGACCCACATACTACAGGAACGCCTACCATAAAGCATTGTAGTATATTTCTTACAGCACTTTCAGGATTGGTAAACTCTATAGCCACATCTGCTTTTTGCAACATTGTTGCAAAATCTTCCTTGCTAGTCTGGGCATTGATTATAGTTATAATATCATGCCCTCTCTCTCTAGCAATAGCCTCAATAGCTTTGCCCATTTTTCCATATCCTATAAGGGCTATATGCATACTTTTGTGGTACTTAAATTTAAGTGAATAAATGGGCCGCAATTTAATGTCAGCTAAGGTAGCATAACAAACCCTAAAAATGGCTCGGAACATGTTGTTCGTAGATAAGATGGCTGGGGCGGCAATGGAGTTGGTCTGCATTTAGCCTTCTGTTGGAACAGAAGGCCTTACAGTTGTTACAATAACAGAGGTTTGCCTTGCCAAAGACGATGTAAATTTTTATATTTTGTACTCTTTACAGCAGTACTATTTTATTGGTGATTTTTCGGCTACTAATTTTCCTTTATAAAACAGTTTGCCTTCGCTAGCATGTGCACGGTGGCGTACATGCACTTCTTTAGTAGTGCTATCAACCGTTAAAGTTTCAGCGGTAGCTTTATAATGCGTTCTTCTTTTGGCGCTGCGTTGTTGGGAATGTCTTCGTTTTGGATTCGGCATAAAAAATCAATTATAAAATTAGTTGTTATCAATGTCGGGTTTCATTTGTTGTAGCATTTGCAAAACTTCTTTATTGCAATAAACGCCTCCTATTTGGGCTTCGCTACATTGCTTTTGCATGGGCATACTTAGGGTAATAAATTCATACACCCAATCTGCTATATGTAAATGGCTTGCGCCTTGGGCAATATAGAACATGTCTGGATCTTCTTCCTGTTCATTCATTCTGTCTGGATCGTCAACCAATTTAACAACAATGTTAAATTCGTCCCATAAATCGAGCGGTAATTGATTTCCACAACGATCGCAAACTACATCCACACTACCTTCCATTTCAAACCGCAATAACATCAAGCCGTTTTTTTTGTCCAATGTTAAGCGCACATTTACTTTACAGTTCGAAAAATCTTGTGTTGGATAGGTTTCAAAAAAAGCATCTTCTATAAAAAACTCAAAACTATGTTCGCCTGGCTTTAAGCCTACAAATGGTATATCAAATGCCCTTCGTTTGTTCATAACCCTACACAAATGGTTTGCAAATTTAGATGAAACTATCTAAACTGCAAAACACAGCTTAAATGCCTTTGTGCTACAACATTTTAGCACTTATTTGCTATTTTATTAACTTCGCATCTCCTTTATACTTAAACATTATGATAGAACTATTAAAAAAGATTGCACCCAATACAGATGTGGCTATGCAAAAAATTATCAATCATCTAGAGGCAGAGTTAGTTAAAATTAGGGCAGGAAAAGCGAATCCGCAAATGGTAGATGGTATTCAGGTAGATTATTACGGCAATCCTACGCCGCTGAATCAGATAGCCAATATAAGCACTTTAGATAGCCGCACACTTGCCATTCAGCCTTGGGAAAAAAATATGGTTCAACCTATTGAAAAGGCTATTATGGTTGCTAACATAGGCATTACTCCACAAAATGATGGTGCCGTTATTAAATTATTTTTACCGCCATTAACAGAAGAAAGGCGTAAAGAATTGGTAAAGAGAAGCAGTGCAGAAGGCGAGCATGCAAAAGTAGTGATTAGAAATACCCGCAGAGACGCTATGGAGCAAATAAAAAAATTACAAAAAGATGGTTTAAGCGAAGATGCTGCAAAGAATACCGAAAAAGATGTACAGCAACTTACCGATAAGTTTATTGTATTGGTGGATAAACATCTGGCTGCTAAAGAAAAAGAAATTATGGCCGTATAAACAATACATACATTAGCAAATGTGCTGATGTGCTAATGAAAGCAATAGAACTTAAAATTTTATACTTACCTGTGAAAACTTAAGTGCTGTATTAAAGCATTGGGTAGCTTAGGCAATTTATTTCTTTCTATTAAAAAAGTAGATAAGCTTGCAATATCTTTATAAATAAAATGTTTTTGTAAAGCCCCATCCAAATAACCTGCACCAGAAGTATTGCCTGTTCCTACACGCATACCAATCATACGTTTAACCATAAGTAAGTGTTTGTGCCTCCAGCTGGCCATCCAGTGATCTATCATTATAAGACTGTCGAGTATTTGATAGGCAGTTTGAAAATAAGGTAAATCTCGATAAAGCATAATAAATAATGCAGCCTGCAATGCTGTATTGGAGAAGGGGGATTGGAGTGCTTTTTGTTGTTCTTCTGTGAATGGATGGTTTTTAATATTGAAGAAAATAAAATCAAAATCATTGATTTCATTGACTTCTTTTTTTACTAAACTTTGTTGGTATAATGTACGATATAGTTCCCAAAAAGGATGTAAGGTAGGTGAAGTGCTATTGTAGGTTGACCAAAAGGATAGATCCCAAAAAGGCAACCGCTCTAACCAGTTATTAACCTGTTGTAAAAGGGTATTGGTCTTTTCTACTTTATTTAAAGTGTTAAAATCATTTTCATTTAAACCGCCTTCATTTGTTCTTTTATAATAGCAATGATGATGACGTTGCTGTAAATCAAGCCCCAGCCGAGCTTCTATCAACCTAAATTGAAGACTTTGAAAACCTGATGATGGGGTTAATGCATTTCTAAACTCTAAAAAATCAAGCGGAGTCATAGTTTCAAGCACAGTAACCTGCTGGTTAAGTAATTCTAGAATACGTATAATACGGTATAATCTATGGCGTACAAGGTTTAAATGATCATCATTATCATTTATATTTTGTTGAGCAAATACTCGTTGTATATAATCTAGCTCAAATAAAATTTGCTTAAACCACAACTCATATGTTTGATGTATAATGATGAATAACATTTCATCATGTGCTGTATCAGAAGAAGCATAAAAGCTTTTAGGGTATTGGCTTTGGAGTATTTTATCTAAATGTAAATACTCATTGTAGTATAGAGATTTTTCCATGTCTTGGTTTTTTGATCAACATATAAAAGCGTGAACAATAAGCTATATCATTTAAGTTGCAACTATAATACAACAAAGGTAAAAAAAATGGTTATTCATGAAAGTTATCAAATCGAGTCGTGATGGCGAAAAAATAATCAGAACCTTGTGTAAGTATTTTTGCAACCATCCGAACGTAACATAGCAACAAGTTGAAACACAGCCGAGCATTGCTAAAATTATTAACAACAGATTGCCTGGCCAAGTTAAACAAGGTATACAATGACGTAGCGCTCTTATTGAGTAAGCATTTCCTAAACTTACTTCTAAGGAATTATGAAATAGAGTTATTATGATTTTGTCAAATATTCCTGCAATATTATCGTAGCGCTTATTTCATCAACCAAAGATTTATTTCGGCGTTCTTTTTTCTTTAAGCCCATCTCCAACATGGCACGAGTGGCTATTTTAGAGGTGTACCGTTCATCCACTTTAATAATGGGTGTATTGGGAAATTTGTTTTCAAAAGTTTTTATAAATGCGTGCACCAATGGGGTGGCATTGGTATCTTCATCACGTAAATTTTTAGGCTCGCCAATAACAACTTTTTCAACTGCTTCTTTTTCAAAATATTGCTGTAAATATAGCAATAGCTCATTGGTTTGCACGGTAGCTAATCCGCTAGCAATGATTTGTAGCGGGTCGGTTACAGCTATTCCGCAACGTTTACCACCATAGTCTATAGCAAGAATGCGGGACATATAAAGATATTTTTAGTAACCCTCTTTCATAATTTAAGCGCATTGGTTGTATAAAAAGCTTGTCGAGCTAAGCGTTCTGCCTAAACTCAGTTTACTTACCAAACACAATTGGGGTAAGCTCTTTGCATATATTGCAATGCTGTTAAAATATAGCTAAGATGCTCTGTATGTACACCTGTTTTTCCTCCTTTTTGCCAACCTTGTTGCTCTGGTATAGGTAAGGTAGCTTCCGTAAAAATATTTTTTACTTGTTGCATCCATTCACCATATAAACTCGACACATCAACACCAATATTATTTGCTGCAGCCCAGTTTTCATAATCTGTTGGTTCAAATAATTCTGTTGTATACATCCATAAATCATCAATAGCTTGTAACATATGCTGACGACTTTCTACAGTTCCATCTCCTAATCGAATAACCCACTCTGCAGACCATTTTACATGATAATTTACTTCTTTTAAAGATTTTTCGCTGATAGCTGCTATTTGTTGATTGCTACTTTTTAATAGCCCATTATATAGTAGCTTTTGATAAGTGCTACATAAAAATTGACGCAGAATAGTGCAAGCCCAATCGCCATTGGGTTGCTCTACTAGCAATATATTTTTAAAATCTACAGCATCACGTAAATAAGCAATATGGTCTTCGGTGACCTCATCCCCCAGCCCCTTTTCCTTAAGGAGAAGAGGAGTTTTTGACTCGTTTATTATTTTAGCAGCGTATTGATAAAAATTTCTAGCCTGCCCAATTAAATCTAATGAAATATTGGTGATAGCTATATCCTGCTCTAGCACAGGTCCATGGCCACACCACTCGCTGTTTTTATGTCCTAGAATTAAGGCATTATCGCCTAAGTTTAGTAAGTAGTTGATAAGTTGAAGGGTTGAAGGGTTGATATGTTGATTAAATAATGCCATGTTTAGTTTTTTACAATTTATTATCCGTTTACATTTAAAAATATAGCATCTAATTTAACAAAGCTTCTACCCTCCTATTAACCTTTCAACTTATCAACCCATTCAACTACTCACCTTACTCCTCAACCAACTAATATAACCATTCAACAATCTTTCTATTTCCATAATTTTTTCTTTGTAAGATTGATATATTTCTTCTGTAATATATGTACAATCTAGCGAATCAATAAGATGATTATGTGTTTCACTCAACGATCCTCTGGCTTGAACACAAAAATGAATTTGATCTTTATACGAAAATCTTCCATGACCTTCAGCAATATTTGCATTAATAGAACGGGTTGAGCGAACGATTTGATCAACAAGTCTAAACTTTTCTTCCGAAGGAAAATGAGTTACCAATCCTTTTATATCATTTTTAAATACTCGTGCTTTTTTCCAAACTTCTAATTCTGTAAAGCTGCTGTACTTTTCACTCATATACTAAATTATTCATTTCAACTCCATTAACTTTTCAACCTATCAACCTCTCTAACTTATCAACTAGATATGTTTTAACTCTTCAGGCAAATCATAAAACGTAGGATGTCTATATACTTTATCATTAGCAGGTTCAAAAAAACTATCTGCTTCATCAGGATTAGAAGCATGAATATATTTACTCTCTATCACCCAAATGCTTATGCCTTCTTGGCGACGTGTATATACATCTCTAGCATTTTCAATAGCCATTTGTGCATCAGCAGCATGTAAACTACCCACATGTTTATGATCTAAACCTTGTTTACTACGAATAAAAATTTCCCATAAAGGCCATTCATTTTGCGCCATATAAAAGTATATTTATGAGCAAAAATCCGAAATAAATACTTCACCGCAAGCATTAGTTATCTTTGTGGGGTAATAATACACTATGTTACAACAAAAAATTAAACAATTAGCAACAGCTATGCAGTCGGAGCTGCAATCTATTCGACACCATTTGCATGCCCATCCAGAGCTTTCCTATAAAGAGTTTGAGACTTCTGCATTTGTGCAAGAATATTTAAAAAAACTACACATTCCTTTTGAAATAAAAGCAGAAACAGGTGTAGTAGGATTGATTAAAGGAAAAAATTCACAAAGTCGTATTATAGCACTACGGGCTGATATGGATGCGTTGCCTATACAAGAAGAAAATGATGTACCTTATCGTTCTACAAAGCCTGGGGTAATGCATGCTTGCGGACATGATGTGCATACTACTTGTTTATTAGGCGCAGCCAATATATTACAACAAACTGCAACAGAATGGGAAGGAACGATAAAGCTTATTTTTCAACCAGGAGAAGAAAAAAATCCGGGAGGAGCTAGTTTGCTTATCAAAGAAGGAGTGCTTGAAAACCCTCGTCCACAGGGCATTGTAGCGTTGCATGTGAATCCGCAATTAGAAGTAGGTAAATTAAGTTTTCGCAAAGGCATGGCCATGGCTAGTGCCGATGAAATATATATAACCATAAAAGGTAAAGGTGGGCATGCTGCAGCGCCACATCTTACGGTAGATAATATTTTAGCTGCTTCGCAATTAATTGTGAGTTTGCAACAAATTATTAGTCGAAATTGTAACCCATTTTCTCCTTCTGTATTATCCATTTGTGCTATACAAGGAGGAAATTCAACCAACGTTATTCCTTCGGAAGTTAAGCTGATGGGCACTTTTAGAGCTATGGATGAAGCCTGGCGTTTTAAAGCACATGAACTAATTAAAAAACAAACACAAGAGTTGGTTCAAGCTATGGGCGCTACGGCTGATGTACATATTGACGTGGGTTATCCTGTTCTATTTAATAATGAAAAACTTACCGATACTGCTTGGCAGCTAGCTAAAGATTATTTGGGAGAAAAGCAAGTAGAAGAAACAGAAATGCGTATGGGCGCTGAAGATTTTAGTTATTATACCCATCAAATACCAGGTTGCTTTTTTCGATTAGGCACAGCCAATCCTACAAAAAATATAGTATCTGGTGTGCATACACCTACTTTTAATATTGATGAAGATGCCTTATCTATTGGTGCTGGAATGATGGCGTGGTTGGGTGTAAGTGTTAAACCGTCTTAAATAAATTTGTTTTTATTTGAAGTGGATAGCTTATAAATCATAAAAAACTTTATATACATTTGCCAAAATTTTAATACAATCATCATGTCCACAGTAGCAGCAACAAAGTCTACAAAATGGTGGGGCGGTGGAAAAAGCCCATTCAATGTAAGTTATGGTAAGTTAATGATGTGGTATTTTTTAATGAGCGATGCATTTACGTTTGGTGCATTCCTTATTGCTTTATGGACCACTCGTTTTTCCATGCCTTCTTGGCCCGACCCTAATCATGTTTTCAGCGCCGTACCTTTTTTAGAAGGTATTAATCTCCCTTTAGTATTTGTAAGTATTATGACTTTTGTGTTGATTATGAGCTCTGTAACT
>ERZ795056.6940-NODE-6940-length-10957-cov-5.117960_pt1 | contig 10957 bp, 12 predicted proteins | sample MGYA00375140_ERZ795056 | MGnify/ENA primary metagenome ERZ795056 (study PRJEB30185, sample SAMN05720227) | activated sludge metagenome | isolation source: Anaerobic digester | place: USA | collected 2015-03-09 ...
AGCAGAAGACGGCATACGAGATGACCCGCCTCGTGGACCGCCACCCGGTGCATGCGGGCCTTGTCTCCGGGAATCACCTTTTCACACCCGTGCGGCCAGGTCAATGAAACCACCTTTCCGTGTCGACGCGTGTAGATGCGGGCAATGACCTTTTCGCCCACCATGTCCAGTTCGCATCGATCGCTGGCCCCTGCGCCGTGTTGCAATACCGCTTGGGCGAAAAGCGCCGGTACCACGCGATGCACCGCATTGATCAATGGTCTTGCGCCCATAACAGCGATGGACGACTTATCGCGCAACCGGGAGATCAGCTTCGAGCCCACTACGAGTTCAATTCCCGAGCCGCTGCCAAGCGTGGAGGCAAGCTGTTCCACTTGCTGATCGACCAACGCAGTGACGGTGGCCGCGCTCATTGGTGGGAACACCACATGATCGGTACCCAAGCGTGCCACCTGTTCCAAGCGGAACAATTCCAAGAGTGCCTGTTGCACCCCTTCGGTATCAAGGTCACGATGGCGATGCCGCAGCACATCCGGGTCCAACTCCGGCCAGGGTTCCTTTCCACTGGTATAGAGTTCGTCCAGGTTGCCCAGCACGATCACCAGGGCCTTGCTGGCGTTGAGGGGCGCCGGTGCCATGCGCTTATGCATCACGGCATTGATGAGGTCAAGCACACCGGCATGGTCCAATTGTTCCAAACGCTCCCGAAAGGCCTCCATCGACAGCGGCACCGGTTCCAGGTCTCGAACCGTGTCCCAGCATGCTCTCGGAATGGCCCAATGATCCCCTGTCTTCCTTTCGCGGAGATGTTCGGCCATCACCTTTCGATAAATGGGCAGAGCATGCACCACGCGGCCCTTTTCCACCAGGACACCTTCGGATACCATGGTGCGCACTTGATCATGGAGGTCCAGCAGGTAGCGCAGGCCGTGCCTGTATCCCGGCTGTACCAAGGCACGACCAGAGTCCAGCAACTCCCACAACCGGCGCAGCTCGGGTGATTCCTCCCGCTCCACCCCGGCCTTTACGGTCCGGGCATGCTGGAACTCGTCCACTACAAGAAGAAACGGCTTTCCATCGTATTGCTCGCGGATGCGATCCAGCATATCGTCCAACCAGCCGTGGCGCGCTTGCTCTCCGGCATCCAGCCAAAACGTGCGATCCTCCATGGCGAGCTCCTGGACCAACGCGCGCACCAAGCTGCTCTTGCCCGTGCCGGTCATCCCCCAAAGCCCGATCAAACGCGGGCGGTTCTGTGCGTGGGCGAAGAGCCACCATGGATGCACGGCCTCCACGAGCCGATCAATGGCGGCATCAATGCCCAAGTGGGTCGTGCGCAGGCGTTCGGCAAGGTTGGCGAGTTGGTCGGACGGTAGATCTGAGGAGGGTGTGGTGAAGGTCATGCCGGAAACCTACGCGGACCATAACGTCGATCCGCGACGTAGTCCGTGGAACCGCCATGAACAATGCTTTCATAAGTGACCGGGATCGGCTCAACTTACGATGGATAGCTCGCCATGAAACGCTCTGCGACGGACCTCAGGTCTGGAGTAAGCTTGGCCAGGGCCATGCTGATGAAGGCGGGTGATATCTCACGGAAGAAGGCTTGTGCGACCCCACCGGTGACGCTCCCTATCGTGTCCGCATCGCCACCGAGACTGATGGCATTGCGTATGGCCTGCTCGAAGTCATCGGCATCAAAGAACGAGATCAGCGCCTCGGGCACGGTACCCTGGCAACTCTCGTTGAAGGAGTAGGTGGCACGCACCTGTTCGACGGTCCGGCCAAGGTCATAGCCGAAGCGCGTGGTAATGGACTCCCTGATGCTGGCCTTATCGCACTTGTTGCGGGCGAGGAGGATAGCCAGCGCTGTCGCCTGTGCACCCTTGATCCCCTCGGGATGATCGTGCGTTACCGCGGCGCTGCGCTCCGCTTCGCGCAGTACCGCATCCACATCGTTCAAGGCATAGCCCACGGGACCCACACGCATCGCACTTCCGTTCCCCCAACTGTTGTAGGGTTCTGGCACCGCGGCGAAGAGCCAGCTCTGGAAGCGGACGCCATACCCCCCCATCGGGTCGGGATACCGACGACCGAACTCCCGATAGACTTCGCCATAGTCGCGACCGCTAAGTAGGGCCTCACAGGTGGCTAGGGTGAGGATGCTGTCATCCGTCGCCTCCGACCCGGCCGGGAACAGGTCCACCGCCGGATCGCGATTGCCGTTGAACTCGTGGATGGAGCCAGCGATGTCTCCGATGATGGAACCGATCATGTGTGCAGGGTCTGTTACGGTCGACGTAATGGCTGGGACATCTAGCTCTGCCAATCGGGCTGGGCGGCCCACGTGATACAGTTCAACACACCGCCCTCGAGGGCGATGTCCCGGCTGTAAAGATCACGTACGATGTGCTTCGGGAAGAGCTCCTCGAAGCGGCGAAGCGCCCCATCGTCTTCGGGAATTCCGAAGGAGGGCACGACCAAGCCGCCCTCGTGCCGCAGGAAGTTGATGTAGCAGCCCACCGCGCTACCCGACCGGCCCATTGATCGCGGTGCATAAGGCACCTCGATGATGTGCAACCCGGCCTGGTGCAAGGCCCTACGCACCTTCCGGCCCAAGTCGGGGTCCTCCTTTCGATTGTCGCTCACCAACACGGTGTCCGCATTGTACACGCGCACCATGCCATCGGCATGCCCCGTGAATTCATGCGGATCTTCCGGGATGAGGATGATGCGGTCCACACTGAATACACGCTCCAGTTCGGCCAGCAACTTCTTTCGGGTGTAATGCGGATTCTCGCGCATCACCTTGCGCGTGAGGATGGCACAGCCCGGCCCAAGGACCACGTTCCCACCATCGACGATCAGGTCGCTATGTACACGCGGCACCGTTCCTTCCACACCGATAGTCGACGCATCGACGATCGTGGAACGATACTTCGGTGAGCGCACCAGGTAATCAGGCCAATAGCGGAACTGCACCAAGGTGCCTTGTGCCGTGGCCACCGGCATGTAGTCCCGGCACCACAGGTTGTTCGTCACACCCCACAGGCAAGTGAATCGGACGTTGACGTGGGGCATCAGATCATAGAAGCGATCATAAAAGGGTTGGTGCGCACGGAGTGCTTCAGCAACGAACAAGACACGGGATGGCATGACCGTAAAGGACGAGGATGGCTGCGTCAAAACAGGACGACCCATCACGACTTAGAGGTCGCTTACAGGCTCCCGCAGTTTCTTCGACCTCCCGTCCGTATTCCAATCCGGATCGAGTCTTTCGATCAGCGAATACTCGATCCCTGCAGCGATGTTCAATGGAAACTCGCCAACGTGGATGGGTAGTGAGGAAGGCAATGCATAAACCGAAACCTCAATACCCGATTTAAGACTATCTCGGATGAATTCCTTCAGTCGTATGTTCGTGCTTTGAGTTGCATAGGGCTTCGCGTATTGCCCCATTCGTTCAGAGAGCCTTTTTGAGGTTATGCCTACATACTTGACGCTTTCTTCAATGACGAATGCATAGAGAACATCATCCCGATCAGGGAAGCCATGCATCAAGCTGAATTCTATTATCGGGTCATTTAGCTTCCAAATACCCGCGTGAACAAGGCCGATCGATCTTATACGAGCCAAAGAAGACTGATCCGACACAGAATGGACTGTTTGGTTCTCCATAAGTTGAATATCTCAAATGCACGGTGCCTCTATGGGTCAGTTGTGCATGCCCAAATTTACAAAAAGACTCCTCGTCCGATCCAAACCCGATCGATGGCTGCAGCAGAAAGGCAATGTGGTTGACCTTGTCCTTTACCCATCCATCCGCATTGCCCAACCATTCACTCATCCCCCCGCCTTGCGATGTTCCAACCGGATGGCCTGTGCCAGTGACTTTGGTTCCAGCACCTGTACCGCACTGCCCAAGCCCAGGAGTTCCTGGCGCAGCTCGTAATTGGGCATCACGTACAACTCCACTACGCATCCTTTTGCATCGTCCTGGACCACTTGCTGACTGGCATGCAAAGGCAAAGCTTTGATGTACTTCCCTTGCAGGGGCGTGAAGCGAAGCAGCACGCGCTCCGCCTTGCCGGGTGAAGCATCGACACCGAGCACCGAAGCGTAGTATTCCTCGACACCTTCCCGGTCGCTGGCAGGAAATCGCTTGTTCGTGACGCGCAGGGCTTCGATACGGTCCAGGCCCAACGATACCGGGACATCGTAGCCCACAGCGGGACCGAGCACATACCAACGCTCGCGGTACTCCTTCAAGACCACGGGGCGAATGCGCATCTCCTGGTCCACTTCGGACTGAAAGCGCCGGTAGCGCAGTACCACCTCGCGCCGCTCCTGGATGGCGCGCAGCAAGCCCCCCCAATGATGCAGTCCCTTCAGGCTGCCGTTCTGCTCCATCACCACATACGGCGCGGCATCGCGAATGGCACCACCACGCCCCCCGAGCAGCTCGCCCAGCACAGCGCGTTCCAGCAAGGGCATGATGCTGTCGCGTTCATCAGCGGAGGCCGGCAGGTGGTAAGTGTTGCTATTGCGGTCGTACACGATCTCCAAGCCCAACTCCACACGGATCTGTTCGATGTCTCGCTGCACGGTACGCGGGCCCACCTCGAAGCCGTGCTGCGCCAAGTGATCGCGCAACTCGGCGAACGTGGGTTTGCGCTGAACGCGCTCCAGTATCAGGAGGAAGCGCTTGAGTTTGCCTTGGAAGCTCATAGGGAATCGTATTCTACAACAAAGATCAATGACGACCCTTGATGCTTAGCACATGTGCACCAAAGAACGATCGATGATGCTCCTGATGCTCCGTACCGGTTTGGCCCCACTCCGCCTTCATGGTTCGCCAAACTTGGGGATCACCTGACCTCAGGTCATTCCTTGAGAAGCATCCGTGCGCCCTGCGGAGTGAACTTGGCGCGCTCATGCGCAAGGGAATGAGCTCCGCTTGGATCGCCTCGCAGATCCTTTCCATTACCCTGAAAAATACCTTGCCGCTGGCCGTAGTCACGTGGTATCGCAAGGCGGCATCTTCCACGAACTGCTTCTTCACCCGCGTGCTGTTCATCCACCTCCACGATGACCATCTCCCCCTCGATGGTGACGGTCGGCTCCACATCGCCCAGCCGGTAATGGCCCCGCATGGCACTGAGCAGGGCCTCGGTGTCCCCCTCGTCATGGGGAAAGAGTTCGTGGAGCAGGTCGGAAAGGCGGAAGACGACGGTCATGGGGGCCACTTGCGGGGGCTCAAAATAGTACCAATACCCTGACAAATTTTGGCGCAGTGGGGGGGGGGTGTGCTTCTCACCGCCTAGTTCCGTTGATGTGGATAGGGCTGCTCAGGTGAAGGTTACCGGGTACGGTGTGTTGATCGGGATATACAAGCCAAGCCTTTGCTAGCCTCTTCCGCACGGCGGGGCGTATGTCATTCTGCTTACAGCTGGTTCACTTCAACAGGTCGAAGGCCACGCCACCTCTCTTCATTGACCCAGGTCGCAACGAGGAGGGCTTGTTCCTGTGGATCCCCTCGGGTTCGCCACCCCGAAAGGAGCTTCGTAACCCTCTTCCAGACCCCTTCAACCCGTCCCGGACCCGCCCCGAGTCAAGTCCTGACCGCGCTGGAGAGGCCTGCACACCGGTGGTGTATCCCATGCAAAAAGAGGCCATGAACACTAAGGGTGATCGATCTATGTATGCATCACAACGAAATTTCCGCGGTTTGTCTGAATTATGGGTTTTGTCCGGTCAAGGGTCAAAATTTTAACGACTTCATTTTCAGCACATTAGCTCCAATACCCCTGTCCCCAGCAGGACCGGTCGTTGTTAATATCGCAACCTCTTCAGTTCCAATCAATTGCTCAAATAGGCAGAACACCCAAGACCAGTTATGCACGATCCGCTCTGGTCGACCCTTTCACATTTTTCAAGCACTGGTCGACAATTGTTGGTGATTTATCGTCAGTCATTTACTATTTGTCTAAAACGACGCGCTGTCCCCGGTGGTCCAAGGGCAAAAGTGCATAACTGAGCCTCCCCCTTCGGCATTTGCCTCTTCTCTTTGCATCGACGACGACCCATCACCACCACACCTACCACGATGAGCAGCCAGCACCACCATACGCACACCAAGCACAGATCCCGATGTCTGCAAGCACCATCCCGACCCCAGGACTAGTTCGCCTTCCTTATTCGACCTCCCTTCTCCCCGGCTGCCGCCTTCTCGCTTCGGCCCCGGGTCGAGTCCTCCGCCCCCTCCTCATTGAGCGGGCCGGAACCCTGGCCCCCGCTGCTGTGGGCCTCTTCACCATCAAGCTGAACGACGAGCTCCGCTCCATCGCCACCCGTGTATGCCGTGCGGAAGGGTCCCCTCATCATCCTGCGACTGATGACTGCTTGGAGAGCAGCCTTAACACGGGGAAAATGGTCGGTTCAGACCCTCCCCGAAACAGGCGGAACGAAAGCGCCATGCACAACTCACTGACGATCAGCGGAATGCGTCAAAGCGAAATCCAAAACGCAGTGAAATCAAGGGTATTCCGTTCCTATTGGGGCCACCTCCGCTGTCTGAAGATTTGCCCCCAGCAAGCAACAGCGATGAGCCCAAGACCCTCTACACCCCGCGCCAATGCACAAATGATACACTTCGCAACATTGGCGTGTCCGGTAGCGCCTCTATTGCATGAGATGCGCATCCTCCACACTTTCCTGGTCCGTGCAACACGGATCGGATCTGCCCCGTCGGCCGACGAGTTCAGGCAGAGAACCTACGCCTTCGGCCGCTTCACCCATAGACCTCTCCGTGCAGGGCTGATGCTCCTGCTGGTCGCCCAATCTGAGTTCATGCCATCCTGCGGCGCCTCTGTGAACATTGTCGGAGCCGTGTTGTCGATCGACGGAAGGACACCGCCGTTGAACAGCGCGGCCCCGTCGTCTTGCGGAAGGACGCTGTCGTCTTGCGGAGAGACGCCGTCATTGAACAGCGTCGCTCCGTCGTCTTGCGGAACGCCGTTGCTGTCTTGCGGAGAGACGCCGTCGTTGAACATCGTCGCTCCGTCGTCTTGCGGGACGACGCTGCTGTCTTGCGGAAAGACGCCGTCGTTGAACATCGTCGCTCCGTCGTCTTGCGGAACGACGCTGCTGTCTTGCGGAGAGACGCTGTCGTTGAACATGGTGCGTCCGCACAACGACAAAAGGGCTCACCCCGGCGGGCGCCGGAACCGGAAACCCTTGTCAAGCAGCGCTTTGCGGCGCACGTGGCGGGGCGCGGACCGCGGTCCCCCGATCCGAAGGAACATCCGAGGCCCTCCGGAACGGGAGGACCGATCACCCGCATGGGAGAGCGCACGACCTCCTGGAGCCTGCTCCGAACGACGTGTGGACCGCTATGCCATCCAGCGGAAACCAACGGAGCACCAACAACCAACACGATCAACCTACCATGGTAGTGATCACAGAAACCGCTCGACTTTCGAGCACCGCCCTGGCCGCCAAGGCCGACTTCATCGTTGAACGCATGACGGACAACGATGCCTTTCCCAACCCCCAACCCCCGCTGGCGACCATCAGCGCGGGCGCCGCAGCCCTCCGGCAGGCGGTGACGGGTGCGTTGGACGGAGGCATCACCGCCACCGCCATCAAGGACGCGCGTCACAGGGACCTGCGCCTGATGGTGAACAAGCTGGCGGGGCATGTGAGCAGCGTGGCCGGCGATGATGAATTGCTGATCCGCAGCTGTGGCTTCGGCGTGCGACGTACGGGTACGCCAAAGGGCGAACCGGGCAAACCCGCCAGCGTGCGGGCCGTTGCCACGGAACACGTGGGCCGCGTGGACGTGGCCTGGTCGCCCATACCCGAGGCCGTGACGTACCACATCCAACACACCCAAGGCGACCCCTTGGGCGAGGAGGGATGGGTACTGATCGCCGTGAGCACCCGCGCTGCGGTGCAGGTAAAGGGACTCCCCAGCGCCAAGCTGAGCCATTTCCGCGTTGCGGGCATCGGCACGGCGGGCATGGGCCCCTGGAGCCAGGTATCCAGCTGCCTGGTGAAATAGCGCGGGGCAGTGGGGCCGTTCCAGCGGCAACCCACCACCCCGGCGCGGTGTTGCAGACACCTTCCACCCCGAAGAACGAAAGGCCATACGAAAGTATGGCCTTTTGTTTTTGGGGGGTAGCAGACCCGGACCTTACCCGTCCTGAAGCCCTGGGTGCTTCCGGATCAATGCCCCTGTGCCGCCTGCCGCAGCAGGGCGGGGCCGGTGAGGAGCGCGGGGCTGCGGCGCCCATCGGCGGTGTAGTTGCGCAGGCGGTAGAGGTCCACGCGAAGGCCCAGGGTGGGCATGCTGCCCGCGAACTGCTGGTCGCCCAGCAGCAGCCTGTTCCGCAGGCCGGCGCTGAGCTCCAGGACACCCAGGCGCAGGGCCAGCTCCACGCAGGCATCCACGAAGAGGGGCATGTTACCCTCGCCCAGGTCCACCTCGCGGGAGAGCAGCCCCAGGCCGCCGTGCAGTGAGGGCAGGAGGTACAACACTTCGGGGAGCAGGGGCAATGGGCGGCCCACGCCCACCCGCGCGAAGAGGCCCGTGACCAGTTCGCCTTCGGGACCCTGCGCCCCCATGCCTTCCAGGCCCAGACCCAGTTCCCACCGGTCCAGCAGACCGTGCTCGAAGAAGTCCACCGCCAGACTGCGGGCCACCACCGTGGTGCGGCCACCCTCGGCGTTCAGGCGTTGGGTGAGGGCGGTGCCGTAGCGGGCATGGACACCCCCGCGCAGCAGACCGAACGTGGCGGTGCGCAGCTCGTCGCCGGGCCGCACCGTCCACTGGCCACGTAACACACGGGCGGTGGCCCCATCAGCGGCCACGTGGGTCACCACCAAGCGGCCGGTGGGCGCACCCGCACCCAGCTGCCCGGCGCGGTGGCTCTCATAGCACTGCCCCACCTTCAGGGCCTCCGCGCCCCACTGGGGATAGAGGCGCACCAGGGCACCGCGCTTGCCGGCCACCACCGGCGCATCCATGCCGGTGGCCCGTGGTTCACCGGCCACGCGGCGGTGCACGGTGCCGTTCACCTGGCAGGTCCACCAGCCGCTGCGCAGGGGGTCGCGGGCGAAGCGGAACTCGCCGCTGCGCTGCCAGCGCACATCGGTGCGCTGCACGGTGCTGTAGTGGTACTCCTCGCGGAAGCGCCCGCCACTGCGGGTGCGCTGCTCCTCCACAGAGAGCTGCGTCACGGTGCGCACCTCCACCGGGGCCACCCGGTCGATGGCATCGGCCACGGCGTGGCGCATCAGGGCGAAGCGCACTTCCGCATTGCGGGGGTGGGCGATGTCCAGGGCGTTGCGCACCGGCAGTGCGGCCTGGCCCCAGCTGGGCGTACCGGTCTGGGCGATGGCGGTGGCACCGAGGCCACACAGCAGGATGAGCAGGAGGTGTTTCATGGCCGGAGGTCTGAGGTGAGGAGGGATCGGTGCAGCCGCGTAAGGGCCCTGTTGCGGAGCTGGCGCACGCGTTCGCCGCTGATGCCGAGCCGGGCGCCGATGGTGCGCAGGGTGCCCACCGGCGTGCCCTGCAGCCCGTAGCAGTGGCGCAGCACCACGCCTTCGCTGCCCGGCAGGCGGTCCAGCAGGGCCTGCAGGGCTTGGGCGGTGGAACCCTCCAGGGCCAGGTGGTCGGTGGGGGCCTGGTCCGCGGCGGGCAGGTGCTCGGCGAGGAGGGTCCCCGTCAGCGGGTGGGGCGCATCCAGGGACCGGGAGGGCTGGGCGGCACCCAGCAGTTGCGGTGCCAGGTCCATGGCCAGTGCACAGGCCTCGGCCAGTTCCGGACCGGTGGGCTCGCGCTCCAGGCGCTGCTGCAGGCGGTCGGTGCTGCGGTGCAGGGCGTTCAGCTGCTGCACGCGCTTGGCGGGCAGGCGCACGCTGCGGCCGTGGTCCATCAGGGCCCGGAGGATGGTGTTGCGGATCCACCAGACGGCGTGGGTGATGAAGCGGAAGCCGCGCGTGGGATCGAAGCGGTCCACGGCCTTCAGCAGGCCGCGGTTACCCTCGGCGATGAGGTCCACCAGCGACAGCCCGCGGTGCTGGTGGAGTTTGGCCACGCTGACCACGAAGCGCAGGTTGGCACAGGCCATGCGTTCGCGGGCGCGGGCATCGCCCTGCCGGACCAGGAGGGCCACGCGCTCCTCCTCTTCCACGCTCAACAGGGGGAACCGGTCCACCTCACGCAGGTAGAGGGCGAGGCTGCGGTCGTGGCGCGGGGTGTAGGTGCTGCGGGTGCTGTTCATCGGTGCTGTTGGGAAAAACGGTCCAATACGCGACGTTCGATGGGATGGATGGCGGCCAGGCCCACCGTGGAGATGCGGTCGAGGATGCGGTCCACCAGGCGCTGGGGGACCTGTGCGCGCTGCTTCGCCTGTTGGCGGCGCACCTTGCCGCGCAGCGCAGCGAAACGGCTCATCACCTCCTCCTCATTGCTGTACAGTTCCACCCGGTGGCCGGTCACCAGGGTCTTCGGGTCGATGGCGAGGACCACCGCCAGGCAGCCCTCCTGGGCAATGAAGGCCTGGAGCTTCGCAAGGCCCCAGGCTGCACCGGAGGGCGCATGGACCAGCACGCCGCAGGGGCTGCTGAACACGCGGCGAAGACCCCCGGGGAGGCGTTCGTCCAAGGACTGGATCAGGCGCTCGAGCCGACGGGGGTGCGCGGTGGTGATGAAGTAGAAGCGTTCTGGCATGGACCTGTCGTTGTTCATCCCAAGATGTCCGAACGGCGAACAGGTTACCCGCGGGGGCGGGTCAGGCGGGGCGCAATGCCGCAACGGGGGTCCGGCGCGCTGCTCAGGCCGTGCGCCAGTGCTCCCAGATCACCACCATGGCCAGGGTGTCCAGCTTGCAGTAGGTGAGCAGGGCATTGCGCAGCAACTCCTGCTTGCGGGGGTCATCCTTGGCCAGGC
>ERZ795056.6941-NODE-6941-length-10956-cov-5.329419_pt1 | contig 10956 bp, 1 predicted proteins | sample MGYA00375140_ERZ795056 | MGnify/ENA primary metagenome ERZ795056 (study PRJEB30185, sample SAMN05720227) | activated sludge metagenome | isolation source: Anaerobic digester | place: USA | collected 2015-03-09 ...
TCGAACTGAAGAAAAGTTACGAAAAGCCCGAGCTCGCCGGTCAGCGGGGTTATACCAGTTTTGGCCGTGAGCATGCAAAAGGAAGCGAAGCCCCCGATTTAAAGGAATTTTACCAGTACGGCCAAACGGTTGAAGACGAGGACCCGGTGGCATCAGAATACCCGGGTAATATTGTGGTGGATGAAATACCGCAGTTTACCCCTACCTTGTTCCGTGCCTACCGCAATTTTGAGAAAAGCGGTCGCGCGTTGCTAAAGGCTATTTCGCTTTACCTTGGTCTTGATGAGGATTATTTTGAACCGTATATCGTAAACGGCAACAGTATTTTACGCGCCATCCACTACCCGCCCATTACACAGGAACCGGCAAGCGCCATCCGTGCCGAACAGCATGAAGATATTAACCTGATTACTTTGCTTGTAGGGGCAAGTGCCGAAGGATTGCAAATACTTACCTTACAGGGCGAATGGGTGCCGGTAACCGCGTTACCCGGACAAATAGTGGTAAATGTCGGCGATATGCTGCAGCGGCTTACCAACAACCGGCTGCGAAGCACCACCCACCGGGTGGTAAATCCTCCCCGCGAACACTGGGGAACAAGCCGGTTCAGCATCCCCTTCTTTTTGCATCCCAAAAGCAGCATGAGCCTTGCCTGCCTCGAAGATTGCATTGATGCCGACCACCCCAAAGTGTACCCCGATGCCACCGCCGGCGAATACCTTGATGAAAGGCTGCGGGAGATTGGTTTGAAGAAGTGAGGGGCTTATTTCACCGCCGTCATCACTTTTTCCACCCCATCCCGCGTGCTGATCAGCATTTTATACATACCCGCCGGTAGCAACATCAGGCTAATGGATGGTTGATTATAACCCGTTTGCAGCAAAAGCTTTTGCCTCAGCAGGGTTCGCCCGGCCATATCAATCAACCTGACGTCTGCATCCTGGTTTGAGGCGCTGAACAATTTTACAACCGCCTGTCCGCCCTGTATGGGATTGTGCATCAGCCCGGTAATAAGCGTTTGGTTGGTATTCACCATCAGTACTTCCACCTTGCTGTAGCTGCTGCTGCCATCTTTCTCCACCATTTTCAGGCGGTAATAATGTACACCCGCGGGCAGGTTGGCATGGCGGTAATGGTAATCGGCGCCTCCGTTGTACCCAATGGTGGCAAGCCGCTGAAATCTTTGTCCGTCGGTGCTGTGCTCCACCTCAAACTGCTTCAGGTCTTTGGCATCGGCTAGTGTAAAGTGCAGCAGGGCATCGGGGCCGTGCAGGGCGGCGGTAAAGGTGAGGAGGTGTAGGGGGAGGATGGAAGCATAACCAAAGCCGATACTGAATGGGCTGAATTTGGAAACTACCCGGCTTTTCAGCTCTCCATCTATATTATATGGCCTTGCCTCCGGCTCAACCATCGAGGGATCGGCGTCAAAACCATTACCGTCTCCTGCATATTCCCAGTTGTCGGGAACAGGTGAGTGGACTATGGCTACATTCACTTTTGGGTCGGTAGCAGGTTGGGTCGGTGATCCGTCTATGGTCAGCCAGCCGCTGTTCCCCGGATTTACATATGGTACCACAAGCCTTGCGGTTGTAAGGTTTGCTAATTCTTTCTCTACCTCCCAATATTCGGTTCTGTGGATGCCAATGATGTCATTCCCGAAAAAATCACTGCCATCAAAGGCACCGGGTGGCTGGCTTTTAAAAAATTCTCCGGTGAAAGTATTGTCTGCAACATCTATATTCTTCAAACGGAAACGCCTGTAATAATGGATGGAAGACACATAATCCCCTACTGGGAAAAGATAACTTGTGTCAGCATCTGCACCGGTTATTACCCTTACGTTTCTCCGCATAGGGCCATCTACATAACCTGTGTTATTATCAGGATAGCCGACCCCGTTGCTGCTGTTATCCGGCTCATCATTAATTATGGTCAGTACATTGTTTCCATCGGTTATTACCCTGCCTGAAGAGAGGGTAAACTTACCCGAAATTTCAACAGGAGCAGCAAGGGTGAGCGTGTTGTCAGCAGTGCCGGCTTTGTCTACAATTACATAGGGGAAGGTTTCTATATCGTTGATTCCTGCGTTACCGATGCTGGCAACCTGACTGGTATTAAAGAAAACAGCACGATTATTATGGATAAAATTACCTGAATTACCGCGGTACCAGTTTTGGCCGACAAATACATTGCCATTTGCATTATCCGATGCGGCCAAAATACCTTCAATGGTTAGGTTTCTGCCTGCAACAAGGGGTACAAGCATATCATGGGTTCCGTCCATTCTTAGTTCCGAACCCGGCCCAATTAATACATCCCTTTCGGCGCTGAGCAGCGTTCCTGCGTTTTCGCCGCCGCTGCCCGATGCCCAAAGTGTCGTAGAATTCTGCAAAACAACATCATTTGGATATCCGGGGCCGTTTTCCACATTGCCATTCCATTCTACCCTTCTTAAATAGCTACCACCTGTATTATACACAAGTCGCCCGTTTGGTCCATAAATAGGGGCATTAACATTTGCAAATCCACCGGAATTTATTTGCAGGGAGGCATTTATGGTAGTGGTATTGGAAGCAAAATCCAGCCCCGCACTTATGATTACGGTTGTTTGGTCATCAAACTCAAGAGTTCCGCCATTGGTGGATTGAACAGCACGGTTGCCACCTGTTACAAGAAATGTGGCCGGTGAAGCAGAATAAATTAAACGCAAGTCGCTATCCGTTTGCAGGTTACCTGTTCCTCCCCATTCAAAAGTTTCGCCATTCAGGTCAATATTGCCTCCCAATAGTTGCAGGTTGTTGCCACCTGCATTACCATTTACTACTACATCAGTTTCATGTGCGGCTCCGGTAAGCTGCACATCGCCATTCGGTTTATTTACAATGAAATAAGCAAATGTTTCTGTACCACCTCCAATCCTTGTGATGGTTTGGGTGTTGCCATTTCCGGCAAAGGTTACTGAGCGGTTGTTTGGGGTGAAAGTACCGTTGGCATGCCTGATCCAGTTGCCTTCGAGTCTGACATCGCCACCGACGTTTGTGGCCAGCGAAAAATTATAACCAGAACCGGTGCCTGAATGCCCTATGGTGATATTTCCCGATGCATGGCGCCAGGCAGTTGAAGTACCAAAGGATACCGATGAATTGCTGAATCCTTCAACCCCAATTTGCACATGATGGGGTACGCCCCTTCCGGAGTTGAAAAAGGCATACCATTCGGTTCCTGCGGTAAACGACCCACCTGTATTATATTGCAGCGTACTTCCTGCGCCATAAAACGGCCCATTGGTATTGGCAAATCCTCCTGCATTTATCCTGAAAGCCCCTCCATCCTGAATGGTTACCATACCATTGCCAAAATTCACCCCACCCGAGGTGTACACATTGTAGGGATTGCAGCTACCCGAAAAGCTGCCGGAGCCCGTAAAATTCAGGGTACCGCCATTTGCTCCGTTGGCAAAATCGCCCCCGGAACCATTTACCGTACCTCCGGAAGCCAAATTCACCTGCTGCCCGCTTCCAATGGAAAATGCACCTGTTTCAAGGGTAAGTGCAGAAAGGGTGATATTATTGTTGTTTGAGGAAAGGCTTACCCCTGCAGGATTATTAATGTAAATGGCCTTGAGGGTATTTGTAGTTGGGGTAGTAGAAAAATTGCCGGTGGTTTGCACCCCGGTTCCATTATACCGAACCGAAGCACCGCTTGAAACAGTTCTATTGGTTGTTTGAATATTGCCTGAAGAAGTTGAGCCAAACAGCCCATCGGGTGATCCTACACCAAGAAATCCATCAGTTTGCAGGTTAAAAATGCCGGTGCCGGAAACTACATTGGTTGCAGTGGCATTAAAAATGGCATTAGCGGCAATGTTCAGGGTGCCGTTCACCGTTATATTTTTCTGGAGGCTTACGCCCGTGTTATTGGCAATTGTCAGAGTTGCATTTGTACCTATGCTTAAGTTCCCTGCACCTGAAATATTTTGAAGTAAACTCCCATTCAAATTAATGTTGCTGTTTCCACTGGAGGGTGTAAAATCCAATCCTCCCCCTGTTACGCTAATATTTCCTGTAATATTTCCTGTTGCCTGCAGGTTGATGCCAAAAGTACCAGATTCAACCGATAGGTTATTCATATTCCAGGTGGCGGTACCTCCTTCCGGATTCCTGGTTTGTGAACTACTGAAAATAAAATTACCGTAGGTGCGACCACTTATGGAAGGAAGTACAAGTGGACTGGAGGAATTGTCTGCATACCGGTAATTACTACTACTGCTAAAGGACACTTTGCTGTTCGGCTGGCTTAAACCAAAGGGATTTGCCCCATCATATTGTATAAAGTTGCTGCCATCCGCAAATACAACTGTATTGGTAGTGCCGGTATTGCCAAAGGGATTACCCGAATAATTGCTGTTGGAGGTACTTCCAGCGGTAAAATTGCTGCCATTGCTAAATATGAGGCCTCCGGCATCGGATGCCTCGAGGGTGTGGCTAACCACACTTCCTTCTGCCCGTAGCTGCACATTGCCTGCTACCGTTCCAGTGCCGCCGGTAAGTATAACTGTATTAAGCGTTTGGGTGCCCGAAACAATCAGGGTACTGCCGTTACCAACACTAAAAACGGGATTCGTACCTCCAAAAAGCGATAAAGTCCCTGCCGAAGTTGTTGTAAGTGTGGTTATTCCTGTACCACTCACCAACAGGTTACGAAGGGTAATACCAGTAGGCACATTACTAACCGTATAATTTCCGGCATGGGTAAAGCGTACTATGTCTTCTGAAGTAGGTATGCCATTTGGGGTCCAATTGGTATTAGTAGTCCAACTACCACTACCTCCAAAGTTCCATGTATAATCCACCGGTAATTTTATGTTTCTTCCGCTCCATTCTGCATTGGCCAGGTTGCCTGTAATTTGAGTAAGGGCTATTGTTGTTATCATGGTTGTAGCATCGGCAGAACTAGCGTTGATGGTACTCCACACACTACCATTCCAGCGGCTTAAGCGTACATTACCTGCCGTACCGGAAATATCGCCATTGACGTAGGTAAAAGTTGGAATATAACTATAGGAACCGCCTGCATCGCTCAAAGTGGTTACCCAATAGCGGTTATTGAGGTAATCGGTTGGATTGGGGGACATGTTTGGATGAATGAATGCCAAACTACGTACACCCAACTGTCTTCCTGCCAGGCTGTTGGTGCTAAAAAGGTAGGAAACGGGCGTATAATTACTTCCATTTCCAATCGGGTATAAATAGGTTTTATTATTACTGCTTAAAATGGTACGAATAAGTTGCCCGCTTCCATCTGTTTCAGCATAACCACTGCTTTGAGTTACTGCATTTTCGGCATTGTTTTGTATGGTAAGATTAAAATTACCCAGCGCCAAACGACCCGCCACAAAATCAATACTGCCGCCAGAAGTAATTACCCTGCCTGCATGCAAAGAAATTGCATTTGAACTGGTACTGTTTATCCTCACACGGTTATGTCCAGCATCGGGCCATTCGGCTGACGAAGTGGTTAAAGAGGTGCTTCCCTGAGGTTCATATTCCAAAATAGAACTTGGGGTAACATAACTGATATTTCCTGAACCCGAAAGGCTTACAGCACCATTTCTACGATAAAAAGTTGCATTGGCATTAATTGGCAGGGTACTGCCATTGGGGATGGTGATACCTGCGGCGTTGTTTAGGCGGAAAGAAACCTGACCTGAAATATACGATGCATTTAAAATGTTGATATTCTGATTGGAAGTACCTGCAAAATTTACTGTTCCTGTACCTGAATTTCTTGAAAGAATACCTCCTGTAATATCCAGACCACCAGAAATATTTACATTAACGGTCGCACCATTTGATAAGTCAAGGGTACCTCCTGTTTGTAAATAATTGCCGTTAATATTCAGATTTACTGTTGATGATGATGCTAACCGGAGGCCATCGGCCGCTGTTCCTGTATTTACCATTAAAAAATTTCCTGAAATTGATGGCAAATGGTTATTCATTTCCCAGTTAATGGTTGCAGTTTGGTTAGGATTGTTCCACTCAAAATTAGAAAAAGTTTGAGCGAAACCAGCCGCCGTGGTTAATGGGCCTGCAAATGAATTGGAATTATATCCTATAATCCTTACTGTGCTTCCATTATTCCATGAAGCAATTGGAATTTGCCCGACTGCATTTGAAAAGTTATGTTCATAAACCCCCGTTGCCCCAAAAAAATTTGTTCCACCGGTCATTGCCCCTGAACTGCGGAGCGTGCCATTAATGATTGCTGTAGCACCGGTAAGAATTAATGTGTTGTTTCCAATGTCTAACTTAAAGCCATTATTTATGGTTAAATTTGAAGTAACGGTCGTATTTCCTGCAAAGGTTGCATAGCCCGCATTTGAATTGGCAATATTCAGGCTGGAATAACTATGTGTATTGGGCACTACCTGGACCCCGCTGCCATTGAAGCTAATGGTACTGCCGGTAATGGTAGTGGTAGAGACAGAAGGAGTGTAGTTACCGCAAATACCAATGGTACCTGAGGACGCGAGGACACGAGGCCCGCCCGCAAGGTTGAGGTTCCCAAAGTTTAATGCAGGGACATTTTGCGAAAAAGGCGATGTAAGGTTAAGGGTGCTGGCACAATCAAAAGTTGAACTTGAAGAACTGGCATAAACAAAATTGCCGGTTACTGTAAGGGTTGACCCGGGTGAGGTGGAAAATGCGCCATCCGAAGAAACAGTGAAACTATTGCAGGTTCTGTTCCCTGTAATGTTAAGCGCAATAGTATAGCCGATAGTTCCGGGGATTACAACAAGGTCATTGCTGCCCGGGGTACCACTTCCGCTACTTGGAGTCCAGTTGGCTGCTGTTCCCCAGTCAAAGCTAACGCTTCCATTCCAGGTAAATGTTACCCCTACACCCGGCACCAATTCACCGCTTGCCAGCAATATAGGCGTTCCCGCATACCCGGTAAATGTAATTTGAGAAAGTTGGGCAGCAGTTAAAGATGAATTGCTATTTCCAAAAAATATCCTTCCCGCTGTGCCCGGATTTTCGGCAGTACCTGCCCATCCATTGATGGTTAGGGTGGTGGAACCTGTCCATGTTACACCGCTGCTGTTGGCAAAACTGATTGTATGTATATTGGAGCCCAAATCAATCGTAGAGCTGGCATCAAGACTTAAAGTAGATGAACTTGTCCAGGTAAGGTTTGTTGCAATGCCGGTAGTAGATAACTTACCTGAATTTAATTTTATTTGTGAAGCATAAGTGGCATTGGCAACCGGGTTCAGTCTTAACTCACTTGTGGAATTAATTGTGGTAGTGCCTGTGAATGAATTCGCTGAATTTTCCAGCGTTAAAATACCTGTTCCACTTTTTACCAAAGCGCCTGTTCCTGAAATAACACCGGAATAAGTTGTATTTGGTGTGCCATTTACCGTGAGGATCCCGGCACCAAGTGCTATATTACCACCGGTTGTTCCTCCACCGGAAAGTGAAACTACTGTTTGGTTTTGTCCATTGAGATTTAAAATAGCCCCTGAAATATTTCCGAAAATCAATCCAGTGGTGGTTGGCAATCGATCGGAGCCGGTGGTTAATTGCATGGTTCCACCATTAATGGTTGTGTTTCCGCCATAAGAATTAACACCGCCTAGAGATAAGGTACCGGCAGCCGTAGCAGATAATACAAGGTTAGAACTTGTGCCACTGATAATGCCGTTTAAGGCATAAGTACCGGTCCCTCCAAGGGTAATGGTTCTGGTTACTGATGAGCCAAAAGCGATGTTTGCATCGAATGTTAGATTAGCAGTAATAGAGGCAGGAGAGGTGGCAGAGCCAAGTGTAAAATCACCACCAACATTAATAACACTGTATTTTGTGGAATAATCCCTGGTAGCATTCGCACCAATCGAACCGCCGTTAATATTGAGGGGCCCTGGAGTTGCATTACCTCCCAGAGCATTAACTCCTCTGGCTACAACCAAACCATCATTTAATGTAAAACCGCCACCATAGGTGTTTCCAGCTAAGGCTAAAATTCCAGGGCCGTTTTTAACTATTCCAAAGGTTGCTGAAGTCGAAAAGGGGTTTGTTGAAAAATCCATGGTTCTGCCGGAAGCCACAAATATTCTGGATGTTTGTCCAGCGAATCCTATTGTACTTCCTGTTGCGGTTATGGTAACATTTTCATTAGCAGTTAGGTATGGAAAATTGACGGAAGCGCCAGTTAAATTAGTGCTCGCGATGTTAAATATGGCATGTCTTCCGTCTGCCCAGTTTGCAGAATATGGTGCAGCATTATTTGTTGACCAATTTGCTGTATTCCAAGCCGCAGTTGCTCCTCCATAATACAAAGGAATAGCTCCGGATGCTACAATTTCACCTGTGCTTAATTGAACAGCGCTATACATTGTACTGCTAATGTTAAAAATTACGCGGGACAGTTGAGAGGGAGTGAGTCCATTTGCTGTATTTCCAATAAAAATTCTTCCAGCAGTACCAGCGCCAACACCATTGTTCGGACCTGTCCACCCTGTAATGGTAAGCAAATTTCCGGCCCATGAAACCGCATTTGATGCCGCAAAAGTAATTGTGTGGACACCAGTACCCATGGCAATTGTTGAATTGGCATTTAAGTTTAAAGTTCCAACGGTTTCAGAAAAACCAGCCGCTGCACCGGTGCTGATATTACCCCCATCCAACACCACATTACTCGCATCAGGAATAACTCCTCCGGAGCCAAGTCGTAAAGTTCCACCAGTGATGGTTGTTGTGCCTGAATAACTATTTGCCGTATTGCTTAAAATTTGTGTGCCGGTATTCGTTTTGGTAATTCCTCCAGAACCAGTTATCGTTCCGGCATACGTATCCGTTCCTGTGTTATCTATATTCAGTGTACCAGAGCCCAGTGTAACCAATGAGGTAGAGCTTGCGCTGGCAAGTGCAATTTTTTGGTTGGTATTATTCAGGTTAAGTGAACCGGTTCCATTAATGGTTACCAAGGGCGGGGTACCAGTTCCCCACTGATTGGCTGCATCCGTACGAACAGTAACTCCAGTTGCAACAGTAAGACTGGTAGGAATAGCAATTGTATTGGCTGTTTTATTCAGCACCAAAGTACCACCATTAACGGCAGAAACACCTGTGTAAGTGTTGGCAGATGAGCCTGAAAGAATGGTTGTGCCCGGGCCTTGCACAGTGTAAGCGCCACCACCTGAAAGAATGCCTGAATAATTAACTGTTCCGCCTGCATTGATGGTGGAAAGTAATAAACCACCTGTGTTACTGATATTGGTGATGTTTCCGGAAAAGGTATGGGTACCTGAAGTATTTAAACCACCAATTTCGCGGGTAGTTAAGTTACCATTATTCAGGGTGAAATCGTTTGAGAAGGTGGTTCCGCCTGTGGAATTGCTAAGCCAAAGTTTGGCTGTGTTAGCCAATTGCCCACCATTGCCCACAAAAATGCTGCTACCAGTTGCAATTGAACCCGCACTCTCTACCCAAAGTTCACCATTGTCGATTTCCGTATTTCCATTGTAGGTATGGTTTGCATTTAGTTTCGCAACCCCGAATTGAGAAACATTTAATGCACCTGTTCCTGAGACTACACCACCTAAGCGTATTGCCCTGTTTGTGCCATCTACAGCTAAATTATTTCCATAAACCTGAATTATCCTTCCGTTGTTGTTTATAGTAGCCGAACTACCAAAATCCATATTGCCATTACTTGCTACCAACTCCAGATTGAATCCACTATTTGAACTGGCAGTAAAAGGGAAGTTAATAGTGTGCAATGTTGTTGATTGGTTTTCGATTCTAGGCCATGTACCACCAAACTCAAAAAAAGTATTGTTATTGGAACCGGAAATATTCCTCCCAGTCGTAGCTGCATTCTGAAAAATGATTTGAAACCGGTTGCCATTAGTTGCATCATTGGTCATGTTGGTCTGAACATTGTTATTAAACCTCAGCCTTTCCCCTCCTGGTGGCGTTTGGGTTCCGGAGCCATTCCACCAATTGTTTGCATCGTTCCAGTTACCGTTGGTAGATTCACTTCGCCAGTCTAAGTTGGTTTGCCCATACCCCTCCCATACCCCAATCCATCCCCACACCAGAAAAAGCAAAAAAGTCCTTTTCATATTCTTACTTATGCAGCCGGTAATAAGCCCATTCAACAATAGGTCAGGCGCAACCTGAACCATTGCATTGTTTCCGATGATAAAAATGCTGTATTCTGTGTTTTAAGGGGGCAGGAGGCGTCGTTATTTCCTTTCAGCAAGTCGGTTACCCAGTGTTCGGTTAAAATGTGTAAATATTACACATTTACAAAACAATATTAATCATAAGTTTCGATAAATAAAGCTAAGGAACTTAAAATTAATAAATTGTTTTTGCTTTACGCATTGGCCTTTTTACTTAGGATTTTAAAAACAACCTCACCCAATCTTTTGTTGCCGCCTGCGTTGATATTGTAACCCAAAGCGATTCTTCAGCCGGGAGACGCCGTCCTGCCGGGCCGCGCGCATCCAGCCGGGTCGCGCGCTGGCCTTGCGCGTGGCAAGTCCCGGCTGGTCAGCGTGGCAGGTCCCGGCTGGTCAGCGTGGCAGATCCCGGCTGGTCAGCGTGGCAGATCCCGGCTGGTCAGCGTGGCAGGTCCCGGCCGGTCAGCGCGGCAAGTTCCGGCTGGCCTGGCAATTGCGCGTCAGCTTCAACCCGCTGCTTCTCATCCGCTTTTGCGGACCCGGCCGGACCCTTCCCAGCGGCCAGGCTGGCCGGCCGGGACATGGTGCTTCGCTTGTCCATCTGTGCTGCGCGCATCCATCCGGGTCGCGCGCATCCAGCCGGGTCGCGCGCGTCCAGCCGGGTCGCGCGCATCCAGCCGGGTCGAGCGATGGCCTTGCGCGTGGCAGGTCCCGGCTGGTCAGCGTGGTAGGTCCCGGCTGGTCAGCGTGGTAGGTCCCGG
>ERZ795056.6945-NODE-6945-length-10952-cov-7.726347_pt1 | contig 10952 bp, 11 predicted proteins | sample MGYA00375140_ERZ795056 | MGnify/ENA primary metagenome ERZ795056 (study PRJEB30185, sample SAMN05720227) | activated sludge metagenome | isolation source: Anaerobic digester | place: USA | collected 2015-03-09 ...
TGAGTTGCAAGGTATCCAGTTGCGCCTTGCTGATACGCTGATTAGCCAGTTTGCCAAAGCCGGTGTTCACACCATAAACCGGCACATCACCGTCGGCAGCGCGCTGCACCACCTGCTGACTGGCCCGAATGATGGCGCGACTTGCTTCCGGTATTGTCAGCTTCTGCACACCCGAATGGATGGCCTGCAACTGGTCCAGCGTGAACTGGCCGGGTTCGATCTGCATGGTTGTCGTCATGTTAGTTCCCCAGCATCGGCATGTTCATGCCATGCTCACGCGCGCAGGCCACGGCAATGTCATAGCCCGCATCGGCATGGCGCATGACACCGGTCGCCGGATCGTTCCACAACACACGTTCAATTCGCTTGGCGGCAGCGTCGGTGCCGTCACACACGATCACCACACCCGAGTGCTGCGAATACCCCATACCCACGCCACCGCCGTGATGCAGGGACACCCAGGTGGCGCCGCCTGCGGTGTTGAGCAGCGCATTCAGCAAGGGCCAGTCGCTCACGGCATCGCTGCCGTCTTTCATGGATTCTGTTTCGCGGTTGGGTGATGCCACCGAGCCGCTGTCCAGGTGGTCGCGACCGATGACGATAGGTGCTTTGAGTTCGCCGCTTTTCACCATCTCGTTGAACGCCAGCCCCGCGCGATGGCGTTCACCCAGCCCGATCCAGCAAATACGCGCCGGCAGCCCCTGAAACGCAATGCGGTCGGCCGCCATGTCCAGCCAGCGGTGCAGATGCGCATCCCGCGGGAACAGCTCCATCATCTTGGCGTCGGTCTTGCGGATATCTTCCGGGTCACCCGACAGTGCCACCCAGCGGAATGGTCCTTTGCCGCGACAAAACAGCGGCCGCACGTAGGCAGGCACAAAGCCGGGAAAGTTGAACGCGTTCTTCACACCTTCATCAAACGCCACCTGGCGGATGTTGTTGCCGTAATCCACAGTGGGAATGCCCATGGCCTGAAAGTCCAGCATCGCCTGCACATGCACAGCGCAGCTTTTGGCAGCGGCATCGCGCAGGGTAGCGTGCCGGGTCGAGTCCGCCTGCGCAGTGCGCCAGCCTTCGACTGACCAGCCAGAGGGCAGGTAGCCATTCACCAAATCGTGGGCCGAGGTTTGGTCCGTCACCAGGTCAGGGCGAATGCCACCAGCCTTTGCGCGTTTCACCATCTCGGGCAGGATATCTGCCGCATTGCCCAGCAGGGCAATGGAGACGGCTTTTTTTTCTTTGGCATAACGTGCCAGTCGCACCAGAGCGTCATCCAGATCAAGGGCCTGCTCGTCCACATAACGCGTCTTGATGCGGAAATCGATGCGCGACTGCTGGCACTCTATGTTCAGTGACGAGGCGCCTGCAAAGCTGGCGGCCAGCGGTTGCGCGCCACCCATGCCACCCAGACCCGCCGTCAAAATCCAGCGGCCAGCCATATCGCCACCAAAATGCTGGCGCCCTGCTTCCACGAAGGTTTCATAGGTGCCCTGCACGATGCCCTGGCTGCCGATGTAAATCCATGAGCCTGCCGTCATCTGGCCATACATCATCAGGCCCTTGCGGTCGAGTTCATGAAAATGCTCCCAGGTCGCCCACTTGGGCACCAGATTGGAGTTGGCTATCAACACGCGCGGCGCGTCCACGTGCGAACGAAACACGCCCACAGGTTTGCCAGACTGCACCAGAAGGGTTTCGTCTTCCTTCAGGTCCCGCAGGCTTTGCAGGATGGCTTCAAAACAATCCCAATTGCGCGCGGCTTTGCCAATACCGCCATAGACCACCAGCGCATCGGGGTTTTCAGCCACTTCGGGGTCCAGGTTGTTTTGCACCATGCGGTAGGCGGCTTCAATCAGCCAGTTTTTGCAGGAAAGCTGGGTGCCCCGAGGTGAGCGCACAGGGTGAGGTTTTGCGGCCATGGCGTTTTCCACTAGGTTAGAAATTTGTGTGAATGCTTTCGAATGGCAGAATATTACTTGTCTAGACAAGACTAGGCAAGTAGAATTTGCAAATGGTTTTTCTCAAACCCTTTCCATCACCTGCAGCACCCCCTTTGTCCGCAGGCCAGGCCCCCTACGCCCGGGTCAAGGAATATCTGAAAGCCGGGCTATCGGTTGGCCGTTGGACGCCTGGCACGCTGATGCCATCCGAATCCGAGCTGGTTTCGCAATTTCAGGTCAGTCGCATGACGGTCACTCGTGCCCTGCGCGAGTTGCAAACAGAGGGCCTCGTCAGCCGGGTTCAGGGCGTGGGAACTTTTGCCGCGCACCTGGCCCCGGTGTCATCCAGCCTCACCATCCGTGACCTGCACGAAGAAATCGTGGCCCGTGGGCACCGCCACCACGCGCAGGTTCATCTCGCCAAAGAAGAGCGCGCCGCAGCCGGTCTGGCGCAGCAGCTCGGCCTGGCCGCTGGTGCAGTGGTTTTTCACACACTGATCGTTCATTTTGAAAACGGCGTGCCCCTGCAGTGTGAAGACCGCTACGTCAACCCGGCGTGTGCGCCCGATTATCTGAAAACCGATTTCACGCAGATCACGCCTACCCACTACCTGCTGTTGGTGGCGCCGCTATGGGAAGCCCAATATTCCATTGAAGCCGGTCCGCCCAGCGCCCAGGAGGCCGGATTGCTGGGCATCACTCGCATGGACCCTTGCCTGATCATCGTGCGCCGCACTGTCAACCGGGACATTCCCATCACGCTGGCGCGGCTGGTTCACCCAGGTTCGCGGTATCAAATTCACGGGCAGTTCAAACCATGACGCCCACCATCGTCCACACACCGGCCATTGCACCCCAACCTTGGCGCAATGGCGGCGGCCAAACGCGTGAGCTGTTGACGTGGCCTCACGGCCCTGACTGGCTGGTGCGCATCAGCCGGGCAGACATTGAATCCAATGGTCCGTTTTCTGCATTCCCTGGTGTGGAGCGCTGGTTCACCGTGCTGGAAGGTGCCGGAGTTGCGCTGCAATTTGTGGATGAAGAGCACATTTTGAAATCTGGCGACGCACCTCTGGTCTTTGATGGTGCCACTGCGCCGGGGTGCCGGTTGCTCAATGGCCCCACGCAAGATCTGAATTTGATGATTCGGCACGGTAGCGGCGTGATGCAATCCGTTCAATCCCAAACAGCCTGGCATGGCCCGTTCTCAGCGCGCGGCCTTTACACACTGGACGCGGGCGAATGGCAAGCTGGCGGACAGTCCCGCACACTGCCCGCCCACACCCTGCTGTGGGCTGAGGACGCCAGCGCAGTCGGTTGGACGTTCCAGCCTGCCTCCACCCAACACCCGTTACGCGCCTGGTGGCTTGGCTACACACCCAACCAAAACGTTGCGAATTGAGAGGGCTACGCACATGACCGATCTGACTCTCTGGCACCACGCGCGTCTGGCCACGCTGTCAGGTAAAGCCCATTGGGGCCTGATTGAAGACGGCGCGCTGCTGGTCAGGGGTGAGCAACTGATGTGGGTAGGCGCCAACGCCGATCTGCCCGCCGATCTGCAATCTCAAATCACGAGCACGCACGACCTGGGTGGCGCACTGGTAACGCCCGGCCTGGTGGACTGCCATACCCATCTCGTATATGGTGGCCAGCGCGCAACCGAGTTTGAAATGCGTCTGCAAGGCGCCAGCTACGAAGACATTGCCCGTGCAGGTGGCGGCATTCGCTCCACCGTTGCCGCCACGCGTGCCGCCAGTGATGATGCACTGTTGTCCTCAGCCCGAAGACGCGCCCGCACGCTGATGGCTGAGGGCGTGACCACGCTGGAGATCAAGTCAGGCTATGGCCTCACGCAGCAAGACGAAGCGCGTTGCCTGGCTGTAGCGAGGCAACTGGGCACCGAGTTGCCCCTGACCGTGTGCACCACTTATCTGGGCGCGCACGCCGTGCCACCAGAGTTTCAGGGCCGGGCAGACGACTACGTCGACGCCGTGTGCGAATGGATGCTCGCTCTCCATGCCCGCGGCTTGATTGACGCCGTTGACGCCTTTTGTGAAAACATCGGCTTCAGCCCAGCGCAAACCCGCTGCGTGTTTGACACCGCCAAAGCCTTGGGCCTGCCCGTCAAATTACACGCCGAGCAACTCAGCGATCAAGGCGGCGCAGCATTGGCTGCCGAATATGGCGCTTTGTCTTGCGACCATCTGGAATACTTAAGCGACGGCGGCGTGCACGCCATGCGGACCGCAGGAACGGTGGCCGTACTGTTGCCCGGCGCCTATTATTTTTTGTGTGAAAACAGACTGCCCCCCATCACCGCGCTGCGTGACAGCGGCGTACCCATTGCACTGGCGTCTGATCACAACCCCGGCTCGTCGCCAGGCCTGTCATTGCTGCTGATGATCAACATGGCCTGCACACTGTTTCGCATGACGCCGGAAGAAGCAGTGCGGGGCGTTACGGTCAATGGTGCACGGGCGCTGGGGTTAACTGATCGGGGCACACTGGCGGCCGGTCAACGCGCAGATTTTTGCGTGTGGGACCTGGAACACCCAAATGAGTTGGCCTACTGGTTTGGCCACAACCCCTGCCGCCGCGTGGTGGTGGGCGGAAAGGAGCGCGCACCATGAGCGACACCATCTTCACCCTGCATCGTGGAACCGTGCCACTGTTGCTCAGCCTGCCGCACGTCGGCACCGTCATTGCGCCCGATATCCGTGAAAAACTCGTTCCCCGCGCGCTCGCAGTGGAAGACACAGACTGGCATCTGGAGCCACTCTATAACTTTGTCCGCGCGATGGGCGCCAGCCTGATCGTGCCGACACACTCGCGCTACGTGATCGACCTGAACCGGCCGTCAGAAAACACCCCCATGTACGCGGGCACCAACAACACCGAGCTGTGCCCTACCCGCTTTTTCACCGGTGACGCCCTGTATCAAGACGGGAAGGTACCCGATGAAGCCGACATTGCCCGCCGCTGCCAGACCTATTGGCAGCCTTATCACGACGCGCTGCAAACCGAGCTGGCTCGTATCCAGGGCATACACGGGCATGCCGTTCTGTTTGACGGCCACAGCATCAAGTCGATGCTGCCTTGGCTGTTTGACGGGCAACTGCCCGATCTGAACCTGGGCACGGTGAACGGCGCAAGCTGCGCGCCCGGCCTGCGACAGGCGATGGGCACCGTGCTGGGGGCCCAAAGCGAATTCACCCACGTGGTGGATGGTCGTTTCAAAGGCGGTTACATCACGCGCCGCTATGGTCAGCCCGGCAAAGGTGTGCATGCTGTACAACTGGAAATGTGCTGGCGCTGCTACATGGCGGAGGAGCCACCGTATCAGATCGACGCGCAACGTGCACAACAGATCACCCCCGTGTTGCGCGCACTGGTGCAAACCATGATCGACTGGAAACCCGCATGAACCATCATCTGCTGTGGGCGCCGCACGCGTGGATCGATGGCCAGTGGCAGCGTGGCGTGTGCATGGGCGTGAATACACAAGGCCTCTGGACCGACATCACCGCGAACGTGTATACGCCGCCCGCGGGCGCCACGGTGCTGCCCGGCCCGGTGTTGCCGGGTCTGGTCAACGCGCACAGCCATGCCTTTCAGCGCGCGTTTGCCGGTCTGTCGGAACGGCGTGAATCCGACTCGGACGATTTCTGGTCGTGGCGCGACCGCATGTATGGCGTGGCGCTGCGCATCACACCCGCGCAGATGCACGCCGTGGCCGCGCAGCTGTATGTGGAAATGCTCAAGGGCGGCTACACGCAGGTGTGCGAGTTTCATTACCTGCACCACACCGAGGATGGCAGCCCCTATGAAGACCCCGCCACACTGAGCTGGGCGTTGGCCGATGCCGCAGAACAGGCAGGCCTAGGGCTGACGCTGCTGCCCGTGTTGTATGAGCGTGCCGGTTTTGCGCAGCCCGCGCTGCGCGACGACCAACGCCGGTTTTCGGGCACACCTGAATTCATTCACCGTCTGTACCGGTCAGCTCAATCGTCAGGCCGCGCGAGGGTGAATGCGGGTGTGGCCATCCATTCCCTGCGCGCAGCGTCGCGCGAATCCATCGCAGCACTGATGAAGCTGGTGGGCGATGACGACGTGCCTATCCACATCCACGTGGCCGAGCAAATGCAGGAAGTGAACGACTGTCTGGCCGCCACCGGCGCGCGCCCCATCGAATGGCTGTGCCGCGAGCTGGCGCCTGATCACCGCTGGCAACTGGTGCATGCCACTCACGCCACTGCAGCCGAGATCAACAGCGTGGCCCGCGCGGGCGCGGGCATGGTTATTTGCCCCAGCACCGAAGGCAACCTGGGCGATGGCCTGGCCGACCTGCCCGCATGGCTGGCCGCGCAAGTGCCCGTGGCCATCGGCTCGGATAGCCATGTGTCGCGCAGCTGGACTGAAGAACTGCGCTGGCTCGAATACGGGCAGCGCCTGATTCTGCAGCGGCGCAACGTCGCCGCTGCGCCCGCGCTGGGGCAGCCCTCCACCGCTGCACGCCTGTTTGAAGCCGCGCTGGACGGCGGCCGACGCGCAGCAGGCGCTAAAAAGTGGGGCCTGACGAACGGCGCACGCGCCGATGCACTGGTGCTGGACACGCAGTCACCCGGCCTGCTGGGCATCACGCCAACGCACATGCTGGACGCACTGGTGTTTGCCACCAACGCACCTGCCGTGCGCGAGGTTTATGTAGCGGGGAAACAGGTGGTTGTGGGCGGCAGGCATCCGCAGGAAGATGTGATTGCTGCGCGGTTTGCCGGTGTCATGAGGGAGCTGTGGTGACGTTTCTTCGTTCTGGGGGATAGACGGTAAAGCGGGCTGAAGCGATCACCCTTTGACGCCGCGAATGGCGTATGCTTTGTCACTTTCTCGAAGAACCCATTTCTTGAGGAGAAAATCAGTGTCACTAAATCCCCTTCCACAGCTGGCTGGCGGCTTCTTTCTCAGCGATGGCGGACTGGAAACAACGCTGGTATTCCTGGACAGGATCGAATTGCCACACTTCGCAGCCTTTGTGCTGTTGGACGACGAACTGGGGCGTGAACGCTTGAAGCAGTACTACGTCCCCTATCTTGAGATCTGTGCTGACATTCCCGGGGCGGGATTTGTGCTGGAAACTCCGACCTGGCGTGCCAATCCTGATTGGGCCCATCTTCTCGGGGAGGACGCACAGAAGCTTCGCAGCGTAAATGTCGAAGCGGCGCAGTTGATGCGTACGCTACGCGACCGCTGGGCACCCAGGCTTGGCGGGTCGATTGTGGTTAGCGGGGTTATTGGGCCTCGCGGCGACGGATACGTTGCCGCTGCACCCGGCAGCGTTGAAGACGCGGCGGCCTATCACACGCTGCAAGCTGAGGCCCTTGCCACCGGCGGCGTCGATATGTTGGCCGCCGTCACGATGACGACCTCGGCCGAGGCTTCAGGTGTGGCCCTGGCGGCACAGCGCGTCGGTCTGCCAGTAGCCATCTCGTTCACGGTTGAGACGGACGGCCGCCTGCCGAGCGGCGAACATCTGGGCGAAGCCATTGAGCGCGTCGATGCGTCCGCGCCGCCAGCTTACTTCGCCATCAACTGTGCGCACCCAAGCCACTTTGCGCACATTCTGGAAACCGCCGGACCGTGGGCCGCACGCGTCCGTGGCATCCGTGCGAACGCGTCAACGAAGAGCCACGCCGAGCTTGACGAGGCCTCAGAGCTCGACATAGGTGACCCGGCCGACCTGGCCCAGCGTTATCGCGGGCTGCGAAGCGTGTTGCCCAATCTCAACGTGCTTGGCGGCTGCTGTGGAACGGACTGGCGCCACCTTCGTGCGGTGCGTGATGCCTGGATTGCATGAACGGTCGCCTGGATCGCTCCAGCCGATTGCAGCCTAGCCCTCATGTCAAACGTTGGACCGAACACAAAATCATCGAAGGACACCGCCCATGAAATTTCAACGCATTGAGTTCTCGTGGCGCGCAGCGTTCATTGGGTTTTACATGACCCCAGAGCGTGACAAGGTCTGGTTTACTGTGCTGCCGTTCTTCCCGCTGTACTTCAAGCGGGGCTAGCTGCCGGGCGGGCTTGAAGACTGCCATGCATGTCACAAGTTGTCACCCACAACGATAAAAGTGCCGTTTTTGCCAATTAAATAGACCTCTAGCCCCCGTCAAATATGCGTGAGTAGCTACTATATTTATAGCGACTATTGGTCGATTTGCTGATGTCATGAAAGCGCTTTGGGACCACATTGAAAAGCAATGAAGCCCTCTCGCAGCAAGGCATCCTGTCAGCGACTTCGCTATTTGGCAGTCTCAATCGTTAACACAAAGAACGCGCCATCACGCTTCTCCGCACTGAAGTAGACCTGATCTCCCGCCTTGACTTTATCCAGCAAGGCGGGGTCCAGCACCTTGAAGACCATGGTCATGGGCGGCATGTCCAGATTTCGTATCTCACCATGTTTAAGGGTGATTTTTTGGGCTTCCTTGTCTATCTTTCTGACCTCTGCGCCCGTCAGCTCAGGCGTTGTCTGGGCAAACAGATGGCCCGAGAACAGGCTCACAGCCACCATAAGCAGTGCGGTTGTCAGTTGTGCAAATTTATTCATGTCAATATCCTTCAATAGTTACTTTTTCGAGACTTTCACGGCGCCCTTCATGCCGGCTTCGTAGTGACCAACATGCAGGCAGGCAAAGCTCACCGTGCCAACCTGCGTGAACTGCCAGAGCAGCTCACCCGTCGAGCCCGGTTTCACAGTCAGCATGTTGTCATCAGCATGCTCCATTCCCGGGTTTTTCTTCATCACTGCATAGTGATCTTTAAGTTGTTTGGCAGTTCCCAATACAAACTCGTGACTCAGTTTTCCCGTGTTCCTGATAACGAAGCGAATTGTTTCGCCCTGCCTGGCCCGGATGGACGACGGGGTAAACCGCATCGCATCGTTCATGGACACTTCAATGGTGCGGCTGACATTGGCCGCCACGCCTGGCGAGCCAATATTGGCGGCATCATGACCACCAGCGTGACTGCCAGACGCATTGGCGCCACTGCCGAACACCAGCGCTGCTGATACCACCATGAATTTGATTGAATTTTTCAAGTTAACTCCTTTGAATGAAATCAGTGGGATGAATGTCCCGAGGGTTTGCGAATCTGGACTTCGGTGGTCGTCGGCGATGGCCTTGCAAGAGGCGTGGATCCCTGCATATCCGTCTCGAAACGTGCGGGGTCGGGAAGTGATCCTGCCCATTCAAAGGCCACCGTTCCCGCCGGATGTTTGAACCAGCCGGGGTCCTTGTAGTCGCCCGGTTTCTGTGTCTTGCGCACTTTCAAAACGCTGAACATGCCGCCCATTTCCACGCCACCGAAGGGGCCTGTTCCCGTCATCATGGGCGCTGTGTTGTCGGGAATCTGCATTTCCATTTCCCCCATGTCGGCCATGCCACGCTCGCCCATCACCATGTAGTCAGGGATGGCCTTCTGCATTTTTTTTACCAGACCACGGTGGTCCACACCGATGGTGGTGGGGACGTTGTGACCCATGGCATTCATGGTGTGGTGGCTCTTGTGGCAATGGAATGCCCAGTCACCCTCCTCATCGGCCACAAACTCGAATTGGCGCATCTGACCCACGCCAATGTCGGTAGTCACCTCTGGCACACGCGCGGCCAGGGGCCACGGCCCACCATCACTACCCGTGACCATGAACTCATGACCATGCAGATGGATGGGATGGTTGGTCATGGTGAGGTTGCCCACGCGAATGCGCACCTTGTCACCCTGGCGCACATTGAGCGTGTCGATACCGGGAAACACCCTGCTGTTCCATGACCAAAGGTTGAAGTCCAGCATGGTCATGGTTTTCGGCGTCATGCTGCCGGGATCAATGTCATAGGCGTTGAGCAGAAACACAAAGTCACGGTCCACCTCGCTGATCAAAGGCGTTTTTACTTTGGGGTGTGTTATCCAGAAACCCATCATGCCCATGGCCATTTGCGTCATTTCATCCGCATGTGGGTGGTACATGAAGGTGCCGGGCCGGCGAGCTACAAACTCATAGACGAATGTTTTGCCAACACCAATTGACTTTTGCGTCAGGCCGGACACGCCATCCATTCCGTTGGGCAAACGCTGGCCATGCCAGTGCACGCTGGTGTGCTCCGGCAGTTTGTTGGTCACAAAGACCCGTACCCGGTCACCTTCCACCACTTCAATGGTGGGGCCAGGGCTCTGCCCGTTGTAACCCCACATATTGGCTTTGAATCCGGGTGTCATTTCGCGCACCACGGGCTCTGCCACGAGATGAAACTCCTTGACGCTGTTGTTCATCCGCCAGGGCAGCGTCCAGCCATTTAGCGTCACCACCGGATTGTAGGGGCGGCCGGTGTCAGGCACCAGTGGGGGCATGGTGCCTGGACTGGCCTGCAGCACGGGTTCTGGCAGTGCGGCCATGGCCACACTGCTGACACTGGCCGCGGCAACTGCGCCGGCCACAGTGGCGGCAGCGCCATTGAAAAAATTACGTCGATTCATGAATCGTTCCTCAAATGGGTAAGTGAACTGGTAGCCATCAATGCAACGCAGAAGCCACACCGGGCGCAGCAACAGCGGATTCGCCAGCAGCACTTTTGAGGCCATCCATCGGAGCACCGGCCAGCAGCGCCTGCAGATCGGCATGGGCCAGCCAAAAGTCCCGATGCGCCATCACGGCAGCCTGAGAGGTCAATGTGCGGGCCTGGCTGTCAACCAATACATCAAAGATGCTGGTCAACATGCCGTTGTATCGGAGCACCAGTTCATCATGGACAAACGTTCGAAGCGGCAATACTTCCACCTGCAGATGCCGGGCAATGTCAAAAGCCGTGCGGTACGCAAAATAAACTTCACGTGCCTGGCTACGCAATTTGACCGCCGTAGAGCGTACGCTGGCTGCATCACCAACCGCATCCCACAGATCATCTGCGTGGGAGAACTTCGCCTGGCCCTGCTTGAGTTGCCATTGCGCCCTCGCAA
>ERZ795056.6947-NODE-6947-length-10947-cov-5.708593_pt1 | contig 10947 bp, 12 predicted proteins | sample MGYA00375140_ERZ795056 | MGnify/ENA primary metagenome ERZ795056 (study PRJEB30185, sample SAMN05720227) | activated sludge metagenome | isolation source: Anaerobic digester | place: USA | collected 2015-03-09 ...
AACTGATAGTAACGAGCAGACTGCCAAAACTTGCGAGTTAGGTATCGGACCAATTGAAGTTCCGTTGCCAATTCAAGTTAAATATAAGGTAGAGAAAACGGGTGACGGTGTTATTTCGCGTATTACTTATATGGATAATACTGGATTAACAGTAATAGAAAATCCTACGTTGCCCTGGGAAAAAACAATTACGCTTGCTGATACAAATTCTGTTAGTATGTCGGCAGCAGGAACTGTTAAAAACGGGAGCCTTCAAATTAAGTATGAAGCAGAAAAAAGTGGTGTTACATACTCAGCAAGTGATAAATGTGAACAATATATTAATTAAAGCTTTATAATTTCCTGGGTTCTTCCTAATGTAGATTTTAGTGAAATTTTAGTGTTTTTGTGATTTTTTCGAAGTCCGAATTGCAAAATCCGAGGGGATCCTTTGGAGGTCCTTTGGAAATTGTTCCGGGTGGCAAGGGAAAACAAACTTTTTCTCCCTCTGCCACCAAAACTGTACAACAAGAAAGATTACAAAGCACAGTCCGGGGAATGTTTTGTAGGACATTTACTTCTTATAAAAAAAACAGTTTTAAGTTATTATGTCTAATTTACAGTATTCAAATAAGTTATGTGGATTCAAAAAGAGATAACGTTAAGCCAAAAGCCGAGAGGATTTCATCTAATTACAGGTGAAATCCTTAAACAACTACCGGAAATAAAGGATGTTTCGGTAGGATTATTGAACATTTTTATTAAACACACTTCGTCATCATTAACAATTAATGAAAATGCCGACCCGGACGTACGGGTTGATCTTGAATCACATTTTAACCGGCTTGCTCCAGAAAATACTCCCTACTATTTCCATACTTCCGAGGGAGCAGATGATATGCCCGCACATATTAAATCATCACTCCTCGGAAATTCAATTACTATTCCTATTAAAAACGGAATGCTGAATTTAGGTACCTGGCAGGGAATTTACTTGTGTGAACACAGGAACCACGGTGGAGCGAGAAAATTAGTTTTGACTTTGAACGGTGATGAACGAAACTAAATTTTTTATCGGTACTGCCGGCTGGTCTTATAAAGATTGGAAACCTGCTTTTTATACTTATTCACAATCAACAAAATTCGACTGGTTGAAGTATTATTCCCATTATTTCAATTGTGTTGAAGTAAATTCAACTTATTATGCTTACCTCTCTTCAGATATAATAAAAGGTTGGGTGCAAAAGGTTGAGGAAGTTGACGATTTCATGTTTACCGTAAAACTGCACCAGGATTTTACCCACAAGCGGAAATTCAGTGTCGGAAACATAAAAGATGTGAAGGAAAATCTTAACATCTTAACTAAAACCGATAGATTCGGCGGCTTACTGCTTCAGTTTCCGTACTCATTTGCTTTTAGTGATTATACGGTTCAATATCTTCAAAAATTACTTGATACTTTTTCAGAGTATGTGCGGTTTGTGGAAGTGCGGCATTCATCATGGATGAAGCCGGAGCCCCTGAATTTTTTCAAGGAAAACGATGTTACATTTTGTACGATTGATCAACCAGAAATAGGGAAAGCAATAATCTTTGAGCCGGTCATTACAAATCAAAAAGCATATATCCGCTTACACGGTAGAAATACGGATGCATGGATGAATTCAATCAACAACTTCGGTAAAGAACAAACTTATGAACAACAGAGCCAGCGATACGATTATCTTTACTCCAAAGGTGAGTTGGCGGAAATATCCGAAAAGCTGAAAAAAATTGCTGAAAAGGTGAAAGAAGTTTTTGTTATTCTTAATAATCATCCTTTCGGTAAAGCTGTTGTAAATGCATTTGAACTGATGGAAATGCTCGACGTGAAAAGTAAAATAGTGGTACCGGATTCAATCCGTGTTCATTTTCCTGAAAGAATAAAAAGCCTGTTAAATTAAACTATGCAAAACTTTCTGCTATTAGGTTTCTGCTTTGTTGCCGGCTATCTTGTAAGACTTACACAAAGGTTCCCGGAAACAACTCCCAAAGTATTAAATAGTTTTATTATCTATATTTCTCTCCCGGCATTAACGCTGCTTTATGTACAAAAATTAAAAATTGAACTTGAACTGCTAATGCCGATTTCGATGGCATGGCTGTTATTCGGTTTGGCATTCATATTTTTCAAATTACTCGGTAAAAGATTGAACTGGCAGGCTTCAACTGTTGCTTGTTTAATACTTGTTTGCGGGCTCGGAAATACTTCTTTTCTCGGGCTGCCGATGATTGAAGTATTTTGGGGGAAAGAAGGACTGCCTATCGGACTGATAATTGATCAACTTGGTTCTTTTATGGTTCTTTCAACATTGGGGATTTTTCTGGCTGTTAAATACGGTACCTCAACAAATGGAAAACAGAACCTTGTAAAAGAAATTCTTACTTTCCCTCCATTTATTTCGGTAGTTGCTGCGTTATTGTTACAAAGTATCGATTATCCGCCTATAGTTTTTTTTACACTTGAAAGATTAGGACAAACACTAACACCTTTGGCTTTGTTTTCGGTTGGATTCCAGTTGCGGTTTTCGCATATCAACACTCATAAATTGCAGTTATCTGTAGGTTTGATATTCAAATTAATTGCGGCTCCGGCAGTTTTATTTTTTATCTATTCAATGCTTACGCCGGATAGAGGATTAGTTTTTAATGTTACTATTTTTGAAGCTGCTATGCCTCCGATGATAACTGCGGCAGTATTGGCAACAGAGTATAAATTGAACAAAGACCTGGCGGCAATTTTAGTGGGAATAGGAATAGTTTTTTCGTTTGTTACTTTAACTCTCTGGTGGATGATTTTATCGTAATTTGATATGTCAACAATTTTTCATCTTGATCTTGATGCTTTTTTTGTTTCGGTTGAAAGAATTCTTACTCCTTCTTTAAATGGGAAACCTGTTATAGTAGGCGGTGATCCGGAAGGGAGGGGAGTGGTAGCTGCATGTTCTTACGAAGCGCGTAGTTACGGTTTGCGCTCCGGTATGCCGATAAGGCAGGCATTTAAATTATGTCCTCATGGAATTTACTTACACGGGCATGGCGAAGAATACATCCGTTACTCAAATCTTGTTGAAAACATTCTTATTGATTATGCACCGCTGATTGAAAAGGCATCAATAGATGAGTTTTATATCGATTTTTCAGGCTGTAAAAAAATATACGGCTCGTCTATTCAACTTGCTGAAAAAATTCAGAAGGAGGTATGGAAAACACTGAATCTGCCGTGTTCAATCGGGATAGCAAGCAATAAAACAATAGCAAAGATTGCTTCCGATTTCCATAAACCGAAAGGGATAACACACGTAATAAACGGAATGGAAAAAGAGTTTCTTGCAAATTTACCCGTTGAAACTTTACCCGGTGTAGGAATAGTAATGCTGAAAAACCTCAATAGTAGAGGGATTTATTTCGTAAAAGATATTACTGCTTTAACTCAAGATTATTTTTCTGCCGTTTATGGAAAAGTCGGGATTGACCTTTGGAATAAAGCCAACGGGAGGGGGAGAGAGTTTTTATCAATCGAGCATAAAAGAAAGAGTATTTCAAAAGAAACTACGTTTGAAAATGATATAACAAGTAAAGAGGAACTTGAAAAAATATTGTTTCAACTTTCGGGAAAAGTCGCACATTCTCTCCGTAAAAAAGGCTGGGTTGCAGCTACTGTAAATTTGAAATTGAGATATACCGATTTTACTACACTTACAAGGAGTAAAACAATTGATTTTACAGACGATGATAAAACTATTTACGATACTGCGGTTAAACTGTTCAGAAATGCTTATACAAGAAGGGTAGCAGTAAGATTGATAGGTGTCGGGCTTACAAATTTTACAAAGTACAGCGAACAGGAACTGCTTTTTGACGACTACGAAATAAAACGGAAAAGAATGCTGAGGGCAGTGAATATCATTCGCTCAAAGTATAACTATAATGCTATTTTAATAGGATGCGGTAGTATGAATGTTTTACATTAATATTTTGTTCAATCATTAATAGGAAATATAACCCAGTTGTTTTTCAATTGTTGAAAAATAACTAATTTGCAACTCAAAAAAGGAAAGGAATTTAATGTCAAAACCGGGAACACCAGAAGCGGATCAATTACTCGAAAAAGAATTTAAATGCTTAAACCACGGATTCGTCCGCCTGGTTGATTATATGGGAAACGACGGCTCTATCGTTCAAGCTGCAAGAGTTAGTTACGGTAGAGGGACTAAAACAGTAAAAGAAGATAGAACATTAATCCGCTACCTGATGCGCCATCAGCATACTACACCTTTTGAAATGGTTGAATTTAAATTCCACGTTAAACTACCGATATTTGTTGCAAGGCAGTGGATACGACACAGAACAGCAAACGTGAATGAGTATTCGGGACGGTACTCAATTATGCCGGATGAATTTTATCTGCCCGAAAACGATGTTATTAAACCGCAAAGTCTTACAAACAGGCAGGGAAGAAGCGATGATGAAGTTCCCGCAGAAATAAGAAAAAGAGTTATTGATATTTTAAACTACGGACAAAAACATTCCTTTGACGGTTATAACGAAATGCTCGAAAATAATATTTCGAGGGAATTGGCAAGAATAAATCTCCCCCTTTTACTCTATACCCAATGGTACTGGAAAATTGATCTGCATAATTTATTTCACTTCTTAAAACTTAGAATTGATAAGCACGCACAATACGAAATAAGGGTTTTTGCTCTTGCAATGGCTGAAATAGTCAAAAAGGTTGTTCCGTTAGCATGGGAAGCCTTTGAAGATTATATATTGAACTCAATTACACTTACAAAAACCGATCTCGAAGTATTAAAGCATTACATTCCGAATGAAGTTTCTCAAGAAGAATTAAAAGCATTCGATTCAAAGTATGAACTGAATGAATTCTTAGAAAAGCTAAAAAAAATTAGCGGAAATACAGACTGAAGTTGCGGTTACAATACATAGCTCAGCCGGGAGGCCAGGTCATTTTACGTCCGCCAAGTATGTGCATGTGAAGATGATAAACTTCCTGTCCTCCATCCGGACCACAGTTTAAAACAAGCCTAAAACCGTCTTTAGCTATCCCGGTTTCTTCAGCTATTTTGTTAGCTGCATCAATCATTTCACCTAATAAAACCGCGTGTTCGCTCCCTTTTAAATTCAATACTTTCGGGATTTCAATCTTCGGGATAATCAATACATGCACCGGAGCCTGCGGGTTAATATCTTTAAAAGCAAGCACACTCTCATTTTCAAAAACAATATTAGCAGGGATTTCTTTTCTGATGATCTTTGAGAAAATAGTTTCAGCCATTCTTATTCTCCTTTCTCAATTTCGTATTTCTTCATTTTGTTGTAAAGATGACTTCTCTGGATATCAAGTACTTCTGCCGTTTTACTTATGTTCCAGTTATTAAGTTCAAGCTGTTTCAAGATGAATGCTTTCTCGGCTTTTTCTTTGAAGTCCTGGAACGAATTACTTTCATCAATTAACGACTCAATCGATGCTTTTTCATACGGGATTAAAAACTCGATATCCGGTACTGTAATTACTTTCTTATTCACAATAATGATAATACGCTCAACAATGTTTCTTAATTCCCGGATATTGCCTGTCCAGTTTAATTGCTGTAGCAGTTTAATTGTTTCCTCGGAAAAAACCGGGGTTACTTTTTTATGTTTTGCCGCGATATCGCGGGCAAAATATTCAACTAACAAAGGGATGTCTTCAACTCTTTCACGCAGCGACGGAACTTTAAGCGGGATAACGTTAAGGCGGTGAAAAAGATCCTCTCTAAAATTATTCTTTTCAATCTCTTCTTTTAAGTTTTTGTTTGTAGCTGAAATTATCCTAACGTCAACGTCAATTTTTTTAGTACCGCCTACTCTTTCAATTTTTCCGTCTTCAATTGCACGCAGAACTTTTGCCTGTGCTTGAAGACTCATATCACCGACTTCATCCAAAAAGAGAGTTCCCTTATTAGCCAATTCAAATCTTCCTATTCGTTGTTGAAATGCACCGGTAAATGAGCCTTTTTCATGCCCGAATAATTCCGATTCTATCAACTCGTTGGGGATAGCTGCACAGTTTACTTCAACGAACGGCTTTTCTTTTCTCAAACTTTTTTGATGGATTGCTTTTGCAACCAATTCTTTCCCGGTCCCGTTATCGCCCGTAATCAAAATTCTAACATCGGTTGGAGCTACTTTTTCAATCAAATCAAGAATCTGTAAAATCGGTTTACTTCTGCCGACAATCTGTCCATCCGAAAGAAGGGTTTTCTTCATTTCGATGTTTTCCCGTCTCAAACTGGATTGAGCAACAGCATTCCTAACACTAATTAAAAGTTTATCCCTGTCTATTGGCTTTTCAATAAAATCAAATGCACCTAACTTTGTGGCAAGAATTGCATTCTCGATATTACCGAATGCTGAGATGATTAATATGTTCAAACTGGAATCGTATTCTTTTGCTTTTTTCAATACTTCAAACCCGTTTATATCCGGCATTTGAATATCAAGCAATACAGCATCGTAAGGAGTTGAAATAATTTTCTCAAGTCCTTGTGTACCCGATGTTGAATAATCAACGTTGTACTCCTCGAACTCAAGTATCATTTTAATACTTTCGCAAATCTCTTTTTCGTCGTCAATGATTAAAATAGTGTTCATTCTTAATATCTAATGTTTTGTAAGTTAAAAATAATAAATAGTTTTGATGGAAGAGCATCTTCATTTTTCGACAACTGCTTACCGAATAATTCCCCGAGGCGGTTAGCTCGAATATCTCTTTTATCAAATTTAGAAACCTTTAAAGTTTCTTCAAATACCTCTACAAAATAACCAATAATGGAGGTTAATTCAAAGAAATTCAATGAATAAGCAACGAAAGCATTCCCGAAAAAATGTGCAAGTTTGTCTTTGTCTCCGAAATCGTTATCCGGAGTATCGTAGAAAAACCTTCCGGGCATTTTCTCTACTTTCTTTAGAAAAACATTTTGGGGCGAGGTTATGAGCGGGTATTTTATCTTTACTCCTATAAAAGGTGTTGTAATCGGTACATGATTAAAAGGCAAAGTAGCAAATGTTAAAGAAAGTAGAGTCTCTCTAAGATTGTAATCATTTATTCGTAAAGCAAAAACATAAATCGAATCAATCAATTCAATATCCGAGTTATTACTTTTTAACTTCTCGAATTCATCCGAAATTATGTAATTCGAAATTGAATCTACCATAGTATACAGTCTACTATTCTGGGGTAAATGATTAGCCTGAAATAAAAAGAATACCAGAAAGACGTTTGCTATTCTCATTTTTTGATTTAATTTACATTTATAGGAGTTTTTCGACACTTCGGATTATGGGAACAGAAAACTATTTATTTCCGTTTATGCTTTCTTTAAAATTCTCAATTATTTCACCGGCAATTTTATAAGGAGACACTTTACCTATGACTACTTTTTCAATAGAAGTATTCAGAAGTTGTTCGTTTTCGTTTTTCCAGAGCTCTCTCAAGATTTTTGTTTCAACAATCTCTTTAATTCTTGACTTCGTTTTTTGTTCTCTTTTGAGCAAATAAGTCTCATTCTGTAGAAGATGATTTTTATGCTTTTCAACCTCGTCAACAATCTCTTTAATACCTTTATTCTCTGCTGCAATTGCTTTTAAAATTGGAGGCATCCATGTTTTTTCATCATGGCTTTTCAGGAAGAGGATTGTTTTTAAAGCATTAACAGCTTGATCCGAGCCGGGTCTGTCGCTTTTATTAACAACAAAGATATCCGCAATTTCCATCAAACCTGCTTTCATAGCCTGAACTGAATCACCTGATTCCGGTACAACTACAACAATAGTTGTGTCCGCAGCTTTCATAATATCAAGCTCCGATTGTCCCACTCCCACTGTCTCATAAATAACAAAATCGTAACCGGCAGCATCAAGAACATCCGCAGCGTCGACAGCTTTTTTACTCAAGCCACCCAGGCTTCCTCTTGTTGCCATACTGCGAATAAAAATCCCTGTATCGTTACCTATTTCGGACATTCTAACTCTATCTCCCAGTAAAGCGCCCCCTGAAAAAGGACTTGTCGGGTCAACGGCAATTATTCCGACTGTTTTATTTAGTGAGCGGAATAATTTAGCAAGTTGATTTGTTATTGTACTTTTACCGGCTCCGGGAGGTCCTGTAACTCCGATGCGGTACGCATTACCGCAGTTTGAATATATTTCCTGCAGCAGATACTCTGATTTTTCGTTGTCGGATTCAATAAATGTTATTCCCCTTGCAATACTTCTTTTATCTTTATTTAATAGATTCTTAATAAAACTTTCACTAATCAAATCGTTTCTTTCTGTTTATATGTACAAATCGTTTTTACAAATATATTTCAGAACCGGGTCGGGAACAAGATAATTAACCGGGAGATTATTGCGGATACGTTTCCTAATCTCGGTCGAGCTTATTTCGATTACCGGTGTATCAATTAAAGTTACCGAATCAAAGTATTTATTCTTTTTATCCGGTATATCGCTTTTCCTTTTCATAACGACAATATTACATAGTTTTACCAGCTTATCCGGGTCTTTCCACTTATCAAATACAAGTAGGTTATCGTAACCGATTATTAAATCGATTGATGAATGCTCATTCAAAAAATGAGTTACAGTATCAATTGTATAAGAAACATTTTCATTCCTGATTTCAAAATCGGAAACTTCGATTTTTTTATTTCCTTCAATTGTAAGTTTTACCATGTTCATTCTATCGGTAGGAGAAGAGTGCTTTTCTTCCTGCTTTAAAGGTGAAATATAACTTGGAATAAGAATCACCTTATCCAGTTTACGAAGTTCAATCACCGATTGCACAGTAATCAAATGACCGATGTGTACCGGGTCAAAAGTACCGCCGAAAATTCCTACTTTCATAACTATAACAATTCCTTGTATTCTATAAAAATGTCGGTTAGTTTTTCATGAATTTCCCTGCTGCAAAACGGGTAATTCTCCCTTTTGGATAAAACTTTATATAATAGCCGGAAGTCTGAAACCGTCTCGACAGGGTAATAACCGTCAAGAATATACAACAAATTGTCAAGTTCACAGACTCTTTGCAGAAAAGTATCATAGGAATAATTTCTAAAGGGGAGATCGGAAAAAAAATCGTCGAAAAATTTATTAAATCCGAAGAAGTTCACCTTACCATTATGTCCTTTCCCGATAACCGAAACATTATCATCCAAACTCAATAAATTTGAAATTTTGTCGAGGTCTTTTAGAGTAATACCGATCATATTCGTACGGATGATTATATTCTTTGAAAATCTATCAGAATGTTTTTCGAGCAGTTCGGTTAAATCCGTCCGTAGTTGGGAAGTATTAATGAATGTAAACTCTCTTTTAATGGGTTGGAGTCCAAGAGAACCGTTTACAAAGCCTTTATCTTCAATATCGAGGCATGGTTTTATTTCAAACTTATATGAATGATTATCCAGAACCTCGAGTAAATTCAGATACAATAACGAAAAAAGGTGCGATGTATATTCCGCAGTCATTTTATCTATCCCGGGAACCAGCTTTAAATTATAAATCGGGTTGGTCGGAACCAGGTAGATACAAGTTGAATTCTTCATTATCTTTTTCTTTTAACAAACCTTCTAAAAATTGACGATGAAAATTTACTTCATTTTCATAAAATAATCTGTTAAAACCGGAACTATTTTTTAACTGCATTTTTCTGAATGCAAGTGTTGTCGCAGCTTTTATATACGGTTTACGGATTGATTCATCAATCCAGCCTTTATGCTCTCTTATTGTTGAATTTAAAATAGTTAAATGCTTTTCAGGGATTAACCCGTTTGATGATTCCTCCTTCAGTTCGTTGTAAATCAGTTTTTTTTCATTAAGAACTGAAATCTTAAAAGTGAAAAGAAAAATGATTATTGAGCCGATTAAAAAAAGGAATCCATGTATTGAAGTGTTATCAAAACTTACGCTATAGTTCCATGCAAAGTGGATGAACATCGCAAGGAATAATCCAAGAGGGGGGAAGAGTATTTTAATCCACACCGGTCTGAATTTGGCATAACCGAGAAAAGCCCCGAAAGTAGCCGTTGAAACGCAGTGCATAACTGCTGTAAAAAGAGTTCTAACTATTACGAGAAATATCCATTCCGAAAATGTATTCCCGAACATGATGAAATAAAGAAAGTTTTCAGTCATACCGAAGCCGAGCCCGATTGCACCGCCGTATACGATTCCATCCGTCATGTTGTCGAATTTCCTGTTGGCAACTGTAATCAGTAGAAATACTCCTTTTGTCAACTCCTCAACCACGGGGGCAATAATCACGGTTTCAGCATGTGCGAGTAGATGTTTGTCGGTTATGAAAATCGAAAAAAAAGAACTCATAAAAAAGTTACCGACAATTGAGAGGAGTATTGCTCCTACCGCTCCCCAAATAAAATTCTTTAAATAAAGAGAAACCGGCTCAGGGTCAAATCTGTCGTATCTCCATATTAGATATAAATAAATCAATATGGGGATTAATGCTGCTAAAACAGAGGCGAGAACCGGCATACAATTTTACACGTTTAGCTGCTTTTCAACCATTTCATAACTTCTTTGAAGGAAGGTCTTTTCCCGTAAGAAAGAATCCCGATTCTGAAAACTTTGGCAGAAAAAAGAACAGTCAAATAAATTGATACGATAAGCAATGCCGTTGTTACTGCAATTTCCCATAGCGGTACGGGAACACTGTTTATTCTTAGAAGCATTATTGCAGGAGTTGTTAATGGAATAAATGAGAATATCTTAACGATTAATAAATCCGGGTTCTGCATAGCAGGCATTGCAACAACGATAGGAAGTAAAATAACCAATGATAGGTAGCTTGTTAGCTGCTGTGCTTCCTGTTCGGTAGTTACTATTGAACCGAGCCCTACAAAT
>ERZ795056.6953-NODE-6953-length-10943-cov-4.609846_pt1 | contig 10943 bp, 12 predicted proteins | sample MGYA00375140_ERZ795056 | MGnify/ENA primary metagenome ERZ795056 (study PRJEB30185, sample SAMN05720227) | activated sludge metagenome | isolation source: Anaerobic digester | place: USA | collected 2015-03-09 ...
GGACCCAATTATGATGATTCTCTTTTAATTCCATTGGTTATGCCTGCAAAGTTTCCTAATCTTCTTGTGAATGGAAGCTCTGGAATTGCAGTAGGTATGGCTACAAATATTCCACCACACAATTTAACTGAAGTCATTAATGCCACAATTCATTTAATTCAAAATAGTGAGGCCTCCATAGATGAATTGATTGAAATGATACCTGGTCCTGATTTTCCATCTTCTGGAATCATTACGGGTCGTGAGGGGATACTACAGGCATATAAAAAAGGTCGAGGCGTGATCAGCATTAAAGCTGTTGCTGAGGTTGTTCAAGTTAAAGATCATGAAGAAATCATTGTGACGGAACTTCCTTACCAAGTGAATAAAGCAAAACTTATTGAAAACATGGCAGATCTTGTTCGAGATAAACATGTCGAGGGCATTTCAGATATTCGTGATGAGTCTTCTCGTGAAGGCATGCGGGTTGTGATTGTTTTAAAGCGAGGAGAAAATGCCCAAATTATTTTAAATCGACTTTATAAGTTCACACAACTACAAGTCAGTTATGGCATCATCATGTTGGCCCTGGATGCTAAAAATCAACCCGTAACTTTTGATCTTAAACAAATGCTACAGGCGTTTATTGATCACCGCAGAGAAATTGTAACTAAAAGATGTATTTTTGATTTAAAAAAAGCACAAGAAAGAGCGCATCTTTTAGAAGGCTTAAAAAAGGCTCTAGATCATATCGATGCAGTTATAGCCACGATCAAAGCATCAGCAGAAGCTCAGATTGCGAAGTTAGCCTTAGCTGAAAAATTTGGATTTAGTGAAAGACAAGCTCAAGCTATTTTAGAAATGCGATTGCAAAGATTGACAGGTCTTGAGAGAGATAAAATTATAGCAGAACTTGAAGAGTTAATGAAACAAATTGAATTGCTAAAGTTCATTCTTTCTGATGTGAAGGAAATTTATAAAATAATAACTGCAGAGTTAGAAGATATTCGAAAAAGATTTGGTGATAAACGAAAAACACAAATTAGTTTTGATGATACAGATATTGAAGACGAAGATTTAATTTCAGATGAGCAAATGGTTGTTACAGTTACAAATACTGGATACATCAAACGAATCCCTCTTGAAGAATATCGATTGCAGAAAAGAGGTGGTAAAGGTCTTAAGGGTATGGAAACTCGTGAAGAAGATTATGTAACCATGATCTTTACTGCGAGCACTAAGACGATGCTTTTGGTTTTCACTGATAAAGGAAAATTGTATTGGGTGAAAGTCTATAAACTCCCATTAGGAAATAGAACATCTAAAGGTAAAGCGATAGCCAATGTTGTTCAATTAGCTCCAAATGAAAAAGTACAAGCTATTTTACCAGTAGATGAATTTACGGATCAAAAATATGTTGTCATGCTTACTAAAAAAGGAATTATTAAAAAGACTCCTTTGAGCGCCTTTTCAAATCAGCGTTCTGCAGGTATTATTGCATTAACTACTGATTTAGATGACTCATTGGTTGAGTCTAAAATAAGTAACGGCGAAAGTGATATTTTTGTAGCTACAAAAGAAGGTATGTCCATACGTTTTAATGAAGGCAATGTTCGTCCCATGGGGCGATCTGCACGAGGAGTAAAAGGAATCTCTTTATCTAAAGATGACATTGTTGTGGGTATGGAAATTTTAGAAAAAGATCCAACGAAAACTATTTTAATGGTGACAACAAAGGGCTATGGAAAACGCTCCGAAATAGAAGAGTATCGCATTCAATCTCGAAGTGGTGTGGGTGTTATCACTCAAAAGACCACAGACAAGGTTGGAACTGTTGTTGGAACTAAGATTGTTTCTGTTGGACAAGAATTGATTTTATCTACAGATAAGGGACAAGTGATTCGAATGAAAGTCTCTGATATTTCAGTTATTGGACGAAACACTCAAGGAGTTCGCCTGATTAATCTAGATGATCGAGAAGAGCATGTCACAAGTCTTGCGGTTGTAGACGATGAAGATAAAACAGGTGAAGAAACACATTAAAAAAAATGGTTAAATTTGGTAACATCTTTGCGCCTTTAATTTTATTTATTTTAGCAGGATGTTATCAATCTCCAAAAAGCATTTTTCAAGAGGGTGTATCACTACAAAAGAATCAAGAGTTTCATAAAGCTTCAGAAAAATTTGAACAGCTTATTTATAAATCAGAGGTTGATGAGTTTACGTTAAAGGCCGCAAAAGAGGGCTCACAGCTTAATTTTTTTCAAATTAAAAATTATAAAAATGCTTTAAAATTTTTAAGGTACATAGTTCTTAATTCCCAAAATCAAGAAGAACGCCTTTCTGCTCAAAAACAAATTATTTCAATTTATTTTGATCATGAGCAAGACTACAAAAACTCTATCAAAGAAATATCGAAATTTATTTTTTTAAATGAAAAAAATAGCAATCTCGTTGGGCAATACAGATTAGATTTGGCAAAAAGTTATATGCATTTAGAAAACCTAGAGCAGGCGCTTGCTGAAATAAATGGAATACTTAACGACCGACCCTCTGAAGGTCTTAAATTTGATGCCCTCTTATTAAAGGGAAATATTTATTTAAATAAAAAAAATAATTTAAAAAGTGCCGAAGTATTTAGAGAAATGTTGGATAAACATAGTGAAAAGGCAATTTCAGAAAATGTTCCGATTCTTTTATCCGTTGTTTTAGAAGATAATAATGACTTTAAAGGCGCCATTGAGGTGTTAAAAAAATACGAAGCTCAAATGAAAAATAAAGAATATTTAGAACTAAGAAAAAAAAATCTTGAAGAACGTATTCGAAATGCTCCTGGAACAAAGGGGTTTAGGAAATAACTATGAATAAATCATTTATGTTTATTTCTATTGGAGCAGAAATTTCTTCTTTGATTGTAGCAAGTGTTTTCTTAGGCCGATACTTAGATGAAAAATTTTCGACCAAAGGACTTTTTTTAATAATTTTTATTTTGCTGTCTTTTATTGGGTGGTTTATACGTTTGATCAACCTACTCAAAAGAAATAGCAAAAAATAGCATGAAAATTATAAACCTCACGTCCATTTTAATATTAATTATTTCGATCCTTGTTATTTATACGCTCAAATCATTTAGTCACGCCATGTCATTTTTGCTGGGGGCGATATTCATGCTGTTTAACCTCTGGTCAATTTCAAAGACTTGGGGGCTTGTTTTAAAGAAGAAATCTATTGCTTTAGCAGGTCTTATCATTGTATTAAAATACCCGCTTTTGTTTTTTGTACTAAAACTCATATTAGAAAAAAAATGGGTCAGTCCCATTTTTTTTATTTTTGGTTTAGTTGCATTTTCTTTTGTCGGTTTATTGATTAGAAAAATTGATAAAGAAAAAAAACATTAATCTATTTGAGGAGATTTATAATGTCATTTAACTGGACCCAATTATTACCTGGAGTTGGTCATGAATACTCTCATGTTGCTACTTTAGGTTTAGCCAGTGTGGGTGCCATTACGATGGGATTAATAGCAAAATCAAGTTTAGGAACTGGTGAAGCAGCAGTGATTCCTACAAGTAAATTTTCTATGCGTGGTTTCTTTGAACTTGTTACAGAAAGTATGTCAGGTTTAACTGAGTCTGTAATTGGTAAACAAGGTCGATCCTTTACTCCTTTTTTTTCTGCTATCTTTTTCTTTGTACTTATAAATAATCTTATTGGTATTGTTCCTGGGATGACTCCTGCTACTGAGAATTTAAATACAACTCTTGGTTTTGGATTGTTTATGTTTGTGGCCTATAATTTTTTAGGTATGAAGCACTCTGGGGTTATCAATTACCTAAAACACTTTATGGGTCCAGCTCTTATTTTAGCTCCCTTAATGGTTGTCATCGAATTAATTTCTCACATGGTGCGACCGATGTCCTTAGGGCTACGTTTAGCAAATGTGATGAAAGGGGATCATACAGTACTTGCCGTATTTTTAGATTTAGTTCCCATTGGAATACCGATTCCTTTTTATCTATTGGGACTTATAGTTTGTTTTATTCAAGCTTTTGTATTTACTTTATTATCAATGGTGTATGTTTCTTTGGCTGTAGCTGGGGATCATCATCACTAAAATTTAAAAACTAATTTTTAATCAATGAAAAAGGAGAAATTGAATGAAAAGAATCGTAAACAAACACATGTTGGCACTTTTAACATTACTAGCTTCGACTTCTGCATTTGCAGAAGAGGCGACTCAAGCCGTAGCTGAAGCAGCAGCTGATCCAAATAAAGGGATTGTTGCTATTGCAGCAGCTTTTGCCATTGGTATTGCTGCTTTAGGTGGAGCTCTAGCTCAAGGTAAAGCAGCCTCTGCAGCTCTTGATGGTATTGCAAGAAACCCTTCAGCCGCAGAAAAAATTCAAACTCCAATGATTTTGGGTTTAGCTCTAATTGAATCATTAGTGATCTATGCTCTAGTTGTAGCTCTTTTAATGATTCTCTAGTTGTTGATAGAGTCTATTTATTTCGAAATCTAAAATTTGATTTCAAAAAAACTCCAAAGTTTAAAATACTTTGGAGTTTTTTATTTTGAAATATATCTTAGTACTGATGTCTATCAGTTTTTGTAGGATATAAGACTTATAATAATGGATTTACGACGGCTTCTATACGATCTTTAATCTGATCTAAGCCCGCCTGTGTATTAGACTCATAGCGAAGGACTAATACTGGCTGAGTGTTAGAAGATCGACAGAGGGCCCAACCCTGCTTAAAGCTAATTCGAATTCCATCGGTAAGATCAATTTTATATTCATCTGTGGGTTTGCCAAAAACTTCTTTCATCTTAGAAACGATTAAATGCTTCTTTTCTTCAGTAGTATCAATGCGAATTTCAGGGGTATTGAAAGCCGTGGGAAGCCCTTCTAAAAGTTGAGGGATGTTTTTCCCTGTATTGGATAAAATTTCTACCAAACGAAGAGCTGCATAGGGGGCATCGTCAAAACCATAATTTCGATCTGCAAAGAAAATGTGTCCGCTCATTTCTCCACCAAAAGGAGCCTTTTCCGATTTAATTTTTTCTTTAACCAAACTATGTCCTGTTTTCCACATAATCGGTACACCGGAGTGTTTTGTAATATCTGCATAAAGTCGATCGGAGCATTTAACATCACCTATAATTTTAGATCCTGGGGCTTTAGAAAGGATATCACGAGAAATAATAACCATAAGCTCGTCACCATAGATCATCTTTCCAGTATGATCTATGACCCCAATTCGATCGGCATCTCCATCAAAACCAATACCACAAACGGCCCCCTCTTTAAGAACTTGAGCTTTTAAATCTTTTAAATTTTCTTCAACTGTAGGGTCTGGATGATGATTTGGGAATAATCCATCTGGCTTTTCAAATAAGATCGTGGGTTTAAGTCCAACGCCTTCAAAAAGCTTACGAACAATAGATCCACCAGCGCCATTGCCACAGTCTAAAACGACTTTAACATCTTTTAATGTTCCAAATTCCTTTTTATAGCGCTCTAGATATTGAGGAGCTATATCAAAAGATTTTTCAGAACCTTGACCTTGGACAAAAAGTTTTTGCTCTATGATTTCACGAAGTCTTTGAATTTCTTTTCCAAAAATTGTCGATTTTCCATGAGAAATTTTAAAACCATTATATTCTGGAGGATTGTGACTGCCCGTCACCTGAATGGCCCCATGTGTGTTTGGTATCTCAAAGGTTGAAAAATAACAAACAGGTGTTGTTACAAGGCCAAGGAGAGTAACATTTCCACCAGATTCTGTAATTCCACGGGTTAAAGATTTAATAATATTGGGGCAAGACAATCGTGCATCATGGCCTAAATTAATATTGGGTTGAGTGGGCCCACCCTTTTCAATTAAGTATTGAACAAAGGCTTTTCCTAATAGATAGGCAAATTGATCGTCAAATTGTTGGTTATAAACCCCTCGAATATCATACTCACGAAAAATCACGGATTCGTACATAATGTAATCTCCTTTAAGCCCGAACACTATCCCCTATTCCTTTAGTAATGGCAACCCTCTTTCTAACTGTAGACATTCATATTAAGTAAAAGAGATCAGTTATGAAAGTGGTCTAAAAAATCTTAAATTTTAGAAAAAAATCTAAAAAATAAGAATTAATTCACAAAAATAAACAAGATATCACAAAATGACCCTCGCTAATGTGGCATAAATTCTGCAATAGCGCTTCATTGCTCAATAAAGAGCAATGAAAAAGGAGAATAAAATGGAATTAGAAGCTATTTTAGCGAGTTTCAAAGTTGAACAAGCCGAATTAGAGCAAGCTCAAGTAATGGCAAAAGAACTCGAGAAAACACAAAGTCAATTTAATATGATTATTTTATAAAGAATTGGCACCTGAAATTCAGGTGCCAATCTTACTGAGGAAAAAAAAATGATATATACAACAGGTTTTAAACAAAATATCGAAAATATTGCAACACTCGCACTTTCGGTTGACCCAAAATTAAATTTAAAATCAATGGATGATTTAAAAAAGGGTTATAATTACTATATAAGTTGCAATCAACCAAATTCACTTTTAAGAGACAATCACCAGACATATATTGAAAATATTGAAAATATATCAGAAAAGAAAACACTTGCTGCACAGTTTTCAAATGACTCTAATTTAAATGATTTAAATCAAAATAATCTGATTGAAAATATTGAATATCCCTATTCGCAAAATATAAAAAAAAATATTGAAAATGCATTGAACTTTTTAGAGAAAAAGGCTCCTCAAACTAAAATATTATTTGATCTCGTGTTTAATTATTATTTTTTAGCTCACTCATCTAGGGCTGGTGGCGGAACCAGTTCCGGAGCTTTAGGAGTATTATGGTTAAATCCAAAAGAGTCTTGGACTGTTCAAGATTATACGGAAGTTATGGTACATGAACTTACACACCAGTTACTTTTTATTGATGAGCGTCGTTATAGGCACTACATAAATATAGAGGATTTGGTAAAAAAAGAGAGCTATGCTTATTCAACGATTTTAAATCGCCAGCGTCCTTTAGATAAGGTGACTCATAGTTATTTTGTCGCTCTAAACGTACTAAAATATAGAGAATTAAACTTTAAAAATGGTAAACCTATTGTTCACCCAGAATCTAAAAAAATTGAAAATAGTTTGAAAGAAACAATAAATTCATTAAATACATATCATTATAGTTTAATGTCCGATAGACTTTCAAAGTTGCTTAAAATGAAAGAATCTAAATATGAAACTATCGCAGTTGGGTAGTTTCTATTTTTTATTTGGGTCAAGTATATTAAAATCAATATTTTGGCCCATGACTGTATTTCTAGTGCTTCAACAAGTTATTGTAGCTTCAAGCTCAATATTTTTAGTTCAATTTATTGAACTATTGCAGTCTGAAGGGGATTGGAAGTTCTATCTCATATTGCTTCTGGTGAGTGTTGTGACCCCATATATACCAGGCTCTTTGGCAATATATTTAAACCAAAAATGGATCAATGAATCTTTCAAAAGATTATGGAAAACATCTTTGCAAACTAAACAGGGCCATATTGGTGATGTATTTAATATTTCAAAAAAATCAAAATACTCAACACAAGTCAAAGAAATTGGAAATATAATAGAAGACACCTGTAAGTTTTTTTTAGGATACTTTCCACAAATATTAAATTTTTTATTCAATGGTTTTGTAATGTCAAAAATTTTGGGCTATAATTTTTTTATTGCCTTTTTGCTAGGATTAGCAATTTCATCGATTCAATTTTTATTTATCTTAAAAGTTGGTAAAAGACTATCAGAAGAAAAACAAGAATCCATTGGACACATAGACGTACATTTCAATAGTGGTTGGCAAACTCTTTTGATTGGAAATAAACCGTATAAAAACAACTTACTCAAATCATTCGAAAGTGCTGAAGATAGTTATATATTAAAAAGTTTAAAACTTTCAAGGTTTGAGGTCATTTCATCTGTTTCTGTGTTTATGTTTAGTTTTCTACCTACATTAACCGTCATTTTAATAACTGCATTTTCAAATTCAGCAACTAAAGAAACAATGATTTCATTAGGGGCATTGCTGCCGCGAATTTTTCAAATTTTTGTTGTGTTTTCAAATGTATTGATTGGAGCACAACAGGTCTTTGCATTTAAAGGAAGATGGAAAAGTGTTCTAAATCGCTTTAACGAAATTTTAAGTGAAAATCCAATTCAAGAACGTATTAAATTTGATATGTTGAACATCGTAAGAATTTCTACAAATGGGAATCAAATGGAAAATGAAAAAATTGAAATTGAAAATTTTTTAGAACTGAACTCAGAAAATAAAATTTTACCTTCAAGATGGCATCTTACAGGTCGGAATGGTGCTGGAAAATCTTCGTGGATGCTGAAATTTAAAAATGAAACTGGTGAACGCTCAGTTTATTTGCCGGCTTTTTTTGAAGAGTTTCATCTAGACAATGAAAAACTAAATATGTCTACCGGTCAGAAAAAGATTTTTGAGTTACAGAGATTGTTAACAAATATTGATTTATATGATTTCATTTTCTTAGATGAATGGGATGCGAATCTAGACTATGAAGCTAGAAAACAAGGCAATGCTCTCATTGATCAATTGGCATTGACTGCAATAGTAATTGAAAGCCGCCACACTCACACTCAGGTATCTAATTAGTTTAGAATAAATTGGCATTGGTTAATAAGCGAGATAGGATATTCCATTTTTGTGTTATTCTGGTGGTCTGCATCCAATTAGGATCTTGTGATTTTCTATGAAAAATTTTAGAATTTATTTTGAAAGCTTTCTCTGATATACTGCAATAAATATAATAAAAAGGAGTTAGTAGGTGACTGCTAAGAATTTGGAAAAGTTAATCGAGTATTGGAAGCAAGGCGCGAAAGATGATATGTCTGCGGCACAGGATATAGCACTTAAAGCAAAAAGATATATGCAATCACTTTTTTTTCTTCATCTATCGATTGAAAAGTCCCTTAAGGCTTTAGTGGTTTTTCATTCAAAAGATCATGCACCCCTCAGTCATAACTTAGTATTTTTAGCTCAAAAGGCCGGTTTAGAACTTACTGAAACTCAAACTCGTTTATTGAATCAAATTAATGAATATAATATATCGACCAGATATCCAGATGAAGCAGGCAATCTTTATAAAAAAGCCACAGCGACATATACAAAGAAAATTTTAAAAGAAGGAAAAGAAATAAAAAAATGGATCTTCACAAAATTCAACAACTAATTTTTCTCTATCGAAAAGAGTTATGCAAAAATCGAATTAATCCAGACATTCTTATTCTTTTTGGCTCCTATTCTCAAAAAAAGGCCACAAAGGAAAGCGATATTGATATTGCCGTAGTTAGTAGTCAATTTGGAAAAGATCGCATTAAAGAAGGTGCAAAAATTAATTTTATAGCCTCAAAAATTGATGCACGGATTGAGGCCATACCCATCAGCACTCGAAGCTATCTTGATCCTTTAAATATTTCGCCATTAGTGCATGAAATACGAAAAACAGGAATTGCAATGTTCTAAAAAATGGTTAAAACCATAAACACGCCTGTATGCTGTCTTTCATTGATCCAGGGTTGGCGATGTTTTTGTTAAAAATATCCTTTGCGGTTCCATGATCAACGCTGGTGCGGATAAAGGGAAGACCTAAACTGATTTGATAACCTGAATTTTGGCCATGAACCATTTTAAATGGAATTAACCCCTGGTCATGATAAAGGGCAATAAAGATTTTGAAATCCTTTTTCCAATTTTTTTCTAAAAAGGCAGCATCAGGGACGAGCGGTCCTTCGATTGGAATATGATTGCTCTGAGCAAATTTTTCTATATCACCAAAAAAACTTTGCTCTTCTTTACCAAGTAAACCCTGCTCTCCGGCATGGGGATTAAGACCTAATATCTGTATAGAAGTTTTGATTTTCATTTGAAGTCGCAATTGGGAGGCCAGAAGGAGACATTTTTTAAGTTGGGTTGTGCTGAGCTTTTTAGAAACCTGAGACAGAGGAATGTGACCTGTTGCTAAAATAACGGCAAAATGATTTCCAACGAAACCCATAAAGGTGTCTTTAGTTTTAGAAATAGACTTTAGAATTTCATTATGGCCTAAAAATTTAAGTCCACATTGTTTAATTTTTGTTTTTGAAAGAGGCCCCGTAACCATGCCATTCAATTTTTTTGTATGGCATAATTTTCCTACTTCGAGAACCCAAAAAGGTTCTGGTTGATCACTTGCAATGTCGATCAAATAGGGACGAGAGTTTTTTTTCTGAATGTCGTAAAGCTCTTGAATAGATAGTGATTTTACAAAGGCTTCTGCAAGAGTATAATTCATGAAAGTTTTAACATTAAAACTTTTCTTAATCGTTTTTAAATAGTTTGATTGAGAACCCCTTTTACGCCATAAAAAAAATAAAACAGGCGTTTTTTTAAATTTAGGCAAAGATTTAGCAGTAACCTCTAGGCCGATGCCATCAATGTCACCGGTGGTAATGCCAATGTATTTAATTTTAAGGTTATTTTTCATTGAGGATTATTGAAGCATCAGTTCTTTTGGATTCAAGCCAAATTGGAAGCTGAGCTCGAAAAGCCCGTTCTAATAAAACAGAAGAAATTTTTTCTTTTTCTTTTTCAAAGTTAGAATCCACGGTCATTTTTTTATCTAAAAGTTTAAAGATATGAATTCCCATTTTTGTTTTTAATGGAGGTGTCACCTCCCCTACATTCATAGTTAAAATTTTAGATTCAATTTCTTGTAAAAACTCACCAGCCTTAAAGTGTCCTAAAAAACCATTATTTTCAAATTGAGGATCTTCGCTGAATTGTTCAGCTGCAGATTCGAAAGATTGACCTGATTTAATTTTTTCATAGGTTGCAGTGGCACGATCTAAGGGACTTTTTTCAGAAGATTTTTTAGGATTAAAAAAAACGTGT
>ERZ795056.6954-NODE-6954-length-10942-cov-28.725544_pt1 | contig 10942 bp, 8 predicted proteins | sample MGYA00375140_ERZ795056 | MGnify/ENA primary metagenome ERZ795056 (study PRJEB30185, sample SAMN05720227) | activated sludge metagenome | isolation source: Anaerobic digester | place: USA | collected 2015-03-09 ...
GGTCGCCGTCGTGCTCAAACAGCAGGCGATCGTGCATGCGGAAGGTCTCGCCGGCCCAGAACTCGATGCGCTGGGGGGTTAGCAGATAGCCGCCCCAGAAGTCGGGACGCGGGATGCTGACTTTGGGGTCAGAAAAGCGCTGCTCGACTTCGCGGTGACGTGCAAGCAGCTCTTCGCGAGACTCCAGCGGCGCGCTTTGGATCGAGGCCCAGGCCGCCAGCTGACTGCCGCGTGGCCGGGTCGCAAAGTAGGCATCGCTCTCGCTGTCTTCCACTCGGGTGACCAGGCCTTCGACGCGCACCTGGATCGCCATTTTGGCCCAGTGAAAGCACAGCGCGGCGTGCGGGTTTTCCCACAGCTGCGCGGCCTTGCGGCTCTTGTAGCTGGTAAAAAAGACAAAGCCACGCGCGTCGGCGGTCTTTAAAAGCACCATGCGGACGGCGGGGCGGCCACTGGCATCGGCAGTCGCCAGGGCCACGGCGGTGTGATCGGTGGGCTCGCTCTTTTGCGCTAGCTCAAAGTAGTGCTGAAAGAGGGCCAGCGGGTCCCCGGCTTTTTGGCTTGGGAGCTTCTTGATTTCGTCGGCTATCACAGGCGCAGATTAATGCAGCCGGGACCGGGGCGGCACCGCAAAATGAGCGCGAGACGGAGGCAGCCGCGTATTGCCCGCCCCCGCGCGCCTTTGCGCTGCTACACTGCTGCGGCGATTTGCAAGTCACGTCGGCAAGCTAAAGCAGACCCACCGCTTGCGATCGCCCCAAAAGCTGCAACCTTGGCCCGGACCCCATGCGACAAGACCCAAACCGAATCAAGCTTAGCCTGCTGCAAGTGGCTTCGGACTGTCGCCGTCCGGCACAGCGCTTGACTGAAACTGGCTGCGCCGTTACAAACTGGCGCCACGCGAAAAGCAAGGACCCACCATGTCACAACTTGCCCTGAAAGCCGGCGTGATTGAAGCCGCTGAGCCCCCGGAGCCGTTTGCGCTCCTAGATTACGAAGGCAACCTGCGAGCGGACGCCGACCCGCAGCTGGTGCCTCAAATTAGCGATGTCGACTGCCTGCGCCTGTATCGCGAGCTTTTGAAAGTGCGGCTGGTCGACGAGCGCATGATGAAGCTGCAGCGCCAAGGGCGACTGGGCTTTTACATGAAGTCACTGGGTGAAGAGGCGACGCACTTTGGCGTGGCCTACGGTCTGCGCGACAGCGACTGGGTGTTTCCGTCGTATCGCGAGCCCGGCGTGGCCTTCTGGCGCGGCTATAGCCTGCGCGACTTCACCAACCAGCTGTTCGGCAACGCCGAGGACCCGATCAAGGGTCGGCAGATGCCGGTGCATCACTCGTTTCGGGCCGGCAACTTTGTGTCGATCTCGTCGCCGGTTGGGACGCAGATTCCGCAGGCCGTGGGTGTGGCGCAGGCTGCGCGCATCATGGGCCACGACACGGTGGCCGCCGTGTACTTTGGCGAAGGCACCGTGTCGCCGGGCGACTTCCACGTCGGGCTAAACTTTGCCGGGGTGTGGAAATCGCCGGTGATCTTTGTCTGCCGTAACAACGGCTGGGCGATCTCGACGCCAAGTCACCAGCAGACCGCTGCCAAGTGTGTGGCGCAAAAAGCGGTGGCATACGGCTTCCCTGGTATCCGGGTCGATGGCAACGACTTGCTGGCGATGATCGCAGCGACGCAGCAAGCCGCCGCGCGCGGTCGGGCTGGCGAAGGACCGACGCTGATTGAGGCGATTACTTATCGCCGTGAGGGTCATTCCTCGTCGGATGATCCGTCGGCGTATCGCAAGAACCAGGACGAAGAGACGCGTGAGTGGGAGCTTCGCGATCCGGTCGCGCGCTTTGGCAAGTACATCACCAAGCGCGGCATCCTGACCGACGCCATCGACGCCAAGTACCGCGAGGAGCTGACCGCAGAGATCGCAGATGCTCTGAAGTACGCCGAGTCGCTGGGCACGCCGCCGCTGATCTCGCTGATTGAAGATGTGTATGCGCAGCCGACGGCCAACCTGCGGGAACAGCTGGCAGAGCTGCTGGCGCTGCCGCGACAAAAGCTGGGCCACGGTTAACGACTGCTTCCGAGGCTGGGCCGCAAGTACAAAGGCGGCCAGCCCGGTGAGAATGCAGTCCCACGTTGCGATTTTGCTAGTTTTGACCCGGGTGCGGCACGCTGCCCACCGCTGCTGAGGAGCCAGTTCCTAGATGCCCGTTTACAACATCATCCAAGCGGTCAACGACGCCCTAAAACTCGAGATGCGCAAGAACGATCGCATGGTTGTTCTTGGTGAGGATGTCGGCACTTTCGGCGGCGTGTTTCGCGCCACCTCGGGCCTGCAAGAGGAGTTTGGCAAAGAGCGCGTGATGGACACGCCACTGGCTGAGGCTGGAATCATCGGCACCGCCATCGGCATGGCTCTTTACGGCCTGCGCCCCGTCGCTGAGATCCAGTTCTCGGACTTTATTTTTCCGGCCTTTGACCAGATCGTAAATGAGCTGGCCAAGTTCCGTTACCGCTCGGGCGGTGAGTATCCGGTGCCGATGGTGATTCGTACACCGTACGGCGGCGGTATTCGCGGCGGTCACTACCACTCGCAGTCGCCCGAGGCGTACTTTGCGCACACCCCAGGTCTGAAGGTCATCATTCCGTCGAATCCGTACGACGCCAAAGGCCTGTTGACGACGGCGATGCGCGATGAAGACCCGGTCCTGTTTTTGGAGCCAAAGCGCGTCTATCGCGCCTCCAAAGGCGAAGTGCCCGAGGGTGAGTACAGCATCCCGTTTGGCCAGGCCAAGATCGTGCGTGAGGGTCGCGGCGTGACGGTGCTGTGCTACGGCTCGATGGTGCACACGGTGATGGAGGCGGTGGAGAAGTTTGGCGCCGCCGAGTTTGATCCCGAGGTCATCGACCTGCGCTCGTTGGTGCCGCTGGATACCGAGACGATGCTGGCGTCGGTGCGCAAGACGGGCCGCGTCGTTATCGTCTACGAAGCACCCAAGACCTGCGGCTTTGGCGCCGAGCTGTCGGCCATCATCGCCGAGAAGGCCCTGCTGCACCTGGAGGCGCCGATCGCGCGCGTCGCCGGTCTGGACACCCCGTTCCCGTACACGCTTGAGCTTGAGTATCTGCCCTCGCCCGAGCGTGTCACCAAAGCAATCGCTGAGACGGCGAGGTTTTAACCATGGCGCTTGAGTTCAGGCTCCCAGATATCGGTGAAGGTGTCGTCGAGGGCGAGATCATCAAGTGGCTGGTAAACGAAGGGGACACCCTGCGTGAAGATCAGCCGATGGTTGAGGTCATGACCGACAAGGCCACCGTCGAGATTCCCTCGCCTAAGGCCGGTCGCGTCGCCAAGCTGATGGTGCCCGCTGGGCAGCTGTGCGCCGTCGGCCAAGTGATGGTGGTGATTGAGACTGCGGGGAATGCTGCGGCTCATGCAGCGCCGTCTGCTGCGGCTGCTGCTCATTCTCCGGTGGCTGCAACCAGTGCTCCAGCGGCTGTTGTGACTGCAGCGGCACCGGCAGGCAAAGGTGGCAAGGTCTTGGCGACGCCAGCGACCAGGCAGCTGGCACGTAACCTTGGCATCGATCTTTGCACCGTCGGTGGCACGGGCCCAAATGGCCGTATCACCAAGGAAGATGTGCGTGCGGTCGTCGAGCGTAAGTCGGCACCTGCACCTGTCGCCGCTGCGCCCGCACCTACACCAGTAGCTGCGGCCTTGCCACCGCCGCCAGCCTTTGTCGCCAGTACCGGCGATGAGCGCATCTCATTTCGCGGCATCCGCAAAAAGATCGCCGACAACATGCTGCGCTCGAAGCAGTCGGCGGCGCACTTTACCTACGTCGAGGAGTGCGACGTCACCGAGCTGGTAGCGCTACGGGCGCGAGCCAAAAAGCGCGCGTCGGAGCGCGGCATCAAGCTCTCGTTTTTGCCGTTTATCATCAAGGCGGTGGTGTCGGGGCTAAAGAAGTACCCGATCCTAAACGCGACCTTGGATACCCAGCGTGACGAGATCGTCCTGCGCAAAAACTACCACATCGGCATTGCAGCAGCGTCGGAGCAGGGCCTGATTGTACCGGTGCTCAAGAACGCCGATCAGCTGTCGCTGTTTCAGATTGCTGGCAACCTGGACCCGCTGGCCGAGCGGGCGCGTACCGGCAAAGCCAGCCGTGATGAGCTTACCGGGTCGACGTTTACGATCTCGTCGCTGGGCGCGCTGGGTGGGGTGCTGGCCACGCCGATCATCAACTTCCCAGAGGTTGCGATCCTGGGCGTCCACAAGATCCGCGAAGTGCCAGCAGTGCGGAATGGTCAGATCGTGGTGCGGTCGGTGATGAACCTGTCGATCTCGCTGGATCACCGCATCGTGGATGGCTACGAGGGCGCGCAGTTTATGCAGCACGTCGTCGGCCTGCTGGAAGACCCCACGCTGATGTTTATGGAGCTGGTGTAGTCGATGCGCATTCCGCGCTCTGCGATGGCGGTGGCACCGGCGGCTGAGCAGCTGGTGCCGTTTCAGATTGTGATGCCCGACGGGCGAGCAGTCGCAGAGCGAGTGGCTGCGCTGGGCCTGCCCGCGGAGAAGTTGCTGCAGCTGTATCGCGGCATGCTCACCATACGCCTGATGGACGAGCGCCTGCTGACGCTGCAGCGGCAAGGTCGCATCAGCTTCTACGGCGAGGCGCGGGGTCAGGAAGCGGCGATTGTGGGAACCGCTGCCGCGCTGCAGACGCAGGACTACATCGTGCCCGCGCTGCGCGAAGCGGGAGCCGCCATCTACCGAGGGCTGCCGCTGACAGCGTATATCTCGCAGCTGTTTGGCAACGCGAATGACCTGGCCAAGGGGCGGCAGATGCCTTGTCATCCGGGCTCGCGGGCGTCACGTTATGTAACGATGTCGTCTTGTATCGGGACGCAGCTGCCGCATGCGACCGGAATGGCCATGGCAGCGCGGCTGCGCGGCGATAACATGGTTGTTGTGGGCTACATGGGAGACGGAGCGACCAGCGAAGGCGACTTCCACGTGGCGCTAAACTTTGCCGGGGTGTTTCGCGCGCCGGTGGTGTTCGTCTGTCAGAACAACCAGTGGGCGATCTCGACGCCGGTGGGTGGGCAGACGGCTGCCGCCACGATGGCGCAGAAGGCGCTGGCCTACGGCATTCCGGCGCTGCGGGTCGATGGCAACGACGTGCTGGCCTGTTACAGCGCGATGCAAGATGCGGTGGCACATGCCCGGGCAGGTCAGGGGCCGATGTTTGTGGAGGCGCTGACTTATCGCGTTAGTGCGCACTCCTCGTCGGATGATCCATCGCGCTACCGGGATGAGTCCGTGACCCAGACTTGGCGGCAGGAGCGTGATCCGCTGTCGCGCTTTCAGAAGTTTCTGCTGGCCAGCGGTGTGCTGACGACCGAGGCGGACAAAGCGCTGCAAGAGCACATCGATGCCGAAGTTCGAGCGATCGTGGCCCATGAAGAAGCTGTGGGGCCGCCGCCGCTGCAGTCGCTGGTCGAGGATGTATTTGCGCAGGTGCCCAAGCAACTGCAAGAGCAGCTCGATGAGCTGGCGACGCTGCCTCGGCAGCCGCTGCACGGTCCGGGTCACTGAGGCTGGGCCGGATGGGCCAACCTGCAACGAATGAACAAATGTTTCACGGCGCTGCTGACGAGAGACGCGTGAGTGGCACCTTGAGGGATGCAAAAAGGAAATGACGATGGAAACCATTCGCACCGAGGTTGCTGTCATTGGCTCTGGGCCGGGCGGCTATGTCGCAGCCATTCGCGCAGGTCAGCTGGGTAAAAAAGTCGTCTGCGTCGAGAAAGAGTCGGTCGGCGGCGTCTGCCTCAACGTCGGTTGCATCCCGTCCAAGGCGCTGATCAACGCCGCCAAGCAGTACGACAAGATGCTGCACAGCGACGCGATGGGCATTACCGTTACTGGTGCCACTGTCGATGTCAGCAAGCTCATGAACTGGAAGGGCGGCATCGTCGACAAGCTCACGGGCGGCGTGCGTCAGCTGATCAAGAGCGCGGGCGGGCAGATCATTCAGGGCACGGCGAAGCTGCGCTCGGCCAAGCAGATCGAGGTCCAGACCGAGAAGGGGCCGCTGCTGATTGAGGCGGACTCGATCATTTTGGCGACGGGCTCGCGACCGATTACGGTGCCGGGCTTTACCGTCGATAACCAGCGGATTCACGACTCGACGGGCGGACTGTCGCTAAAGTCGGTGCCGAAGCGCCTGGCGGTGATTGGCGGCGGCTACATTGGCCTAGAGCTTGGCATCATGTGGGCCAAGCTCGGCGCGCACCTGACCGTCGTGGAGTTTACCGATCAGCTGCTGCCCGGCAACGACCCGGAGCTAGTGGCTGTTGTTGCGCGCAAGTTAAAGAAGCTGGGCGCGGACGTGTACCTGTCGCACAAGGCGCTGCGCGTCGAAGAGGCCGGGGGCGCGATGAAGCTGTGGGCGCTGCCGCGCTCTGCCGACGAGAAGCAAGGCAAAGAGATCGCCATCGACTGCGATCACATCCTGGTCACCGTCGGTCGTCGCCCCAACAGCGAGAACCTGGGACTGGAGCAAGTTGGCGTTAAGGTCGATGCGCGCGGCTTTGTCGTCGTCGATAAGCAGCAGCGCACCAGCGTGCCCGGCATCTACGCGATCGGCGATGTGTGTGGGCAGCCGATGCTGGCGCACAAGGCTTCACGCGAGGGTGAAGTGGCCGCCGAGGTCATTGCCGGTCACAAGTCCGAGATGGACGCCGTGGCCATCCCCGCCGTTATCTTCACCGATCCCGAGATTGGCTCCGTTGGACTTACCGAGGAGCAGGCAGTCAAGGCCGGCCACAAGGTGCGGATTGGCAAGTACAACTTCGCGGTGCTGGGCCGCGCGATGGCCGCGCTTGAGACCGAAGGCTTTGTGAAGATCGTCGCCGACGCCGACACGCAGCAAGTGCTGGGCATTCACATCGTGGGTCCTGCTGCGACGGATCTAATCAGCGAAGGCGTGCTGGCGCTAGAGATGGGTAGCTTCCTGCCAGACATGGCGCTGACGATTCACCCGCATCCGACGCTGGGTGAGGCGATCATGGAAGCCGCCAAGGCCGCGCTGGGCGAGTCTCCGCACGTGGTCGGTGGCGGTCAGAAGCGGGCGTAGTTGCAGGCAATCCGGTGTGTCCTGCCGAGGTTGGCAGGACGCTGGCTATGCCGTCGCAACAACCGGTGAAGGCTGCTCGGGTCTTTTCGTCTAGCAGATTATCAGCAGGGAGCTGGCGTCGCTGTCGCCGCCCAAAGGAGCACTTGGTATGAACGCACTTTTCAGTCGTCTGCTACTGCCCGCCGCGCTGCTCTGTGGACTTGGGGGGTCGCTGTGGCTGCTGCCTACGGCGGCGGCGCAAGCCCCGGCAGCTGCAGGCGCAGGAGCGGGGGGATTTAAGGACCTGCAGGTCTTGCCCAAGACCATCTCGAAGGCCGATCTGAAGGCGGTGATGAAGCTGCAGAGCAAGGCGCTGGGCGTCGACTGCGACTTCTGCCACAAGTCGCCCAACATGGAGGCCGACACCGACCACAAGAAGGTCGCGCGCGAGATGATGCAGATGGTCAACGACATCAACAAGAAGTACCCGACGACGATGAAGAAGGTGTCGTGCTGGACCTGTCATCGGGGTCGCGGCGAGCCCGAGAAGCAGCCCAAATAGTCCAGTAGTCGGGGCGCAGCCGAGTCGGGCGGCTGCGCAGTGTTTTGAGTCAGAGTTGGGGGATGTTGGAGGAGCTGGGGCGGGGTGCTTGGGTTGGCTGCTAGTCGGCGTTCGGGTCGTCGCCCGCCGCCGCTAGCGCATCTCTGAGCAGAGCAATCGCGCGGGCATGCAGCCGTGAGGTCCAGGACTTGGACAGGCCCATCCCGGCTCCAACCTGTTCCAGGGTCTGATCGTGGAAGTAATACTGCTCGATCAGGTGGCGCTCTTTGTCGGGTAGGCGCAGCAGCGCTTTGCGTACCCGGTCCGCCATCTGATGTCGCTCTAGCTCTTCGTGAGCGGCGGGGCGCTCGTCGACGAGCTGACTCTCCTCGTAGCGACCCAGCAGCGTGACAAAGACTGCGGCCACACCATTTAGCGCCTCGGCCAGGTCGCGGACTTTTTCTTCGACTTCGCCGCCGCCGGTGCTGGCTGGGCGACCACGGCCTGGCTTGCTGGGCGGCGGTGCTGGCTCGGGCTGACTGGAGTCGCGGGCGGCCAAGTTTTGCATATACGCCGTCGCGCGCTCTTCCAGACGCAGGCGGGCATACTCACTGCGCGGCAGCCAGCCCATCGAGCGCAGACCGTCGAACATCGCCCCGCGGACCCGATAGTAGGCAAAGGTCGTAAACGCGACGCCGTGGCGGTCATCAAAGCGGTGCGCAGCCTCGATAAGGCCCTGCATGCCGAAGCCGACCAAGTCATCAAACTCGACCATCGGCACCTGCTCGCGCAGCTTGCGGGCGATCGAGCGCACAAACGGAATGTGGTCTTCAATCAAGCGCTTTTGCACGGGCGTCGCCGTGTGGGGCTGCTTGGTGGGAACTTTGGGCACGTCCCCGATGGGCTTGCGTCCAGGTGGCTGCGGACCCGGCATTGTGCTTTCGAGTATAACCCAGCGCCGACTCACAATGTGTGAGGCCGCGCTGAGCGACGAGCCGCCGCAGGTAAGTCCAGGTCGTCGCAGTCAGTCGTGGCGCGTTAGTGTCAGTCGCCTTGCTCGGGTCCAGCGTCCGGGTCGCTGCTGTCTAGCTCGTGCTCGGGGTCGGCGTCACCGTCGCGGAACTCTCCAGCAACATCGCTGCGGTCGAGCTTGCGATAGATGGTTCGCGTCGCAATCCCCAGCAGCTGCGCCGCCAGTCGCTTGTCGCCTTTGGTAAAGGTCAGCGTCTCGCGAATCGCCGTGCGCTCGATCTCATCCAGCGTGGTGCCGACAGAGAATGACAAGCGCGGAGGCCCACCCTGGCTGCTGTTGCCGCTCAGGCTGGGTTCGCTGTTGCCGCTGCGGATCTCGGCGGGCAGGTCTTCCAGGTCGATGATCGGCTGACGACAGAGCACCACTGCGCGCTCTAGCGCATTTTCCAGCTCACGCACATTGCCGGGGTAGGGGTAGCGCGACAGCACCTCCAGCGCCGGGCGGCTGATGCCGGTGACGACTTTTTGGTTCTTTTCGCGGAAGCGCGACAGGAAATAGTCCACCAGCAGCGGCACATCCGACAGTCGCTGGCGCAGCGGCGGTACTTCCAGCGCGATGACATTTAGGCGGTAGTACAGATCTTCGCGGAAGCGGCCCTCGTGGACCATCTTGCGCAGGTCTTTGTTGGTGGCGGCGACCAGGCGAATGTCGATGCGGCGCAGCTTGCCACCGAGCGGCTCGATCTCACCTTCCTGCAGCACGCGCAGCAGCTTCACTTGCAGGTGCAGCGGGATCTCGCCGATCTCGTCTAGAAACAGCGTGCCGCCGTCGGCCTGCGCAAAGCGTCCGTCTCGTCGGTGAACCGCTCCGGTGAAGGCGCCTTTTTCGTAGCCGAATAGCTCGCCTTCCAGGATCGACTCGGGCAGTGCGCCGCAGTTGACCGGGACCAGCGGACGACCGGCCCGAGGCGACAGCTCATGAAGGTGGCGCGCGAGGAGCTCTTTGCCGGTGCCCGACTCGCCCAGCAGCAGCACCGTGGCTTGGGATGGCGCCGCCTGGGCTAGCACATCTAGCGTGCGCTGCATGGCCAGTGACTGACCGACGATGGGCCTGCGGTGCGCTGCCGCCAGCTGACTACGTAGCGTGCGGTTTTCGGCCACCAGGGTCTGACGCTCCAGCGCTTTGCCGACGACGCGCAGCACATGCGCGCGCTTGAGCGGCTTGGTGATGAAGTCGTAGGCCCCGTCTTTCATCGCCTCGACCGCCGTCTCGATGGTGCCGTAGGCGGTCATCAGGATCACTTCCGTCTCAGGCGAGAGCTTGCGCGCCGCCTTCAACAGATCCATGCCGGTCAGGCTGGGCATCATCAGGTCGGTCAGGATCACGTCGATGCGCTGCTTGCGCAAAAGCTCCAGCGCCTCTTTGCCGTCCTTGCACGTCAGCACCACCAGCTCGCGCGGACCCCCGTGCGCCTCGCTCTCCGAGGGCAGGGGCTGAAACCGCTGAAAGATGCGCTGCAGCGACTCTACGTTGGAGGTTTCATCATCGACGATAAGTAGGGTCTTTGGAGACAGCGACATCGGGTCTTTGGTTCCTCGGGCGGCCATGGTGGCACAAGCCACGCGCGCGGCCAAATCACCGCTTGGAATGCCGTCCGCCGAGCTTTGCTCGAACTAGCTAAATTGTTTGAATATTTGTCATATAAATTACTAAAATTAGATCGCAAGATAAAATCGATCGACAGATTTATTGACTCAGTACGCAACCCTTTAAGGAGGGCCTATGCCTATGAAGGTAACTCGCTCAGTTGGCACGTTTGGTCGCCTCTTTCAACGCTATGGCTTCATCGGTCTGTGCTCTGCCCTCGCCGGTGTGGGCTTTGTCTATGGTTGCGCGGGCACCAACACAGACTATGCGGGCAACGTCGTCGACGCAGGCACGGATGATGCGGGCGGGCCGCCCGACTTTACCTGTGTGAAGATGCCGGACGAGGACTTGCCCGATGAGGCAGGGCTCGACACGGACTGCGACGGCATTGACGGCAGCAAGGACTGGGCGATCTTCGTCTCTCCGATGGGGGATGACGCAAACCTGGGCACCATGGAGAGCCCGGTCAAGACGGTAACCAAGGCGCTGGCCCTAGCATCGACCAACAACAAGCACGGCGTTTACCTGTCCGCTGGCACGTACCCAGAGTCGGTCAAGCTCGTCGACGGCATCGGCATCTACGGCGGCTACGACGCGGCCAGCCGCTGGCAGCGCCTGATGAGCAACAAGTCCATCATCAGCGGCGGCGTCAC
>ERZ795056.6955-NODE-6955-length-10942-cov-5.417011_pt1 | contig 10942 bp, 5 predicted proteins | sample MGYA00375140_ERZ795056 | MGnify/ENA primary metagenome ERZ795056 (study PRJEB30185, sample SAMN05720227) | activated sludge metagenome | isolation source: Anaerobic digester | place: USA | collected 2015-03-09 ...
CCCGCTGTTCCCGCTGTGGTCTCACCCGCTGTTCCTATCGCGGTCCCGCCTGTCCCGCCTGTACCGCCCGTCGTTCCTGTGCCTGTCACCATTGTAGCAGATACAAGCCCTGTCTCTGACGCCGTCGTCGAGTTGGTAGAAGCCGACGCGCTGGTAGTAGAACCCGAAAAATCGTTCTTCCCCGCACTTATATATCTACCTCCATCAGACGGAATTGTTTCACAATCACATCTCACCAGCAAGACCGAGGCAAAACACAACCTTACGAAAAATGCATAACTCATTTCGACATCAACTTTCCTAAAATCGCCCAGACAAATTGATGTTCATCCCGCTAGGCTGCCAGCCTGCACTAACATGCAATCGCCTGCTGCGCGCCCGAACAATTCGCACTGCGAAGGTGATACTTGTCGCCAAACTCACCCCCGCGAGTACCCCTGTTGCAATAGTAGCTTTTCCGAGCCGGTCGTAGTTATCGCAGGCACGAATCACGCCGGCATCGCCCAGGTCTCTCCCCTGCTGACACATGTCGATCCCTGCGCCATACGGCACTTTGGCTCCGCCACTCCAACTCGCCACGGCAGCATCATAAATGGCGCGATGAGCGAAGCCTTCAAACGGCTCCCGAAGCCGTGATAGGCCCATCCCAAGTGAAGCACCCAGAAATATCCCTGTCATACTGCCCGACACAGCAGCAGCAACCACGCCGGACCTGCTCCGCGAAGGCGCGGGGGTCGCCTCCGGCCTCGGCGACGAGTCACGTGGCACGCTGACTTGTCGCGGGAGCTTAGCGCGAGGAGCAGGAGGGGGCGGGACTTCGGGCAATGCCGTCGTCGACAGAAAAGTACTCCGGCGCCACTCCGACTCAAGATTATAAGCCTCCCGAAGGCCAGCAATCTCTAGCTCTATTTCATTAATACGGTTCCGAACCGCCACGGATACCGAGTTCCCCTCCGAAACTCTTCGTGCCTCGCTGATGAACTTCGCCGCATGTTCGAGATGAGGTCGGAGAGAATGGCATGCGTATGCCAGCAACCGGTACTTCGCGGCTTCAGTAAACATGTAAGCAGCCGAGTCACGCCCCCGATCGGAAGTTAGGCGCAACGCAATCTGCGCACTCTCATCTGAAAGCATTGAAACACGCAGGGCAAGATCCTCGTGATAGAGATCATATGCACCCCCCACCCCTCCAGGTTCACGACACGCCTCTACTAACTCCTGCTTGCGCGCGTCGGTTAGCCCCTTGATTGCGCGGAGAGTCTGTTCATTGGCAGCGTCCGATGGCGGACTCGACAAGGACAACACCAGCACATGAACGTAATGAAGAATCATTGGTTCGTCAATCCGTAGGTATGAGTGAATGAGATTTTCTGAGGCGCAGCTGATGCATTCAGACGCCGAATCAATTTTGCCACATGGTTCTCGATGCACTGCGGGTCTTCCAGTCGACCGCGGGTCGACTCAACAGAAAGACCAGTCACAAGGCCCGTATCTGGGCTCACATCGAAGCGCACACTGATTTCACCAGACGAGTCTTCGACGCCGAGTTTACATATTGCACGAACCTGTCGCGCCATACCCGCAGCCGCCGTCTTTAGCGGAACTCGGCGGGTAACAACATTTAATTCTTTGACCTGGGGCGCGACTGGCAAATCTTTGTTCGACGTCGACGAACCACCAACCAGTGCCGGATTATTGTTTTTTTCGTCGGCGGCCCGCCAAGGAACTGGCCCGACAACAGATCCGCCAGATGGCTTGTCACTCCCCACTATATTAGGCTGCAACTCCGGGGCACGGCCTGGTTGCTTCTGGCTCGCAATAACACCTTCTTCGATCAGAACCGCCTGCGTACCACCACGAAGCACAGGATCGTTGTGGGTTACATTTTCTTCCAAAACAGTGTCCGCGCCCTGCTCCATAACATTGGAAGAATTTACCATTCCCGTCACATACAAAACAGCAAGACCCAAGGCAGCCAGCCATCCGCTCGCGGCCAGAGCCTTTGAGCGCAACGTATTGACTTGCTGCGGAACGGAGTTTGCCCTTGAGCTTATTGCTGGCACGGCGGTCGACGGGCCGACGAGCTCCGATATTCTAACGCAGATATTCCGGTACGCGGGGTCGAGAACGATAAGCTGGCGGAACCCCTCAATCGCTTCCACTTTATCTCCACGATCAGCGGCTTCACATGCGCGTCTGTAAAGACGATCTTTCAGCTGAGCTTGATGCAAGCGTGCCTGCAACGTATCCGCTTCGATGTCGAGTACACGCAACAGTGTCTCCCGATGCGTCTCAACTAGCTCAAGAGCCTCCTGCCACTGTTCCGTCGCCTCCAGTCGCTCAATTTTCGCCAGCAGTTCAACACCGCGCACGCGATCGAGCTCGGCTCCAACCTCCGCAAGCAGCGCTTCACTGTCGGAGCGACGAAAGCAGTCGAGCGCTTCGACCAATCGACCAGCGTCCATTGCCCGTCGCCCACGGTCGCGCCAGATCAAATGGATGGCCGAAATAGCCTCGGCGGTACCGGGGGCGAGTTCGAGGATCCGATCCAGGATCTGAAGGCGCTGCTCCTCTGTCTCCTCGCCCTTTAGCGATTCGACCTGGAGCAGAAGCAGATAGATATAACGAGGACGGAGGGCCGCAGTCTGAGAGGGGAGCAGACGTGCGACGACCTGGATCGCATCTTCCAGCCGCTCTTGGGCCAAGTAGACCTCTGCAAGCAGCTCAGTTGCGCCGACATGGTTCGGATTTCCCTTGGGATCGTTGAGGACAAGCTCGAGCAGCCGTATGACTGACACGATGTCTTCTGGGCTTTTGTTCGAATTCCAGCGATCGAGAGCACGATTGTAGTAGTCGTCTGCCTCGGGATTGAGACGGTCGAGGTACTCGCGGACGCTGGCAAATGGTCGATGCTGAGTAATCCATTGCCGCAACAGTTCGACCTTGAAGCGGAACTTCCGGGGGTCCCCAGCTTCGGCCTCCAAGAGATCCCAGTCACGAAGCCGTGCTGGTGCCTCGGTGAGCTGCCCCATCATAATACGAACACCGCTCTGCCGAAGGATCTGCTCGAGCTCGTCCATCGATACGGGACTAGTACCGTGCTCTGCGAGCGAGGAGGCCACAACGCGGCATGCGGGGGTCAGACCGTCCCATAGCCACCCAAGAATATTACGGCTCTCCATCAAGACCGCCGATACAACGGCAGAGACCTGCTTTCTCTCAATCACCTTGCACGCCGCCTGGCTCGTTGCCTGCCAGATTGAGGATGCCAGCAGCTGCGTCAGCATTGGATGACCGGCCGTCAGCGCCCAAATGGCCTCTCGGGCCTCAACAGTCCACTCGAGGGCACCGCCTTGTTCACCCTGGAGCAGAAGTTTCTCGAAGTCCGGACGCTGCAGAGTAGATATATGCTCCGTACGAATACCACGGAATAGCGGTCCCGCAGATATATCCAGGTCCTCCATGGTCCTCCCCATAGCGAAAACCGCCGCAACATGCTGCCGGAACTCACCGTCGAACATGCTTCGCAGGAACTCAAAGAGACGCCGGTTTGAGAGGCGAGCTTTCGGATCAGCGACCACATCAAACTCGTCAAAGAGCAGGACAATGCGATCGTGCTCTTCCAGCGTCTCAAGTGCATGAGGGAGCCATTCCGCGCGGAACTCGCCGGTCACGTTACGCTGGAACTTTGGCTCCGGAAGCTTCCGGGCCTGGGCGATTGCCTGGGCAAGATCACGGATGATGTCATCCACGCTGGCTTGAGTGCGCCCCTGTAAATCGAAGAAAATAGGCGTCCATGGCCCACTGCGTGCGAGTCGGGCTCGAAGCTCTTGCAAGATCGATGTTTTGCCGATTCGACGCTGACCGAAGAGTACAATCCCGGGCTCCAGTGGTTGAAGCAGCGTGGCTTCGACCTTGGCGATGATGTCCTCACGTCCGACGAAGGCGTCCGTGCCGCCGACCGAATTCCCGACGACGAAGGGGTTGCGGCGACGGTAGATCATTCCCTACCCCCATCGCGCAAATGTGTCGCGCCACTACGCAAAAGTTCAGCATTATGCTCGACCTGATAAGAAAACACTTTTGCTTCCGCCATGGATAGTCGTCCGGTGCCGTTTAGCCCCTGCTGAGCCATCCAGCGAACGAGGTCGCAGCCCCCGGCGAGAGCCTGAATTTGGTCTATTAGCCACCAGTAGAATAGTGGAGGCGTGACCATCCATCCTGGCGCACGCAATGTCCGCTCGATAAGCCCCCGTGCAGTTAGGCGCTGAGTATAAGTATTGATAGGTTGCCAACGAGCCGGGGCCGTCGGCATCGTACATTCCCAACGTTCCGCGACCCCGGATATATCTTCAGCGCATCCAGGTATCCATTGCAACATGCGCTCAAGGAAAGAAGGAACGAGGCCGTGACGGACAATTACACTAGCCGCAGCTGAATAGAAATCGAGCCCGATGGAACTATCGCCTGGTAGCAGCAAATCGGGAGTGCGCCCCGACGTTTCACGCAACAGACGCCTGATCTCTCCGCGAGTCAGTCGCTGCTCCATGAGATGGACGAGCGCATCCTCGGCACCACCATCCGGTGGCTCTCGTGTCGGTGGGGGTTCCCTCGAGGACCGCGAGAACTCGAGCCCGCAGCACTGCCCGAACGCAACACGAAGCATAAGCCACCGTTCCTCCCACGGGAATAGTGGCCAAACCGCGGCGAAGACATGACGGGCTTCTTGGCGACACTCGGCCAGCGCGATCGTCCGTGCGTTGCAGTGAAGCGGAATTCGCTCGTCAGCCAGTTCCCACAGCGAGGAGGCAAGCAAATGAATCAGCTTCGGACTACCGCCAGCGCAAGCAGCGATCCACTCTCTGTCGCTTACACTGAAACGGGGACCTGCTCGCGATAGAAGGACAGAAACGGCATCAGCATCCAGCGGCGGGAGCACCAGTTCACGCATCGCGTTGAAGAATGGGGAACCGAACGTCAGCCCTCGTGTCATTTCTGTCAACGTGACAAGGTCAACGTTGCTTGTTCCCACGAGCACCAACCCTTGGGACTGCGTGAAGGCCCGCAGCATCCCCCACAAATCCGGGGACGCGAACGCTGGCAGGTGAGCGATAGCTTGAATGCCGTCGATCATCATTACACAGCGTCCACCAGAACCGTCTAGCAGCAGGGACTCGATATCACGATAGGCATAGCGTGTTCGCCGCGAGGTTCCGAATTGAGATAATGCCTGCGACCAGAACTGGTCGGGGGTACAACCATGCGGTAGGCTTTGTGCATCAATGAATGAGAGGCGGCAGCCCTCCATACGCAGACGCTGGTGAAGTTCGCGAACCAGTGAGCCCTTACCGTTCGGGAATTCGCCAACAACGATGGTGCTCTCTCCGCTTCCCAGCGAGCGCTGGGTTAGAATCTCGATCTCGCGAGACCTTCCGTAAAAGGTGCCCGCGGTGGCAGGCTGGACGCTGAATGGATTCATCGACGGTGCCTACTCGAACTTGTGCCGACACGTCAGGGACGATGTACACGCAAGGATATTCACGATGGAGGTTAAAGGCCAAAACATCGTTCAAGGTCGGCAAATAGGACCCTGACTTCTTTGTGTCAAGTGTCCTTGAGCGGCGCACACGATCACTGGAATTTTGTGGATGACGAAATTCCGCCACCGCGGCCCTCGCAGCCCCGCAGGAGCAGACCGTCACGTTTTCATACTTGCAGCGAAGTGATGACGGGGGCTCCAGACCTCGGCGCATTATCTGCGCCTTCTTTCACCACTGTCGGGAGCAATGCGTCGGGCAGTTCGCCGAAGTCGAAGACCTCAACGATGTTGGCGTAGCCAATGACTGGCGGCGCGATCCGACAAGGACGGCTGGGCTCAGGGCAGAAACCGGCCGTGGCTGCTTGCTCGATGCATTATCCCAGCATACACAGAGAATTCATCCCATCACGCGCGACCGCTTCCGGGGGAGCGTGATCTTCAGGGTCGCACCTTTACGGCGGCGGTCGTTCACCACGCTGATATCTCCGCCACACGCCCGGACGATGTTCTGGGCGATGGTCAGACCCATGCCGCGAGCGCCCTCGCGGCCCGTGTACATCGGCTCGAACACCTTCGACTGGATTTCCTCGGGGATGCCTGGCCCATTGTCGGAGACGAGGAGGATGCAGTCCGACTCCGTGGTCGAGACGGCAATGGTGACCCTGGGCGACTTGGTGCCCTGCAGCCAGTCGAGCGAGTTCGTGACCAGGATGTGCAGCACCCGGTAGAGGTTCTCCGGCCGGATCTCCGCCCGGGCGAGGCCCTCGGGCTCCTCGATGTTCAGGGTCACATCGCGCTCCTCGAAGAGCGGCGCGAAGTGCTTCACGAGGGACTTCAGGGTCTCGACCACGTCGATGGCGCGGCGCCGGACGCTGTGGTTGCCCTGCATCGGCGAGAGCACCTGGAGGCGCTTCTCGATGCCGGTGCAGCGGTCCCCGATGGTGCGCAGGGACTTGGTGACGGCCGCGCTTTTCTGCCCGGAGAGCAGTTTCCGAAGGGTGTCGATCTCGCGCTGTACCTCGCGCAGCAGCGGGTCGATGGCGCCGAGGATGCCGGGCACGGCCTGGCCCACGGCGGCCAGCTCGGAGTAGCCCGAGACGAAGGCCTTGTAGTTGCCCTCCTCGCGCTCGACATGCTCGCGTACGTCGCGCACCAGGGACTGGGCTTCCCGGCCCTGGATCTTGGGGAGGTGCCCGACCAGCTCGGCCAGCTTGTCGACGATGGTCGTCTGCGCCGGTGCCTGCCGCGCCTCGGGGCGCCGCTCGACGGGGTGGCGGCGGGTCAGGCGGTCCTGCTCCAGCTGCTGGAGCACGAAGTGCGCCAAGCGCCTGAGGTCGTCGAAGGCGCGGCTCTGGATGATGCCCTCGCGGTTGGTCTGGTCGACGAGCTCGGGGTTCGTCTGGCGGCCGATCTCGACGAAGCCGATGATCTGGTTGTTGCTCAGGCAGACCGTCGGATTGTTGACCCGGCGCTGGTCGAGGCGAAGCCAGTCATCGTGCGGCTCGCCGTAGGGCCACACGCGAAATGAATCGCGGTAGATGCTGACGCCGGTCCACTCCTTGAGCCAGGCGCGGACGTCCCGGTTCGGGCCGATCTTGGCGACGGCGGGCGTCTCGAGGTCGAAGGCGAACAGCCGCACCCGGACGGCGCCGCAGGTCAGCGCCCCCGCCCCGTTCCACACCATCTCCCGCGGCGCCTCGCCCTGGACCGTGATGCGGATACTTTGCCCACCGTCGAACTCCGCCTCCAGCTGATACGGCGCCTTCGTCAGGTAGTCGGTCGCCAGCTCCCCGCTGTAGTCGGGGAAGTCGTCCGAGTGCATGATGATCTTGAAGGAATCCGCGGTCTCGAAGGTCGAGCGCAGCCGCTTCAGCCGCAGGCAGAGCTTCCTGAACAGGCGCTCGGACCAGGTCGTGCGCAGGCCCGAGATCTTGAGGGAGGTCCCGAACCGGTCGGGGACAGCGGGGGTGCGTCGCTCCCACTGGGCCGTGACGTCCGAGAGCATCCGGTGTTCGTTCTCGAAGGCTGCCCAGTCGATGGTGGCCCGCAGCTCCTCGGGGGCGTTGCGGGCGCGGGTCACGAGCTCGAGCGCGTCGCCCAGCTTGTCGGCCGCGAAACGCCCGATGCCCTTCTCGCCGAGCAGGCGTCGGCCACCGCGGCTCACCCGATTGGCGGCCCCGTGCTTGGTGCTGCCGCCGGGCTGCATCCAGCAGCCGAGCAGCGTCGCCATATCCATGCCATGGCCGTCGTCCTCGATGAGGATCTCGCCCTTGCCCTCCGACATGACGTTGGTGAAGGTGACGTTGACGTAGGTCGCGTCGGCGTCGTAGGCGTTCTTCACCAGCTCCATGACGGCGACGATCTCGTCGCTGACCAGCTCGCCGCCGATCAGGCGCAGGAGACGGGCACGCGGCTGGAAGGGAATAATCTCAGCATGAGATGTCGACATTATCGCATCCTCCTGATGCACGCGCTGAAGCTGCGTGCGATCGCCTCGCCCAGCACCGGGGGCACGGCATTTCCGAGCTGAATCCACTGGTCCGACGGCGAGCCGGCGAACACAAACGAATCGCTGAATGACTGCACGCGAGCGGCCTCCCGGAACGAGAGGGAGCGTGTCTGTCGCGGATGAACGTAGCCGTTACCATCCTTGGCAAGGTGAGCGACGATTGTACGGCAGGGGCTGTTCTCGTCAAGCCTCATGTACTTGTCGTCGAAGGCGTCCGTCCGGTAGCGCATGAGGTCGCGTCGCCCGGTCCGCTCGAGGAAGTTGCCGCTGTCCTCGCCCTGTCGCAGCAGCGCGTAGAGCTCGAGGTCCAGCTCGTTGTTGTAGCGCGTGGTGTGGTTGAAGATGACCCGCGGCGAGTCGAGCAGCCGGAACTTTTGGAGGTAGCGCCGGGCGCGACGGTCATCGACGGGCCCGCCCTCGCGGCGCGTGACCGCGACGCCGTCGCCGGCTTCCAGCGGGGGCAGGTCGAAAATTGCCTCGGAGAGCGTGACCTGCGGCAGGGCGTCGGCGTCCATGGAGCCCTCCTGCAGCGACTTGTACTCGGCCTCGGGGCGGGCGGGCAGCAGCCCCGAGCGCGACCCGACCACGAAGATGCGCGTGCGCTCCTGCGGCACGCCGAACGCGGTCGCGTCGAGCTTCCAGTAGGTGGCCCGGTACCCGCAGGCTTCGAGGCGGGCCATCGCCAGGTCGACGAAGGACCGGTTCTGGACCCGCGCCGACTCCATGCCCGGGACGTTCTCCATCACGACCAGGTGGGGCTTGAGCTCGGAGGCGAGGCGCACGAAGGCCTCGAACAGGTAGTTGCGGGCGTCGCCGTGGACCTCGCGGCTCATGCCGTGCTTCGAGCGCTTGGAGCGGTGGCCCACGTGCGAGAAGCCCTGGCACGGCGGGGCGCCGATCAGCACGTCGATCTGCCGCCCGCCGATCGCCTTGCGCAGGTCCTCGGCGGAGAGCGTCACCAGGTCGGCCGCGAGGATGGCCTCCTGCGGCAGCTCGGGATGGTTGAGGGCGAAGGTGCGAAGCGCCACCTCGTTGGTGTCGACGGCGCCGATCACCCGGAAGCCCGAGCGACGAAAGCCCTCCGAGAGCCCGCCGGCGCCGCAGAAGAGGTCGACCACGGTCGGGGCTCCGACGCGCTCGAATGCCTCCTGGGTCTCGCGGCGGTAATGTTGGCAGAATTTCCGCAGGTCACATTCACTGCATGCCGGGGCCGCGGCGGTGCAGACCTGCCGGCCGTGTACGAGCAGGTTGACGTGCAGGTTGCGCCGCAGGTTCGGCGGCACGAGGTCGGCCAGGGCGCGCTGGAGCTGCTTGTGGTCCATGCCCGCGAGGTCGAGGCCGAGCTGGTTGTGGATGCCCAGGCGCTGGAGAACCCGGCCGACGTGCGTGTCGACCGGCAGCACGGCGCGGGAGAAGGCGAATAGCATCACGCAGTAGGCGCTCTTGCGGCTGATGCCGGGGAGCTCGCAGAGGAACGCCTCGAGCCGGGCGTCGGGCCATGTGCGCGTGGGCTCCAGTGTGCAGCTGCCGAACTCCTGGCGCAGGCGAGCGAGGGCGGCCCGGATCGTGGCGGTCTTCGTCGCGCCGAGGCCCCCGTGATGCACGTGGCCCAAAATGTCCTCGTCGCTGGCGGCGAGGACCGCGTCCCAGTTGGGATAGGCCGACTTCAGGGCCTGATAGGCCGCCTGGTACTCGACCTCGGGGGTCTTGCGCGAGAGGATGATGTAGATGAGCTCGTCGACCGGATCGGGCAGGTTGCCGAGTGTCGGGTTGCCATAGAGGACGGATGCGATCTCGGCGACCTCGCGCAGGACGCCGATCCCCTCGTCGAGCAGGTCCCTGATCTCCTCGGCGCTTTTTGCAGCGGCGCGGGGGAACCGTGCGGGGTCCGCCTGGATCGCCGCCACCAGCTGCTTGCGCCACGCGGCGACCTCGGGCGGGAACTCGCGGGGGCGATGGTAGAAATCGCGGCGCTCGGCGGCCTTGCGGGGCCAGCCGGTGCGCGTGTCGATCACCGCGGATTCCTGCGGCTCGCCGGTCTCGCCAGACTCAGCGCCGCTCGCCTCCGGGCTCTCCTGTGTGGCAACGACCGGGCTATCCGGCGCGATCGGAGGCACTGCACGCAGCTTTGCCTTGACCGGCGCCTCCGGCGCTTCAAGCACCCCGGCCCGCCGCGCCATGGTCACGATCCGGGTTGCATGGGCCCGCATGGGCTGGTGCTTGTCGGTCTCCCAGCCACTCAGCGTGGTGCACGAGATCTTGAGCTTCAGGGCCATCTCGGCCTGGGTCAGCCCGAGCTTTCGCCGGAGATCCCGCAGGACCAGCGAGAAGTTCATTTCTTCCTGGACGGGCGCGTTGCGCTGCATCAGAGCCTCCGGAGCACAGGAAGGCAGATACAACCTTGCATGCAAGGCTGTCAACGGGCTTTGAGTCGCCAGAGTCTCAAATTCGCGTGAAGCGTCGGTGATTCCCCGTCGTCCCGAGGACGGCCGCCGGTGAGTGTCAGGTTAGGTCAACAATCGCCGCGGTCCTACCTCGGGCCCCCCAGTCTCAGATCGATCACTTCCCGGTCAACAGCGCTTGCGGGCTTGCGGGCGAAGAGCAGGCCCAGAAGACCGCCAAAAAGGGCCGGCGCGGCGCAAGCTGCACCGAACTGGAGCGGGATCATCGCCACCTCAACGCCCGCTGCACGGGCCATCTCGAACTGCTCGGGCACAACGGACGACAACACCATCTCCAAATCCGCCATGCAGAGCTGGTAGCCCCAAAGCCCGAGCCCGAGACTCGCCGCGCCCACCACGAACGCGAAGACTATCGTGATGCGCATCCGCCGCAACACTGCGAGAAACCCAGTCGCCGCAGAGAACAGCCCGAGTATGAGGATCGGGCGCATT
>ERZ795056.6958-NODE-6958-length-10938-cov-34.710466_pt1 | contig 10938 bp, 7 predicted proteins | sample MGYA00375140_ERZ795056 | MGnify/ENA primary metagenome ERZ795056 (study PRJEB30185, sample SAMN05720227) | activated sludge metagenome | isolation source: Anaerobic digester | place: USA | collected 2015-03-09 ...
GGCGAAACCGTGTGGATCGACGGGGTGGATGCGACCGAAAAAGTGCGCTCCGAAGCCGCCGGCATGGCGGCGTCAACGCTTTCAGCGATCCCGGAAGTTCGCGCAGCGCTGCTGCAACGCCAGCGTGATTTCGCGGAAGGGCCTGGGTTGGTGGCCGATGGCCGCGACATGGGGACCGTTGTTTTTCCCGATGCGCCGCTGAAAATTTATCTCACAGCGACGGCCGAAGTTCGTGCCGGCCGACGCGCCGGACAGGTGGCGGCGCAGCGCCTCGCAAGCCTCACCGACCACGACGCTAAGCGGTTGATTGAAAAGGGAAAATCCCCTACAATGCACGGCTTGCTTGAAACCATTCGAGCGCAAGTCCAGACCGAGGTCGAAGCGCAAATTCGGCAGCGCGATTCGCAGGATAAATCCCGCGCGATTGCACCGCTGAAGCCCGCGCTAAACGCCATCGTTATCGACAACGCCGCGCACCGTCCTACACAGACGGTTGAGGCCGTGTTGGCGCTCTGGAAACTTCGCACGAATGATTGCTAGCTTGGCGCTGACGCCGCGACACTTCGTCGCGCATCGGCATGTTTCAACCTAACCTCTACTCTCCAGCACTGTCGCCGGGGCGAGAGCAAACCGAAAGTTACTTCCCTTAATGTCAACCGAAAACCAATCCTTCGCAGAAATGTTCGAAGAGAGCCTGGTGCGCAAAGAAATGCGCCTTGGCGAAGTGATCACTGCTGAAGTGGTCCGCGTCGATTACAACGTTGTAGTCGTGAACGCCGGTCTCAAATCTGAGGCCTATGTCCCAATCGAAGAATTCAAAAATGACCGCGGCGAAGTTGAAGTCGCTGCTGGTGATTTCATTCAGGTAGCGATCGAAGCCATCGAAAACGGCTTCGGCGAAACCAAGCTTTCACGCGATAAAGCTAAGCGTCTGGCCTCGTGGTATTTCCTCGAGAACGCCATGAACCAAGGCGACATCGTCTCCGGTATGGTCGTTGGCAAAGTCAAAGGCGGCCTGACCGTCATGACGCACGGCGTGCGCGCCTTCCTGCCAGGCTCGCTGGTCGACATGCGTCCTATCAAGGACACGTCGCCGTACGAAGGCAAAGAGCTCGACTTCAAAGTCATCAAGCTCGACAAAAAGCGTAACAACGTGGTCGTTAGCCGCCGCGCAGTCCTCGAAGTGTCGATGGGTGCAGAGCGCGAGAAGCTTCTCTCCACGCTGGCCGAAGGCGCGACCGTTACCGGTACAGTCAAAAACATCACCGACTACGGCGCCTTCGTGGACCTGGGCGGTATCGACGGCTTGTTGCACATCACCGATCTGGCATGGCGTCGCGTCAAGCACCCATCGGAAGTGCTCACCGTGGGTCAAGAAGTTACGGCCAAGGTTCTCAAGTTCGACCAAGAGAAGAACCGTGTTTCTCTCGGCCTCAAGCAATTGGGCGACGATCCGTGGGTCGGTCTTGCACGTCGCTACCCACAAGGTACGCGTCTGTTCGGCAAAGTCACCAACATCACTGACTATGGCGCCTTCGTTGAAATCGACGCTGGCATCGAAGGCTTGGTACACGTGTCCGAGATGGACTGGACTAACAAGAACGTTAGCCCAGCCAAAGTAGTGTCGTTGGGTGACGAAGTCGAAGTGATGATCCTCGAGATCGACGAAGACCGTCGTCGTATTTCGCTCGGCATCAAACAATGCCAAGCTAATCCGTGGGACGAATTTGCTGCCAACTACAAAAAAGGCGACAAAGTTTCCGGCGCGATCAAGTCGATCACCGACTTCGGCGTATTCATCGGTCTTCCAGGCGGCATCGACGGTCTTATCCACCTGTCGGATCTGTCTTGGAACGTTCCGGGCGAAACCGCTGTGCGCGACTTCAAGAAAGGCCAGGAGCTCGAAGCTGCTGTGCTCGGTATTGACGTCGAGCGCGAGCGCATCTCGCTTGGCATCAAGCAGCTCGACGGCGATCCGTTCAACAACTACGTCGCCATCAACGACAAGGGCGCGATTGTCAACGGTACCGTTAAGTCGGCCGAAGCCAAAGGCGCTGTTATCCAGTTGGCTGATGATGTTGAAGGCTACCTGCGTGCGTCCGAAGTGTCCCGTGAGCGTGTGGAAGACATCCGCAGCCACGTGAAAGAGGGCGAGACTGTTGAAGTGATGATCATCAACGTTGACCGCAAGACGCGCAACATCAGCTTGTCGATCAAAGCGAAAGACTCTGCTGAGGAAGCTGAAGCCGTACGCGCACACGCTAAAGACGACAGCGCGACCGGTTCCGGTTTGGCAGGTCTTGGCGCGTTGCTGAAGTCCAAGCAAGACAAGCCAGAGTAAGCAAGATTGGGTGTGGCCGACCTGTTTCAGGGTTGCGACGTTTTTTAGAAGAGGGTAGCAATGACGCGTTCAAGCTTGGTAGCCAGACTTGCAGAGCGTTTCCCTCATTTGATGGCGCGCGACACTGAACTGGCGGTTCGACTCATACTCGACGCTATTGGGGATGCCCTCGCTGAGGGCTCCCGCGTAGAAGTGCGCGGATTCGGCAGCTTTGCGCTGTCGTTCCGCCCGCCGCGCCTTGGGCGCAATCCAAAATCCGGCGATCAAGTCGTCGTCCCCGCTAAACATGTGCCGCACTTCAAAGCGGGCAAAGAGCTGCGTGAACGCGTTGATCAAATCGCCATCGATGAAGCCGCGGCCGCTGCTGCAAAAGCACGCACGCCGACCGTTAACGATATCGCGATGAAGAATGCCTAACGCGCCACGGACTGTTCCATCGCATGTGGACATGAGTTTCGTAGGAAATCAACGTGGAATTTGAAGCGTGGTGGCTGCTAATTCCCCTCGGATGTTTTGCCCTTGGCTGGTTTGCTGCTCGGGTCGATATCCGTTATGTATTACGCGAAGCGCGCGCGTTGCCCTCCGCGTACTTTCGCGGACTTAATTTTTTGCTGCGGGAGCAACACGACAAAGCCGTTGAGAGCTTCGTCGATGTGTCACGCCGCGATCCCCATGCCCTCGATCTTCAACTGGCGCTCGGCAGTCTGTTTCGCCGCCAGGGAAGAATAGGGGAGGCCACGGGCATTCACCAGTCGTTGGTGGACAGACACGATTTACCCAAAGAAAAGCGCGACCTAGCGCAGTTTGAATTGGCACAAGATTTTCACGCGGCGGGATTGTTTGATCGTGCTGAGACTGTGTACGAGCAACTGACTGGAACCGCGTATGAAGCCGAAGCAGTAATGAAGCTAGCATCGGTCTTGGAGCAGGAAAAGGCTTGGCAAAAGGCGATTGCCGCCCGTGAGCGGGTGCAGCGCTTGAGCGGTGAGCCGCAGGGGATATTTATCGCGCAGTATCACTGTGAGTTGGCCGAAATGGCACTTGCACTCGGTGACGCTACAGCGGTTGATCAACACCTGTCGGCGGCCCTTGCGGTCAATCGGAATAACAGCCGCGTTCGGCTCATCGCCTTTCGAGCTGCGATGAAGTCGAACGATACCTCTGCGGCCACGGCCGCTTTGGTCGAACTTCAGCGCACGAATCCTGAGCTCTTGGTGCTGATCGCGGAGGACGTGGAAGCGCTTTACGGCAAGCTCGGTACGCCGCAAATTGCTGTGGATCAGATGGCTGCTGCGCAACGCAGCGCGCCCACGTCACTCGGATTGTCTCGCCTGGTGGACGCCTCTTTAAAGGTAGAAGGACGCGTGCAAGCCATTGCGCATCTTAAACGCGAGCTAACGGCGCAGCCATCCGCGCGAGAAGCGACAAGACTATTGGAGCTCGAAAGCGCTGAGCATGATGGCGAGGCGTCGGAGACCATGCTTGGCATCGCTCAGTTACTGCATCGCGCCACCGACAAAATTCCGGGGTTCCACTGCACTCATTGTGGTTTCAGGGCACCTCGCTACTACTGGAAGTGCCCTGGTTGCAACGAGTGGGAAAGCTTTTGCGCTACACCACTTGGTCATAACAATTAACTACACCACGCGCGGCTAATGAAAATTTCTGTTTACGGCGCAGGCTACGTTGGCCTAGTGCAAGCTAGCGGGCTGGCGCATTTAGGGCACGACGTGGTGTGTGCGGAACTAAGTGCAAACCGTTTAGCCGCGCTCGCGCAGGGCAAGACGCCGTTTTACGAACCGGGTATAGACGAGTTGCTGGCGAAAGGAATTGCCGACGGCAGACTGCGCTTTACCAGCGATCCCGCAGTGGCCGCGTCGCACGGTGATGTGCAATTTCTCGCCGTGGGTACGCCTCCGATGTCGGACGGCTCCTCGGACCTTTCGTACTTATTGACGGCGGCCGACACGATCGCACAGCATGCTCCAGCGGATAGCTTAATTGTCACGAAGTCGACGGTGCCTGTGGGTACTGGAAAAAAACTTGCGGCACGTCTGCGCGAGACTGCTATGAAAGTAGGGCGTGTAGCGACGTTTCGCGTCGCGTCGAATCCTGAATTTTTGGCGGAGGGGCGCGCGCTACCAGACTTCATGGAGCCACAACGCACGGTATTTGGCGTGTCTGACGCGAAGTCCGAGGCGCAACTGCGGGAGGTGTACGCACCGCTGAACTTAGGTGAAGAGCGTACGCTCGTCATGTCCGTTGAATCTGCCGAGTTGGCGAAGTATGCGGCCAACGCGATGCTGGCGGTGCGCATTTCGTTTATGAACGAATTGGCAAACTTAGCCGATGCAACGGGTGCACGAATCGACTCTGTGCGCGATGCGATGGCGTTGGATCCGCGCATCGGGCAAAAATTTCTCAATTCAGGTTGCGGCTACGGTGGGTCTTGTTTTCCCAAGGACGTGACATCATTGGTGAAGCAGGGGCAGGCCGTGGGCACCGTGATGCGTATCGCCGATGCGGCGGCGGCAGTCAATGTCGTGCAGCGTGGTTTGTTGGCGGAACGACTGATCGACATCTTTGAACGAGACGGAAGAAAACCAGCGGATTGCGTCGTCGCGCTGTGGGGGCTGGCGTTTAAGCCAGACACGGATGACGTTCGCGAGGCACCCGCGATCGTGATGGCTGAGAAGTTACTTCAGGCCGGATTTACGGTGCGTGCATATGATCCGCAGGCCGCCGGAACTGGCAGCACGGAGCTAGCGATTCACGGAAAATTTTCGACGGTTTCGTCGCCATTGGCGGCTGTGGAAGGCGCTGATGCGTTGTTGATTGCTACCGAGTGGCGTGAATTTTTCGCGATTGCGCCGAGCATTGTCGCGAAGGCTTTGCGCTCGCCCAACGTGTTTGATGGACGCAGCGTGTTCTCGCCGGAGGAGGCTCGCTTAGCCGGACTGCGGTACGAAGCGTTTGGTCGCGCATTTTGAGTCCCAAACGAATTGCATCAATTTACTTTAAGTTATGTTTGTAAACCGTTGATTAAAAGGAATAAAACATAGCCAAGGCCAAAATTACTTTCGTGTGTCGCGAATGCGGAACCGTTGCGAGTAAGTGGCAAGGACAGTGCTCCGGCTGCGACGCATGGAACACGTTAGAGGAATCCAGACAATCGTCGACACCACGAAGTGGAGGCGAACATGCGCCCGCAATGAGCGCGAGAGTGGTTACGCTGTCAGACGTCAAGCAAGAGGACATTCAACGGTGGTCGTCTGGTTTAACCGAGTTTGATCGTGCCCTTGGTGGCGGCTTAGTTCCTGGAGGTGTCACCTTGATTGGCGGTGATCCGGGGATCGGGAAATCGACATTGACCTTGCAGTCTATTGCTGCACTATCCGAGTCGCGTTCGGCACTGTATGTGTCAGGTGAGGAGTCGGCGGCGCAAGTTGCGGCACGAGGCACGCGGTTAGGCTTGGATCTGACTTCAATCAAGATGCTGGCTGAAACTTCGCTCGATGCAATTCTTGGTCATATCGCCGCGACGCAACCCGACGTGGTGGTCATCGATTCAATTCAAACGATGTACAGTGAGGCGTTTTCTTCGGCGCCGGGTTCGGTAGTTCAAGTACGAGAATGTGCGGCTGAACTCACGCGTTATGCGAAGCGGTCCGGCACAGCAGTATTGCTCGTCGGTCATGTCACTAAGGAAGGTGCAATTGCCGGTCCGCGCGTGCTTGAGCATCTCGTTGACACGGTCATTTACTTCGAAGGCGAACCAGGATCCAACATTCGGATTATTCGCGCATTGAAGAACCGTTACGGCGCCGCCAACGAAATCGGCGTCTTTGCCATGCTGGAAGATGGACTGAAGGGTGTCGGTAATCCGTCGGCACTGTTTTTGGCTCGTGGCGAGCAAGCGTCCCCTGGGAATATCGTTTTCGCTGCGATTGAGGGCTCTAGGCCGCTACTTGTACAAGTTCAGGCGCTCGTGGATAGGACCGGAGGTAACCCCCGTCGCGTGTGTACCGGGTTTGACGGCCAACGCTTGGCCATGCTGCTCGCGGTCATGAATCGCCACTTGGGTTGTCAGTTGGGTGGATATGACGTCTTCGTCAACGTCGTTGGTGGCTTGCGCCTGGGTGAGCCGGCAGCAGATCTAGCGATCGCGTGCGCGGTCTGGTCGTCGCTTTCAGGCGTGGCTGTGCCGCACGACGTAGTGGTATTTGGCGAACTTGGCTTGGGCGGCGAAGTGCGGCCCGTCGTTGGGAGCCAGTTGCGCGTTGCCGAAGCAGACAAGCTTGGATTTTCGCGCGTTATTGGTCCGCCCGTAAATAAGCAGGCAAGAGATCGAGTCGAGCAAATTTTGCTGAAGCCGATTGCACGTATTGAGTCTGCCGTTGAGGCGCTGCGAGAGCGGTAGGCTCGAGAGAGCGGCATCGCAGTTTGTTCTGGAATTTATATTATGTTAAATCTAATTCGAGGCTGGCGTTGTTTCTAGGACCAATTGTGGCGTCTATCAGAAACATCTTGGTTCGACAGAACGCCACAAATAACGCCGACACGCAAGTAACATCGTCCCACACACACAAGACCAATAAAAAGTAGCGCCGAGGATGAAACACGCATCGCAACTAACAGAAAGCATTGCTGGTCTACATAGCAAAGCAAATTCCCTCTCACCTGGCGCGTTCGACGCGGCAGTGTCGGTACTTTCAAGCCATGAATGGGCAGTACTTGAAGGCCATTTCTGGAATTGCTCGCACCCTCTCCCATCGGAAGCTAGACATACGCTGAACGCGTACTTAACCATCTCCAAAACCATTTGGCACAAGAGTGGATTGGGACAAGCTGAGCCACTCGCCCTCTACAAAACAACATTACAGTCGAAGCTTTCTATTGAAACAGCCTTGCGCGTGTTGGCAAAGATCTATGCGGGCTGCAATCTGGGGTACGGCAGCCCACCAATGGGATTTTGGCGCACGGTTTATGCACTTACCGGCTATTTGGTATCCGACAGCTATCCTGACCGAGGCGCCCGCGGCCCCCTACTCAACCAAGCCATTCAGTTATGGCTGATGGCGTGGCTAAACCCATTGTCGTTGCCCCCTGGGCACCTTCCCGTCGCCGTTCGACTCGTTGGGATACTTTCCAAAATCTGTAGTTTCACGCTCACTTCTCCCACCCATGCCGGTTCGGGTTTGGCTGTCGCCGATCTCATGAGCGACTCTGCGCCGATGTCCTTTTCACGTGTGCCTGCAGTGTGGGAGCCCGCGGCCCCGCTGTACATCAACGCCCAGGACGCGGCGTTTACCATTCGAGAGCTAAGTACACCTGGCGCCGTAAACAAGCCTCGTGACGCGTACGATTCACTACTACAGTCGGGACAACAAGTCGGCTTGTCTGCGCTGGAAATGCAAAACTTTGTGCGCAGCGCAATGCGGAAATTCGCCTATAGCAATGCAAGGACAATCCCGCGCGTTGGTCGAAATGAGTCAGTGAAAGTGGTCGTCGGACTGATTGAAGTATGGAGCGCGCTTCAAGAGCAGGCGAAAACGTCTACGTCTAACGCTTCAGCTCGAGACGCGTACACCTCGTCGTCGGCGACAATCATCAACCATAGCGAAGGTGGGTTTCTGCTGCAATTTTCACCGGGACGCCCGCTGCTTTGTGTCGAGTCACTGCTTTGTCTGCGCGGTAGCGATGCTGATCCTTGGACCGTTGCTGCAGTTCGGTGGTTGGATGACAGCTCGGACGCAATGCTCGCAGGCTGTGAGGTCATCTGCAACTTCGCTCAAGCTCGCATCGCACAAGCGTCGGACGGAGGCCAGCACCTCCCAGTCGTTGCTTATCAAAGCGGCGACGCGACGTCGGTATTAATTCCCCGTGATGCCTCTGCAACCACGACGGTTATACAACTTAGTCTAGACGACGAAGCTTGGGTCATCACCGCAGCAGCGGACATCGGTGAAGACTGGCAACGCAGCACCGTCCTAGACGTTATCCGAAACGCGACGATTGGCGGGCAAGCGTAGCAACGGGCCAGTACAAATAGATTGGACTGCTACCGATTCCAGCATTCAGCGACGGTACCAGATGAAACAGTCCTCAATCCAGTGTTGGATAGGGTAAACGTGCCGCAAGAATCGCCAGTCATACCATTTGCGGGAGTTGCGGTAAGCACGAATGACGTTGCATTCGCGCCACCGCCATACGCTACGGTGACGTCGTAATTCACCGCTGTGCCAGTTGCTCCTGCAGGCGAAACAGCGATCGGAGCATTGGCTGCATCGCTGTTGTACTTATTGACGATAGACATCTGCCGCTCAAGAATTTGTGCGTTCTCTAGCAAAACGGCTTTCGCATCCGCACGCTTCGAGCGTCGAACATGCTCCATGTAGTTGGGCAGCGCGATCGCCGCAAGAATCCCGACGATTGCCACAACAATCATCACCTCGATGAGCGTAAAACCGTCGGTGTGTTTCGTGTTTGATTTCATCAATCTAGCGCCCAATTTCTTGCCAGCTAATGCGACCCCAAAGCGGACGTCCATTCACGTCAACTTTTGAGTTTGCCAGCGTCACTTGCGCAGAGCTCCATCCGCGCGACGCACCACCGGTCACCAATTGAATGGTCGACCCAGTACTCAGGACAAGCGGCGTAGGTGAAACACCTACTTCCGACTGCATCCCACTCGCATACATCTTTTTACCGGAGACAATCTGGGAGTCGTTCTCTGTGTTGCCATCTCGATTCAGATCGAACGTTGCTGACACAGGTCTTCCGCCGTTCAGTCCATTGAGGATCATCGTCCACCCTGTTCCTAATTGCGAACACGCGTCGATGGACGGTGCGGACGTGGAGAAGACTACAGCTCCGCCGGGCAGGATGATCGGATTTGCCACGACGCGCTCGCCTTCGTCTTGCGCCGACGTGCTGTCTAAGTCCATGCGCCAGCCCCGGTAAGTACCGGTTTGATTCGCCACCGCGTCAGTGAAGCGGCTACCCGCCACAGAGGTGGGGCCGGTGCCGGTAGCTGGCGTCGACTGCACGATTTTTTGCTGATAGAGCTGCGTCCTCGTGATCTCTGTCACGCCACCGTCATCAATAATTCCATAGAGCGACTGAACTGGAAAGCCTGTAGGCGGGCGCGTTTTGTCGGCAGTGGTCAAAAGTCTGCCAGTTCCAAACACAACAATGTATTTTCCATCGCCCATGCGAATAATCGAAGGCGCCACTGTAATCGGCTGATCTTGACCTGACCCATTCACAGCTTTGAAGAGCCGTTTCACCTGAATGCTCGCCACCGGGTAGCTCGTCGCCCATCCAGTGGTCGGATCGGTGAGCTCAAACTTCCACAGATTTCCCTTCAGGTCGCCGGCATAAAGTACGTCCATCTTGCCGTCGCCATTAATGTCCACGCCCGTAGGCATGGACAATCCGTTGTACGGTCCGTCGCCAGCAGCAGGGGTCGGAATGACATGAAGATTGGTGCCTAACGACCAATTAGCAACAGCAGCCGAAGGCGATGTGCCGAGATCGGCAACGATCAACGATGCGCTGCCGGTCAAACTGCGAATGCCATTCTCATCAGGGCGATCGCTGTTGTACCCGTTCGGCAGGAACAATGCCCAGTTTCCGTTCGTTCCGAATTTGCCGATGTTGCGCGGCACGCCTGTGACCGGATGGCGTTGTGGCGTGCCCATCACATAACCCAGTTCGGGCGTATTGGCAGATGTCAGTTCCCATATCGAACTCGAGGCGGTCATAGCGGTCGGGTCGGTGACATTGAGTGCGAATAGACCTTTTGCGCCAGTGCCGAATGGTGCAAATAGCAGCGTCTTCCAGCCACCGACGTTGACGTCCGCCGCATAGGGAGTCGCGTCGACAAATGTTTGATGTGCGTATGCCACCTCAGGCAGCCAGCGCGTCTTCGCCAGTACCGCTCCGGGAATGTAGGCGAATTGCTCAATACCATTCGAGGCGCGAACACCGTGCAACATACCGTCGTTGGCGCCGAAATACAGCATCGGCTGACGATTCGCCTTCGAGTTGGCATACGCCGTGTACCCGGTAAAGCGTGTCTCGTCATACCCGGCGGTTGGCGCACCCACGTAGGCCGTGCTTGAGTTAACAATGTCTCCAAGCGCGGACGTTCGATTACGGAAATCGCCGCCATTTTTTTGTTCGCCTGTGCGCTCGCCACGCAGATACCGAACGCGTGCGTCGCCCTGGCCGTCCGATACGCTTGAGCCCAACGGACGGTCGAACAAATCTTTCATCGGAGCAGTCATGTTGGCCCAAGAAAAGGAGCCGGTGTTTGCGCCCTCGCGGAAATAAATGTTTCTCGCCGAAGGCGTGAGCGCGTCAATCTTCGCGGCAGCGGACCATGCGTGGTTGGTTTGCACGACACCGTTGACGATGGGATAGCTCTTCACGTCGCCGCTCCACGAACCTCCCGTGTAGCTACCGATGTAAACGGAAGTCGTGTTCGAGCCCACGTTTGACGAACTCGCCGCCGAGGCTCCGCTCGCGGTTCCCTTCGTAACTAGGTCAATAACCGCCTGGATGTCTGTAGCAAGCTGCGTTGGGTTGCCAGC
>ERZ795056.6959-NODE-6959-length-10938-cov-9.629054_pt1 | contig 10938 bp, 6 predicted proteins | sample MGYA00375140_ERZ795056 | MGnify/ENA primary metagenome ERZ795056 (study PRJEB30185, sample SAMN05720227) | activated sludge metagenome | isolation source: Anaerobic digester | place: USA | collected 2015-03-09 ...
GTCACTGTTCTTTTAATTACCTGATTTTTTAAGGAAATTTTTTATTTGATAAGATTATTACTTTATTGTTTGGGGGAAATTGATCTGTTCATTTACAGAAGCTACATAGCATTTACCACCAACATATTTATGTATGTCGTTTGTTCAATTCATAACCAGCTCATTACATAACTACATCCGATGCTTTTAAGGAAACACTGTTTAATGATTTTTTTTGCTTAAGAAATTTCAAAATCAATATTACAGAAATCTTCCAAAAAGTCAAAGCGTAGCGAATTTTTTTTTGATAATGGCCACCGATTATTACCCCTTCAACCTAAGCTTCGAGTTGCCAGTAATTGGGTCCCGGTTTACCCGAAAACTCGCGTGTACCCGCTGCAAACGCTTTGCGAATGGAATTGGTTAAAAGAACATCGCGCCGGATGGAACGTTGCACGGTTTCAATGGTTTTTCGAAGAGGAGAATTATTTTGCTGCGCAGAAGCATTTGTAAGGGTGAACACCAGGATAAAAAGTGGGATTCGTGTGATCTTAGAAATGGTAGCTGGATAAAAAGCGATAAATATTAGTGTAATTGGATAACGGGTTATGCAGTTTGGGTAAAGCAACAGGTAATTTCAGCGGATTGGTTTAAAGGGAGCTATTGGGAAAGAACCAACAGAAAGAAAAAAAGAAATAAGGTTCAGTCTCCTCCTGAATTTTCCGCTACCATTCATTGGGAAGTACCCCTAAAACCTGAATTTATCCTCAAGGTAATGTAAAAAGAAATCCATCACCCGTTTCTTATCATCCTTTGCAATTGAAAATTTTAGAGGTTGTGCATCATTCAGCATAATCTGCAGTATTTGCCTTTTCTCTTGTTTTACGTATTTTATTGAGATTAAAAGTCCGAAGACGAGTCCGGATGGAAGCCAGGTAAGGCCTAAACCGCGGTCACCGAATACATTACCAACAATGTAAAATAGCAGTCCAAAAATAAAAACATAGAAAATGCCCGATGCCTCTTTGTAAAAAACAGCAGTTGCAGGCATCAGTTCAACACTTTGAATATCGGCATACGGAATTGCGTAGTGACGTTTGCCTGCTATTTTTCTCCCGGGACTCAGTTGCAATCCATTTGGCCTTGCAAATACCCTGAATTCATTCCCCGGGTTATCGATACCATTGGAAAGTATACCGCTCTCCTTTTCTGCCTTTAAGGTAATGGTGTCAATTTCCGGTAACTCAACCCAGTTGCCTAATTGGGATTTTAATTCCTCCAGGGATACTGATTGCATAAGCTGGTAATTAATGGGAATAGTTGAATGTTCAAGGTGAATGCTAACTGCAAAAGCTATTCGGTAAAAGTACAATATTCAGGAATATATGGGCTGGTCGAGGGGTGTCTCCGACACGGGACAGCCCGGCTCGCCTAAACTCCTGTGAATTTCATTAGGTTTTAGAGGGCAAAAATCCCGGTATGGGGTCAGATGCTCCGGGTCGAGGCATGTCTCTGGTACTGGACATTCTGACTCGCCAAAACCGCAGTGAATTTCAATAAGTGTGAGGGGGTCAAAAAACCGGAAACGGAGAGTCAGTATGCCCCAGGTCGAGGGGTGTCTCCGGTACGGGACACCCCGGCTTGCTCGCACTTAAATAGTCAGGTGCATTTGTCTGCGCACTTGTCAAGGTTTCTATAAGTGTGTGTAGGAATAGGTTCCGGAAGGCACAAACTACAGCCAGGGTTCGTATTACAGAATAACTTTTGTTGTTCGATTTTCATTTTGGTAGATTACTTTACAAATAATCACAATTCATTTAGGCTATTAGTAAATTACTTTTATTTTGTATTTGGGTATCTTTCGTCTGTCGCCAGAATTGCCTCTGTTATTTCCACGTCGGGTGGATGTTTGAAACAATCCCTGATCTTGTCTTTAATGATAAGAATTGAAATTTGTATTTCAAAAGATTTTGAAGATCCGGAATTAATGTTGATATTCTCTTCTATATAATCATCTTCGGCATTCTTACAATCGTTACTATGTAGCCTAAAGATCAAGCTTCTTATTGGCCTTGTGAGTTCATTTTTTACTTCCACTTGTAACCACGCTATATTTTCACTTCCTTTATAAACTATTTGAGCACTTAATAACTTTATCAATCCAGGTTTGAAGACAGCCTTTAGGCCATTATCTGATATTAAATAGTTTTTTGCAATTGAATCTTGATTGTCAAGTACAATTTCCTGCTTATCAAAAGACTTTATCTGTTCTTTCAAAGCAAGGATTTCAACTTTCGCTTTTTCAAGGTCAGCTTCGCATTGCATCTTCGAGGAGTTTTCAGAACAACTTTCCAGAAAAATTATTGCGAAAAAAAACAACAACGCCTGATAGTACTTAATGGTCATTTCGAAATTGATTTGTTTGTCATTATATTAATGTACAACCCCTTTTAAATTTATATATTTTTGATTACTAACTTATTCATTATCATATAATTAATGGTCAATATTTTATATTTTTACCGGTAAAAATATAAATATTCCCTTACCTCGACGTAACCTCCAACCTCACCCCTGGCGCTACGGTAACCTTAGCATAAGGCCCGGCAAAAATCGACCGGCAGCTTCCATTACTCTTCAATTCCACCGTTGCCCAAACAGGTATCGTCACTATCGTATTCCCATCCGGCACCACACCGCAGGTCCAGTTGGTAGCCGTATGCCAGTCGCTTGTGCCGCCGGGTTTCCAGGTATTGGAAAATTCGAGGCGCCAGGGTTCGCCGTAGCTGCCATTGGCAAGCCTGCAACGGAAACTCTGTTTCAGCCAGGAAGAAGGTACCGTGGTAAGCGTAAGCGCGGCAGTTTGCGCGCCCGAAACAATGGCATCATTTACCAGGTCGGTAAAGCCGCTGCCGCTATCCATTTGCCATTGGTAACCCGTGCTTATGGCGCCGGCCTGCAGGGTAACCGTGCCATTAGGGCAAATAATGGTTTGCTGCGGTTCGTTCAGGCGGTTGCGCAGCAGGATGGGCGTGGTGTTCAGCGCCACCACATCGGTTTTTCCATCGGCATCCATATCAGTTATAAAAGCCGCATCGGTGCCACCGCTGATGCTTACCTTGGGTAGCAGCATAATGCTGTCGGCCGTACTGTTGTTCTGAAAAAAATCGAGCCAGGTGTATTCGCCGCACATGAGGTCGGGCTTGTTGTCGCCGTTAAAATCGCCGGCCTGTATATTGATGTTCACCCGCGCATTTTCAATCAGTTGCTGCGCACCCAGTACGATATTACCATGGGTTGATTTATTGCGGTAAATGGCAAAGCTTGCCGTGCTGTACATATTGTGCTTTACAATCAGGTCGGGTTTGCCATCCATGTTCAGGTCGGCAAGGGTAAGTCCTTCGGGGTAGTAAAAATGCGCGGCAGGAACGCCGGTAACGATAAAAGATTGCAGCGGGGCAGCAAATGCGGGTTGCGTGGGCGTACCTGTATTGCGCAGCAGGTGAAAATAGTTTCCGCCGGCGCCGATGATGTCTTCGGCCCCGTCCATATCCAGGTCGCCCACACCCAGCAGGGTGCCAAAGGGCATACCGCCGGTTACGGGTACATCCAGCGTATCTTTAAACGAAATGATACCGGGTGCGCTGTTGTTCAATATGATCCTGATGCTGTTGATGCCTGCCATTACAAGGTCGGTTTTGCCATCCTCATTCATATCGGCCAGAAAACTACTGGAACTTAATCCTGCCGGAAGCATTTCAAAGGCAATCGAAGCACCGGTGGAAATATTGCGTAGCACCATGCCATTGCCCATCAGCATCAGGTCGGTTTTGCCATCGCCATCCACATCGTTGGTTTGCAGGCGGCTAATCCCAACCACGGAGGGCAGGCTGACGGATTCAAAAGCCGGTTTGCCGGCTTGGCTGATGTTTTTGTAAACCACTACCCCGTTGTAGGACGAAAACGCGGCAAGGTCGGGCAGCCCGTCGTTGTTAAAATCGGTTGTAATGGTTTGCGGATCGTAGGCAATGCCCCCGCTGATGTTGGAGTGGGTGATCTCAAAAAGGTTGTTTTTAATTGAAAAACCAGCGGTTGAATGGTTGCTTCGGTTGAACCTGCGCGCCGAAACCGCAGTAAGGTTGCGGACGGTTACCCTGATAAAATCGTAGCCCGCGGCAGCCGGCACCTGAACCGTAACGGCGTTTGGTTGTACCTGCAGGATTTTTGCCTGAACCTGCCCGAAATACACCTGTATACCGTTTTCGTTGGTGCCAAACCCACTTCCGGTAAGCGTTACCGTTTCGCCGGGTTCGGCAGTAAAGGGCGAAAAGGATTGCAGCACAGGGGGCAGCCAAAGCGTAAACACCGGCTGATTAAGCGTGGCCGTACCGTAATAGGTGGTAATACTTAAGGGCCCGTTTGCCCCAATGGGTACATAAAAACTGATCTTTTGGCGCGAATGCAGGGTATAACGCCTTACCGGGGTGGTCCCCATTTTTATGGAAAGAATACCGAGGAAATTGTCGCCGGTTACTTCAACCAGTGTTCCTGTTACCCCTTCGGCAGGACTCATGCTTTCAATAACCGGGGGCGGAAGCGGTACAAACAAAAACCCCGGAAACTGAGCAGTTCCCGAAGGACGGGTGGCCCGGATGGTGCCCGTTTTGCCATGGGCCACCACCGCCATTACCGAGGAATCGCTGAGCACCGAAAACGATGCAGCGGCCGAATCGCCGAAGAAAAAGCCGGTGAGCCCGGTAAAATTGGCACCCTTCACCATTACCGTATCGCCCGGGCCTGCCGTTAAAGGGTTTACCGAACTGATAACGGGAGGAGGGATAAAAACGAACCCGCCTATGGAATCAGACCCGCCGGGGTGGCTTACCTTTAAATGACCGGAAGCGCCGTTTCCCACCACCACCATCAGGGTGGTAAAATCGCCACCCGAACTTACATATTCCACCGCTACGCCCCCAAGGGTTTCGGTTGGCGCAATGCCGGGCAGTCCCAGGTTCTGACCATATATATAGATCCATTGCCCCTTAAAGGCGGTGGTGGGGCCATAGCTGCCAATGAGGGGTTTGCGCAGGAAAATAAAACCTTCAGACATGTAATACCCCTCGCTGTTTTGCACACTTACATTGCCATGGTTGCCATTGCCGGGAATGGCTTTGATGGTGGTTGGGTTCACTACGGTAAACCAGGCCGCGGGTACTTCGCCAAATTTTACGGCAAAGGTTCCCATAAAGTTTTTTCCCCTGATAACCACGGTATCACCCGCACCGGCCATTTTGGGGAGGAAGGAATCTATCTGCGGGGCGTTGCTGTACGTGAAATTGTACCAGTAATCGGTGCCCTTTTGACCATTTACCTGCACCCTGCCCGTGGTACCCGTGCCAACAGTGGCTACAAGGGTATCGGGCGATACTTCCCGGAAGGAGGCAGCATCTGTATTCCCGAATTTTACCCCGGTAATGCCGGTAAGGTTGTACCCGGTTATGGTGATTTCGGCGCCCTGCCCGGCTGTTGAAGGGGTTACATTGCTGATGGTGAGTTTACCCAGTTTGTTTTTATACATCCCTACCCCATACCCGTTAATGCTTGCTGCGGCAAGTTCGGGCTGCCCATCTGCATTAAGGTCGCCAATGGCCATACGTGTTGGGGTACCGGCATACCAGGTGCGGGGAGTGGCAAACGTGAGTACACCACCCGGCAAAGACTGGTTTTGGTACACCCCGAATTTTACCGCAGCGTTGGCCCATCCCACCACAAGATCGGGTTTGCCGTCGCCATTTACATCGCCTGCTGCGGGTTTAAAATACGGGCCTGTAAAGCCGCCACCCGATATGGCTCCATCGTTTACAAAGCTGAAATTGCCGGCATTCCGGTAAGCATAGAGGTGCCCCACATTGCCCGGGTTGTCGCCGGTGGTAATTACAAGGTCATTTTGCCCGTCAGCATTCAGGTCGGCAGCGGTTATGTTTTCCGCTTCCAGGTTATCGGGCATATCAATAATGGCCTGTTGCACAAAAGAAACGGAACCCGGCGAACCGGTATTGCGTAGAAAAACCACTTTCTTAAACAACTCATTTGCCACGGCAATATCGGGTTTTCCATCACCGTTAAAATCTGCAAAAGCCATCATGCCCGGACTGATGCCGCCCTCAGTCATCAGGCCTTCGGCAAATGAAATACTGCCCGGAGAGCTTGTGTTGCGAAAAATCATCAGCTTTCCATCAAGGTACCGGCTCGCCACTATATCAATTCTCCCATCGCCATCCGCATCGCCGGTGGCAAGGTGATACGTCGCACCCCCGGTGGAAAATGTTTGTGCCCCTGCAAATTTTATACTTGACGTACTGATATTCCGCAGCACATTGATAACATAGCTGCCCCCGATGCTTGCTGTTACCGCATCCTGTTTGCCGTCGCCGTCAAAATCGGCTATGGCAAGGTCGGTGGCCAAAATGCCCGCAGCAAAAGAACCCTGCGGCTCAAGCGAAACGACACCATTGGCCGGCGACATATTCCTGAACGGCATGATATGGTTGGTGTAAATATTATTGGGTTCGTACCGCAGCACAAGCATATCGGGTTTTCCATCTTCATTCAGGTCAGAAAAAAGCGCGTTGCGGGGGTAATAGCTTGTTTCCACCGGCCAATCGGCGGCAAAAGTGCTGCCGTCAATGGGGTACACAGTACCAAAACGGGGCTGAAATTCAGTACATGAATAGCCTGTAAGGCCTGAAACTGTTACACTAATGGGTGCCGGTGTGGCACCCGCAGGAAGGGTGACTTGCAGGGTGGAGGGCGTAGCTGAAGTTACCGTGGCTTTTACCGCCCCAAAATACACGATGTTGGCGGCAGGTGTGGTGCTGAAGCCGGAACCCGAAATGGTAATAGTGGAACCCGGAACAGCGGAGAGCGGGGAAAAGCTTTGGATTGCAGGTTGGGCCATCGCCTCCCTGTATAAAAAAAGTTGAATGATAAACAGGAATGGGATAATGACATGCCCTGCCATGCAGCTATTGGATTTTTTTAGGTGTGTGGCGGTAAGATCAAACAATATCATTCAATTTTTCGATTAAAACCATTTCCATACAAGGTAACCGGGTTGCGAAGTTCAGTTATTAACAGCCCTATTTTTTCTTCATCAAAAAATATTTTTAAACCCCCGCAGCAACTTGGTCCTTCTGATCGGAATACTCCTTTTTCTGCAGGCATGGTTATTGGGGTATAGCAAATTCTCCCATAGCCATCCTGTTGCAATTTAATAGCATTTCCTGTAAGCCGCCGCCACTTGAACGTAGCGGGTCAATTTCCTTTACAAGGGTTGTCCTGATCCTGTATAATTCCTGCCTGTTGTACTTCTTAGAGCCCTTCACAAGGTCGAGTTCCATGAGTGCCTTTTGCTGGTTTTCTTTGGGATTAAACCAGCCATTCAACTCTGAACATTGATGGCAAACCCCATTCTTGTTTACCAGGGCGCAGCGATTATCAAAAATTTCAATCATGGTATTTCTTGCATCCTGTAATAAGTATTTTACCACCCCTTCGGTTTTGCCTAATATCCGGCAAATTTCAGCAACTGAAAAATCATAAACATCTTTCAGCATCAAAACAACCTGTTTTTCTATGGGAAGGTTTTTTGCTATACAGGTAAAGCAGGTATCTACATGCTCCTTCATATCATACTTTGCATCGGCCGAATTTTCGTGAACGCGGATAATTTCATTCCGCAATTTTTCATTTCCAATCACCAGTTTCTTTGCCTGCTCACTAACATCGGGTGTCCAGCGTTTTTGGCGCTGCAAATAATTGCAGGAAAGATTTGTGGCAATCTGAAACACCCAGGTTTTCAAAGAAGCCTCACCCTTAAAGGTTGAAAGTTTATCATAGGCTTTAATAAATGTGTCGTGCGTCAGGTCTTCTGCATCATTTCGGTTGGCAGTCAAACGAAATAAATAAGATTTTAACTGGTGTTGAAAAGCGCTGAATAAAAGCTGGAATGCGTTGATGTTTCCACTCAATGCATCTTTTAAAGTTTGTTCATTTGAAATTTCCATCCTGAATAAAGTTAAAATAACCTGTTTGGCTATTGAATTATACCATAAAACGAATAATTACCGAATGAAAACAAATGCCGGGAAGGGGGTAGGTGGACGGTAAAACCGGTTTTAACCATCTTCCCGGCAAAGTCTGCCAAAAGACAGGTTTTCAAAATCGGGTATTCACGGAATTAAAACAACCTTACCCGTTGTTTGCCTTGCCTCAATTTGCCTGTGGGCTTCTTCAACGTCTTTTAAGAAAAAAGTTTTAGTTGTATCAATTATTAGCTGTCCCTGTGCAATCATGCCAATTATGCTTCCTAAGGCTTCCTGCCAGGCTTGTGTTTTTGTTGCAATATAAAAACTCAGATTAAAACCCGCCTGACTAAGGTTTTCATCTACAAAATACTCAGGATGAACATTTCCCTGTTTGCCACCTGCGCAGCCATAAATGATTAAAAGCCCGCCCTATGCCAGTGATTTTACCGTTTCATTGTACACTTCGCCTCCCACCATTTCAAAGGCAATATCAACCCCCTTTCCATCATTGGCATTTTTTACTTTTTCACTCCAGCTGGTAGTTGAATAATTAATGGTTTCATCTGCTCCATTGGCTTTTGCCATTTTCAATTTTTCGTCCGAGCTGCTTGCAGCAATAACTTTTGCGCCATTCATTTTAGCTAACTGAACCAGTAACGAACCAACTCCACCTGCGGCTGCATTGATCAGCACCGTTTTATTCCTTAGGTCTTTTGCCACCTGGGTAATCATTAATTGTGCAGTGGAACCTTGTACAAAAATAGCAGTGGCCGTTTTTGCGTCAATACCTGCGGGAAGAGGAACGCAATATTGGTCAATGGCCAAAACATATTCAGCATAACCACCACCAAACGGCAAAATGGCTAAAACGGTCGTACCTGTTACATAAGGTTCAGTTACCCCTGCTCCCACTTCAACAATTTTACCCACAACTTCCGAGCCTGGGATGCAGGGTAAAGGGGTTGGCTGAAAATACTGGTTTCTTCTGCGAAGGGTGTCGGCATAATTTACACCAATTGCTTCAACTTTAATTACCACTTCACCTGCCCCGGGCTGTGGAATTTCTGCAGCAACCAATTTTAAAACATCTGGTGTTCCGTACTGGTTGAATTGTACCCTGTTTCATTGTCATTTTGTAAAAATTTAATTATACAACTCTGACAATTCAGCCAAACAAAACGGATGAAAATGCAGAAGGAATTTTTGAGGGCCGGGTAGAAAGTGGTTTTCCCGAGGCCTGTATCAATACTCAAAAAGCAAAAAAACATACTACCTGGTTTCCCTTTTACTTCAATGTTATCGTTAAAAACGGATTTTTAACCTTATTTGTACTCCATAATAAAAATAACCGGCTTCTCCTGTTCAGATGCCCCAAAAGCGTGTTTTTACAGATAAAACCTTGAGTATCATTCAAATTTTGTGGTTATCCCATTTCGGGGAAAGTTTACGAATCCCCGTCATTTTTCAGCCCGGTTTCTGGCTTTAACATAATTATTATCAGGCACCACCGGCATCTTTAACAACCCAATTATCCCCCACAAACCCTATTCACTTATTTTTACACCCGTTTAAAGCATAAGTAATTATATGATAAAACCAATGGCCATTGTAATGGGCCTCTCATTCGCTATAAATGGTTTGGCGCAGCAGGCGCCTGTCACAGGTTATAAAATTGACCTCACCATCAAACCCTTTCAAAATCAGTGGGTTTACCTTGCCTACTATTACGGGGGCATCAAAGGCCTTGCCGACAGCATTTACCTCGACGCCAACAGCAGGGGCGCCCTTACGGGTGAAAAACCCATGCAGCAGGGCGTGTACATTATGGCTTCGCCGGGCAAAACCATCCTTTTCGAAATGCTGATACCCGAAGACCAGGTGTTCAGCGTAAGCATGGATACCCTTCAGCCCGATGCAAGCCTGAAGTTTGAAGGCAGCGAAGAAAATAAGCTGTTTACCGATTACACCAAATACATCAGCCCACGCGCCATGGCTATTGAGGAGGCAAGAAGGCAGATGGATTCGACCAAAGTTGCCGCTGAAAAGGAGAAGTACAGGAAGGAAATGGAGAAATATGGCAATGAAATCAATGGTTTCCGCCTCGATGTAATTAAAAAATACCCGAAAAGTATGCTGGCTCTGCTGTTTAAAACCATGCAGGAGGTGCCCTATCCGGCAAACCTTCAGGCGCCAAAAACAAGGGCCGACAGCATTGCTCAATACCGTTTTGGTAAGGATCATTACTGGGATAATTTCGACTTTATGGATGGGCGCCTTGTACGTACCCCCATTTTTGAAAACAAACTGAAGGCCTACATCAACAACTGGGTAGTGCCCGATGCCGACAGCATCATTTTTGAGCAAAACTGGATGATGGCGCTTGGCCGCAACGACCCCGAAATGTCGCGTTACCTGATCAGCTATTTTATCGACAACTACATGTACCCCAAAATAATGGGTCAGGATAAGGTTTTCCTGCACACATACGAGCGCTACGTGGCCAATAATAACCCGGCAACCGCATGGCTCAACGAAAAACAGCGCAAAGCCATCACCGAAAGGGCTTACATGGTTATGGCCAATCAATTGGGTTCGCCCGCTTACGACATGGCGCTGGTGGATACTGCCGGCAAAATGCGCAAATTGTACGACATCAAGGCGGAATATGTAGTGGTGGCCTTTTGGGATCCGCATTGCGGAAAGTGCCGTGAGGAATTGCCCAAAATTGACAGTCTGTATAAAACCACCTGGAAAAAAAGCAACATACAGGTGTACGCAGTTATGGTAAACGAAGAATCGGTTGCCGACTGGGCACCGTTTATCCGGAATACCGGTAAAGGCTGGGTACATGTACACCAAACCAAAGAAATGC
>ERZ795056.6960-NODE-6960-length-10937-cov-5.055229_pt1 | contig 10937 bp, 9 predicted proteins | sample MGYA00375140_ERZ795056 | MGnify/ENA primary metagenome ERZ795056 (study PRJEB30185, sample SAMN05720227) | activated sludge metagenome | isolation source: Anaerobic digester | place: USA | collected 2015-03-09 ...
ACCATTAATGTTCCTGCAACCGGGAAAGAAACCGTAGGAGCATGAAAACCGTAATCCATCAGTCTTTTTGCAATATCCTCGACTTCAAGATTAATAGTATGTTTGAATTCCCTCATATCAAAGATTAATTCGTGGGCTACCCTTCCTTTTTCACCGGTGTATAAAACCTTGTAATACGGTTGTAGTTTTGCCATAATATAATTCGCGTTTAATATTGCGTACAAACTCGAATTTTTTAATCCTTCAGCTCCAAGCATCTTTATATAACCGAGTGAAATTACAAGAATGTTCGCACTACCGTAATGTGATGCTGCAACCGGACCTATTCCTTTTTCATTATTATCCGATTGAATTGGATGAGTCGGTAAAAACTGTTTTAAGTGCTCTGCAACGCAGATTGGTCCCATTCCCGGACCGCCTCCGCCATGTGGAATTGCAAATGTTTTGTGCAAATTCAGATGGCATACATCAGCACCAATAAAACCGGGGCTTGTAAACCCGACCTGTGCATTCATGTTAGCACCGTCCATATAAACCTGTCCGCCGTTGTTATGGATAATATTACAAATCTCCACTATGTTTTCTTCAAATACACCATGAGTAGAGGGATAAGTAACCATTAAAGCGGCAAGGTTCTCTTTATTCTGCTCTGCTTTCAGTTTCAAATCATTTATATCAATATTCCCTTTTGCATCGCAATTAACAACAACAACTTTCATACCTGCCATAACTGCACTCGCCGGATTTGTTCCATGCGCTGAACTAGGAATTAATACTACAGTACGTTTTTGCTCGTTACGTGAAATATGGTATTCCCTTATCACCATCAAACCGGCGTACTCACCTTGAGCACCTGAGTTCGGTTGAAAAGAGATACCCGAAAAACCTGTTATTTCAAGAAGACTTTTACCGAGTTCATTAACTATTATATCATAACCTTCCGTTTGTTCTTTAGGTGCAAACGGATGGATATTTGTTAATCCCGGTAATGTGATAGATAACATTTCCGAAGCAGAGTTTAGTTTCATTGTACATGAACCAAGCGGAATCATTGATGCCGTTAATGATAAGTCTTTATTCTCCAATCTCTTCAAGTATCTCAACATTTCGGTTTCAGATTGGTATGAATTAAAAACCTGGTGCTGAAGAAATAATGATTCTCTTTTCAATTCTACTGGAATAATACTCTCTTTAGTATTACTGAGTAGGTTAAACTTCTGATGATCAAATTTCTTTTTTGTACAAGTAGATAAAAGCCCAAGAATTTCAACAATATCAGAAACTTTAACAGCTTCGTGGAGTGAAATTCCGATTGCGTTTTCATCATACCTGAAATTTATCAATTTGCTTTCGGCTTCTTTTTTAATTGTTGGTAATAAATCCTTTTCAATCTGTATTTTCAAAGTATCGAAATAAGTCTTGTTTAACTGATTGATTCCAATCTCTTTCAACCCCCTGTCAAGAAGATTTGTCAAAGCATGAATTCTTTCACCAATTTTTTTAATCCCTTCGGGCCCATGATAAACGGCATACATACCGGCCATAATTGCGAGAAGCACCTGTGCAGTACAAATATTACTTGTAGCTTTTTCTCTCCGAATATGTTGTTCCCTCGTTTGAAGTGCCATTCTAAGAGCATTATTTCCTTCGGCATCAATTGACATTCCGATAATTCTTCCGGGCACTATCCTCTTAAACTCATCTTTCACAGCAAAGTAAGCTGCATGAGGACCTCCATAACCCATCGGTACTCCAAATCTCTGTGAAGAACCGACAGCAACATCGGCGCCCATCTCACCGGGTGGTGTAAGGATTGAAAGACTTAACAAATCAGCAGCCATTACAACATAAACACCATTCTGTTTAGCTGAATCAATAATCTTTTTATAATCAATAATTTCTCCATTAGAGTTAGGGTATTGAAGTAGTATTCCAAAATAACCTTCAGAAAAATCTATTGAATCATAATCTCCCGTTACTATCCGGATACCATGGGGAATAGCCCTTGTTTCCATTACTTTTAGTGTTTGAGGGAATACATATTTATCAACGAAAAACTTTGTGAAATTTTTCTTATTTGATTTTGACGAAGCAAACAACATCAGCATTGCCTCGGCAGCAGCAGTTCCTTCATCCAGCAGGGATGCATTTGCAACGGGTAAAGCTGTTAAATCGCTTATCATTGTTTGAAAATTTAATAATGCTTCCAGTCTACCCTGAGAAATCTCTGCCTGGTACGGTGTGTATTGTGTATACCAGCCCGGATTTTCAAGTATGTTTCTTTGAATTACCGGCGGCAAAATTGTCGGATAATACCCCATCCCGATATATGATTTAGCTATTATATTTTTCGAAGCGATTTCCCTGATATACTCAAGAAATTCATGTTCAGGCATCGGTTCATCAAGTGCGATTTCTTTTTTTAATCGAATGTCGGCTGGTATAGTCTCTTCAATTAGTTGCTCTACTGAATTAACACCGATTGTTTTCAGCATTTCTGTAGTTTCTTGACCGGCAGGTCCTATATGACGGTTTTCAAATTTGTCTGGAACATCAAACAATCCCATAAATATCCTCAATAATAATAAACAGTTTAAATTTCGTTTTCAAATCTAAGAATTAAAGGAATAAAATAATAACCTGGCAGGTGTTAAGAGACACGATTGAGAGAAAAAAACTCAGTTCCCGTTTGAAGGTACGATTCGTTTTTTTAATTTGTAAAAAGCTTCTTTTGCTGCTTCCTGTTCCGCTGTTTTTTTATTCCTGCCTTTACCGACTCCAAGTGCTTCATCGGATACTAATACCTGGATAGTAAACCAGCGTTCATGTTCCGGTCCTTCTTCTTTAATAACTTCATACTTCGGCATTTCCAACCTTGCTGCCTGTGTTAGTTCAAGCAGTTGACTTTTATAATTATCATCAACAAGGTGCAAACCCATTTTTAAGTTAGGAGCAGTTATGTACATATCAATAAACTTTCGAACTGTTTCGAGTCCGGAGTCAAGATATACTGCGCCAATTAAAGCTTCAAGTGCATCAGATAAAATTGTTTTAATCCCGATATTAGCCGAAGCAAGTAATTCATTACTTATGAAAAGATAATGAATAAGATTAATCCTTACTGCAGCATCGTAAAGAGTATTTTTATTCACAAAATTTGCACGAATCTTAGTTAAATATCCCTCATCTTTTTCTTTAAAACTATTGAACAAAGCTTCGGCAACACAGAAACCTAAAACAGCATCGCCAAGAAATTCAAGTCTTTCGTTGGATTGTTTAAACCTTTTATGATCCAACGCCGAGCGGTGAGTTAATGCTTCAATAAAATATTGAGGATTTTTTATTTTCTCTCCGATTAACTCTTCAAGTAACCTTAAATTCTTCTTTGTAAGAAGTTTTACCGAAGAGGATTTCCTCAGAATATCGGATATAAACTTAAACACTTTTATTCCTCAAACTTTTTGAAAAGCAACGAGGCATTATGCCCGCCGAACCCGAAAGTATTATTAATGGCAGCATTAATTCTCTTTTCGGTTTTTCTATTAGGTGAATAGTTAAGGTCGCATTCAGGGTCGGGTGTGTCGTGATTAATAGTCGGAGGAACCACATCATTTTTTACAGATAAAGCAGTAGCAATTGCCTCAATTGCACCTGCAGCCCCTAATAAATGCCCTGTCATAGATTTTACGGAACTGATAACCAATTTATAAGCGTGATCTCCGAAAACGGTTTTAATAGCTTTAGTTTCTGTTACATCGTTTAAAAGTGTAGACGTCCCGTGAGCATTTATATAATCAATATCAGTTATTTGTAGCCCGGCATCTGCAATAGATACCTTCATTGATCTTACAGCCCCGTTTCCGTCCGGGTCCGGAGCCGTTACATGAAATCCATCGCCGGTCAAACCGATACCGGCCAACTCGCAATAGATTTTGGCTCCTCTATTTTTTGCGTGATTTAATTCTTCAAGGATAAGAGTTCCGGCTCCTTCACCAAGAACGAAACCATTCCTATCTTTGTCGAAAGGTCTTGATGCCTCTTTGTACCTGTCATTCCATGTAGATATGGCTCGCATTGCATTAAACCCACCGATTCCAAGTTCAGTAATCGCTGCTTCGGAACCGCCGCAAAACATCAAATCCGCACTTCCTCTTTGAATCAACATAAAAGCATCGGCAATTGAATGTGATGATGTTGCACATGCAGAAGTAGTTGAGTAATTCGGACCCTTCAATTTATATTTAATCGAGATATACCCGCCGGCAATATCAGCAATCATCATAGTTATAAAAAAGGGACTGAATTTACGGGGGTCTTTTGTTTCGAAAAAGGTTTTGCACTGTTCTTGTAAAGATTTGATTCCGCCGATTCCCGAACCGTAAATAATACCGAATCTTTCGAGGTTTATTTTTTCAAGATTAATTTCGGAATCAACTAACGCTAATTCCGCACTTGAAAGCGCGTACTGAGTAAACAGGTCATAGCGGTTGAGTGATTTTTTATCAATATAAAGTAAAGGATCGAAGTTTTTTACTTCGGCAGCGAACTTTGTATTAAAATTAGACGTATCGAAACGGGTAATTAAATCTACCCCGTTTTTACCGGCGAGCAAGCCATTCCAATACTCATTTACATCATTACCTATTGGAGTAATTGCACCAACCCCGGTAACTACCACTCGTTTTTTATTCATACAAACCCTTTAAGAAAAAAAAGAAAAACAGTGAATAAATGGAGGATAAAATACACTTATAAAGATTTTGTAGTAAGGGGGAAACAAGTAGAACCTGCTAACCCCCTCAAAAACAAATAAAAAAAGGATTAACCTAATTTCTCTGTAAGATATTTAACTGCGTCTCCAACAGTCCCGATTTTTTCAGCATCTTCATCAGGAATAGAAATATTGAAAGCGCTTTCAAAACCCATTACAAGTTCAACTATATCGAGAGAATCAGCTCCTAAATCGTTAGTAAAAGAAGCTTCCGGTGTAATTTGTGATTCTTCAACGCCGAGCTTATCGATGATGATTTCTTTTACTTTTACTTCAACGTCCATTATATATCTCCTTAAATTTATGATTAATTAATGATTAATTTTTACATTGTCATTCCGCCGTCAACACAAATAACTTGACCGGTAATGTAGTTTGCCTTTTCCGATGCGAGGAAAGCTACAATACCAGCAATTTCTTCCGGCTGTGATCCTCTTTTAAGAGGAATTAAGTCCAACAAAGCTTTTTGTTGTTCTTCGTTTAATTTGTCAGTCATATTTGTAACTACAAATCCCGGCGCTACACTATTGACTGTAATGTTTCTACCAGCAAGCTCTTTTGCAACTGATTTGGTAAAACCGATTAATCCTGCTTTTGATGCCGCATAATTAGATTGTCCTGCGTTACCTATCACTCCAACTACTGAACTTATGTTTATAATCTTCCCGCTTTTTTGTTTTATCATTGCTTTCGAAACAGCACGGGTGGTAATAAAAGCCCCTTTAAGGTTCACTGCAATTACTGCATCCCAATCTTCTTCAGTCATCCTTAATAATAGTTTATCTCTCGTTATCCCGGCATTGTTCACCAAAACATCAACTCTGCCGAATTCTTTTACTATTTCATCAATTGTTGATTCCGTAGCTTTGAAATCGGTAATGTCAACACTTTTTGAAGATAGTTTGCCTTCCCCTCTTACTGAGTTTTTGTAATCTTCAAAATCCTCAGGGAAGAATTTATCAATAATAACTACGTTAGCTCCATCTTTAAGAAATTCGCTTGCAATAGCTCTGCCAATACCTCTGGCTCCACCTGTAATTACCGATACTTTGTCTTTTAACATTAAACTCTTTTCTTTCAATTTATTGTTCGTATATTTTTATTCTCTTTTCAACTGTGCAGCCTCTACTACAAAGGTCTGTCCCGTTATAAAATCCGCTTCATCCGAAGCAAGAAACGTAACCATTTCAGCTACTTTGCTCGGTTTGGCAGCTTTTCTTTTCATTCCCGCATTCATAATAGCATGGAGTTGTTTTTCGTTCAATTTTTCAGTCATTTCGGTTTCGATTAAACCCGGAGCAACTACATTCACCGTTATATTTCGCGAAGCAACTTCCTTTGCAAGGGATTTGGAAAATCCTATTACCGCAGCTTTTGAGGCAACGTAATTCGACTGCCCTGCATTCCCTATTAAACCAAGCACTGAAGAAATGTTCACTATTCTTCCATAATGCTGCCCTGTCATCAACTTCAATGCTGATTTTGAATAGTTAAAAACGCTCTTTAAGTTACTACTGATTACCGAATCAAAATCATGTTCGGACATCCAGGCAATTAAATTATCTTTAGTAATCCCCGCATTATTTACTAAAATATCCAAACCGCCGAATTTTTCCAAAGCATAATTAACTGTTTTTTCGGCATCGGAATAACTTGAAGCATCAGCTTTAATTCCGAAAACCTGCAATCCTATTGATTTCGCTTCTTCCTCAAGTTTTTTAGCAGCACTTTCGGAACTTTGATAAGTAAATATAACTTTACAACCGTGAACTGCAAAATTAAAAACAATTGCTTTACCAATCCCCCTTGACCCGCCGGTTACAATTGCTCTTTTATTTTTAAGTTTCATATTCCTTAGCCGGAATTTTCAGATGTCAGGTATTCATTCCGATAGTTTATCAATTCGTCGTAACCATCTGTTCCAAGAAAATGGATCAGCTCTTCTTTGCAGTGTTCTACTATTGTGGTTCCATTTAAACACTCTTTATTACAGTATTTAAGTCTGTCGATATGTTCATCATCAATAGTTAAAGCACCTTCGTAAATTGTCAAAGGGAAAAGAATGCAATACTGCGGTTTATAATGCCACTTATGAAGATTTTCTTTTAAAGCTAATCTTTGCAGCACACATAATCCTTCTTTATCCAGGAAAGTACATTTACCGTTTATAATTTCGGTTCCAACAGCTACACCGGACTCAAAGTCTTCATCTTCTTCCGGGTTTTCGAACCATTTTTCAACATCTTTACACTGGGTTTCATCCATTAAAGGAATAATTTTATCCTTAATACTAAGAATCATTTCATTTTCTTTAAGGTCCGTATAAACGCCGTAATTACAGCATTCGCCGTTACATTTACAATTAAATTTGAATGTAAAAATCAACGGGTCAATTTTTAATCCATTTATTATTTTAGGTTCGGTAACCATTATAGATACTTCTCAACTTCCGAATATTTTTCTATGCCTGATATTTTTACGGAAGGATTGATTCTTTTTACCAATCCTTGTAAAACTTTGCCGGGTCCAATTTCAATAAACTCATCAAATCCGTCGGCAATCATATTAATTATAGTTTCTTCCCATTTAACCGGGGCAGTAACTTGTTCGAATAAAAGTTTCTTTATATCTTCTTTTTCAATCACAGGTTTGGCTGTAACGTTGGCATAAACTGGGAAGCGTGCATTGTAGATAGGGGCGTTTTCAAGAGCAACAGCTAATTTATCCTTTGCTGATTGCATCAAAGGTGAGTGGAAAGCTCCGCTGACAACAAGTTCTTTCACAATTTTTGCACCTTTGGATTTACAAACTTCCATAGCTTTTCTAACACCGTCAATAGAGCCTGAAATCACAATTTGTCCGGGAGAATTGAAATTAGCGCATTGCACAACTCCGGCTACAGATGCTTCGCCACACGCTTCTTCAACCAAATTTCCATCAAGACCGACAATTGCAGCAAGTGTACCCGGATTTTCAATACCTGCTTGCTGCATAGCAACTCCGCGAAATCTAACAAGTTTAAGCGCATCATAAAACTGAATTGCACCTGCAGATACAAGGGCAGAATACTCGCCAAGGCTATGACCGGCAGCACCCTGGCAGTCTATCGTCCTAATTATACTTGCAAGAATTACGCTTTGTAAGAAAATTGCTGGTTGGGTAAACTCAGTTTGTTTTAGTTCATCTTCCGGACCGCAAAACATTATATGCGACAAATTCACTCCAAGTGCATCATCAGCAGTTTTAATCATTTCTTTTGCTTCAACGGAATTTTCGTAAAGGTCTTTAGCCATTCCGACGTATTGCGAGCCCTGCCCGGGAAATAAAAAAGCTCTCTTCCCCATTAATCCATTCCCCACGATAATAAAATTGAGCCCCACGTATAACCTGCACCGAAAGCAGCAAGAACGAGTTTATCTCCTTTTTTAATTTTTCCTTCACGGTAATATTCAACAAGACACAACGGGATTGTCGCAGCAGTTGTATTACCGTATTTATGAATATTTATCATCACCTTTTCAGGTTCTAGTCCCATTCTTTTTGCAGTTGCATCTATTATCCTTAGATTTGCCTGGTGCGGTACTAAATAAGAAATGTCATCCGAATTCAGGTTGTTCCTTTTCATTATTCCGACTGCAACGTCAGCCATACCAACAACTGCAACTTTAAATACAGCTTTTCCTTCTTGATAAATGTAATGAAGTTTATTCTTTACTGTTTCTTCTGAAGGAGGCATAGCACTGCCGCCGGCTTTCATATTCAAAGTATCTTTGCCTGAGCCGTCGCAATGCAGAATTCTATCGAGAACACCCAGCGAAAGGTCGGTTGTCGGCTCCAATAAAACTGCCGTACCGGCATCTCCAAAAAGGATGCAGTTATTTCTATCGGAGTAATCTGTAATTGAAGTCATTTTGTCGGCTCCAATTATTAAAACTTTCTTGAAACTTCCGCTTTCGATTAACCTTGCACCGGTTTCAAGAGCGAATAAAAAACCTGAACATGCTGCCGACAGATCAAATCCCCATGCGTTCTTTGCACCAATTTTATCTTGAATAAGACATGCAGTAGAGGGGAAAAACATATCGGGAGTAACTGTAGCAACAATAATTACTTCAATTTCTTCAGGAGATATTCCTGTTGAAGAAAAAAGGTCTTTTGCAGCCATAGCCCCAAGATCGCTTGTAGCTCCGTTTTCAAGCATTCTTCTTTCTTTAATCCCTGTTCTTGTAAGAATCCATTCGTTAGTAGTATCAACAATAGTTTCAAAATATTTGTTGTCTAAAACTTTTTCCGGTACATACATACCTACGCCGGTAATAACGGCATTGATTTTTCTTTCACTCATCTTTGCTTTCCGTAATTTTTTCTTGAGATTGATTTAATGAAAATGCTATTTTATTAACCAGTTCTTTATCGTGCATTTCTTTAGCACGAAGAACCATGTTCTTGATAGCCAAAGGTGTACTTGAGCCATGTCCAATAATTGTAACACCTTTTACTCCAAGAAGCGGTACGCCACCATATCCCTGGTAATCTAGAGGGCGTAATGCTTCTTTCAAAGTATTTTTGAATAAGCCGATCTTTATTTTCTCGAACAGGCTTTTCTTAGCATGTTGAGTTAAAAGATGCTTCATTAATCCCGGAACGCTTTCGCCGAACTTCAGTAATATGTTACCGATAAACCCATCACATATAACTATATTTGTTGTACCTTTAAGTATATCTCTTCCTTCAACATTTCCAACAAAGTTTAAGTTCGATTTTTTTAATAACTCGGTAGTGTCTTTAGTAAGTTTATTTCCTTTTTCGGATTCTTCTCCAACGGACAATAACCCGATTGTTGGGCTGTTAATTCCGTAGATTTCTTTCACATAGATATTCGCCATCACTGCGTAACTGAGGAGATGCTGCGGTTTTGAATCGACAAATGCACCTACATCAAACAGGGTACAAATACCTTTTTGATTCGGGATAAAAGTACCTATTGTCGGTCTTTCAACCCCTTTAATTCTTCCGATTAAAAGAGTGGATGAGGCAACTACTGCCCCTGTATTCCCCGCACTTATAAATGCATCCGCATTTCCGCCAGCGATAAGTTTGGCTGAAACAGCAATAGATGAATTCGGTTTCGATTTTAATGCTACTACCGGGTTTTCGTTCATATCGATAACATCCGGTGCATCAATGATTTTGTAATATGCGGTATCAGCGTTTATTTCTGAAAGAATACCTTTAATTTCATCGGTTCTTCCTACAAGTAACAGCCGGATAGAATTATCCACTTTAACCGCATCAATAGCACCAAGAATAGCATTACGGGGGGCGAAGTCGCCCCCCATTGCATCTACTACTATTTTACAAACAGGGTTAGATTTGTCTGAATTCGACATCAGAAGTTAAACTTCTTATGTTTTTGGTATAAACATAGAGCGGCTGTTATAATATCCGCATGAAGGGCAAGCACGATGGGATAATTTAATTTCGCCACAATTGGCACACGTACTTAAAGTGGGTGCGGATGCTTTATAATGTGTCCTTCTTTTATCTCTTCTTGTTTTTGACCATCTTCTTTTTGGATTTGGCATTGTTTTTCCGTTATTATTATTTAAAACTATTACTAAACTGAATCTAAAAAATCAAAACCGTTTTACACTTAAACGATTTTCATTTTCAACATTCAACTCAATAAATTATTCTTTAATATCCAGCAATGGTTTCCACCTGGGATCAATATCATCGTTTTTACATTTACAACTGCCGAAGTTCAGATTTGTACCGCAGCCGGGACAAATACCTTTGCAGTCGTTATCGCAAAGTTTCTTCATCGGAATATTTAAGTAAGAATAATCGTACAACTCTTTCGATATATTAATCTTATCCGTATCATACGGCAGGTAAATTACATCGGTATCTTCGTCATCATTACCTGCAACCCCGAAAAGGTATACTTCTTCAAAATGAACGTGTAATGTATCATCAAACTCTTTACCACACCTATCGCAATTATACTTGCAATTCAAATTCAGCAAGGCTTTTAGAACCAACTGGTTATGAGCTTTATCAATTTCAAGATTCAAATCATACTTACCCCGGAACGGATCAAGTAAGTTGATTTCGCTTACATCACCATCTAAATTTATTGTGTTAAGTCCCTCACGAAGTGATG
>ERZ795056.6963-NODE-6963-length-10935-cov-4.043107_pt1 | contig 10935 bp, 11 predicted proteins | sample MGYA00375140_ERZ795056 | MGnify/ENA primary metagenome ERZ795056 (study PRJEB30185, sample SAMN05720227) | activated sludge metagenome | isolation source: Anaerobic digester | place: USA | collected 2015-03-09 ...
CATGGCGGGGTATTCGCCCACATTGTTGCCGCCTTCTTTGGCGTGATCGACATAGTTCACACCCAAGCAAATGATTTTGCCGGGATTGGGAAGGCATGGCGCCAGAGTGACGGCAGTGAGGGGCATCGACTGTGCGCCAGTTGCTGCACTGGCCGCTTTTGCGAGCAGGGTGGGTTGTACGGCGCACTGATCGACAAATTCGCGCAGGGTCGCGGGCGTCCCTTGACCCAATTGGGCGCTGTCGACGACGCCGTCGCCAACCAATACCCCCCAGCCTGCACCTGTGTCTGTGCTGTAGCTAACCAATCTCATGAAGTGTCCTTGCAATAGGTGTGTGGATCTGGTGCATGCGGGAACGCGGGGCGGCGATGCCTATCCGGGTCATTCCCACTGCATTGGGTCAAACTTTAATCGATAATAGGATATCTGTGAAAAAATATCGATTAAAATTAACCCGGAGTTTCCCTAGTGATATCCCCAGAACTTGCCCTTGCGGCCCAGCGGCTGTTTACTGATGCCCGCACCCATGCCCAATGGCTGCCCAAGCCGGTGCCTGTCGCGCTGCTGCGCGAGCTGTATGAGTTGGCCAAGCACGGCCCCACATCGATGAACTGTCAGCCTATGCGCCTGCTGTTTGTGCAGGACGCTGCCGAGCGTGAGCGGTTGGCGGGTTGTGTGAATGCGGGCAATGTGCAGAAGGTGCGCAGCGCGCCGGTGGTGGCCGTGGTGGGGCAGGAGATGGCGTTCCCGCAGACGCTGGCCACCTTGTTTGCCCACAAGACCGATGCGCCGGCCTATTACGAGGGCAAGCCCGATGTGATTGCCAGCACGGCGCTGCGCAACAGCAGCCTGCAGGGGGGTTACCTGATTTTGGCGGCACGTCTGCTGGGGCTGGACTGCGGACCGCTCTCAGGCTTTCGGGCCGACGCAGTGGACGCGGCGTTTTGGCAGGGCACCACGGTGCGCACCAACTTCCTGTGCTGCCTGGGCTATGGCGATGCCGAAAAGCTCAAGCCGCGCAATCCACGTCTGAGCTTTGAAGAGGCCTGCCGCATTCTTTGAGATGGTGTGCAGGGGCTAAATTTGACGTGAAATCGGCCTCCACACCTCGTACTGCTTATGTAAGTTGCTATGAAATACAAAGCAATTGAGGTGCGGGCCATTGGCCCCCAGCGGCTAGAGCAGGATCATGCCCTCGCTCGGCGCGGCCACCAGGGGCGCCAAGCCGGCCGCTTTGGCTTCGGGTACATGCTCCCGCAGCGTCTGGGCCACCTGGTGCACCGCACGCAGCTTTTTGTTGGTGGCGCGCAGCCGCTCTGACACGCGCTTGAACAGCACGGCCAGCAGCTTGCTGCAGGCGCGCGGGTCGGCGTCCATCAGGGCAATCAGGGCGGCGCGGTCCAGCACGGCAGCCTCAATGTCGGTGAAGGCCGTGCAGGTGGCGGACCGCGGCTCGCCATCCATCAGGCTCATTTCCCCCAGCACGCTGCCGGCGCCCACCACGCCCAGAATCAGCGCGTCAGACCGCCGCAACTGCTGCTGCTCGACCACCACCTCGCCACGCAGGATGAGCATCATGAAGCCGTTGCTGGCCACGCCCTCTTGCATCAGCACAGTACCCTTCTTGTAGTTGCTGGTCTTCATGGTGCGCACGACGACGCGGGCGGCGTCGAGGTCCAGTTCGGTCAGCGCGGTGGTGGAGGTAAGCAACTGCGCCACTTCGTCACGCTGCCATTTGCGCTGCCCGGTGCTAAAGCTGTCCATAGAAGTCTTTTTGGGGTGTTGTTGTCAGTTCTCGAACACAGCCCACACTGTACAGGCCCTAAGGCGTTGGTGGCCGACTGATCAGTGCGCGCAAGGGCGGCACACCGCCCTGGAAGTAAAACATGACAGCCACCGTCTGCACTTGGCCCTCTTTCTGCCAGTTCGGGCGGGCGTAGCCCTGCATCAGGCAGTCATTGCGCAGGCCAGGGCCCGGTGTGTCTCCCGGCTGAGGGCCGCCCAGAATCACGGTGTGGTCACTGCCATCGACCCGCTTGATCGCCAAATCCACCCGGCTACGCGGGATCGGCACCACCGGGTCAAAGCCGTCGTCGCGAAAGGTGATGCTGAAGTCTTGCGTGGCCGCCGCCGCCAGGGCGGACGGGTCGGGGGTGAACTCGCTGTGCAGGCGCTGGCCGTTGGCGGCCAGCCAGTGCAGGCGCAGGTAGGGCTGAGGTTCTTTGGCCGACCACATCAGATGCACATCGTTGCCGTGGGTGCAGAAAGCGGGGTGGGCCAGCGACGCGTCTGTAGGCCAGGTGCCGCCCCTGCGCTGCTCCACCCGCTCCAGCCGCACGTCGGGCGGGGCGATCAGCGACTGGGTGTAGACCCAGCCGGCACCCGGCATGGCCACGCGCAGGGGCAACCGGGGCGTGTGCGCCAGGGGCGGGTTGCTGGTCGGGACGGTGGTGCGTTGGCCAATGTCCCGGGCGGCGGCATGCAAGGGGCCGTAGGCCATGGCCACTGCCAACGCCGGGATAGCCAGAATGGCCAGGCCGCTGAAGGCCAGCACCAGGCCTTCGCCTTTGCTCAATTGTGGTTTGACCCAGCGCGCCACCAGCAGGTGGCTGCCAAACCACAGCAATGGGGCGACGGTGAACAGCAGGCCATAGAACACAGCCAGGCCTTCCATGCCAGCGACCGCGAGCGGGGGCAAAAACAGCGCCGCCAAGGTGACAGGGGCCATCACCAGCGACACAAGACGCACCACAAACCAGCTGCCCACGCGGCGCGAGCGGGTGAAGAAGCGGCTTTCGACCCACAAGGCGACCAGCATCACCGCCAACACCAGCGCGGCGTTGGTGAGCCAAATACGCTGGTCCTCCGGGCTCAAGGCCCGAAGCGTGTCAATCATCTGGCTGGTTTCCATGGTGCCTTGCCCTGTGAAGCTGTAGCGCTGCAAGCTACCCCAAGCAGTGCCGCGCGGTCAAGCGCCATCAACCAAAGCTGCGTGCCTGTGCCATCGTGGCCATGCGGCCGGTGATCTCGAAGAACTGCGCCACCGTCTCGTCAATGATCTGCTGCGCCGTCTTGATGCTGTCGATCAGCCCGGCGGTTTGGCCTGCCAGTGCAGGTGCGGCCTCCATGTCGCCATCAAAGTACAGACTGCGTACGCAGGCCAGGGCATCGGGCGTCATCAGGCCGGCCTCGTAAATGGCCTGGCTGCGTTGCGACTTGAGCGAGCGGATACAGGGCGTGGCCTTTTTGTTCAGCACCAGGGTGCCGGTTTCCTTGGCTTCGATGATGGCGTTCTTGTAGTTGGCGTGCACCGGGCTCTCGGCGCTGCACACAAAGCGCGTGCCCATCTGGATGGCCTCGGCCCCCAGCGCAAACGCTGCCGCCATGCCGCGGCCGTCGCAAATGCCACCGGCCGCAATCAGCGGCACATCGACCCGCGCGCGAATGGCCTGCAGTAACACCAGGGTGCTGACCTCTTCGGGGTTCTTGAAGCCACCGCCTTCACCGCCTTCCACCACCAGGCCATCTATGCCAGCGTCCACGCACTTCAGCGCGGTGTCCACTGTGGGGACGGCGTGGTAGACGGTGATGCCCGCATCCTTGAGCGGCTGTATGAACTTGGCCGGACTGCCCGCCGAGGTGGTGACGAACTTCACCCCCGAGGTGCAGACGAAGCGCAGCATGGCGTCGTCTTTCAAGAACCGGATCGGCAGGTTGACGCCAAAGGGCAGGCCCAGCGCACTCATCTTGCGGATCTCGGCCTGGCAGTTCTCGGTCTCACCCGACGAGGTTTCGATGATGCCCAGGCCGCCCGCGCGCGACACGGCAGATGCGAGGGGTGTGCGGGCAATCCAGCCCATGGGGGCTTGAACAATGGGGTATTTGGCGCCCGTGTGGGCCAGAACGCGGTTCATGCAACTCCAGTGCGGCAAGGTCAGGGGACGGCCATTATTGCGGGCCGTGCGCCTGGGGCTTGTCGCTGGAGTTACCGCGCTACAAAAGGCCTGCCGCCTGTTTGGCGTGCAATTTTGCGGCGATGTATTCGCCGTGGGTGACATGCAGCAACCCGGCGATCTTGTTGATGGCGTGGTTTTCTGCCGTATCAAGATGCGCGTCGGCATAGGCAACCTGCCACAACGACTCCACCAGACTGATTTTCTCCGGGTGGGTGAAATGCTCGTTCAGGCTGCTGGTGAAGGCATGGTAATCGCCCGCGCTGTTGGCTGTGCCTTCGGCCAAATCCAGCAGGGCGTCGCCTTCTGCTGGCGTCAAGCTGAAGCGGGTGCGCAGTGCCGTTATGGCCGTGGCGCGTTCGTCGGCGGTCTTGCTGGTGTCAGCGCGCATCACTTCGATCAGCAGCACCGCAGTAGCGAGGTGGGCGGTGTGCTCGCGCGAAACAGGAGAGGCAGGCGCCACTTGGGCGGCGATGTGATCGAGGAGATCTTTGAGGGCTTTAAACATGAACAGGTTGGCAGTGGTCTAGGGTAGAGCTGCAGAGAAGGGTTTGGTTCCTGTGGCGACCCAACCAATGCGGGCGAACTCGCCACGCAAGGTGGCAGTTGCGGGTGTGCAAAGGGAGGCGCTCCAATCGGCATTTCGAAGAGCTTGTAAGGAAACCTCTGCACCGCGGCGCGCAAACACGATGACGTTGCACTTCTCTGAGGCCATGGCCTGCATGACGTTGCCCTGAAAGGCATGGCAGATGTGTTGCAGGTGTTGTATGTGGGCTGGGTGATCGGCATGCAGGTTGACCACCATCACGCCCTCGGGGGCCAAGGCACGTTGGCAGTCGCGATAGAAGGCGGGCGAGCACAGGGCCTCAGGCTGGCCTTGTGCATCGAAGCCATCGACCAGCAGCACGTCCGCCGGGTCAGCAGTTTGCTGCACCCAAGCGGCGCCGCAGGCGGTCAGTACCGACAAGCGCGCGTCGTCATCGGGTATGGCGAAAGTGTGGCGCAACGCCACGACGGCGGGGTTGTTTTCCACCACCGTGAGGCGGGTACCCGGCAAATGGCGGTGGCAGAATTTGAGCAATGACCCCCCGCCCATCCCAATCATGGCGATGTGGTGAGGCTGGTTGTTCAACAGCAAAAATCCCATCATGGTGCGGGTGTAGTCCACCTCCAAGGCGTCGGGCGCTTCCAATCGCATGCGGCTTTGCAACTCCCCGGCGGTGAAGTGCAGCGACCGCGACCGGCCATCCTGCAGGACGAAGGGGGCGTCGAAGTTCAGAGTGGTGAAGCGGGAGGGCATGGCGTGCAACCTTACACTGGAACGCCTGCCACGTTAAGCATGCAAATGTCGCACTTATGTGCTGAATGTCATGCCTTGCGCCTGGGGGTGATCCATTTGCCATGTGGCCCGTTTTAGCCTGGTGGCCCCGAGACCGGTGAGATCATCACCAGTTTCACCATGATCTTAGGGGGGTCTCACGTTACTTAGCTGTCCCGCCTGCTAGATTCCCCGGTTTCCCCGAATTGCCTCTTTGAGGCGAGTAGCGGGAGGGGGTCCGGGGGAGGGACAATGCGTGTGGATAACAAGGTGCTCGACCGCTGGCAACAGCTGGATGCAAGCCAGGTACTTATTGCTGTCGCGGACTACGCAAAGGAGGACAGTTCGTTTGTGCCGGCGAAAAATGCGGCGACTACGCGGTGGCAGGCCCGAGTCGGACAGAGCGAGTTCGAGCTGCTGTTGACCGGGCCGAAATTCTGGGATGCCCGGGCCAACCGTGGTGGGGGCGGTGCCGTGGATCTGGTGATGCACCTCAATGGCTGCCACTTCAAGCCCGCCGCGGCGTTCCTGGTGGAACGCGGGCTGTGAGGTTGTTTCTCTCGGACGAAAGCCTAGTCGTGCAGGGTCGCGCCTTCGTGGGCTTCCCTCTGCTGGTCCATAGAGACGGCACGGCCGTGGAGCCCGCGCAAAGCTTCCTGTGGGACGTGCTCACAACCAATGGGAGGGCGCAGAGTCCACTGACCTGGGCCAAGTATGGCCGGGACATCTACGACTACTTCGCGTTTCTCGACGCCAACGAACTGGATTGGCAGACCGTCCCCTCGAGAGGCATGCCGAGCGTCGTGGACTGGTATCGCGACTGGTCCAAGGGGGAGATCGGTCTTGATTCGGTCACGATCAACGCCAGGCTGCGTCTGATTGCTCGGTTCTACCGATGGGCCCAGCAAATGGGTTTCATCAAGCAATTGCCCTTCCGCTATCAGGTCGTCCGCGTAGCGCGCACACCGGGGTTCCTGGCGCACGTGGACGCGTCAGCGAACCTGGTCGAGGTGCCCAGTGCGATGCTGTCTCAGAAGTCGGCGCCAATTAAATTCCTCACGATGGAACAGGTGCTGGTGTGCCTCGGTGTCCTGAGCAACATAACCCACCGCATGATGTTCGAGCTCATGGTCCGCTGCGGATTGCGCCAGATCGAATGCAGGACCTTCCCGGTCAAGTACCTGTTCGACCCGGCCAGACGGCGCGACTTGGTGCAGGGCCAAATGATCCGCTTACCTTTGAGCAACAAGGACATGAAGCTCAAGTATGACAAGCCGCGCGCTATCGACGTCCCTTATGACCTGATGGAAGACCTTTGGTGGTATGCCGCGCGACACCGCAAATCACGTCAGCGGGCGGCTGGTGCCGGCGCAACCAGCACGTCTTTGTTCCTCACTCAGAACGGGACCCCTTATGGAGACACAGCCCTCACCGACATCTTCGTGGCCCTGGAGAAGCGCGTGGGCTTCAGGGTGCGCCCCCATATGCTTCGGCACACCTATGGAACGTACACGCTGTGGAAGCTGCGGAAGGTCGGCTTCGACGGAGAGCCATTGCTCTACGTGCGGGATCGGATGGGTCACAGCAGCGTGAGCACCACTTCGATCTACCTGCATCTAATCAATCAATTGGGGGCGCAACTCGTTCTGCTGTGGGAAGACGAAATCGATGCGCTGTTCGGGATCGAGGGATAGCATGGGCCGACAAAGGAAAAACTTCAAGGCCGCAGATCCAGTAGCGATACCGGGGCGTCCAGAAGCGACGGAGCCAGCATCAGCGGAAGTCGCGCTCCCCAAAAACCCCACCAGTACTCACAAGATCGACCTGGGCGAGTGGCTGGGCAAGGGTATTGACGAATGGGTGGTCAGCTGCTCGCTGCAGCTGCGCGCCTTCATTCAAGCCAAAACCGTAGCGCCGTCCTCAGTCGTCTCCTACGGCAAGGCGCTGAGATACTTCTTCGACTATCTCGCGACCGAAGGCGCCTTGGCCGGTCCCGCTGGGTTGGACCGTAGGCAGCTGGACCAATACGTTGCCTGGCTGAAAGCTGGCAGAGGCCCCGGTAGCGAGGTCTCACAGAAGAATGCCTACAGCCACACTAAGTCAGTTCTACAAGGGTTGATCGACCGGCGCGTGATCGAACCGCAGGACGGCCTGTTCCCGGCCAACCCCTTCCCCTCGATCAACAGCAAGAAAAAGGGCCAGACTCCGCTGTCTCAGGCCGAACGAGTCAGGCTGGCAGATGCCTTGCGAGCTGACGTCATCGCGTTGCACAACGGGACGTTCAATGCCTCCAACGGACAAGCCCTGACGGTGTATGCCTTGGCGCTCGCGATGCGAACCGGCCTGAACACCACGCCACTGCTGGAACTCAAGCGGGACTGCCTGAAGCCGCATCCGTTCATGCCGCGCATGCGCCTGATCGAGGCGTTCAAAGGACGGGGGAATGCCACCCAGATCAAGGCCCTTCGATATACGCGCAGCGTCGAGGTGCCCACGTCGATCCCCATGGACGGCGTCGCGCTCTTCGAGCATCTGCTCAAACGCACCGAGCCACTGGTGGCCATCGCCCCAGCGGAGCTCAAGGACAGCGTTTGGCTTTACCAGGCGCAAGCCAAGGCCCACTGGGGTACGCTGACCAAACTGGATGGATCGGTACTCGGCTACAACGTCGCCGGCTTCGTGAGCCGGCACGGCCTTCTCGGTGACAACGGCCGGCGGCTCGCTCTGAATGCCTCCCGCCTGCGCAAGACGATGGAGAACAGGCTGTGGCGTTTGAGCAATGGCGACCTGTTCACGGTGGCGGCCATCATGGGCCACGACCCCAAGGTCGCTGACCAGAGCTACCTGTCGGTCACCGACGAGATGAGGTCGAACGCTGTCTTCGTGGGCGAGGCCTTGCCCGACACATACCGCACGGCAAAAGGGCCTACGCCACCGCCACTGGAGCGCACACCAACTGGGCGCTGCAAGGACAGCCTTCACGGCGACCGGGCACCCAAGGACGGCACGCACTGCATCGATTTCTTGAGCTGCTTCAGCTGTCGCAGCTACACCGTGGTCGGCACCAGTGAAGACCTGCACCGCCTCTTCAGCTTCTACTGGTTCCTGGAAGCCGAGAGCAGGAACACGAGGTCCCGCGAATGGGCTGAATACTTCACGCTCATACGCACTCAAATTGACCTGTTCACCATGGACAAATTCGATGAGGAACTGGTGACCCAGTCCAGAGAGGCCGCCCGCAGCAAGCCTCTGAAATTCTGGAGTCGGTACCGCATCTCGGGAGGCGCACTTGCCTAGCCACGCACAACCATCGATGGCCCCGGCAACCGCCCCTGACGGCGCGCCAGCTGACCTGGTCGTCAGCTCTGCGCCGGGCCCGGCCGGCGCCACCCAAGTCCTGAGCCGTTACCGCGACGACGTGTGGGAGCTGTGGCCCTACTTCGAGCAGTCGAACCTGACCCCCAGCAGCAAGCGCATCGACTGGGCAAACGTTCCTGAGCAATTCAGGGCCGAGTGCAAGGCGGTGGTCTACCGCTACTGGAAGGAAGGCTTGCCGGGAACGACTCCTCCGATTGCCCGTTCAATCGTGATGCTGACGTGGCATATGGTCGTGGTGTTCAAGTATCTCGCGCAACTCGGCGTGCGCGGCCTGGGCCAGGTGCATCCGATCCACATATCGGGGTTCATCCATCACCGGCGCACAGTGGACCGCGTCAAGTCAGGCACGCTCGTTCGCAACTTGCTTGGAATCGAACTGCTGTACCGATTCCGCTCAGAAGGTGTCGACTCCTTGGGCTTCCATCCTTGGCCGGGCTCATCGGCGGGTGACCAGGCGGGCCACACCGGCCCGGCCCGCTCCACTGGGGGTACGGCCTTGATCCCGCCGGCGGTGCTCCAGCAGCTCTACGTCACCGCCGAGGGCCTGCTGGCACGGGCGGACATCATGCTCAACGACCGGGACCTCGGCTTGCGCCTCACCGGATTCGATCCTGAGCTCAATTTACTCAGGGATGCGTGCTTCTTCCTGCTGGGCGTGCTCACTGGCATGCGATGCGAAGAGATCGCAGGCATTGAAGTTGGCGCAGGCCGCAAGGAGCGCAAGGAGGGCCTCGTCTACAACTGGGTCCAAAGCATCGAACACAAGACGAAAAAGGGGCGCGTTGAGTATCTGATGCCCGCCGTCGGCCACCGGGTGCTGAAGGTCATGGAGCGCTGGTCGGCGCCGCTGCGCCAGGAGCTCCAGAGTTGCGTGCTTCAACTGGAGGCCAACCACTCGCCCGTCGGCCTGCCAGAACGCATGCGTGTGCTTGCGGCCGCACGGGCGGACTGCAACCGCCTGTTCCTGGGCCGGGCAGGCCCGACACCGCAGATCCGGACCGTGTCCGGCCTGCATTGGGCCGGCCGGATGAAAGGCTTTGCCGCCTACGCCGGCGTTGATTGGCGCCTCTCGCCTCACCAACTGCGCCGGGCGTACGCCTGGACCTTCGTGCGGCATCGCCTGGGAAATGTCCTCTTCCTCAAGGAGCAGTTCAAACACTCGAGCATCGAGATGACGCAGCTGTATGCGGCGAACCCTATGCAAGATGACGCGCTGTTTGAAGACCTGTTCACGGAGATCAGTGCCCGAAAAGTCGAGCTGATCGAAGGCTGGCTCCACGCGGATACGCCCCTGGCGGGGCGCGCCGGCCAGCGAATCGTGAGCATGCGGGCCCACGACTTCCCTAGCCGCGAAACTCTCATCGAGGAGACGGCCGATTGGATCAATATCCGCAGCACCGGCCATTCGTACTGCTTGGCCCAGGATGATGGCTGTGGCGGGGCCGGTCTGTATGAGCCGTGGCGGTGCGGCGCCTGCAATGACTCTGTGATCGACAGTTCCCAGCGGATCGCGTGGCAGGCAATACACGCCCACCAACTGGAGCTCCAAGTGGAGGCCCGCGAGTTGGGACCGGCAGCGGTCCAGCGCGTGCAACGAGACCTCCACCGGGTCGAAGACGTCTTGAAGCAGCTGGGGCCGGGGATCGAACCGCTATGAAAGCCAGATGGGACCGACGCCAGGCGCCCGCAGAGGTTCGCGGGCGCAATCGAGACACAACGACCGCCGATCTGTGGGAGGCTCTGGCACGCCTGCAGCGTGCCGAGGCCGTTCCGACGATCACAGCCCTAGCGGTCGAGGTCGGCGTCACTCCAGCGTTGATTCACAACCGCTACCCGGATGTCGCGAAGGAGGTTCGCCGCCTGAGCGGCCGAGAGCCCGGCGCAAGCGAGGACAGCCTCAAGGCGGCGCTCAAACGCGAACAGGAGACTGCCCGTGATTTGCGCGCCGAGAACTTGGACCTGCGCAAGCAGCTTCAGGCCATGGCCTCGGTGAACGAAGCGCTGCGGCAGGAGGTCAGGATTCTGCATGCGACCGGCCACGCGAAGGTCGTGAGCTTCGTGCCCGGGGCACCGACACGCTAGTCGAATAGGGAAGCTGTTTGAGGAACGGCCTTAGCCGGCGCTCGCTCGACCGGCTCGCCGGTGGCTGCCAGGCGCTCAGGCGGACAAGCCTGCATGAAGTCCATCGAGCCTTCGGCGGGCGCGTCCAGCCAGGCGTCGTACTGGGATTCGTCCAGCAGGACGACCATACGCTTCTCTTCGCCTGGGCGGTGATAGTTGCACATG
>ERZ795056.6965-NODE-6965-length-10932-cov-9.717661_pt1 | contig 10932 bp, 10 predicted proteins | sample MGYA00375140_ERZ795056 | MGnify/ENA primary metagenome ERZ795056 (study PRJEB30185, sample SAMN05720227) | activated sludge metagenome | isolation source: Anaerobic digester | place: USA | collected 2015-03-09 ...
GCGTGCCGCGGATAGTCTACATAAGCTGCAATCCGTCAACACTGGCGCGTGATCTGGCCATCTTGTCGGGCCTGGGCTACCGAACTGTCGAGGTGCAGCCAGTCGACATGTTCCCCCATACCCATCATGTGGAGACGGTGGTATTGATGTCGCGGGTAAAAGAGTGAGTGTATAGAAAGCCCAGTAAACGAGGGCTCTTCGAGATTTGGATGTTTTTTGGATTTTCCGAGGTTGTGTGGTCAGGTTGGATGTTAGGCAACACGTTGCAATAATTGAAAATTAAGGAGGTGAAATATGAAGACTCTGAATGAACTAATTGAGGGGTATACGCATCATTTACAACAGGGTGAAGTACAGATTGCATACAAAGGGATATTAGAATTTTTAGGGAAATTACGAGCTGAGTTTATCAAGAACCACCCACATTACGATGTAAGCAGCATATATCAAGGTTACATGGATATGTCCTATTTTTCTCTGAGCACGAAGTCACTAAAGGATAAAGGTTTGAAGATAGCCATTGTCTATTTACATGAAAAGGGACACTTTGAAGTGTGGCTTTCTGCTCGGAACAGAGAAATTGCAAAAAGTTACGCATCTATACTTGACCGTAATATTCCAAGTGATGTAAACGTTTTTCATGATATTAATAATCCGGATGCTATCATTGAATGCATATTGACACCAACACCAGATTTCGAGGATCAGTCTTCGTTGATAGATACTATCGATAAAGGTGTGAAGAAATTCGTATTGACAATGATCGATCACTTATAAGGCGGACTTATAGATTGGCTGTAAACTCGATCAATTGTCGAATGGCAGAGGGTGTGTGCAACACCAATTAATCATCGATGAGACGGGTTACCTGCCCCTGGACAACCTCGGAGCGATCATGCTGTTCCAGTTGGCTTCCATGAGGTACGAGCGGGGATCCATCATCAACTTGACGTGCAGACTATTTAGATAATGGCAGGCAAAAATGATAGACGAAAAAAGGAAGAACACCAAATTGAGATCCGTCTTGAGTTCGCTTGTATTTGCGATTGTTCTGATGATGTTTCCCGTAGCGTCCGGCGTGATTGTAGTTATGAATGATATGGATGCCATACAAGGCTATTGGCTGCAAGGTGTCTTTATGATGTTGTCCATATCGGTACCGGCAATCTTCATGTGGATTACGAATATGAAACCCGTCCAAATCGGTTTTGTCCGAGTCGAAAAAGGCAGTGCAGAAGCAGTATTGTATTGCTTGCCGGCAATTGCAGCAAAAATAGGGTTTCTCTTTTGCGGAATGAATCGTGACATACATACTATTGTGGCTTTGGCGTTTCTTGCAATCGCAATTGGATTGTCAGAAGAACTCTATTTCAGGGGAATTATACTGAGTAAGCTGAGGACTTGTTTTACAATCAAGCAAACAGTTATCTTGTCTTCTGTGTTCTTTGCAGCTGTTCATGCTTCGCAAGCGTTTTCAGGAGCGGGCATTTTTATGGTCGCACTTACCATGATCAACGCGCTGCTATTTGGCATTGTAGCTTCGGAAATCGTGATGTTAACAAAGAGCATTGTAGCCGTAATTATATGGCATACGTCATATGATTTCATTAACTGGATTGCATTAGCTCAAGGAACGACAGAGATTGTTTTGGTGATCATTCAATCGGTAATCATGATCACCTATGCAATCTATTTGTGGACTGAGTTGCCCGATAAGCAGGACTGCCCATTATGAGCAAAACCGGTTCTGACGGCAACAAAGGTGTAGCCCATATGCTCCTATTTGCCGCTGCCATAGTGCAATAGCATGTTGATGCGATCCGCCCGTCCTGCATTTTCGACCAGTGCATTTTGCGTCTGCTCGGAGTCCCCATGTCTTCTGTTGAAGGAATTTGCCAGTACCGGCGGCGAATATACCGTAGTGAATACCAGGCGCCAAACTGAATAGGGAGGAATGACGCGCAATGGCCAAGTACTTGCCCGAGCCGTACAAGATCAAGATGGTCGAACCCATCACCCTTCTTCCCAAGGAAGAACGCTCTCGGCGGATCCGGGAAGCCGGCTTCAACACGTTTCTGCTCAAGTCGAGGGATGTGTACATCGATCTCCTGACCGACAGCGGAACGAATGCCATGAGCGATAGGCAGTGGGCTGGTCTGATGATGGGCGACGAGGCCTACGCTGGGAGCGAAAACTGGCTTCACCTGGAGGAGACTGTACGCGAGTTGTTCGGGTTCAAGTATGTCTGCCCTACTCACCAGGGAAGGGGAGCAGAGAACCTCATTTCGCAGATCCTCGTAAGGCCCGGGACGTACGTGCCGGGCAACATGTACTTCACTACTACACGGGCTCACCAGGAGATGAACGGCGGCACGTTCGTTGACGTCATCATTGACGAGGCACACGATCCGCAGCTTGACAGCGTGCCTTTCAAGGGCGATGTCGACCTCGCCAAGTACGAGGCGCTGATCAAGAAGGTCGGCGCCGACAAGATCCCGTACATATCGGTTGCCGTCACCGTCAACATGGCTGGGGGCCAGCCGGTGAGCATGGCCAACCTCAAGGCTGTATACGAGATGTCCAAGAAGTACAAAATCCGAGTCATCTTCGACGCCACCCGCTGTGTGGAGAATGCGTACTTCATCAAAAAGCGCGAACCCGGATATGCAAGCCGCACTATCGCTTCGATAGTTCATGAGATGTTCTCCTACTCGGACGGTTGCACCATGAGCGGCAAGAAAGACGGAATTGTCAACATGGGCGGGTTCCTGGCCACTAACGAGGAAGAGGTCTACCGGCAGGCTACGTCGAGAGTAGTAGTGTACGAGGGCATGCCCAGCTATGGCGGGATGACCGGGCGCGACATGGAAGCGTTTGCCCGCGGGCTGCGCGAGGCCATGGACTACGCCTACATCGAACACCGTGTGGAGCAAGTGGGCTACCTTGGCGCCAAGCTGATCGAGGCCGGAGTACCCATCGTGCGCCCAGTAGGAGGGCACGCAGTCTTCCTAGATGCCAGGGCGTTCTTGCCCCACATTCCGCAGCCCAAGTTCCCGGCGCAGGCCTTAGCGGCTGCTATCTATGAAGAGTCGGGAGTTCGCTCCATGGAGAGAGGTATTATCTCGGCAGGACGCGACAAGGAGGGCAATGACTACACGCCCAAGCTTGAGCTTGTTCGATTGACCATACCGCGCCGGGTGTATACCAACGCCCACTTTGATTATGTGGCTGATTCCATTGCCGAAGTCTATGCCCGACGCGATCAAGTGCGAGGTCTCAAGTGGGTGTATGAGCCGCCGGTGCTTCGCTTCTTCACCGGCCGATTTGAGCAGGAGTAGAGCCCCGCACACTCAACAGACGTGGTTCGTTTGCCGTGAGGTGGTGACATGCCTGACGATTCTGAAGACGTGCGCATGGTAACGTCCATGGCCAGGTTCGACCGCGACCTGACTCTGGTTGACTTCGGCGATGACTGGGCCAAGATCATATCCCGAGTGGCCAAGATACCCATGGAGCGCATAGCCCCGGGGGCCAGCCTGCCCGAAATCGCCGGCGATGAAAGCCGCGGTTGGATCGTACGCTATCGTGATGCTCTGGAGGGCCAGTCTGACTACTCCCGAGTGGCCCTGCGCGGCGAGGCGGGCGGCGGGCCTCTGGGCGCCACCGCTACGAGCTGGGACTTATATGCGCTTCCAATCACCCTTGATGAGCAGATAGTGGGCGTGATTGAGCTTGCCGTGCGCGCTGACCGCACTGTGGAGGCGGCGGTTCTTGCATCACTGCCCGACATGTGCTTTGTGCTGGACCCCGAGGGCATCGTGGCCGGATGCCACGGGTCTAGCTTGTCGGATATCTTTGGAGGCCCCGATAAGCTGATTGGAAGGCCTTTCACCGAGATTGCGCCGGAAGCCGAACGCCGGCGAATCCGGGCTGCACTAGACGATGTAGCCAGAGGCGCCCACGCAGGTGACGAAACCCGGCAAACCGTCGGGGGAGACTCGGGGATCGAGACAGCTGCCAGCCTGGAGTTCGTGGTGGGGCGCGGGGTAAGCGCTCAGGTGTTTGAGGCGCGATTCGCTCCCCTTCCTTCGGGCGGCACGATAGTGGTTGTCCGAGACGTAACCGAAGCCAAGCGGGCCTTGGCGATCCAGTCCGGGCAGAACAGATTCCTTGAGCTTCTCGCGAAGGGAGGCGGGTTTGAGGAGACGCTCACGTCCCTCATTCGTATCCTCGAAGAGCAGTCGCCGGGGATGTCGGGGCTGATACTCCTGCTTGACGCGGACGGGAGGCGGCTGCGCATCGGCGCCAGCGCCACACTACCGCGAGAGTATGTGGACTCCCTGGACGGGCTGGTGATTGGCCCGGCTGTTGGCTCATGCGGCACTGCCGCTTTCACAGGTGAGCGCGTCATAGCAGAAGACATCATGACCGACAAGCGCTGGGACGGCCTGAGGGACCTCGCGGCGAAGTACGGCCTGCGCGCGTGCTGGTCTCAGCCTGTTGTGGACGACGACGGGATCGTGATGGGGACATTCGCGATGTACTATAGAACTCCTCGAACCCCATTGCCGGTGGAGCTCAGGGCAATTGAGACAGCTGCCCGACTGGTGCGTGTGGCAATCGAGCAAAGGCATGCCAGAGAGGAAGTCGAAGCAGCGTACGAGCAGCTGGAGCGGCGGATCGAGGAACGTACGCGCGAGATCGAGCGGCGTCGCCGAGTGGCAGAGGGCTTGCGCGAGATTCTGGGATCGCTCAACTCCGCCAGGCCTTTGGAGGATATACTCGATCTCATACTGGAGCAGGCCGAGGAGTTCCTAGGCGCTGAAGCCGGCGCGCTCTACCGGCTCGACCGAGGAGGCGACACGCTGGATGTCGCCGCAGCCAGGGGGCTTGCCGAGGCAGGCTGCGGCCCTATTGCGGTGGGAGAGGGAGTCGTCGGCTGGGCAGTCATGGCTGGGCGGCCGGTGGTTGTATCGGGAGTCGGCACGTCGGGTATACCCAATGGCAATCGACGGCCTGCGAATCGGACATCGGTCGGCAGAGGCCGCGCGGGGCGGGGCAATACCGCCGGATGCGGGCAACCTGAAACGCGGCTGGATAGGGCGCAATGGGATGAGCTGCCCGATTGGGCCCTCGGGAGATTCAGGAGTCTGATGGCGGTCCCGCTGGTGGGCAAGGATCGGGTGTATGGCGTTATTGCGCTGTGCTTTTCCGAGTCGCGCGGGTTTTCCCACGAGGAGCTGAAGCTGGCGATGTCCTTCGGCGACCAGGCCGCCCTGGCTATAGAAAACGCTGAGCTCAGGGCGAAAGCCGAGGAATCGGCGGCGGCCGCGGAACGGAGTCGGCTTGCCCGGGATCTTCATGACGCCGTCACCCAGACCCTCTTCTCAGCCAGCCTCATCGCGGAAGTCCTGCCTCGGCTCTGGAAGCAGAATGAGGAGGAGGGCCTGAGGCGTCTGGACGAGCTGAGACGGCTCACCCGAGGCGCTCTGGCCGAGATGAGGTCGCTCCTTCTCGAACTCAGGCCGGCTACACTCATGGAGGTTGGGCTGGAGGAACTCCTGAGGCAGCTCGCGGAGGCGATGATGGGGCGAGCAGGCATCCCGGTCCACGTGGAGCTTCGCGGAGCGGCCTGCACAGGCACGTGTGCGCTTCCTCCGCAGGTGCGGGTGGGGCTTTACCGAATTGCGCAGGAATCCCTGAGCAACGTGGCCAAACATTCCGGCGCTCGCGAGGCTTGGGTGAGTTTGACGTGTTCAGAGGACGAACCCGGTGCGATTCGAATCCAGCTCCGAGTTCGCGACAACGGTCGTGGGTTCGATCAGGACATAGTATCCCCTGAGCATCTGGGCCTCAGGATAATGCAAGAACGGGCAGCGGCAATAGGGGCGCGTATCTCAGTCACTAGCAGTGTAGGCCAGGGGACCGAGATCGTCGTCGCCTGGAGCAGTCTGCGGGGAGGCGAAGGCAGTTGAGTGGTGCTGCCGTAATCCGTGTCATGATCGTGGACGATCATGCCATGGTGAGAAGCGGGCTCAGGGCATTTCTAAGCGTATATGAAGACCTGGAGTTCGCCGGCGAGGCGAGCGACGGCAGAGAAGCTGTGGAGACGTGCTCGAGCGTACGGCCTGATGTGGTGCTCATGGACCTGGTGATGCCCGACATGGACGGAGCTTCGGCTACCAGGGCAATCCGCAAGGTCTGCCCGAACATACAAGTGATTGCGCTCACGAGCTTCAAGGAGCAGGACCTGGTACAGGGGGCGCTTCAGGCCGGCGCCATCGGGTACTTGCTGAAGAACGTGTCTGCCGACGAATTGGCATCGGCGATCCGCGCTGCTCATGCAGGGCGGCCCACGCTGGCGCCTGAGGCTACTGAAGTGCTAATCAGGGCTTCCATCCAGTCGCCTCCCGAGCCTGAAGTCGGCGCAGACCTGACTGACCGTGAGCGTGAGGTGCTGGCTGCCCTGGCGCAGGGCCTCACTAACCCGGAGATCGCGGACAGGCTGTTCATCAGCCGTGCCACGGTCAAATTCCACGTTAGCAGTATCCTCTCCAAGCTTGGCGTGCAGACGAGAACCGAAGCGGTGGCGCTGGCTCTTCAGAAGAACCTGATCAGGTAAGGCTGCGAGCGGCGCCATCAATACGGCGCGTGCAGGCGTGGGTTTCCGCCGCCCAGAGGCGGGGATCTGCGCCTGACTCATTTCCTCCGCCCCTCCTCTCCAGATGGCCAGGGAGAAACCATTCCAGTGTCTATCTGATATCTCCGACAGTCGGCTGATTCCCCAAAATGGCGTGACGTGTAGACTCTGAATTGAGAGGCGCCCTGCTCGGCACAGACCGGCGGAAGCCTTGAACAGATCAGACGGCAGAGGGTGGCGTATATGGGGTGTTGACCACAAAGGTGATCGTTGCAGACGATCGGCGCGAGATCCGCTACGCGCTTCGAGTGTTGCTCGAAGGGGAGCAGGCCACGTACGAGGTGATGGAAGCGGCCGACTTGCGGCAGCTGATGTCGCAAGTGCAGCGACCCTGTGCCGACCTGGTGCTCCTCGACTGGGAACTCGGCCCAGTCTCGGGCCCCGACATTCTGGTCATGCTGAGGGGCGTATGCCCCAAGACCCGCGTTGTGGCGCTCAGCGCCCGACCGGAGGCCAGAAGCTCGGCTCTGTCATCTGGAGCGACTGCATTTGTGCTCAAGGCGGACTGCGTCGAGGCAGTGCTCACTGCAGTCAGATCGGCGACTGGATCGAGGGATTGTGCAGAGAACACCGATGAAAGGAGGAGCTGAGATGAAGCGGAACGTACAGCAGATGTCAGTAGAGCAGGCGATGTTCATGGCCGACAATAACGCGGACTTGGCGGCAGTCATGATGGGCTACAATGAGCGCGGCGCGTATATGGAGCGCCGGGAATACAGGCAGGCCGCGGAATCGGTTAGGTCGGCGCGCGCCGCAGCGCTTGGCCGGCCGGCCGTTCAGAGGGTCTGATGCCGCAAGAAAGGTGCTTCAACAAATGCGTATGTGCCCAGTGACGTACACGCCCGAGGCAGGCAGTATAGGGATGCTCCGCAAACAGAACATGATATGAATCCCCGACCGCATCTTGCGCAAAGCTAGAAGGCCGGGGATTCTGCTTCCACGTGGAGGGATTAGGTGATCGCCTGTCGAAACAGGCAATTCAGCACGCCCAGGGGCGGCAGGGAAGGTGATCAAGATGTCTGGCGGCGATGTCTCATTTGTCATAATCACCGGGCTTTCCGGCGCGGGCAAGACCCAGTCCATGAAGGCCTTGGAGGACTTGGATTTTTTCTGCATCGACAACCTGCCGCCGTCTCTCCTGCCCCAGCTGGTTGAGTTGCACGCGGGCGCCGCCGAGCACCGCAAGTACGCGGTCGCCATGGATGTCCGAGGCAAGGAATACTTCGGCCATCTAGTGGATGCACTGAACTGGCTTGCCCGCAGCGAGTACCATTACACAGTGGTCTTCCTTGAATGCAGGGATTCGGTGCTCGTACGCCGGTTCAGCGAGACGCGTCGTCAGCACCCCCTATCGGGAGCGGGAAGCATATACGATAGCATAGCGCTGGAACGCCGCGTGCTTGCGCCTATTAGGGAGCGGGCGCACATAGTGCTCGATACATCGGACCTGAGGCCTGTGGAGCTGAAAGCGCATCTGCATGCGGCGGTGATGGGCACCCCCGTTCATGAGATGATGGTTGTGGATGTGTTCTCCTTCGGGTTCAAGTATGGAGCGCCGATTGATGCGGATATAGTGTTCGACGTGCGGTTTCTCCCGAATCCTTTCTATGTACGCGATCTGAGGGCAACCACCGGCCTTGAGCCGGCGTGCGCTGCCTACGTCATGGACTCGCCCATCGCCCGCTCATTCATGGAGACCTTCCGTGACCTCATCCTCAGCTTGATACCTTACTACAGCAGAGAGGGAAAAGGACGCCTTACTATCGGAATCGGGTGCACCGGAGGGCAGCATCGGTCGGTGGTGATAGCTGAGGAGCTCGGGCACCAATTGGCGCAGAGGGGCGTAAGGAGCCAGGTACGGCACAGAGAGATCACCGACCGCAAGCTTGCGGTCGACAGCGGGCGACTACGGGGCGACGCGGGCGATGAATGCGACACAGGTGGCGCGGGTGAAGGCAACAATGGGAAAGTCGGTGATAGCGTATGATTGTTGATGAGTTCATTGAGCTGGTCAAGATCGATGCCGAATCGGGAAGCGAGTCACAGATGGCGGCGGCAGTGGCCGATAAGCTGCGGGGCATCGGGCTCGAAGTCGAGCAAGATAGCGCGGGCAACGTCATCGGTCGGCTGTCGTCTCACGGTTGTGGGTGTTCCTGCGGGGGCGCAATAATGCTCTGCGCGCACCTTGACCGGGTGCCGCCGGGCAAGGGCGTGAACCCTGTAATCCGCGATGGAGTGATCTACTCCAGCGGCGACACTGTGCTGGCAGCTGATGACATAGCGGGCGTGACGGCCATCCTGGCAGGCCTGCGCATGGCCAAAGCCTCGGGTCAGTGTCTGCCGCCGGTGGAAGTTGTGTTCACCGTCAGCGAGGAGCGGGGCCTTCGCGGCGCAAAACAGCTGGATTACTCCCAGCTCGCCTCGAAGACCGGCTACATATTCGACGCCGCCGATCCTGTTGGCACGGTGATCTTGTCGAGCCCGACACACATGGGGCTAGAGGTGGAGATCATCGGCCGGGCGGCCCATGCGGCGGCCAACCCGGAGGACGGCATAAGTGCGATACAGGCGGCAGCTGAAGCCATCGCCGAGTTCCCCTTCGGCCGCGTCGACGCACGGACTACGGCCAACGTGGGAATGATGTCGGGCGGCACAGCCACCAACATCATATCCGAAAAAGCCTACTTCAAAGCTGAAGTCCGTAGCCTCGACCATCAGCGGGCGCTCGATCTTGCCAAGGAGTGCGCGTCCAAGATATGCGGTACAGCGGCCAGCCGCGGCGCGCATGCCGATGTCGCAACCACAGTCGACTACTGTGGATATACGATTCCGAAAGACGCGCCTGTTGTTGAGCGCGCGGTCAAAGCCTTGAGGGCCACAGGGCGGGAAGTCGTCTTCGAGTCCACCATGGGCGGCAGTGACGGAAACGTGTTCAACGCCCACGGAATCGCCTGCGTTGTACTGGGCATAGGAAGCCGCGATGTTCACTCGACTCGCGAAAACCAGCCCGTAAGCGAGCTCGTTGCGGCAGCCGAACTTGCCCGCGACCTTATCCTGGTGGGATAGCCAGAGAGATGCCCAAAGCAGAGGCGGGGGCCGTCGATTGCTAGATGCGGTTTGGGTCGGATCGGATCGGTCGGATCGGCCCCCGTCCGGTTGTTCAGGATTGGCTACTTATCTCCTACTTCTACGAGGACCTTGTTTGGCAGGCATGCGCTATAGTCGCCCGCCCGCTCCAGCCATCCCATGCGTACGCATATCTTGTCGGGGCAGGGTGATGAGACCACATGGGCCCTCGCCCCTTCAACCTCAACTACTGTGATGCCGAGCGGCCCTTCCACCTGGATCGTACGTTTCTCAGCCGGGGAGAGGACTACCTTGGCGACAATCCTGTTCTGGGCTTCGCCAATAGAAGTGACTGTCAGCATCGAGCCTTGCGGCGCGCGCTTACGACCCTGGGCGCCTGCGAAGATGAGAAGGGCGCCCAGCAGCAACATGAGGATTGCAGGGATGATTCTACGCTTTGTCATCGGCTCAGTAGACTCCTCAGTAGACTCCTACTTTCGTTTGGCAGCATGCAGGAATCGCCTAGCGGGCCCGTCCAGATTGTCGCATACCAGCCCTATGAAGACTGCCGTCACAATCGACAGCCCGAGCAGTAATGGGGCGCCGAAAAACAGCGCCGGCTGCCGCATTGCCATCACTGCGATGGCCAGCTGGCAACTGGCGTGGACCACCCCACCTACCACGCTTATCCATACCATCGACGCGCCGGCAGGCAGCAGGCGGAGGGAGATCCCCATGCTCACAGCGCTTGCCGTGGCGCCGACAAAACTCATCCAGAACCCCAGGCCCCAGAACTTGCCCGTGATCACGCTTCCGAGTATGCTCCGTACCGCGCTCACACCGATGGCTGGAGCAAAACCCATGTAGCGCAGGCACACTAGGGTAGCCACATTCGCCAGGCCTATCTTGGCGCCCGGCACCGGCAGCGGAGGGAGCAGTGATTCTACTACGTGTAGGGCAAGGGCGATTGCCACAAGCATAGTGAGCTGGATCTGTCGTTGCAGTTTCCCGGGCTTCAAACGCCGACCCTCCTGGCTTGCCATGTACAGCAAGTACGCGCCGTCCGGGCGCAGTTCAAACCGAATTATACACCATGTGTTCGATGCCTGCGACTGCACAAGGAAAACCGAGAGGAAGGATCCTCTTTTGGGGAGAATCCTCATGTG
>ERZ795056.6967-NODE-6967-length-10929-cov-8.904727_pt1 | contig 10929 bp, 6 predicted proteins | sample MGYA00375140_ERZ795056 | MGnify/ENA primary metagenome ERZ795056 (study PRJEB30185, sample SAMN05720227) | activated sludge metagenome | isolation source: Anaerobic digester | place: USA | collected 2015-03-09 ...
CAAGCTGGCTGGATATACAGGGGAATCTGTATTTCTTCGGCAAGTCTGCCATCGTTCAATAGCCGGCAGCACTGTCATCACCTCTTTTGTCGCCGATCGCCGTAATAAACCGGCCAAACACTTCACGAACCAGTATAAGTTCTACCCGCCCGATCGGGTCTCTTTTATTAACCCGGTAACCCATGTCGGTCAATTGCTTCTTTACTCCCTCCGGGAAATCGGGCTCCACTTCTACCTGGTCGGGTAACCATTGGTGATGAAATTTGGGTTGGTTAACGGCCTCTTCCGGGGTCAGATTAAAATCAATGATATTGAGCAAAGTTTGAAATACACTGGTTGGAATAGTAGACCCACCCGGCGATCCAACGATGAGGTATGGGCGATTATTTTTTAAGACGATGGTGGGTGTCATGCTGCTGAGCATTCTTTTATGTGGGGCGATGGCATTGGCAGCACTCCCGGTAACCCCATACAGGTTGGGAAATCCTTCTTTGATGCTGAAGTCATCCATTTCATTGTTAAGCAGGAAACCGGCGCCTGATACCACTGTTTTGCTACCATAGCTGCCATTGAGGGTAGTGGTCACAGATACTGCGTTGCCATCTTTGTCGATGATGCTGATATGGGTTGTTTCTTCACTTTCTGCGATGCTGCCAGCTTTCGTACTGTCACTGCTGCCTGCTTTGCCGGGAATGAAATCGTTCATGCGTTGCTGTAAGTAATCATTACTCGTGAGTTTTTTTACGGGCACTTTCACAAAATCAGCGTCTCCCAGGTATTGAGCCCGGTCGGCATAAGCCCTACGTTCGGCTTCCACCATGTATTGAATGGCAAGGGCACTGTGAAATCCCATGGCGCCCATATTCTTACCTGCAATCATCCCAAACATTTGTTTCAACAGGATTCCACCGCTGCTGGGGAGCGGTAAAGTAATGATCCGGTAACCTTTGTATAGGAACTCCATGGCCACCCGTTCTTTTGCTTTATAGCGTGCCAGGTCTTCATAACTGATGATCCCTTGTCCTGCATTCATTTCTTCTACGATGAGCCGGGCCGTTTCGCCAGCATAAAAACCTTTGACGCCCTGGCGGCTGATGCGGCGTAGGGTTGCGGCCAGTTCGGGTTGTACCAGGATGTCGCCTTTTTTCCAGTCACTGTTCCGCACAAACGCAACAGCTTTGCGATTTAGGGCCAGGAATGATTGCCTGGTTCTGTTTAAACTTGCGGCCTGCGAATCGGTGACCGCAAATCCTTTGGCGGCCAATTCAATGGCAGGTGCGATCAATGTTTTAAAGGGAAGTCTGGCATATTTCAACGTGGCAAATAATCCTGCTACGGTGCCAGGTACACCGGCCGATAAATGTCCATCCTGCGATAGTTTGCTAATTGGTTTCCCAGCAGAATCGAGGTACATATCCTTGTGCGCTTTAGCGGGTGCGGTTTCCCGGTAGTCGATCACGATGTTTTTCCCATTGGCCATATGCCCAACGAGAAAGCCTCCTCCGCCGATATTGCCAGCGCCTGGATATACTACTGCCAGGGCGAGTTGCGTAGCAATGGCTGCATCAAAAGCATTGCCGCCTTTTTTTAACATCAACAATCCCGTTTCACTGGCCAATGCATGCGCCGAAACAACCGCTCCTTGCTGGCAGACGATCTTCTTTTGAATCCTGTACTGTCTTGGGTTTATCTGGGCTTCCGTTAAAACCGATATACAACAGAACAGCACCAATAATAATCTCTTTTTTGAATACATCTCAACGGAATTTATTCAAAATTACAGTGTATTTATAAAGGAAGTTCAATCATATCAAAAGACCGGAGGCTGCAGGTCCTGGGATATAACAACCGGCAGAATTCAAAAATTAATTTTTTAAAGGAGCGGTTTTGAATAATTTCATGCCTCAATTGAACATATGAAAATTCTTTTAGTAAGTTGCCTGTTGTGGTTGGGATTACCAGTATTTGCACAAAACCTTAAAAGTCCGGACGAATTTCTTGGCTATAAACTGGGCGAACGCTTTACCGAACATTATCGCATTGTGCAATATTTCCGGGATGCAGTACTGGCCCGTCCTTCGCAGATGAAACTGCAAACTTATGGCAGTACGAACGAGGGAAAAGAATTATTGCTGGCCGTGGTCTCTTCTGCCGAAAACATAAGTCGCATTGAAGATATCCGTAAGAATAACCTGCGCTTAACGGGTTTATTAAAAGATCAGCAAGGCAATACAGCTGCACCGGCCATTGTATGGCTTAGTTACAATGTGCATGGCAATGAGGCCAGTTCTTCAGAAGTTTCCATGAAGGTTTTATACGAACTGTTATCGGGTAATAATGCAAAGCTCAACGAATGGCTGAAGAATACGGTAGTGGTCATCGATCCCTGTTTAAACCCGGATGGCCGTGACCGTTATGTACACTGGTACAATGGCATTGTAGGAATTCATGCTAACCCCAACGAAGATACGCGAGAGCACAATGAACCCTGGCCGGGCGGCAGGAGCAATCATTATAATTTTGATCTGAACCGCGACTGGGCCTGGCAATCGCAGGTAGAAACCCAGCAGCGTGTTAAAGTGTACAATGAATGGATGCCATCTATTCATTGCGATTTTCATGAGCAATATCCATCCAACCCGTATTATTTTGCGCCGGCGGCCGAGCCTTTTCACGAAGTGATCACTCCCTGGCAACGGAATTTCCAGGGGATAATTGGCAAGAACCACGCAAGATATTTTGATGCCAACGGCTGGCTGTATTTCACTAAAGAATATTTCGACCTTTTTTATCCTGCTTACGGTGATACATACCCGACGTATAACGGATCCATCGGGATGACCTACGAGCAGGCCGGGCATAGCCTTGCAGGATTGGCGATCACCGTGGGTGATGATACCTTAACACTTGCAGACAGGATCGCACATCATTTTACCACCAGCCTTAGTACCATCGAAGTGGCTTCAGGCAATGCAGAAAAGATCAATACAGAGTTTAAGAAATATTTTTCGGATGGCATGCAAAATGGTAGCGGGAATTACAAAAGCTATGTAGTAAGCGGGCAGGAAGCGAATAAACTGGCTGCGTTGAAAACACTTTTCGATCGCAATCAAATTCAATATAGCCAGGTAAAATCGGGCACAGTCATTAAAGGGTATCGTTATTTCTCCGGCAAGGAAGAAGCCTATACGATTGCAAAGGGCGATCTGCTGGTATCTGCCTTACAACCGAAGGCTAACCTGGTGAGGGTATTGTTTGAACCGGTGTCGAAACTGGCAGATTCTGTAACCTACGACATTACTGCCTGGGCATTGCCATATGCATACGGAATAGAATCTTATGGAGTGAAAGAAAAGCTGGCGGATGAACCGAATGCCCCTGTTACCCAGACATCAGATATTTCAAAAAGCGATTATGCTTACCTGGTAGATTACCATGCTTTCAGCGATGGAAAACTGCTGGCGGCTTTGTTAAACAATGGTATCAAAACAAGGTTTGCAGAAAAGCCTTTTTCATTTGCGGGCAAAAAATTCGACCGCGGAACCCTGGTGGTATTAAAGAACGGCAATGAAGCCAAGATGAACCTTTTTGCCGAATTGCTGGCCAGTCATCATGCTACAGTAACCCCGGTATCCTCCGGCTTCATGGAATCGGGCTTTGATTTCGGATCAGAAAAGATACACCTGCTCAGGAAACAGACCATCGCCATGCTTACAGGTGAAAATACTTCGTCTACGGCTGCGGGTGAGATATGGCATTTATTCGATCAACAGTTAAATTATCCTTTGAGTCTTATCAATGCATCCGATCTAAGCCGTGCAAACCTGAAGAATATAGATGTGATCATCATACCCGATGGCAACTATAAATTCCTGTCCGATAAAGAAGGAAGCCTGTTCCTTAAAACCTGGGTACGGCAGGGTGGAAGGATCGTTGCTTTGGAGAATGCTGCAGCACAAATGGCTTCAGGTGATTGGGGAATCAAAATGAAAAAAGAGGATGAAGATAAAAAAGATGACAAGGATTCGCCTTATACTGATCTGAAAAAATATGAGAACCGCGAGCGGGATAATATCGTGAATAATATTCCGGGGGCCATTTATAAACTTGAAATGGATAATAGTCATCCGCTGGCATTCGGTTATCCCGATCACTATTTTTCCCTAAAACTAAACGATTATCTTTTTGAATTTTCAAAAGACAGCTGGAATGTAGGGGTGATCAAAAAGGAGAACCAGGTTGCAGGATTTGTAGGAAGTAAAGTGAGGGAGAAGATACAGGATGGCACCGTGATCGCCGTGCAGGGAATGGGGCGTGGTACGATTGTATATTTTGCTGATAATCCAATATTCAGGAGTTTTTGGGATAACGGGAAACTGCTTTTAACCAATGCAGTGTTCCTGGCCGGGCAGTAAAAGTAACTGATTCTTCAGATCGTATTTAGAGACCAATATATATGACCCCGGGTATATCTAACCGGATTTATCATTTCCTTAAGAAGTGCCGTATTTTGTTTTACAAACGGTAAAGAATCAAAACGTCAATAACTTACATTCGTAGATCAATTCAAGCTTATGCGTCATTTCCTGGTTTCTATTTTCGTGCTGATCAGCTTTCACACATTAAAAGCGCAAACACCCACCACTTATCATTCGGCCTCTATTTTAGTTCAGCTTAAAAAATTGAATGTATTGGGTTCGGTATTATATATCGCCGCACATCCCGATGATGAGAACAATACATTATTACCTTACCTGGCCAAAGAAAAATTATATCGTACCGCATACCTGAGTCTAACGAGGGGGGATGGGGGCCAGAACCTGATTGGTGATGAACAGGGAATTGACCTTGGATTGATCAGGACACAGGAATTGATCGCCGCCAGGAAAGTAGATGGTGCAGAACAATATTTCAGCAGGGCCTATGAGTTTGGTTTCAGCAAGAGTGCTGAAGAAGCCTTGCGCATCTGGAACAAGGAAAAAATCCTTGCCGATGTGGTATGGGTGATCAGGCAATACCAGCCCGATATCATCATTAAAAGGTTTCCGCCCGATAGCAGGGCAGGCCATGGGCATCATTCCGCATCCGCCATACTTGCAGATGAAGCATTCACTGCAGCAGCAGATCCCAGGCGCTTTCCAGAACAGTTCAGCTATGGAGTAAAGCCCTGGCAGGCGAAGCGTATACTTTGGAATACTTACAACTTCGGATCCAACAATACTACCGGTGACGAACAGTTGAAGATCGACATCGGTGGGTTTAATCCGCTTATTGGGAAAAGCTATGGAGAAATAGGTGCGGAAGCCCGAACCATGCACAAAAGCCAGGGTGAAGGCCGACCCGGCAGAAGGGGGACCATCACAGAATATTTCCTGACCACTGGTGGTGATGCTCCCCAAACAACGCTCATGGATGGGATCAATATCGGATGGAGCAGGATCGAAGGTGGGAATGCTATACAAACACAGGTTGAAGATATCATTAAAGCATTCAATGCTGTTGAGCCAGCAGGATCAGTACCTGCACTGGTAAAGCTTTACAATACCATTAAGGCATTGCCTGAATCGAACTGGAAAACCAAAAAGCTGGCAGATGTTAAGGAACTAATTGAAGCCTGCAGTGCTTTATTCCTGGAAGTAACGGCACAGTCGCAACTAATCGTAATTGGCGACAGCGCCAAATTCAACATCAACATAAATAATCGTTCAGGCGTTGCCGTTAAAAATGCGGAGATCAGTTTCCTGGGAAGTATGAACAGGTTCGACAGTCTTCGCAAAAATGAGAATTATACTAAAAGCATTTCCGTTAGCATTTCAAAAGAAACGCCTTCCACACAACCTTATTGGCTCGAAAGACCCTTGCAGCCTGGCGCATACGATGTTTCCCGCCAGGAAGATATTGGTAAGGCAGAGAATGATGGTTACGTAGCACAGTTTAGGATAACGTTGGAAAACACGGAATTTCTTTTCACCCGTAAGATATTATATAAGTTTACCGACCCTGTTAAAGGTGAACTTTATCAACCCATCCAGTTTGTTAACCCGGTGTTCATCAGCAGCAAGCCATCGATCATCATTTTTCCGAATGATGCAAAACGTTTGGAGAAAAAAATCCATTTCAGCATACAATCAAACCTTGGGTTACAGGAAAAGCTTACGTTGAAAACGATGTATGATAAGAGGAGTAAAATTGTATTTGATTCCATAGCGAATTATCCAAAAGGAAGCACGAGAACAATTGATGTGACCATCAACAGCGATTCATTAACTGCCAATAGTTCAATATTTGCCTCTGCAGAATTATCCGCAGCTTCCTTGTATGAGAAGCAATATTTTTCACTGAACAAAATAAGCTATGATCATATCCCCGACCTGTTTTACCATTATTTCGACCAGGTGCGTATCATTAAAATGAACCTGCAGACCAGGGGGAAACGAATCGGCTATATCAATGGTGCCGGAGACCGGGTGCCACAAGCGTTGGAAGCGATGGGTTATGAAGTGAGGCTGTTGACAGAAAATGATCTTACAGATGATAACCTGGCTCAGTTTGATGCAGTGCTGACCGGGATCAGGGCATATAATATTCATGAATATCTTAGTAATAAGAACGATGTACTCATGCGGTATGTTGAAAGAGGAGGTAACCTGATCGTTCAATACCTTAAAAGCAACCTGGTAAATCAGAAGAAAGTAAAAGTGGGTCCATACCCGTTTATTGTTGACGCATCATCGAGGGTTACCGAAGAAGAAGCACAGGTGAACTTCCTGTTACCGGAACATCCTGTATTGAATTTTCCCAACAAGATCGGCCCGGATGATTTTAAAGGATGGGTACAGGAACGCAGTACCTACCAGGCGCAGCAACTTGATACACATTATGAAACACCGCTGGGCATGAATGATACCGGCGAAAAACAAAGCAATGGCAGCCTGGCGATTGCAAAATACGGAAAGGGGAATTTCGTGTATGCGGGACTGGTATTTTTCAGGCAGCTACCCGCTGGCGTTACCGGCGCTTACCGCCTGATGGCAAACCTGATTGCCTTGCCGGCGAATAAATAAATTCAACAAATATGGAAAAGAAAAATTCATACTGGGTTAAATGGTACGGTGTGGTATTGGCTTTCCTGGTATTGCAAATCATCATTTTTTACCTCGTCAGCAAGCAGTACACATGAGTTCTATTGATTGGATCATATTGATTGCAACACTCGCAGGCATTATCGCCTACGGGGTATACAAGAGCCGTACTACCCGAAACCTGGAAGGGTATTTCCTTAGTAACCGCAGCCTGCCATGGTACCTGGTATTATTCAGCATTATGGGAACCCAGGCCAGTGCCATTACTTTTTTAACCGGTCCCGGCCAGGCTTACAGTGATGGAATGCGTTTTGTACAATATTATTTCGGCCTTCCCCTGGCCATGATCGTGATCAGCATATTCTTTGTGCCGGTATTCAGCAAACTGAAAGTATTTACCGCTTATGAATTCCTGGAAAAACGATTCGACCTTAAAACGAGAACCCTCACTTCTTTCCTGTTCCTTGTATCCCGCGGTTTGAGTACGGGAATCAGCATTTATGCCCCATCGTTAGTATTGAGTTCATTGATGGGCTGGAACATTTATTACACCAACCTTGTCATGGGAGGACTGCTCATCATTTATACCATGAGCGGGGGCGCTAAAGCGGTTGCCCACACGCAGAAACTACAGATGATCATTGTATTTATTTCGCTGTTCCTGGTAGGATACATGGCAGTGAAATTAATGCCGGCTGGTTTTGGTTTTAGTGATGCCATAGACGAAGCCGGCAAGCTGGGAAAAATGAACATCATCACTACGGGATTTACCGAGAACGGATTCGACTGGAAAGATAAATACAATATATGGAGTGGCCTGATCGGGGGTTTTTTCCTGGCGCTAAGTTATTTTGGTACCGATCACAGCCAGGTGGGTAGGTACCTAACGGCAAAGGATATAACCGAAAGCAGAACCGGGTTGCTGATGAATGGACTGGTGAAAGTACCCATGCAGTTTTTTATCCTGCTCCTGGGGATCCTCATTTTTTCTTTTTATCAATACAACAGGGCTCCTGTTTTCTTTGATAGTGCAAAGGTGGAACGGGCTTCCAAAACCATATTCAAAGATTCTTTAAAGATCACCGAACAAAGATTTGATAAAGCGATGGCTTCCCGGGATCATGAAAAAGCGGATGGTATAAGGAAGGAGTATAAACAAATATTACAAAAGGCTTTGCCTGCAGGGGAAGATACCAACGACAACAATTATATTTTTCTGCGTTTTGTAAAAGACAACCTGCCCATCGGACTCATTGGGCTCATCTTCGCCATCATATTCCTGGCAGCCTGGGGCAGCATTGCCGCGGCATTGAATTCATTGGCTGCCTGCAGCATGGTAGATTTTCACAAGAAATTTTTCTCAAAAGACGAAAGTTGCGCCAGGGATTACCAGGTTTCACAATGGTATACTCTTGGATGGGGAATCTTCTGCATCGTCATTGCCATGTTTGCACAGAATATCGGCAACAGCCTCATTGAAGCAGTGAATATATTGGGTTCACTATTTTATGGCGTGATACTGGGAATTTTCCTGGTGGCATTCTGGATGAAACGGATAGGGGCAAACGCAGTTTTTGCTGCTGCTGTGATATCAGAGATACTCATCTTCGTTATTTACAAAAAAGACATCATCTCTTTTTTATGGCTGAATGTGATCGGGGCGTTGCTGGTGATCGGGCTGGCGTTTTTTATACAGGTTTTGATGGGGAAAAAACGGGCCGGGGAGGGGTAAAAGTGGTCTGACCACAATTGCGGTCAGACCCGTTAAAATCATCATTTTAATTTCTTCTGTAACTCAACATTCATCTTAATATAATCATCATTTTTCTCTTCTGTGGCCAGTTTCAGCGATTCCTGTGAACTGATCATAGCACCTGCATTATCACCGGCTTCCTGCTGAATTTTAGCTTTGTATAACCACATCCAGAAAGCCTTTGGATTTTGCTCCAACGCCTTCGTTACGTTTTCCAGCGCTTTGGCAGAATTCTTGTCATACTCATGGTAAAATTGCGCAGCCTGCCAGTATGGTTTTTTATCGGTAAGCATGGCAGCATCCAACTGAGCTTTTACTTTTTCTTTGATATCAACCTTGATCGGGATGATCACCGCCGTTTTTTCCCACATGATGTGCAGCTCGCAGGTTTCAGGCTTGATGTCGGCAAACTGCATGGTAAAGGTTTCAATATTTGATTTGATCTTGGTTGGTTCTACCCTGAAACGAACCACATCATCTGATTCTTTGTAACCAGAAGTACCGGAATTGGTAACGCCTTTATTCAAAATGATTTCCCAGCTTTCAAATCCCGGGATACTATATAGGGCATAGCTGCCGGAATCGATCTTCTTTCCGCCAATTTCTGCGGGATCTGAAAAGCGTATAACCGTTGCCGAATTAGCACCGGTACGCCATAATTTTTTGAAAGGAACCAGGTCGCCATACACCGTTCTGCCTTTAGCACTCGGGCGGGAATATTTTAGTTCAATACTTCCCATTCCAAAATCCTGTTTAATGGTTTGGGTGGGTGAGGGGGCCGGCATCTTAACCTGCGCCACGCCTGTTGCACAAATGATGCAGCAAAGGCTGCCGAATAAAATCTTTTTCATGAGCATGTTTTTTTTGAAGAATGATTTATTGGAAATAAACCTTTACGGTTTGATAAAAAAGCCTGTTGTTAATGAACTGCTGTTGTGCATGCTGGTTCTGTTTTTCAGAAAAACCCTGCAGGCCAAAAAGTCCGGCTGCATTGCCTTTGTTGATGGCGATCTCCAGGTAACCGGCCGCATTGAATAGAGCGAGCTTTTCACCTTCGGGAACATCGGCATAGGTTTCACTGATCTTATCTATCACTTCATCTCTTTTAAATACGATCGTGAAACTGCGACCCTTGCGCTGTTCTTCAAAATCTTCCTTGTTGATATTGACGATCACATTTTCGAAATTATCTATAAAGATGATCTGTCCTTCGATCCAGTTATTGCCCAGCATGGGCTTCAGTGGATTTTTAACCCTTATCGATACCGATGCATCGCCGATCTCCTCCAGCGATTTTCCTTCATAGATATCTGCGATCGCTTTGGCAAAAACCTGGATGCAATAAAGCGTATTTTTTTGATTTGTTTTACCCAAAGGAAGCGCAACTACTTTTTGCGGTACTTCTTCCAGGATCATGGTAAGCAAACCATTGTCGGCACAACCAATGTATTGACCATTGTGTTCGGCCAATAACAGGTGACTCATTTTTTCATCAAAGAAATTTACCAATACCAGGTGTATGGTGCCTTCAGCAAAATTCTTGATCGCATTCCTGCAAACATAGGCTGCCTGCGGATAATTGAATGGCGATAATGAATGTGTTATGTCTATAACCTGCAGGCTGTTGTTCGATTGCAACAATTGACCCTTGATGGCGCCTGCCAGGAAATCCTGCTCACCAATATCACTTGTAAGGGTCAGTAATGGCATCTTAGGTTGTTTCTCGTTTTAGTTGTTATGATTGATTTTATATCCTGTATCCCGTATCCAGCATCCAGCATCACTTATCCAGCATCCAGCATCCAGTAACCAGCATCCAGTATCCAGTATCCAGCATCCAGTATCCAGCATCCAGCATCCAGCCCTACTTCACCAACTTCCCATTCTTAAAAAAATAATTACGGGTAAGCTTATCGGCCCAGGAAGGGAAAAATTTATTGACGAATACGGTTTGTTTGCCCTTGAAGGTAAGTACAAGGGTGCGTTTCTTTTTTACGATGGCCTCTATGATATAACGGGCGCATTCTTCGGGGCTCATAAGTTCGCTTTCATTGAGCGGACTTTCTCCCTGCGTTTGTGCTTTATTATTAAGGG
>ERZ795056.6969-NODE-6969-length-10928-cov-4.631013_pt1 | contig 10928 bp, 9 predicted proteins | sample MGYA00375140_ERZ795056 | MGnify/ENA primary metagenome ERZ795056 (study PRJEB30185, sample SAMN05720227) | activated sludge metagenome | isolation source: Anaerobic digester | place: USA | collected 2015-03-09 ...
TCATTGGTAACCCCCTGATAAAAGAAGACTTTTATTTTAAATGGAAATGACATAAAGTTTAGAAAGATTAGAAGGTTTAGAATGATTAGTAAAATTAGATTTTTAACTTTTGCAAAGCTCCGTGAAACTCGTGTGAAAGTATTTAGCTCTTATTACTTTCCAAAAGTTTAAAATTTGTTGAAAGCATTTGAACTTACCATAGCAATAGATTTGTTTTCTTTCTACTCAGTAGGAGTGTCCGGTTAGTAGAAATAATGATAAAAAAAAGAAAAACAACGTAGTTGCGATTTATCTTTACTACAAACAGAACACTCTTACGGAGTTTTGTAAACTCAAAATACTTTTTCTACAAACAGGATGCAACTACGTAGCTTTTCTTACACTTTGCGAAAGTTTCTTAACTTTCGTAAAGTTTTGTATAGAAAAGAAAAGATGTCATTGGTAAGGTTTAGAAAGATTAGAAGGTTTAGAAAGTTTAGATTTTTACATTTCGCAAAGTTGGGAAACTTTACGAAAGTATTGAGTACCTTTTACTTTGCGAAAGTTTCTTTGGCTTTCGGAAAGTAATTCTCCTTCCCAAGTGCAACTTGGGAAGGAGGATTTGCTATTTTAAAAAATTTATAAGCCATACTATCAATAAGCTGATAGTATGGCTCTTAACTCGCTTGCTAAATAAAATTAAATATTTTACTTAACTCTTTCAAACTCAATTCGTCTGTTTTTCTGTTTGTTTTCAGGAGTATCGTTTAATGTAATTGGTCTGTCGGGTCCATAACCTTCCGTAGTAATTCTTTCCGGTTTAATACCTTTTTTAACCAACCAATTTTTCACAGATTCAGCCCTATCTTTGGATAATTTAATGTTTTTATCACGTTTTCCTACGTTATCGGTATGTCCAGTAATTCTTACTTCCATATCAGGATATGCGATAAGAGTTTCATACGCTAAAATAAGGATAGAGTCCGATGCAGGAGTAATATCGGCTTTGCCAGTAGCAAAGAGTACTCCTTCAAGAACAATTTTAGCACCTACTTTTTGTGGTCCTAATGTCTTCTTTCCGAAATCGTCAGATGGGTCAAGAGGATTTTGCTTTTTAGCAACTTCAGTTCCGTCATCAACTCCGCCATCATCGGTGTCTGCTTTTGTTGGGTCTGTCTTGTATTTATTTACTTCGTCGCTATCAATAAGACCATCACCATCGGTATCAATTTTTAATGGGTTGGTTTTATATCTTAATACCTCATCACCATCATTAAGACCTTCGCCGTCGGTGTCCGCTTTTAATGGGTCTGTTTTGTGCTTTAGCACTTCATCGCCATCGCTGAGTTTATCGCCATCGGTATCTGCTTTTAATGGGTCTGTTTTGTATTTCAGCACTTCATCGCCATCGCTTAAGCCATCACCATCTGTATCCGGTTTTAATGGGTCAGTTCTATATTTTAGTACTTCATCGCCATCGCTTAGCCCATCTTTATCAGTATCGGCTATTAGTGGATTAGTTTTGTATTCATTAATTTCTTCACCGTCTTTCAATCCATCACCATCGGAGTCCGGATTAAGAGGATTTGTATTGTAAGTATTTACTTCTGCACCATCTTTCAAGCCGTCGCCATCGGTATCAGGATTGTCGGGGTCTGTCCCAATTGCTTTTTCATAAGCATTTGTGAGTCCGTCTCCATCTCTATCGCCTTCGTCTGGTCCGAAAGTATAAACAACAGATAGAAGTCCGCCCCAAAATCCGTCTATTTGGTCGTCCAATGGTGGATTGAGCTTATCCGATGGAGTGAGATTTCCATGAGCTGAAAGTTCTAATCCCCAATTATTATCTAATTGATAATGAAATCCGAGACCCATTGGGAATGTAACGCCAAATCCATTGTCATCGGCATCAGGAGCTTGGGCTTTGCGGTATTCGTCATTTTTCCAGTAAATACCTCCAACTCCAACAAATGGGTAAATGATGAAATTATCAAATTTAAGCAAATTCCAACGTAAACGATAATCCAAGCTTAGCATTGTCGTTTTATAATCGGAATAACCGTTTAAGTCTGGATTCTCTCCGCTATTTTTTATATAGCTAAATCCAGCTTCACCCCAAAAGTTATCATCGTAAGTGTGAAGGAATAATAATCTAATTTGTGGGTCAAATGGCCTTTCTACAGACTCATTGACTCCAAATGATAATCCTCCGCCTACTCCAATAGAGTATTTTGGGTCCGCATTTGTATTAGAACAAATAATAAATAAAGAAAATATGATAATGAAAAGTTGTTTAAAGTGCTTCATAAAAGCTCCGTTTATAGTTAAACAAAAGTAAATTTTCTTTAGCAATTTTCTTAAAATCAGTAATAATCAGTAATAATCAGTAATTAGCTATAAAACCAAATAATTACCTCTTATTTTAAATTCAAAATTAAAAAAACAAAATGTAACAACAAAAAAAACATTTATCATTTATCACTTATCACTTATCATTTATCAATTAATAATTAATCATTAACAATTAATAATTAATAATTATCATTTCGCTTTCCATTTCATCCACACTGCTTTATTAATATCATTAGCAGCATCACCCATATTCCATTTTCCTACATCTAAATTTTCAAGCCAATTTAAAAATTTATTTACATTTTCTCCTTTGAAAATAGTTCCGTGTTGAGGAGCAATCATTCCGGGATTAATTGCTCTAACGTAATTAACCCATTGTTTTAAAGCGGAATTTGAAGGCATCCACCTTTTATGAAAAAGTTCCATATACTTAATATGCTGTTCAAAATCATTAACAAAGAAATCGGAATCATTACTTGGCAACAAGGCAGCACCGATATCGCCAGAGAATAAAATATTAGCAATAGGGTCATAAGTAGAAAAATTTCCAGATGAATGACAGTAATGAGCTGGTACAAGGTAAAGCTTATTAGTTTTGCCTATAACAATTTCCATACCTTCGTCCGGAATTGGTTTAAGGTTTAAATTTGTGCCCATACTAAAATGGGCAATGAATCCGGTCCAAATCCAGGAACAAAATACTTCCACATCTTTGCATAAGTCCATCCACATTGCAAGTGAAGAAGAAATATCAGGGTCTTGGTGACTTGAAATAATTTTTTTTATATTATTTGTATTTACATACTGAGTAATTTCAGTAAGAACCTGTGGGAAAATCTCAATCCCACCCGGGTCAAGTAAAACAGCTTCTTCATTGCTAACAATAAGGTATTCATTAGTATCAATTACAACATCTTTTTTTTCATTGTCGCGTCCAAATACAATCCATTTATGGTTACCGTTGTCAAAAAGAATTTCATTTTTCATAGATTTATTCCTGATTTAACTAAATTTTTCAACAAGAAATCGCCTTCTTCGATTTTTTCTTCAATTTCTTCTAAATTTTTTATAAGCATAGCGTACATATCTTTTATATGATTCACAAGTCCTGAAAATTTTTGCCTGCCCCCTGCTAAATATGAAGATTCAATTGAAATGTAAGACCCCATATAATTAGCAATAAAGCCATTTCGTTTTATTCTCTCAATAGTTTGTCTAGCCCTGTTAATAGTACCTTGTGTAGCTATAAACATATCATTAATACTATTCATTACATCAATATTATTTTTAGAAATTTGAATAATATTTTCTTTTAAAATTCGATTTTCTTCTGAAAACGCATTTGAAGTAATAATTTCCTTTATTTCTTTACTTTTTAAAAGATTAACATCATTTAAAGACATTTTGTAACCTTGTTCCCTGTTGTTTTTTTCAATAGATTTATAAAGAGAAAGCAGATAAGCAGTAAGTCGGCGAACACTAATTGAACTAATAGTGATTTCCCTTGCCATTACCCCTGTTAATTGTTTCAAATTATTTAATTCAGGTGCTATTTGAGATGGTAAATCCGATAGAAAGCCGGATAGAGTAATTAGAGATTGACCTTGATTGTTGCCAATTTTTGCTGCCTGAATAATTCCATTAATTGCCAATAGCTTTAGTTCAAAACTTATTCTTCGCATAGAACGAGCTCCGTTTAGAACCTCTACTCCTATGTTAAAAACTCTTTCTATATCTGTTGTATATTTTTCTAATATATTATTCATATTTCAAAAAACATTTTTAGAATGAATTTACTACATTTATTTCAATTAAAAAAATATTTTTTGGAATATATTGTTTAAATTTTATTATTTTAATTTTATATAATCTTAATTTTGTTGTAGTTTATTTGGAGTAATTTTTTTTAAACAATTTGATAAAAAGAATATAACTTGAATTATTCATAAATTCAATACTATTTTTAATTAATATCTAATATTAAATGATTTACTTGAAATATTGAAAAAAACTTAGTTTTGCACTACTTCCCAAGTTGCACTTGGGAAGTAAAATTTCTTTAAAGCTGTGCTTTGCATCTTTAACTTTATAAATGAACAGATAAAGCATAGCTTTTGTGATAATTTCCTTCCCAAGTGCAACTTGGGAAGGAGTAATAAAGTATTAATTATTAATTTATGAATAATTCAGGATAAATAAAGTATTTTTAAAGCGTAATTAAATAGAATACTTATATATAATTTATAGATTAAAATATATAGAAGAGAAAAGTTATGAGTTTAGATTTTGGTCGTTGTTCTGAAAATTCCAGTATTAGAATTGATTACTCTAAGTGTAATAGCTGTGGTATTTGCGTAGAAATATGCAAAGGAAATCCACTTTATATGGAAAATGGTAAAGTAAAAATTGACCAAAGCCGTTTGCTTGGCTGTATTGGCTGTGGACAATGCGTTGCTGCCTGTCCTTTTGATTGTATAGAAATATCCGGGCGTGATATTAGTATGGACGACTTTTATCAACTAAATGGGAAAAATGACAGAAGTGATTATGAGTCATTATTAGCATTGCTCGAATCAAGAAGAAGTATTCGCGAGTTTAAGAATCAGGATGTTCCTGAGGATATTTTGCAAAAAATTTTAGAAGCTACTGCTACTTCTCCAATGGGATTGCCCCCTTCTGAAGTAAAATTACTTGTCGTTAATGGCAAAGAAAAGGTTAGGACTCTTGCTTTTGAAATGATTGATGAATTAAAAAAGCAGGGAACATTTTATAAACCATTTTTTTTAAATTTACTTCGCCCTTTTATTTCCAAAGGTGATTATTTAGCACTAAAAAACTTTATTCGACCAGTTATTAATACTTATCTTGAAAAGAAGAAAGAAGGAATTGACTGGCTGCTCTATTCAGCTCCTTTAGTTATATATTTTTACGGCTCAGAATTTATTGACCCAGCCGACCCTTACATTGCAGCAACAAACTCAGTTATTGCTGCTCAGTCTCTTGGACTGGGAACCTGCTTTATCGGGCTTTCCGGTTATTGTTTCCAATACAGTAAATTGTTACAGAAAAAATACGGTATTCGCAAAGAAGATAAGAAGGGCATCATTGTTATTTACGGCTATCCGAAGTTTAATTTCAAAAAAGGTATAAAACGCCGCTTTGCAAGTGTGAAGTATGTTTAGAGATTTTTATTCTGAAACCACTATAAAGCAAGTGCTTAATTATGGAGTTACCAATTACATCTTTACTTGTCATTCTGGCGTATGCCAGAATCCATCTTGCTTTTTAGTCATTAGTCATTGGTAATTCGTTATTAGTAAAAATACTAATGACTAATAACAAATGACTAATGACCAATAAAAATAATTTTAAAATAGATTCTGAAATTCGCCAGAATGAAGCATTTAGTGATGTCATCTCCATTTAAATAAAGAACTTGCTATATTTAGGGGTTTGAAATGACACTCAAAATATAAAATTATTGTGGTCAAGCACTACATAATAAGTACTACAACTAAAAAAGTTGATTTAATAAAAAAGCCAATTACAAAAAAACAAGGTAAAAAAGTAGCAATTTTTTTTTAATTTCGTATTAAGAAATAATATGTAAATTATTCATTAATGTTCTATAATTTAATGAAATAGTTTTTTTATGCTTAATTTAAGAATCATAAATGAATCAATCAAGAAGAGATTTTTTAAAAGATAACATACGATTGCTTGGAATTGGCTCAGGTGCATTGCTGTTTGGTTTATCATCTTGCGAGGAGTTTATGCAGAAGCAGCCAACTTCTTCCGGAGTAACCAAAGAATTTTGCATTGATGACGAAGATGAGATAAACAAAACAAGATTAAACAGAATCGGTTGGGGTATCCTTAAATATTTTGGGAAATTAAATTACGGAATTCCGGTTATTGTGGTTAGAATAGATATAAATACTTTCGTCTCCTTTTCTGCAATGTGCACCCATGAGCATTGTATTATGAGAAATTATACAACCGAACTACCCACTGGGAAAGGAAAGATATTTCAAGAAATAAAATGCAATTGTCATGGCTCCTCATTTGATGCTTATAATAATGGAAAAATAGTTACAGGACCAGCAGAGAAGCCACTCAAACAATTTCCAACAAGCTTTAACCCGGAAACTAACATTATTTCAATTGAATTCTAAATAAAATGACAACACAAGCAGAGAACAGGAGTCAAATATCAATACTAATCATTTATGGGTTTGCTATAATGACAGGTGTGGTTTGGCAGTTTGATTTTGGCAGAACTGTGCTATATCCTTTCACCATTCTCGGCACCTGGTTTCATGAGATGGGACACGGGATAGCTGCACTTATTATGGGTGGAAATTTTCATAGTTTAGAAATATATGAAAATGGTTCTGGTTTAGCATCATTTTCAGGTCCTTTATTTTTTGGTGGGCTTTCAAATGCTTTTGTAGCTGCATCGGGGCCACTCGGACCAACAATAGCCGGCACTTTTTTAATTCTACTTTCAAATTCAGCTAAACGGGCAAGATTAGTCCTTTTACTTTTAAGCATATTTTTTGCAATATCCGTTATTTTATGGGTCCGCTCTTGGTTCGGTGTCGGTATAGTACTACTTTTTGCAATAATTTTATTTATTATTGCACTTAAAGCAAACGATTCCTGGCAACAAAACACGTTACGTTTTCTGGGAGTGCAGGCGTTTGCAAGTTTGTATATGAATATAGGATACTTATTTACCGGCGGTGGCACAGTGAACGGGCAGGTTTTTTCTTCCGATACTTACGTTATGTCTCAGTATCTTCTTCTGCCGTATTGGTTCTGGGGTGGAGCCATCGTTTTTGTCTCATTCCTGTTAATGTATTTAACATTAAGATTTTTGCTCCGAAAAGATAATAAAGCAAATCTATCAAGTCAATTAGAGATTTTATGATTGTAATGAAATTCGGCGGTACCTCAGTCAAAGACGCAAAATCTATGCAGGAGGTATTGAAAATTGTAAAAAGTTCAGAAGGAAAAAAAATTGTTTTGCTTTCTGCTTGCTCCGGAATGACAGATAAATTAGTATGTTTAATAACAGATGCTGCAAATAGAGCTGCTGAATTTCCAAATAAGACAATAGATGAAGTAGAGGATTATCATATAAATTTATGTTGCGAGTTATATCGCAACGAATTATTTCGCAATTATTCATCTGTTCTTATTAAAAGATATTGCAATGAATTACGTAAACTTGCCGATGGAGTCCACCGTTTAAAAGAATGTAGCCCCCGTTCATTAGATAGAGCTGCAAGTTTTGGAGAATTGCTTTCAACTACTATTTTTCATTTTTTATGTTTAGAAAATTCCCTAAAACCAATTTTAATTGATGCAAGAAAAGTAATAAAAACAAATAGCAATTTCACTTCTGCTAAAGTTTTAATGAAAGAAACAAAAAAAAATGCCTTAAAAATTATTGGAACTGAATTGGGTATTTCATCGCAGAAGGAAAAATTTAATTTCACAAAATTAAATTATAAAAATGGAAATTACGTTCAAAAAAGTGAGGACTTGCAACAAACTACAACTGATGGAATTGAAGGAAATATTGACAAAAGCACCAATTTAGTTATAACACAAGGATTTATAGCATCAGATTTATTTAATAAAACAACTACTCTTGGGCGTGGTGGCTCCGACTGGTCTGCTGCTCTTCTTGGCTCTTGCTTAAATGCTGATGAAATTCAAATCTATACTGATGTTGATGGAATTTTAACTTCTGACCCAAGGATAATAAAAAATTCTAAACTAATAGAGAAAATTTCATTCGATGAAGTTAAAGAGTTGTCTTTTTTTGGAGCTAAAGTTGTTCATCCGGACACAATTTTTCCTGCTTTGTCCAAAAATATTCCAGTGCGTATTTTAAATACTTTTAATACAAATGTTAAGGGTACTTTAATATATTCGGAAAGCAAAAAAAGTCAATCCGATTTCAAATCAATAGTTCTTAAAAAAGAATGCATGTATTGCTATTTAAAATTCAATTCAAAAACCAATATTCACTTTTATTCCAATAAATTTCTTAATTTTTTTAAAAGAAGAGGAATTAAAATTTACTTTCAATCCTCATCTATTTCACGGATTACTTTTTTAATTGAAAAAAATTCGGACATAAAGTTTTTTTCAGAACAATTACCAGGCAACATACTAATTGAACTGGCTGATGTGAATTTAATTGTTCTTTGTGGCAATGATATTTTAAATTCTGACAAAGAGAAATATAACATAGTTTTTAATGAGTTACTTAAGGTAAACGATAACTGCCTCTTCATTGGTTTTACAAAGAATTCTTTAATAGCAGCTGTATTACCGGATTATTCAGAAGAAATTGCAAAAAAAATACATAATGAATTATTTGAAAATTGTTAATTGTTAATTGTTAATTCAGATCTCCTGACCCCATAACGAAATAAAAAAGTTAGGAGATTTGCCTCATAAAGAATAATTGCGCAGTTAATCTCCATAATAAATTATGGAGTTAATCTAATTATTAGAATAACTCCCAAATTTATTTGGGAGTTATATGTTTGCAATTTTGTGAAATTATATTTTTTTTAATATCTGAACTATATTAATTGCGCAATAACAAACTACGAGGCATCAAGAGTTCTGAAGTTGTTATTAATAAATGTATTATTTTTAATATAGTAGATAATTGTTAATTGTTATTGGGTAATGAAATGAATTGATTTTTGTGAAAACCTCACTTATCACTTATCATTAATCACTAATAGTTTTTTTCTTCCTTTATATTTTTGTAAATTATAGTTTTTATAAGTATAAGAAACGATAAAAGATAAAAAAATGGAAAAAATTGCTGTATATCCCGGAACATTCGACCCAATAACGCTTGGACATATAGATGTAATAAAACGTGCTTCAAAGCTATTCGATAAAATAATAGTAGCAATAGCAATAAACCAAAAGAAACAAACGCTTTTTTCGATGGAGGAACGCTTTGAATTTGCAACAGATGCGCTAAAAGAATTTAAAAATGTAGAAGTTCAATTGGTCAAAGGGCTAATCGTTGATTTTGCAATTAGTCATAAAGCAACTGCATTAATCCGAGGTTTAAGGGCAGTTTCAGATTTTGAATATGAATTCCAAATTGCTTTAATGAATAAAAAGATTGCAAATGAGATTGATACTGTTTTTCTAATGCCAGACGAAAAATATACATATTTAAATTCATCAATAATTCGCGAATTATCAAGTTACGGCAAAGATGTAAGTGATTTTGTGCCTTCAATCGTCTCAATAAAATTGAAGGAGAAATTTTTAGACAGGAAATGACACTAAGCGATACACATAATATTTTGAATGAGCGTGAGCAGATGATTTTGCAAACACTAATTCAGCTTTATATTTTGAAGGCTAGCCCTATTGGTTCAAGGACTCTTTCAAAATATTTGGAACGTGAGTTGAAATTAAGTCCTGCAACACTTCGCAATATAATGTCTGATTTGGAAGAAATGGAATATATTGCCCATCCACATACTTCCGCAGGAAGAATTCCAACAGACAAGGGCTATCGCTTCTATGTTGATTCGCTAATGAATATCCAGTATCTAACTGAAAAAGAAATACTTGCACTGAAACAAACTCTCGGCAACGTACCCACTGAAAACGTTTTAAAAGATGCTTCCAAGCTACTTGGTTTGCTTTCCAAATATTTAGCAATTGTCCAGATACCAACTATAACAAATCTTATTGTTCATAAAATTGAATTAGTTTCGATTTCTTCAACCAGACTGCTTTTTATTATTGCACTTGATTCAAATATTGTAAGAACCGCAACATTGGAAGCAGATACGGAGTTTGACCACCACCATCTTGATGAAATTTCATCACTAATCAATGAAAAAATCTGTGGAAAATCGCTCAATTTTATTAAAGATAATTTTAGTGCTTTGATTTCTGATATTGAGACTCCAAATCCTACTTTATTCCGATTGTTTGTCGATTCTGTTGATTTGCTTTTTGATAGATACAGCACTATGGAAAGAATCCATATAGCTGGAACTAAGCAATTGCTTAATGAACCTGAGTTCGATGATGTTGACAAAGTGCGTGGGATTATGGAACTAATTGAAAATGAAGACATTATCATTCACATTCTTTCTCAGTATGAAAACCGTGAAAGCGATTTCCAAATTCTTATTGGAAAAGAAATGAATAACGAACTCCTTGATGATTATAGTTTAGTACTTTCTAATTATCAGATTGGTCAGGCAACCGGCTCCATTGGTTTAATTGGTCCTAAGCGTATGAATTATTCAAAGATGGTTTCTTTGGTAAGCCAAATCTCTAAAATAATCTCAAGAAAAGAATAAAGGAAAGTTAATTGTTAATTATTAATTGTTAATTGTTAATTGTTAATTGTTAATTGTTAATTGTTTATGGTTATTAGTTATTAGTCATTGGTAATTCGTTGTTAGTAAAAATACAAATGACAAATGACTAATGACCTATAAAAACTATTTTTAAAGATGGATTCTGACATCGTCAGAATGACACTTTTAGTGATGTCATCTCTATTTAAATAATCTCTAACTCTC
>ERZ795056.6974-NODE-6974-length-10925-cov-3.687580_pt1 | contig 10925 bp, 11 predicted proteins | sample MGYA00375140_ERZ795056 | MGnify/ENA primary metagenome ERZ795056 (study PRJEB30185, sample SAMN05720227) | activated sludge metagenome | isolation source: Anaerobic digester | place: USA | collected 2015-03-09 ...
CGATGCCGCCGCCATTGAGAACTTCCGCAAGATCGACACCCTCATCATTGACAAAACCGGCACGCTCACGGAGGGCAAACCGTCGTTTGACCGCGCCGTGCCCGCGCAAGGATTTGATGCGGGCGAAGTGCTGCGCCTGGCTGCCAGCCTGGACCAGGGCAGCGAACACCCCTTGGCAGAAACCATCGTGCGTGCGGCACGCGCGCAAGGCATGACGCTGGACAAGCCTGAAAACTTTGAGTCCGGCTCCGGTATTGGCGTGCGCGGCCAGGTTGGCGGGCGACAGTTGGCGTTGGGTAACACCACGCTGATGGAGCAAATCGGGGTGCCGGTGGCATCCATGGTGGCGCAGGCCGAGGCATTGCGCATCGAGGGCGCTAGCGTCATGCACCTGGCGGTGGATGGCCAGTTAGCGGGTCTTTTGGCCGTGTCCGACCCTATCAAGGCCAGTACCCCCGAGGCGCTGGCCGCCTTGAAAACTGCAGGCCTGCGGATCATCATGGCCACGGGTGACGGCCTGACCACGGCCAAAGCCGTAGGGGCAAAGTTGGGCATTGAGGAGGTCTATGGCGAAGTCAAACCACAAGACAAACTGGCATTGGTCGAGCGCCTGCAAAAAGAGGGGCGCATCGTTGCTATGGCAGGCGATGGTATCAACGATGCACCGGCTTTGGCCAAAGCCGATGTGGGCGTGGCCATGGGTACGGGGACCGATGTGGCCATGAACAGTGCGCAGGTGACCTTGGTGAAGGGTGACTTACGAGGCATCGCGGTAGCGCGCTCGCTGTCTGTAGACACCGTGGCCAATATGAAGCAGAACTTAATGTTTGCGTTTTTGTACAACGCACTGGGCATTCCGGTCGCCGCGGGGGTGTTGTTTCCATGGACAGGCTGGTTGCTTTCACCATTGATCGCTGCCTTGGCCATGAGTTTCAGCTCTGCGTCGGTGATTGGCAATGCGCTGCGCTTGCGGCAGCGACGGATATGACCACTCAGTTCCACTACTATTAGGAAGCCATGGTTCACGTGACTGCGGAGACCTTGGTCAAGACGCGAAATTCAAGCTGTCCGAAGTGACTTCACGTTTGCGGTCATTCAAGCTTTATTTAACCGCGATGGAAATTGACTGTCTTGCTGGCACCAGTCATTCGGCAAGGACTGCCGCAATATCCAATCCAAAGTGGCCTCATGGGTAGGTTTGGCTGCTATGGATTCAATGCGACTTGGACTGAGTAATGTTAAGCGCATCAGACGGCGAACTTGCGTTATGTCGACTTCTTCATGAGCAGCTATTTCAGCAGCGCTTTGAACCTTATGGGTGTCGATCAGCATTTGCCAATAGTGCGCCAGTCCGATCGCACGCAGCAGGGCTGAATCCTTGATCGGAGGCAGCGTAGAGGTCCGCTCCGTGGATTGCTCCGATTGAAATGCAGGCGCATCTGTGGGTAGGATTACCTGACGTTTGATGCCCGCCTGACAAACTTCCAGGGCACGAATGTCTCCATCTTGACTCCGCCAGCGGGGCACGGTGTTTGGTACGTCGTAGCAGCGCCGTTCATCGCGCATCTTCCTCTCTTTGACATGCTGTTCTCCTACTCAAGTTCTGCCAGGATCGCGCGCTGCGCAGGCCAATCTACTGGCAGGCGATTGCGCTGAAACCACATCAGGGTCAGGCGCCTGGGCTGACGCCCCACGAGGAACTGGTCAATGATGTCGGGGGCCAGTAAAGTCATGCGCAACAACTCATTGACCACGGAGAAGTGCAGCCCTTCCCGCCGGGCTATCTCGGATCCACTTGTTACAACGCTGGTGTCCATCAGGTGTCTCCAGTAAAACGCCCGCGCAAGTCCTTCCAAAAGCTTGGTATCAAATGCCGGCGCCTGTGTGCGTGTTAGCAACTCTTCACCCCGTTGTACAAATTTCATGGGGATAAAGGTTTCTGCCCCGCTGATCATGGAGTGACTTCCATTTCCAACAGTTCGGCGCCGATGCAGTTGGGCGCAAATTCACCAAAAACATCACGCCACCCCAGCGCATTCCATTTGACCCGCAGGCCACCGGCTACCAAATCCACCCGCTCAATCATCAAATTAACAATGCGGTGGCGCTCAACTTCGTACAACTGCTCCCACATACCGCCGAGGTTGCGCATGGCCATGACGGCTGAAGCTTCATCCACCTGTCCACCGTTTTTCTGGATCAGAGTGCACACGCCGGCAATCGCTTCAGGACTGGTCAGTACCGTCTTGATCTGCGCCACCGTAGCCGCATCGATTTCGTCGGCCGGGATGCGTTCGTGGGTTTTACCTTTTGCACCAAAACGCATCTCGGACTTGGTGACATAGTACCGGTAGACCCGGTCATCTTTCTTTGTGTAAGTGGCGTACATGCGCACGCCATTGGGGTCATGCAGCAATCCACGCAAAAGCGAGTCACACCGGGCTCGGGTTTTGGTGTCGATCGCTCGGACGTGTGGGCTTTTAGCAAACACGGCATGCACCTGGTCCCAGAGGCCCTGGTCAATGATGTGCGGGTGCGCACCGGGAAACCAGCTACCCTTGAGTGAGATTTCACCGAGGTAGATACGGTTGCGCAATAGCTTGTGCAGGTACTTTTTGTCGATGGGGCCACCTTGGCGGTTCTGTCCATCTTGGGTAATCCAGGATTTGGTGGTGATGCCCTCACGCGCCAGAGCGCGTCCAATCTCTGTGGGTGATCCTACCGTCAGCATGTCACCAAAGATCCTCCGGACAACGGCTGCCTCGGCCTCATTGATCATAAGCAGTCGGTTCTTGACGTCATAGCCAAGTGGCGGCACACCGCCCATCCACATTCCTTTGCGTTTGCTGGCCGCGATCTTGTCGCGGATCCGCTCCCCTGTGACCTCTCGTTCGAACTGCGCAAAGGACAACAGTACGTTGAGCATCAGCCGGCCCATGGATGTGGTGGTGTTGAACTGCTGGGTGACCGACACAAAGGATACCTTGCATCGCTCAAAAACTTCCACCATCTTGGAGAAGTCCGCCAGGCTGCGGGTGAGCCGGTCAATCTTATAGACCACCACGATATCGATGAGGCCGCGTTCGATGTCGACCATCAGGCGCTTCAGTCCAGGGCGTTCGGTATTACCACCAGAAAACCCCGGGTCGTCGTAGTCATCTGCAACTGGGATCCATCCTTCTGCACGTTGGCTTGCCACGTAGGCCTGGCCGGATTCCTTCTGGGCATCAATTGAGTTGAAGTCCTGCTGCAGTCGTTCATCGGATGACACACGGCAGTAGACGGCACAGCGTTTGCGGGCTTTGGTCGCGGCAATAGGAAGGGATGTGGTCATGTCGACTCCTTGAGCGTGGAGCGCAGACCAAAAAACACGGGTCCGGACCAAGGTGTGCCGGCGATGTGGCGTGCGACAGAAGACAGACTTTTAAAGATCTGGCCTTTGTATTCAAAACCTCCGTCGCCGGTCACAGTGACCTTGTGGTCACGTTCACCCCATTCCCGGACCAAGACAGTGCCAGGTGCGAGATGGAGGTCGGCATGCTTTTGCCGCCCCTTAATCTTGGAGTGGCGCATGCCGATGTCGATCAGCTTGCGCTGTGTATCGAGCGACAGCCCGCCAAAGGCTTCTTCCTGGATTTTGTAGGCGATGCGGGACTCCATGAAGCGGCGGTTGGGGTTTTTTGGGCGGCGCGGGAAGTGCTTGTCCCACAGCGTCCAAAGTTCGGTAATCGGGAGGGAGGGCAGGGCGACCACTTGGGCCGATACGGTTTGTTGGGTTGCGTTCATCACAATGACTCCTGTTGATAGGGGCTTGTATGAACGCTCTGCCCGGGCACAAAGCCAAGAGTTTTATTTCTCTGTTCTCGCTCGGTGTGCTCGATTTGCGACAGATGGGTGCGAACCACGGCGGCGGCCAGGATGGCTGTGATTTCGGCGACCCTGGCGGCCGGTGACATCTGCTGGGGTGGGGGAAGGGCAAGAGTTTTCATGGGAAGCATTGCGGAATTGAAACAGTCACAAATGATGTTTCAAATGCTCCCAAGCGGATAGCAAGGGAGGGCACTTCAGCGCAAACCAGATTGCACGAGAAGTCGATTTTTGGTGCTGATCTGGATGGGAAAAAGTGGCGCAAAATTATCCCAAGTGCCGCAATCTAAAAACCGGTGAACTTAGCGCTTGACATCACAAGGGACGTTCGTGGCGAAACATTCCAAAGCAATTCCACCAGTTGGCCAATGCATCTATTGCGGTTCCGAACAAGGGCCGCTCTCTGATGAACATGTTGTGCCATATGGGTTAAGTGGCGACCATGTCTTACCAAAATCAAGTTGTAGCAAGTGCGCAGCAGTAACGAGTAGGCTCGAAATGCGATTGTTGCGTGGTCATTGGTGGCCGTACAGGCAGTTTCTTGGTCTCAAATCGAGACGCAGCAAACAGCCATTGCCCGATTTAAAGGTCACGATTGAGCACGAGAATGGCGAGTGCAGCCCCGCCCTTCTGCCCATGTCGAAGCACTCGTTTGCGATCACATTTTGCTTGGCACCACCGACTATTCTTTCCGGCATTGTGAGTGATGAGATCCCCTATGCCACCAAGGCATTCTTGCGCACACTCGGTCCAATGCCTGGTTCGGTGCGAGTAGCCGGGAAAATTCAGCGCCTTACACCGCAAGAAAAAATTAACATCCCAGTGGATTTTCATGCGCCCGATCTTTGTCGGTTCTTGGCAAAGGTTGCTCACAGCTTTGCCATTTATCGCCGCGGTTTGGCTGCGTGCGAGGAGTACTTTCTCCCAAGCTATGTGCTTGGTCAAGAGGCTGGTGCAATGACATATGTGGGCGGGGCATCTAGCTCCATCATTGGTAGTTGGTTGCCGGGTAATGGAACGCACGCGCTACTTGATCGTGTAAATGGTCCATTTCTATCCGTTTACATCCAGCTCTTCCGCCATGAAGGTGAGCCGCCGCCAATCTATGAGGTAATAGTAGGCCGACTTCGCAGCGAGTCTCACATGAACGATGTTTAGCCGCCCATACCTGCAATCCTAAGCAAGTGCAAACAATGGTGTCTTTTGTAGTTGAAATTCTGAAATCGATTGATCACTGTGTGGAAATTTACGAGACCAAAGCTTCCGACAGGTCTCCAATTTCGGATTCTGAGTCTTCAATGACATCGGCAAGATTGGCCACATTCAACTGCCAAGCCTGCGTACCAGGAACGCGCACGATGTAATTTCTCCACGGAAATGATTTCGGAAACAAATTGGACAGTGATGCGTAATTCGTTCCTTCCATCAGCTTCTTTGCATTCACGTGCGGAGCGTTGGTATGGAATGCATCGACCAGCCGTTGCAAGACAGTGACCTTGTTCTTGCTCGTGATTTTCCAGGGGGCTTTTCCGGGAAGCTGCAACACAGCCGAGGTTCCATCTGAGGAGGTCTTAAGGCTGATTAAGCTGCCTCCCATTGCGGCCAGTTGATTGTTGCGGTATGCAAGTTTGAGCTGCGAGAAGTCAACAGCGGTACCAGAGCTGTCCTTGGTCAGTACGTCTTCAATAGCAACAATCACATTCGTGCCAGCAAATGCAAATGGAATGCTTGGGGAGGTGGTGAGTAGTATGCCGGGAACGCTTCTGGGACACAGGCGAAGTGCTGCATCCACCTTGGCATATTGCCTGTCATTTGCCATTCTTGTCGCGAAATAGACCGCCACCTTGTGCCCGTCGATATCAATTGCGCCAAGGAATGCAGGTTCTGTCTCCAGGCGGTTGCCGCGTAAAGCCGTCAGTGCCGTCCCGAGCGCAGTGACAATTTCCTCGCGCAGCCAATCCAGATCGACCTTCCAGCGGCGGGCATGTTTGGCGGGCAAGAATACGTCGTCTCCTGAGAGCGAATCCCGGTAGAAAACCCGTTCGGAATCGGTGCTGCGTTCCAGCGCTACTGAAAACCTATCACCTTCTGCAGATTGGATGACCTTCTCAGTGATGCGGTCGCCTTCGATAAGGATGCCTTCATCTTCGAAGCGATCGATGTCGATACCCATGTGTGCCAGTGCAAATCCGTCCAACGTACTGCTGGCACATTCCAGCAAACGTGCCACCTGCATGACAAAGAGGGGATCGTCCACCCCGGCTCCAGGATGCAAGGGCTTGAGGACCCCCATTTTTTCAAGGAGCTCGGTACCAAGGCGACGCATGCGTGGGTCGCGTTCGCCCTGCAGGCTGCAGCGTCCAGGCTCGGCCAATTCAATCGACAGCGGGGTTTCAGTGGTTTCACCTTCCAAAACCAGATCGGCCACCAGGGTCACACCCAGAATGCTGCCTGGTTTTGAAAACGGATGGTCCGCCCACCGTCCGGCAATGATGTCCTGCAAATCCGCACCGCTGTCAATGTGGAGTGACACGGCGTCGGTGGCATGCTGCAACAGTGCCTTGGCTTCTGTCAGATAAAGTCGCTCTACTTTCGCGCCATCCAATCGAGGCTTCAAATCCCGGATCGGCTTGGCAAAGGGCGAAAGATCGTAGCGTGTGCGGTTCAGTGGTCGCTTTGACAATGGCATTTTGAAGCCATGGTTTGACAGTACGTCGGCCATGGGGGCCCGGCTGGATAGCGTATGGGCGTACACCTCGACGACATGGCGATCCGGTGAGTACACCAGTGTGGCGTCACGGGCCGGGAAGTAGAAAAAGTTTTTGCGGTTGCGGTTCACCATCTGAACGGCAGACACTTGGTCCCCGGCGAACCGAACCACCAAATAATGAATCGTCCTGGTGTCACCAATCTTCTCTTGGTCGACAATGGGGACATAGACCAATTCACATGGCTCGCTCAGTCGCATGACCTTGGTTAACTGCGATTCCAGTTCTTTTTTGACGGCGTCGTTCCAGATGAAGGGTGGGGGCTGGTCGTCGCACGGCACATCAAACGCGTCATACAGGCGTTTTCTTCCGCGGATGTCATTGGTGTTCAGAATCGTTTCTGCGACATCGAACAGCCTGGCAGTGTCCTCAGAATGTGACCGCATCCATAGGGCACGGCCCAGCTCGGCCCCTTCCTGGTGTGCAAATGTGCTTTGAAGATCTGCGTCGTTGAGTTGATCCGAGACAGTTGACAAGATCTTGGCGCCACGGGGTGTAGCCAGACGCAAAAGGCGCAATGCCTCACGCTCCGCAGGCTCGCGTAGTTCCTTACGCAGATGTTTGATGTGCTCCAGCAGTTTGGAGCAGATTGCGTCTTCCTCTTGCGACCAGTCAAATCCACGGGCCATCGGCTGGCATTCCGTGAGCTTGCTGAAAGTCCGTAGGACCGATATCGGGGCCCTCTCGACCAGTTCGAGAAGACAGTGTGCGTTGGTGAGGGTCTTTTTGCCCATCGTTTCTCCCTTGAGTTGTTTTTACATAGCTACGGTCCATTGGCGCATCACCGCCACCGTTTGCGTCAGGCCTTGCGCCAGCAGCGAGTCCAGATATTCCTCGGCCGTCTTGGGGGGTGCTTTCAAGGAGCGGCGGTGACTGGCCGCTGCCTCCAACACGCCCGCGGGATGCAAATCCAATAGATCGACGATGAAGTCATCCGGATGCTGTGCCGCAAGGTTGTAGGGCTTCAGCGCTGCATCGGGGAAATCCTTCATGTTGAAGGTCACGATCAGGCTAGCACCGGAATGGATGGCTGCGGCCACCACATGGCGGTCATCCGCATCCGGCAATTGGATGGAGGGAATCAAGTATTCGAAACCCGTAACAACACAGTCGCGCACCGCATGGTTCATGAGTTGGCTGGTTTTCTCGAGCCGCTCCTGGCTGAGATCGGGGCGATTGGCATGCACATTGCGAATCCACTCCGCATGGATCATGTCGCTCCAGCGCGCCCGGAAAAGATCCGAGAGCGCCAGATGCATCAGCAGGTCACGCAGCGGAGCCGGATACAGCACGCAAGCGTCATAGACGACCGTGAAATGGGAGCTCATCCAATCAGTACCCCATATCGAGTTTCTGGGCTTCGGCCGTCAATGCATCCAAAGCTTTGCGCCGCTCGGTATCAATGCGCTTCTTGTAGGCCATCACGTCCTGGTAACGCACACGTCGATGGGTGCCAATTTTGTGGAAGGGCATATCTCCCTTTTCCAGCAACTGCACCAGGAAAGGACGAGAGACATTGAGAACGTCCGCCGCTTCCTGTGTGGTCAGTTCTGCATGGATGGGAATGATGGACACCGCATTGCCCTGGCCAATTTCGGTGAGTACTTCCAGCAGCAGACGCAGCGCCGAAGTCGGGATCGTGACGGCCCGCACGGCACCTTTTTCGTCATGAAAGTCAATTTGCTGGGTTTCGGCCCGTGTCATCAACACGGTCGACAGCGCCCGACCCGATTCACGGGCCAGCGTGATGTCCTCTTGCGAGGGCAGTGTTTTAAGCGCGGTTGGAGCATTCATTGCGGGTTACCTCATCATCCAAAAATCTGATTGAGGTGAGTATAAACGAAATAAACGAAAACGAAATATCCGAAACGAAATGATCAGATTCATATGAATCAATGACTTAGCGCGACGGTAGTGCTAAGTCCCAGGCCCCACCCATCGCCAAAACCCACAAAGCACTCGTACAAGTCAAAGGCATGAAGAAATGCAATGGAGGCTCCCAAACCAAAGGAACCTCGACATGCAAAACCATGCCCCATCTCTTCAAACGGCCGGAATTCCCGGCGAACCCACCCCAGCCCCGCAACACGCATCGCTATCGACGAGAACGAACTCGCCAGCCGCTGGGGTCTGTCGGTCAAGACGCTGCGCCGCTGGCGCCAAAACGCGCTCGGTCCCATTTTTTGCAAGATGGGCTCACGGGTTACGTATTTGATCGTTGAGGTCGAGGCCTATGAGCGCCGCGTCTCGCGTCACTCGACTTTTTCACCGGCGTACCAGTGAAGGAGGACGTGACCATGACCGATCTCACCATCTTCCCCGCCCACATTGCCGAAATGTCGGTGAAGCAACTCGCCAAGCTCACGCCCGCACAAAAGCGTGAAGTCGACGTCAACCTGGACCAAGCCATTGCTTGGCTCAAACAGGCCCGCACCAAGTTCGATACCGCACTGGAGCAGTGCTACGGCGAACAGGCCCGCAGTGCATTGCGCGAGTCTGGCCGTGACTTTGGCACCGCGCACATCACCGACGGCCCCTTGCACATCAAGTTCGAACTGCCCAAAAAAATCACCTGGGCGCAAAAGACGCTCAGTGACATCGCAGAACGGGTGGTGGCCTCGGGTGAACAGGTGCAGAGCTACCTCGACATCAAGCTGTCGGTTCCAGAGTCCCGCTACACCAATTGGCCCCCAGCCCTGCAAGAGCAGTTCGCTGTCGCCCGCACCGTGGATTCCGGCAAGCCAACTTTCACCCTGTCCCTCGATTCGGAGTAGTAACCATGCCTGCAATCATTCCTTTTCAGTTCGAAGCACATGCTGTGCGTGTCCAAGTCGATGTCGCTGGCCTTCCGTGGTTCAACGCCAGCGACGTCTGTGATGCCTTGGAGATGGGCAATCCGTCCCAAGCGATCAAGTCCCATGTCGAAGCTGAGGATCTCCAGAAATTGGAGACCCTTACGCCGGGTGGTCGTCAACGACAGAACCATGTCAACGAGTCGGGCCTCTATGCCCTGATCCTGGGCAGTACCAAGGATGCCGCCAAGCGTTTCAAGCGTTGGGTCACCAGCGAGGTGCTGCCTGCAATCCGCAAGACTGGCAGCTACACCGCTCCCAGTGCGCTGGCGGCTTTGCCCGCGCCCACCCACGACCGCGTCTCCGCCATCCTGCTGATTGGCGAGGCTGTAGCGAAAGTGCCGGGCGTGAAGCCGAGCATCGCGGCAGCGGCCACCTTGACCTGCATTCAGGAGAACACCGGCATCACGACGGAGGTGCTGCGCCGCGCGCTGCCTCCTGCCAATGAGCCAATCTGTGCTCTGAACGCCACCCAACTCGGCAAGCTGCTGCACCGTTCTGCCAAGGCCACGAACCAGTTGTTGGCGACGCAGGGATTCCAGTTCCGCAACGACCGTGACGAATGGGAACTGAGTGAGGCAGGAGAGGCATGGGCCGAATCCATGCCGTACTCGCGCAACGGCCATAGCGGCTACCAGATCCTTTGGAATCCGGCCGTCGCCGAGCAGTTGAAAGAGGTGGCGTGATGGCACTTCCAATCATCTCTGCCCAAGTGCGCCTTGCTGAACGCAAGGGTGTGAAGCTGTTGATGCTGGGCAAATCCGGCATTGGCAAGACCAGCCGTCTCAAAGACCTCGACCCTGCCACCACCTTGTTTCTCGACATCGAGGCAGGCGACTTGGCGGTCGCTGACTGGCCAGGTGACACCATCCGTCCCGCCTCTTGGCCCGAGAGCCGCGACTTCTTTGTGTTCCTTGCGGGACCGGACAAGTCATTGCCAGCGGATAGTGCGTTCTCCCAGGCGCATTACGACCATGTGATCGAGAAGTTTGGTGCTCCCCAGCAGTTGGACCGCTACAGCACCTTCTTTCTGGACTCCATCACCCAACTGTCCCGCCAGTGCTTTGCCTGGTGCAAATGCCAGCCCGGTGCGGTGAGTGACCGTTCTGGCAAGCCGGACCTGCGTGCGGCCTACGGACTGCTGGGTCAGGAAATGATCGGTGCATTGACTCATTTGCAGCATGCCCGCGGCAAAAACGTCGTCTTTGTGGCCATCCTGGATGAACGCCTCGATGACTTCAATCGCAAGGTGTTTGTGCCACAGATCGAGGGCAGCAAGACCAGTCTGGAGTTGCCCGGCATCGTCGACGAAGTGGTCACGCTGGCCGAAATCAAGGCCGAGGACGGTAGCGCCTACCGGGCCTTTGTCACTCAGACCCTTAACCCCTATGGCTTCCCGGCCAAGGACCGCAGCGGCCGCCTGGACCTGGTGGAGCCG
>ERZ795056.6983-NODE-6983-length-10917-cov-4.417234_pt1 | contig 10917 bp, 12 predicted proteins | sample MGYA00375140_ERZ795056 | MGnify/ENA primary metagenome ERZ795056 (study PRJEB30185, sample SAMN05720227) | activated sludge metagenome | isolation source: Anaerobic digester | place: USA | collected 2015-03-09 ...
GCCCGCTTCGATGGCGCGGTGCTCAAGGGCGAGAACCCCTTCTGGACCCTGACCGTGCTACCGCCCTACGCGCTGCTACAGATAGCGTCGGAAGCGAGTCCGGCCGTCATCCGCTACACGTCGATCTCCGACGGAGAGGCGGGCCTCGTCATAGACGGCGCCGGCGAGGTCGGCGGCTGGAGCCACCGCTATAGGATCACGATACTGGAACGCCCAGCCGTCGCACCGGACGGAGCGACCTATCCGCTGACCGTGACGATAGACTGGTCCGACGGCACTCGTTACTCCGGCTGGGGAAGCCTAGCCGAATAGGATGCGCCGCAGGTTGCGCTCGCTGTAGCCGAGCATCTCGAGCATCACCCCGCGGGCGCCGTCCTCGTCGCTCGCGGCGATCGCCTCGACGAGGCGCTCGTGGTATTCGAACACCGGCCCGACGACCGAGGCGTCGGCGTAGAACTCCTCGAGTATCGCGAGGTAGATGCGCCTGAAGCTGTTCATCAGGAGTGGATAGATCTCGTTGCCGCTGGCTATCGCTATCGATATATGCAGTTCGAGGTCTATATCGGCCACCTCGCGGGCCGACGCAGCGCGAGGTGACGCCACGCGCGATGAAGCGGCCCTGCCGTCCGCGTCCGATTCGACCATCGAGCGCTCGCGGGCGACGATGGACCGTAGCTCGTCGACGTGAGACGCGGACCGTCGCAGAGCCGCGAGCCGGGAGGTCTCCACCTCGAACAGGAGGCGCAGCTCCAGGATGCCGTCGAGCAGCGACTGCGACAGCTTGCCGCCGGTGTAGTTCAGTATCGACAGCAGCATCTCTATCGAGCCTTCGCGACGATAGTCGTTGACGCGCGCTCCCTTGCGGCTCTCGATCGTAACGAGTCCCCTGGACTCGAGGGCGCGTAGCCCCTCGTGGACGACAGGCCTCGATATGCCGAACAATACGCCCAGGTCGCGCTCCGAAGGGACCTTATCGCCCGGGGCGAATTTGCCGGAAAGTATCAACGCCTCGAAGCGCTCGATGAATTCGTCCTTGAGCGATCGAGGCGTAATCGGACCGAAGCCTTCCCCGTATGTGATCATCGCACCCTCTTAATCTGGTATAGCCAGGAACCGGCCAATCCTATGGCAAAACGGCCGACGCGCGCAAGCGCCGTGGCTTGAAGCGGCGTATCCGAGCCGTCGACGCCGAGCGCGTCGGCCCGAGGCGCGGGTTGCGCCGATCAAAGCGTTGGCGATCGACCTAGGGTCGGTCGAGGGAGGAAGCATGTTGAACAACCTGAACTCCATCATCATCGAAGGCAACCTGACGAGGGACCCCCAGCTCAAGACGATCCCGAACGGCAACCAGGTTTGCTCGTTCGCGGTCGCGTCGAACCGCTACTACCGGCATAACGACCAGACCGAGCAGGAGGTGTCGTTCTTCGAGGTCGAGACCTGGTCCAAGCTCGCCCAGACCTGCGGCGAGGTACTCAAGAAGGGCCGCGGAGTCCGGGTCGTAGGGCGCCTCAAGCAGGACCGCTGGGAGGACCCGAACGGCAAGACGCAGGCTCGAATCAAGATCGTCGCCGAGCACGTCGAGTTCAAGCCCGTTTTCAAGCGCGACGACGAAGCCGGAGCGGAGAAGGCGGCGATGGTAGCAGAGGACACGGAGGCCGAGACGGTATTCTAAGCGGCGGGAAGCGACCGTCCCGTCTCGGTCGCCGGCTCAGGCCCAGACGAGTCGGACGGCGTCGGTCCTGCAGGCAGCGGCGCAGCGGCCGCAAGCGACGCAACGCCCCCGGTCGACGACGCAGGCGTCGCCGTCGACCGATATGGCGCCCTCGGGACAGGCCGCGACGCAACGGCGGCAGGTTACGCACCTGGCCCGCTCGATGCGGGCGGGGGTCACTCGTAGGTTTCCGAGCCGGGTCTGTGCCAGTCGGTGCTCTTGAAGCCGCCTCGGGCGGGGCTGAACAGCTGCGGACCTTCGTCGCCTATGCCCCCGCCTAGGTCTTCCTGGAGTGTCATGACCGCCCAGCGGAGCGAAGACAGGATCTCCTCCTGGGCCTGGAGCATCCTGCCCGACGGGCCGGAAATGCTGATCGCCCCGGAGAAGCCATAGCGCGGTAGGTCGAGCGGCATGGCGTAGCAGATGAGTCCGGACTCGAGCTCCTCGTCGTCTATCGCCCAGCCGCGGCGGATGGTCCGCTCGATGTCCTCGGCTAGTTTCTCCGGATCGACGATGGTCTTGGGCGCGATGGCGGACAGGTGCGTTTCGGCCAGGTACTGAGCGCGTAGCGGGACCGAGAAGCGGGACAGGATACACTTTCCGGCGGCCGTACAATAGAGGGGCATACGGTCGCCCGGGTTGGATCGGAGGCGGAGGGCGCGGCCGCCGTCGGCCTTGGCTAGGTACATCAGCTCGGAGCCGGTCAGCGCCGACAGATTGGCCGTCTCGCCGGTGGCCTTGGCCAGGTCGTTCAGCACCGGCTTGACCCGGTTGGCGATATTCTCGGTGATAGGCACGCGGCTGGCCAACTCGAGTAGGGCCAGGCCGAGGGTCCAGTCGCCATCCCTGCGCTCGACGACGCCACGCTTCTCCATCGCGGTCAAGTATCGCAGCGCGGTCGCCTTATCCCAGCCGGTCTCTCGGGACAGGCGGGCCAATGACGAGCTCCCAGCTCGTGATAGATGAAACAATAGATCGAAAGCTTTGATCGCTGATTCGCTCATATCTCCACGTTTCTATGGCCAAAATAGATTGCGTATAAAATGAAACGGCAACTTACAACGTACTTGCATTTTCGCACTATTGTCAATAGAAACCATACAACTAGCCATTTTGTTTCTTTTTGTAGAATTCTCTTGATAAAATATTTGACAACGGATATATCTGTTCCTACGATGTATGCACGCTCAGAGCCGTCAAGGGCCCGCCGCGCATCCGTCCAAGGAGGAATACGTATGAAGAAAGCGATTCTGGTCATCGTCGCGATCATGCTGGTCGCGTCCATCGTCGGCTGCTCCAAGGCGGAGACGAAGACGGACGCGAACGTCGTGAAGTTCGGCGTCTTCGAGCCCCTCACGGGCGCGAACGCGGCCGGCGGAGCCGAGGAGCTCGACGGCGTCAGGTTGGCTCAGGAGCTGTACCCGACGGTCACCGTAGGCGGCAAGGAATATAAGATCGAGCTGGCGATAGCCGACAATAAGTCCGACAAGGTCGAGGCCGCGAACGCCGGTCAGCGCCTGGTCGACAGCGATAAGGTTCAGGTCGTGCTCGGCTCATGGGGCTCGGGCCTCTCGATGGCGGCCGGTCCGGTCTTCAAAGACGCTAAGATCCCGGCCATCGGCCTCTCGTGCACCAACCCCCTGGTCACGAAGGACAACCCCTTCTACTTCCGCGTCTGCTTCCTCGACCCGTTCCAGGGCACCGTCATGGCCAACTACGCCTTCAAGGACGTCAAGGCGCGCAAGGCGGTCATCATCCGCGAGGTCTCGAACGACTATTCGGTCGGCCTGGCCAAGTTCTTCGCCGACAGCTTCAAGTCCCTTACCGGCGACCAGGGCGCGATACTCGCCGAACTCAACTACAACACCAACGACCAGGACTTCTCGGCCCAGCTCACGCAGGTCAAGAGCCTCAAGCCGGACGTGATCTTCGCCCCCGGCAACTACACCGAGAGCGCCCTGATCATCAAGCAGGCCCGCGAGCTAGGCATCACGGCGCCCTTCCTCGGTGGCGACACCTGGGAAATCGCCGAATTCATCAACGTCGGCAAGCAGGCCGTCGAGGGCGCCGTCATGTCGGCCTTCTTCGACAACGACGCCCCGCTGACCCCGCTATCCAAGGTCTTCGTCGAGTCGTATCAAAAGAAGTACGGCAAGTTGCCCTCGGGCACCGCGGTGCTCGGCTTCGACGGCTACCTGCTCGCGATCGACGCGATCAAGCGCGCCGACAGCGTCGACCCGCTCAAGATCCGCGACGCCATCGCGGCCACCAAGGACTTCGCCGGCGCCGCTGGCTACGTGACCCTCGACGCCAACGGCGACCCGATTAAGAGTGCCGTCATCAAGGAAGTGAAGGGCGGCAAGTTCGTGTTCAAGACGACCGTAGCCCCTTGACGGCCGCCATCCATAGATAGCGTAGCCGGTCCGCCGCCTCGCGACGGCCGGACGCGCGACGGGCGCAGCCGTCCACGCCGACGGAGGCGCCCGTCCTCGTTTACAGCCGCGATCGCGGCGCCCGAGGACCCGAACCAATGGAACTATCGACTTTCTTCCAGCAACTGACCAACGCGTTGAGCCTCGGTAGCCTCTACGCCCTCATAGCGATAGGCTACACGATGGTCTACGGTATCCTACGCCTGATAAACTTCGCCCATGGCGACGTCTTCATGCTCGGCGCGTACTTCGCGTTCTACGCCGCGACCTCGCTCGCGATGCCGTGGTGGGTAGCCTTCATCGTGGCGATCGGCCTGACGGCGATATTCGGCATGGGCCTGGAGCGGGTCGCGTACCGGCCGCTCCGTGACTCGCCGAAGATCTCGGTGATGATCAGCGCGATCGGCGCGTCCTTCCTGATCGAGAACGTCGGCATCGTCGTGTTCGGCGGCCGCCCCAAGAGCTTCCCGAGCATCCCGCTGTTCGACACGGTGTTGCACCTCGGCCCGGTGTCGGTGCTGTCGGTCAGCCTGTTCATCCCGGTCATCACGGCTGCCATACTCGTCGCGCTACTCTGGATAGTCAACGGTACGAAGACCGGGCTGGCCATGCGCGCCGTCTCCACCGACCTGGACGCGGCCAGGCTGATGGCCATCGACGTGAACAGGACGATCTCGCTGACCTTCGGCATCGGCTCGCTGCTGGCCGGCCTCGGCGGCATCATGTGGACGATGAAGTACCCCCAGCTGAACCCGCTGATGGGAGTGATGCCCGGGCTCAAGTGCTTCATCGCCGCCGTGATCGGCGGCATAGGCAACATTCCCGGCGCCGTGCTCGGCGGCTTCCTGCTCGGCGTGCTCGAGATCATGATCGTGGCGTTCCTGCCGGAGCTGACCGGCTACCGCGACGCGTTCGCGTTCGTGCTACTGATCGTCGTACTCCTCGTCAAGCCGTCGGGCCTGCTCGGCAAGCATCAAGCGGTCAAGGTGTGACACTATGAAGATCAAGCGGAACACGCTACTAACCCTCGCGGGCCTCGCCCTTTTGGTCGGAGCCATTGCCGCGGCCGACGCGACGCTCGGCAGATTCTCGGTCAGGATACTCAACCTCTCGGCCATCTATATCGTGCTAGCCCTGTCGCTCAACCTGCTCAACGGGTTCACGGGCCTCTTCTCGCTCGGCCACGCCGGCTTCATGGCGGTCGGCGCGTACGTAAGCGCGCTCCTGACGATGAGCCCGGCGCAGAAGGACATGAATTTCTTCCTGGAGCCCATCATGCCCTTCCTGCGCGACATCCAGTTGCCGTTCCCTTTGGCCCTCCTGGCCGCCGGGGCCTGCGCCGGCCTGGTCGCCGTCGTCATCGGCGTACCGGCGCTCCGGCTCAGGGACGACTACCTGGCCATCGCGACGCTCGGCTTCGCCGAGATCATCCGTGTGCTCATCACGAACGCGCAGAGCCTGACGAACGGTGCCCAGGGCCTCAAGGCCATCACCAAGTACTCGACGACCTGGGTGGTCTGGTCGGTAGCGGCCCTATCGGTCGTGTTCATGCTGGCCCTCGTGCGCTCGAGCTACGGCCGCACGATGAAGGCGGTGCGGGACGACGAGGTGGCCGCCGAGGCCATGGGCGTCAACGTGTTCAAGGTCAAGTCGACGAGCTTCGTCATCTCCAGCTTCATGGCCGGCGTCGGCGGCGCCCTGCTCGGGCACATGATAACAACCATCGACCCCAAGATGTTCACGCTGACGCTCACCTTCAACATCCTGCTGATCGTCGTGCTCGGCGGTAACGGCTCGATCACCGGCTCGGTGATAGGAGCCATCGTCGTCACCGTGCTGATGGAGGCGCTCCGATTCCTGGACATGCCCATGAATTTCCTGTTCATCAAGACGAACGGGCTACCGGGGCTCCGCATGGTCATCTTCTCGATACTGCTGATGATCGTCGTGCTATACCGGCAGCGGGGGCTCATGGGTAACAAGGAATTCGATTGGGACGGCTTCATCGGGATCTTCCGGCGGAAGGGCGCGTCGAGCGCGGGAGGCCGCTCGTGATAAGCACCAGGGACGTCTCGATGCGCTTTGGCGGCCTGACCGCCGTGTCCGACCTGAACATCGAGATCCAGAAGAACGAGATTGTCGGCCTCATCGGCCCGAACGGCGCGGGCAAGACCACCGCCTTCAACGCCATCACCGGCGTCTACAGGCCGACCGAGGGGCGGGTGGTCTTCAAGGGCCGCGACATCACCGGCCAGAAGCCCCACGCGATCACCAAGCTCGGCATCGCGAGGACCTTCCAGAACATACGGCTCTGGACGGACATGGACGTGCTCGAGAACGTGCTCGTCGCCTGCCACCTTAGGATGGACGTCGGGGTGTTCGCCTCGACGCTGCATCTGCCCGGCTACCGCGTCAAGGAACGACGCTCGCGCGAGTTCGCCATGTCGCTGCTCGAGTCGGTCGGATTGGCCGACCAGGCGCGCGAGGCGGCCACGTCGCTACCATACGGGAAGCAGCGCCGGCTTGAAATAGTGCGGGCGCTGGCCACCGAGCCTTCGCTCCTCCTGCTCGACGAGCCGGCAGCGGGCATGAACCCGCAGGAGTCGCTCGAACTCATGGACTTCATCGGCTCCATCAGGGACCGCTACGACCTGACCATACTGTTGATCGAGCACCATATGCAGGTGGTGATGGGCGTCTGCACGCGCATGTACGTCCTCGACTACGGCGTGACGATAGCCCACGGGACTCCCGACGAGATCCGCCGCGATCCCAAGGTCATCGAAGCCTATCTGGGGGTGGACTGATGCTCAGGATAGACGACCTGTCGGTACATTACGGCGGCATCCACGCCCTGCAGGGCATCTCGTTCGAAGTGCCGGAGGGCAAGATCGTCACGCTGATCGGCGCGAACGGCGCGGGCAAGAGCACGACGCTCAAGTCCGTCGTCGGCCTGGTCAAGCCGAGCGGCGGATCGATCAGCCTGGACGGGGAGCGCGTATCCGGGCTGGCGACCAGGGACATCGTGCGCCGCGGCGTGGTACTCGCGCCCGAGGGACGCAGGATCTTCCCGGACCTGAGCACCGAGGAGAACCTGGAGCTCGGCGCCTTCATGCGCGACGATAAGGTCGGCGTGGCCGCGGATAAGAAACGCATGTACGCGCTGTTCCCGCGGCTCGAAGAGCGCCGCAAGCAGAAGGCCGGCACCCTGTCCGGCGGCGAGCAGCAGATGCTCGCCGTGGCGCGGGCGCTGATGTCCCGCCCCAAGCTCCTGATGATGGACGAGCCGTCGCTCGGATTGGCCCCGCTCATCGTCAAGATGATCTTCGACATCGTCAAGGCCATCAACGCCGAGGGCACCACGATCCTGCTCGTCGAGCAGAACGCCAAGGCGGCCCTCGAGATAGCCGACTTCGGCTACGTGCTCGAGACCGGCCGCATCACGATGTCGGGGCCGGGCCGCGAGCTGCTCGCCGACGACGGGGTCCGTAGGGCCTATCTCGGGGAGAGCCTCTAGGCGCGGAGCGGGGCGGCCGCCTTGGGGACCGGCCCGCGCCACGCCGGCGTCGCCCGGCCTTGCGGACGAACCGTGCGGAGCGTTCATTTTTGTTGCTATAGGAATATGATATTCGTAAAGAACCAGTAAATTGTACCTGTACTGTGGCGATCTCGCTTCTCATTCGCCGCGGATGTCTATAGCATATCGGCATGAGCAAGGAAGAGACCATTTTCGGCGACGATTGGCCGTATTCGAAGGCTAAGTCGTCCCTACTCCGTTCGGCGGCCATCGTTATACGTGAACAGGGCCCCCGTTCGGCTACCCTCAAGAATATCTCCGGTAGAGCCGGGGTGACCGAACCCGCCATATTCAGGCACTTCGACGGCGTCGACGGCATGTTCGAGTCGTTGCACGCCGTGGCGGCGCTATTCTACGCGCGATTCACGGCCTGCCTCGAGGGCGACGAGCCGACGGGCATGGACAGGCTCGAGGCCGGCGTCAGCCGTATATTCGACTCGCTGGCCGCCAACGCCGACTTCGCGTACGTCGTCGCCAAGCCCGACCCGATCTTCAGGCAGTACCCGAGGCTCAAGGAGAAGGACGCCGGGATGTACGCTTCCCTGGCTGAAGCTTTCACCGACTGCTTCAAGTCCGCCAAGGCCGATGGCAGCCTCCTGCCCGGAGCGGACCCCTCGGCGCTGGCCTCGGCGGCCCTGGGCCTCTTCTACCAGGTACTCTACGCCTGGGTCGACGACGTCGAGGGCTACAGCCTCCATAGAGACGGCATGAAAGCCTTTCGGGCCTACCTGGCTATCGCCAGGAACCCTGGCCGGGCCGCCTCGTCCGGCGCCAAGGCTCCAGCCAAGACCAAGGGCGCTGCCAAGAAGCGCTGACCCGTCGGCTTGACGCGCCCGGGAGCGGCCGTTACTGTCGAGTCATGCGAGTACTACTGACCGGCGGCGTGAAGTCGGGCAAGTCGAGCCGAGCGCTCGAGCTAGCCAGGGACTTCGCGCCGGACCGATGGTTCCTGGCGACGGCTACGCCCTTCGACGACGAGATGCGTGAACGCATCCGCAGGCACAGGGCGGAGCGGGCCACGGATTTCGTCACCGTCGAGGAGCCTATAGACATAGACGCCGCGGTGCGCGAGCGCATGGTCGTCGACTGCGTACCGATGTGGCTCAACAACCTCTTCTTCGCCGACAGGGAGGACGACTGGGAGCCCATCCTGGACCGGTTCATCGCGCGCCTGCCGCGCGATATCGTCATCGTCACCAACGAGATAGGCATGGGCGTGATCCCCGCCGACCCGACGAGCCGCCGCTACGGTATGGCGCTCGGGCGCGCCAACGCCAAGCTGGCCGCCGCCGTCGACTCGGTGGAGCTCCTCGTCGCGGGGATCCCGATGAAGGTCAAATGAGCTCCCGCGTCTCCGTGCCGTCCTACGTGATCCCCGGGAGCTACGTCGAGAACCTACGTTTCCTCTATGAGCGCACGAGCCAGCGGCAGGTAGAGCTGCTGTTCTTCATCTACGACGACGATGCGCGCGCCATGCTACGTAGCGAGGCCCGGGAGATCGAGTCGTACTCGGCAGACTTCGGCTACACGGTGCATATGCCCGACGCCATCGAGCCCGGGCACGAGGAGCTGCTCGAACGCACGGCGGACTACGCGTCGGCGTTCATCGTGCACCCCCCGCGCGCCGACGACGGCCTCCGGGCCTTCGTCGCCCTGCTCGACGAGTGGCGGGGACGCTACGGACCGGATCGCTTCCTGATCGAGAACACGACGCTGGCCAGGTTCGACGCGGCTGACACCGCCGCCGCCGACTCGAACTACGGCCCTCCGCGCGTCTGCGCCGACGTGGGGCACCTACGCGCCGAGGGGCGCGACCCGGCCGCCTGGATCGCGGAGCGGGCCGATCGCGTCGGCGAGCTCCATGTCCACGGCTTCGACGGCTCGCGCGACCACGTCGGCTTCGCCGCCGACGAGCCGTGGATACTCGAGCTAGCCCCGTTCGCGCGCGGCTTCGACGGCATTGTCGAGCTGGAGCTATTCTCGTGGGCCGAGGCCGAGGCGGGATCGGCCGTACTCCGCGACGCGTGGGGCGCTCTATGAGGGCGGCCCTGCGCGGCTTCCTGAGCGCGTTCGCCCTAGCCTCCAGGATACCGGCGCCGCTCCGCTCCGAACCGGATTATAGCGCACTTGGATTCTGGATGCCCCTGGTCGGGCTATGCGCGGCGGCCGTCGCCTGCGCCGGCGCCTGGCTCGGCTCGCTGGCCTTCGGCCCGGGGCCCCTGGCGGCGCTCGCCTCGATCGTCGCCCAATACCTGGCCTTCAACCTGTTCCACCTGGATGGGCTCCTCGATACGGCCGACGCCGCCGGCGTGAACGGCGACGCGGAGCGGAGGCGCACGGTACTCAAGGATCCTCGCGTCGGCTCGTTCGCCCTGTTCGCCGGTTTCGCCGCCCTGGCGGCGAGGCTCGGCGCCGTCACGGCGCTGGCCGAGCGCGGCGGCCCGGTGTTTTGGGGCGCCCTCTGCCTAGCGCCGGTCGCCGGACGCTTCGGTTCGATGCTCGTAACGGCCTTCTGCGAGCCTTACCCGGGCGGCGGCCTCGCCGCCATGATCGGGCGCCCGTCTCCGGTGTCATCGACTGTCGGCTACGCGGTGGCGGCTGCGCCGGCCGCGCTACTGTTCGGCGCGGCCTACGGACCGATCGGCGCGGCCGCCGCCATGCTGGCCGGAGGCCTAGCGGCCGTGGCCACGGCGGCCTTCGTCGGATATTGGTACGGCAAGCGCCTCGACGGCTACTCGGGCGACGCGCTCGGAGCCGCCGTCGAGCTCGGCGAGCTGGCCGTATTGCTACTAGCCGTCGCCGTCGCCTAGCTACCGAACTGCGCCTAACGAGCAGGCCGATCTTAGTGTCACGAATCTTAGCGGTTTCATTCTATAGGCGGATGACGACTATCTCATAGCCCGTACGCAGACGCCGGGTCTCCATACTGATGGCCGTGGTGCAATAGAAATGGGTACACGTGCATCACCTACAAGCTTCATGACACCATAAGAGCCCCGGGCTAGCGGCGAAGCCGGCGCCGCGCCGAGCGAACCGGGCTTTTCGTCCATGGCGTGGATGACGGCGAGGAGCGACGCCCGGGGAGCGCCGACGGCATGCTCCGTGCATGTCGAGGCGCGCCCCGGGCTAGCGACGAAGCCGACGCCGCGCCGAGCGAACCGGGCTTTTCGTCCATGGCGTGGATGACGGCGAGGAGC
>ERZ795056.6988-NODE-6988-length-10913-cov-6.880641_pt1 | contig 10913 bp, 6 predicted proteins | sample MGYA00375140_ERZ795056 | MGnify/ENA primary metagenome ERZ795056 (study PRJEB30185, sample SAMN05720227) | activated sludge metagenome | isolation source: Anaerobic digester | place: USA | collected 2015-03-09 ...
CAGCAGGTGGAACAGGATGGGCGTGGAGATGTTGTAGGGCAGGTTGCCCACCACGCGCAGCTTGGGCACGCCCAGGTCTGCGGCAATCTGGGCAAAGTCCACCCGCAACACGTCGGCCTCGATCACGTTGAGCTGGCCGTGGGCACGCAGGCGTGCCGCCAAGTCACGGTCCAGCTCGATGACCGTGAGGCGGCCCAGGCGTTCGACCAATGGCTGCGTCAGTGCCGCCAGCCCCGGCCCGATTTCCACCATGGGTTGACCGGACTCGGGGGCGATCTCGGACACAATGGCCTCGATGATCCCGCCGTCCGACAAGAAGTGCTGACCAAATCGTTTGCGCGCAACATGCTTCATTGAGGGGGATCTCGAAGCTCCACGTAGGCGCGGCCACGCACATCGCGCGCCCATTCCACGTAGGCTTCGTCCAGTTTTTTCTCACGCAACAGATTGCGGGCGATTTCGCGCTGCTCCCGCTCAGTCAAGATGGCCTGACGTCGCTCTTGCAACTGAATCAGGTGCACCCCAAACCGCGACACCAGAGGTGCCGAGAGTTCACCGGGGCGCAATGAGCTGAGTACGTCTTCAAACTCCGGCACAAACATGCCGGGATTGGTCCAACCCAAGTCTCCGCCGTCGCGAGCGCTGCCGTCTTGCGAGAACTCACGCGCCAATTCGGCAAAGTCGGCCTTGCCGGTTTCAATGCGTTTTTTGAAATCGAGCAGGCGTTCGCGCGCCTGTGATTCGGGCATTTGAGCTGACACACGCAGCAAAATATGGCGGGCGCGGGTCTGTGTGACGCTGATTCCCGGCATATCCGCCTGACGCTTTTCAAGCACCTTCAGCACATGAAAACCTGCGCCAGACCGAACCAGGGCGGCAATGCCCCCCGGGGGCACGGCCTTTACCGCATCCACAAACAGAGCGGGGTAACGATCCGCTTCGCGTGAACCCATTTGCCCGCCATCGCTCGCAGCGCCTGGCGCATCGGACATTTCGCGTGCCAGCTTGGCGAAGTCTTCCCCCGCTTGGGCCCGCGCCAGCACCTGCTGCGCACGCGCCTGGCGTTCTGCGACCTGGGCGGCTGTGGCACCTTCAGGCACGGCGATCAGCACCTGCCCGAGGTCCAACACCATGTCCGTCGCACTGCCAATGCCTTTTTGCTCCTGAATGAACTGGTCGACATCCTGGTCTGTCACCCGAACGCGAGGCTCCACCTCGCGCTCGCGCAAGCGTGACAGCGTCAACTGGTCACGCAGTTGTGCTCGAAAGCTGGCGGGCGAAATACCGTCGCTCTCGAGGCGGCGACGCAACTCGGTGACGTCAATCTCGTTTTGCCGCGCCACGTTTTGCTCTGCTTGGTCTATCGCGCCGTCGTCTACCTTTAAACCGGTATCGCGGGCAAGCTGCAACTGCGCTTTCTCACCAATCAGGCGCTCAAGCACCTGCTGGGCCAACACATCGCGGGGTGGCATCACACCGCCCTGCTGCGCCAATTGCTGCTCAATCCGTACCAGCCGGGTGCGTACTTCCACATTGGTGATGGGCTCGGAATTGACGACTGCCACGATGTGGTCTGCCTGACGCGGACCCGCTGGCGTGGGCGGCAGATTGGCGCGACTGACGCCGATTTGGGGGGAAATGCGCAGGCCCTGGGCATTGCTGCCCGTGCCAACCAGAACGGCCAGCAGGGCCAGTAGAAGTCGGGGCGTAGTGTGCTTCATGAAATCAGGTCACTCATAGTTGCTGAATCGGCTGGGCGCCGAAACCTGCTCACGCAGGTACTGGTAGCGGGGAATATTGTCCTTCAGCGCTTGCAGGGCGTTGGTCCCCAGACGCGTGAAGCCCACGAACTCAAGCTGAAACAGCACGCGCGTGTTGGCCGACGACGTACTGCTTTGCAGCCGCTCCAACACCACACGCCCGAGCCAGCAATCTGCATCGTACTCAAAGCCGACAATAGAGTCGACTATCCGGCGGTCCTTGAGGCTGAAGTTGACCCGGCCCACACTGTACCAACGGCCCTCGGTGCGGCTGCGACTGTGGTCGCCCACAGGCCACTGCCATCCCACGTCGATGCTCTCGCTTTCGCCACGTTGCAGGCGGTAAGCGGCACTGATCGCCCGGTACGGGCCCGGGTTATAGCGCCCGCCCAGCGTGGAACGCTCAGACCGCCGGGTCTTGGGGTTGTATTGCACGGTCGCGTCCACGGCCCAACGGGGATCCCAATTCACAGCTGCGCCCACCATGATGTCGCTCAGACGCTCGCTGATCGCCGTGCCCCCGGGCAAGGTGACTTTCTGGTCTCGGAAGCGCAGGCGCTGGGCAATACCAAAGCGCGCAGCTTCAGCGCCTGTAGACGGATCCAGCAAGCGCGATGTGGCCCCCAGGGTCAGCAGGTTGTTGTCGGCGATGCGGTCGTGGCCGCCAAAAGCATTTTCGGTATAGATGGTGGCGAAGTTGAAGTCATTCGCTGCCGAGTCGTAATTGGGCAATGCGCTTTGGTCACGAAACGGCGTGTAGGTATAGAACGCCCTGGGCTCCAGCGTCTGGCGATAACTCCGCCCAAAATACGCGGCATCGCGCTCAAACACCAAGCCGCTGTCGATGCTGAAGGTGGGCAAGGTGCGTTGCGCACGCGTGGCGCCCGTCGTCAGCGCGGTATCGAATTGGTACTGCGTGGAATGCAGGCGCAGCTTGGGCGTCACAAACCAGCCGGGCGCCTGCCAAGGGCGAGAAATCTCGGCCATGACGAAGCTGCGTCGCGCATTGGGTTGGCCGGTGAGGCTGGTGACCGACTCAAACCGGGTAGTGTCTGCCTCCAGCGTGAAGTCCAGCCCCTGCCAAAGCTGGGTGCGGTTGTAACGGGCCACGAACTGCGGCAACCGGTCAAATGGCGGAACAATGGGCGAATCCACGTCCTGCAAGGTTTGCCATTTCAGGCTGCGCGCCGAGAGCGTCAACGGCCCGTTGATCCATGTGCCGTGAATGTCGGTGGGCAACAGGCGCTGCGTCAATGTGGCCGTCTGGCGGGAAAAGTCGCGCCAGTAGTTGTCATCGCTCACACGGTTGAGGTTGAGGTTGAGCGAGATCGGGTTGTAGCCGCGCACCCCCACGGGAATCAAGCCCTGGTGCGATATGGCATACCCCCAGCGATCGCTGCTGCGAAGCGGGTCGCTGGGCATAAAGTTGCCGCGCCATTGCCCGCGGTACTCGGGCTCGAGGTAACGGAACTCGGCGCCCATGTCCACACCGCGTTTGCTCATGAGCGTGGGATAGATCGTGGCGTCGCGGTTGGGTGCAATGTTCCAGTAGTAGGGCACGGTGATTTCGACACCGTTGAGGCTGTCCACGCCCAATGTGGGCGGCAACAAGCCGGATTTGCGTGTGCCCGACAGGGGAAAGCTGAATGCCGGCACGGGCAGGATGGGGACATTCTTGAAGTAGAGGGTCGCGCCGGTCGCACGGCCAATCTCTTCTTCTTCGTCAATGCTCAAGCTTGCCGCGCGCAAGATCCAATCGGGCATCCAGCTGGGGCCTGGCTGGCGCCTGCACGTGGTGTAACTCGCGTTGCGGATGATGGCGCGCTTTTCGTCGATAAACTCGATGCGCTCTGCCTCGCCATGCGCGCTGTTGCGCAGGAACTGGTAGCTGGGCTCGTTGAAGTAGCCCTCAAATGCATCGACCTTGAGCTCGAGCTCGCTGCCTTGATAGCTGTTGCCGGCGCGGTTGATGCGCACATTGCCCCGGGCCTTGGCCAGGTCCTCGGGCACGTCGTATTCCAGCCGGTCCGCCCGAATGGACAGATCGCCACGGCGCAGGCTCGCGGCCCCGTCAATCACGGTGCTTTGATCCGTTTGCCCTGTCAATTTGTCACCCGACAAAAAAACCGGCGTGCGCGAGCGAACCTCTGCAGGAATGGTTTCCTGCAGCATGCCGCTGGGCTTGAGCCTGAGCGATGACGCTTCATCGACGGCCTGCGCCCAGGCGGCGGGCTGGTAGAGCAACGCACACACGGCGACTGCAGCGGGGGTCAAAACGAATCGGGAGGGGAAGGGCATTTGTAGAATGGATTATCCATGAGCCCAACCCACGCCCCGTCTTCCCCCATGTCTACTGCTTCGCCCCCGACCAATCCCGTGGCAGCCGAGCCCCCAGGCCAAAGCGTCCAATGGACAGACCCCGCGCGTGCGGCCGCTTTCGCCACCTGGCTGGGCCAGTGCGCCCAAACCCACGGTGCGGCGCCGGCCAGCCTGCGAGTCGCCTCGGCTGACGCCAGTTTCCGTCGCTACCTGCGCGTCGACACGACCGCTGGCCCCAGCCTCATCGTGATGGACGCCCCACCCGACAAGGAAGATTGCCGCCCATTCAAGCGAGTCGCCGATTTGATGATCGACGCCGGGCTGCTCGCGCCACGGGTGCTGGCATGGGATGAGCCCCAGGGCTTCATGCTGCTGGACGACCTGGGGCACCAGACCATGATGGATGTGGTGGTGCCAGAGCGGCCGCAGGACAACCTGGCGCTGTACCAACGCGCGGTAGATGCACTCATCACCTGGCAACTGGCGTCCCGCCCAGGGGTGTTGCCGCCTTATGACGCTGCGCTGCTGTCACGGGAGTTGGCGCTGTTCCCCGACTGGTACCTGACGCAACATCGGGGTGTCACCCTCGACGATGCCCAGCGCGCCACGCTGGAGCGCACGTTTGCGTTGATCGTCTCGCGCAACCTGGCCTCGCCCCATGTGTATGTGCACCGCGACTTCATGCCGCGCAACCTGATGATGCCCCGCGACGCGGCCGAGCCGCGCTTGGGGGTGCTTGATTTTCAGGATGCGGTGTATGGCCCCATCACCTACGACATCGCCAGCCTGATGCGCGATGCCTTCCTGAGTTGGGACGAAGATTTTGTGCTGGACGTGACGGTGCGCTACTGGCAGCAAGCCCGCAAGGCAGGCCTGCCCGTAGGCGACGATTTTGGGGAATTTTACCGTGCGGTGGAGTGGATGGGCCTACAGCGCCACCTCAAAGTGGCGGGTATTTTCGCCCGCCTGACGTTGCGCGATGGCAAGCCCAAGTACCTGGCCGACGCACCGCGTTTCATCCACTACATCCGAGCCACCGCGAGCCGCTACATCGAACTCAAACCCCTGCTGCGTCTGGTGGACCAGATTGAGGGCACCGTCGCGCCAACCGGTTTTGCCTTCGGGCGAGTTTGAGCGTCACCATGCCCCGTTTTCACTGCCCCCTGCCGCTGCACACGGATGCGAGCCTGGAACTGCCCGCGGGTGCGGCGCGCCATGTGCAAGTGCTGCGTTTGCAGCCCGGCGATGCCATCACCCTGTTCAATGGCGAAGGCGGCGAATGGACCGCCACGGTGGAGCACATGGGCCGCAGCGACGTGCGCGTGCGGGTGGGCGAACACCATGCCATCGAGCGTGAAGCCGCCCTGGCTGTGCATTTGGCCGTCAGCCTCATGGCCAACGAGCGCATGGACTGGCTGCTTGAAAAAGCCACCGAACTGGGCGTGGCCAGCATTCAACCCTTGTTGGCTGAACGCAGCGTGCTGCGCCTCAGCGGCGAGCGCGCTGCGAAGAAGCAGGCACACTGGCAGGGCGTGGCCGTGGCGGCCAGTGAGCAATGCGGGCGCAATCGTGTGCCCGTGGTGCACGACATCCAGCCCTTGAGCAAATGGCTGGCTGGGCTTTCAGCAGGCGCGGTCAACACTGACGGTCACTGCCGCTGGGTGCTGTCTTTGCAGGCCGACGCGCAAGCCCTGGGCTTGAACATCAGCAACACAGACGCGGCGGTTACTTTGCTTTCTGGCCCCGAAGGCGGCCTGAGCCCCGCAGAAGAATCGCAGGCCCGTGCAACGGGCTTCGAGCCCAGGAGCTTGGGACCGCGTGTGTTGCGGGCCGAAACGGCGCCGCTGGCTGCGCTGAGTCGGCTGGTCTGTATGTGATTTTGCCTTAACCCTGTACCTGCTGAATTACATTACGGGGGAATAAAGCAATACATTTTTCTACGCTTTCGCGTGAATACTACGGGCTAGCCAGGCGATCAGCCTGCGAAGTCGGGACGATGAATTCCAAAAAAAGTATCTGGCGGCTGCAGTGCGCTCAAAGTTGGCGCGTACTGGCATTGGCCTTATTGACCACGGCCCTTGCCGCATGCGGCGGAGCCACTGAGCCCACAGCAACAGCCGTGACCACGGTGGGCAAAGAAGCCCACACCGCACTGGCCTCGCCCCCAGCGCCACAGAGCGACATTGACGCCCTGACTTTTGCACGCAAGCCCGACGTGGTGAAGTCGTACACGCCGCCGCCCGAAAGCGTTGCACCCGATGCCACCCAACGTGCTCGCAATGCGCACACGGCACCGCGTCTGCCCACCCGTGTGGTACTTGCGGGACTGCCCACTGAAAGGCGCAATGCCGTATTGGCCATTCCCGTCGAGCCCGGTGTTCCACGCAAGGTGGCCGAAGGCCGAGCCAGCGCATCCACCCTGGATTCTGCTGCCGTATCGCAAAAGCTGATCTGGGAGACCCGTGCGAACGGGGTGCGAACCGCGGCCCTACAAATGTCCAGCCCTGGGGCTGCGGGTTTGCGCATGGGCGTGCGGATCGACCGTTTGCCGGATGAGGCCACGCTCCGATTTTCTGCCGCCGCAGACGTCATCGCACACGCCTTCACTGCCGTCGAGATGAAGGCGGTGCTCCAGCGCAACCGTGAGGCCGGGGACACCAGCGAAGCGGCGCGCACGTTCTGGTCGCCTTATATGGACGGCGACACCTTGACCGTCGAGTTGGATTTGCCCGCCAACGCCGACGTGTCCAGGATTGCCATTGCTGTGCCCTTGTTATCCCACTTCTTTGTATCTCCGGCGGCCGCCGATGAGGTCAATGAACCCCGCATCGGCGAGGCGGCCTATTGCAATGCTGATGTGTCGTGCTACGCCGAGTCGGCGCTGAGCAATGCCACCGCCAAGATGGTCTATACGGGCGACGGCGGCGCTTCATACTCGTGCACCGGGACGCTTCTCAACGACCGGGCGAGCAGTGGGACACCTTATTTCCTGTCTGCCAACCATTGCATCTCCAAGCAGTCGCAGGCGTCTACGCTGCAGACCTTTTGGTTTTACCGCTCGGCTTCCTGCAACAGTCGGGTGCTGTCGTCGGCTGCGGTAACGCGCAGTGGAGGGGCCACGCTGCTGTACTCGAGTTCACGCACCGACACTTCATTCATGCGGCTGAATTCGACGCCCCCTGCAGGGGCAATGTTCAGTGGTTGGGCGGCCTCCAGTCTGTCTGTCGGTACGGCCATCACAGGTTTGCACCATCCGGTAGGCGATTTGCAGAAGATCAGTCTGGGCAGCCTGAGCGGCTACCGAACCTGCCTGGTGATCAACCCCACAACAGGCGGTTTCACCTGCCAAGATAGCAGCCAGGCAGCCAGTACTTTTTTCAATGTGCTCTTCACCACGGGCACCACCGAGGGCGGCAGCAGTGGCTCAGGCCTGTTCGCCAACGTGGGCGACGGCAAAGTCCTGGTCGGCCAACTTTATGGCGGTAGTTCAAGTTGCAGCAACCGAAGCGGCTCCAATACCTACGGTCGATTTGATGTGGCCTACAACACTGCACTCAGTGCATGGCTTGACGCCGCCGGCAACCCCACGACACACGTGTTGACTGTGGCCAAACAGGGCGCGGGAAATGGCACAGTGGTTTCAGTACCTGGCGGCATCAGTTGCGGGAGTGCCTGCTCGGCGTCTTTCAGCACCGGGTCGACTGTGATTCTCACAGCCACACCTGCTGCGGGTTCAAGCTTTGCAGGGTGGGGCGGGGCCTGCGCGGGCACCCTGCCAAGCTGCTTCGTGTCCATGTCTTCCGCCCAGAACGTGGTTGCGAATTTCACGACCCCTCCCGTCACGCTGGCAACCGCACTCGACAACGCCCAGCAAGTCTGGATCACGGCAGGCACAGCACCCTTTTTTGGGCAGTCAGCGGCCTACACCACGGGGGGGGCCGCCGCCCGATCAGGAAAAGTGGGCAACTTGCAAAGCTCCAGCTTGTCGACGATGGTGACCGGCCCCGGGCAGCTCTCGTTTGACTGGAAAGTGTCTTCTGAAGCCGACTACGACTACCTCACGGTCTCGCTAGACGGCGGGATGCAGTACCGAATCAGCGGTGAGTCCGCGTGGATATCGAGCGTGCTTGATGTGCCTTCTGGCAACCACACCGTGAAATGGGAATACAGCAAAGACGAGTTTGTGTCGGACGGCGAAGATGCCGGCTGGGTTGACAATGTGAAATTCGCGCATTCCGGCGCAACAGTCAGTGCGTTGCGAAATGGCGACTTTGAATCGGGCACCGTCGGCTGGGTGCCATCGTCAAGCTTTATCTTGTGGCCCACGCCCACTCGGATTCCTGCAGCGACACCTGGCAGCACACGTGCGGCGTGGATGTGCGGCTACAACGAGTGCGCCGACACACTTTATCAAGACGTCACCATTGCAGCTGGTGCCAGCAGTGCTTTGCTATCGTTCTCGTACTATGTGGAGTCGGCAGAGTTGTCGCTCAGCCGCGTCTATGACGCCATGTCTGTAGAAGTCAGGAGTGTGGCCACTTCAGCTCGCCTGGCCTTGCTCACGACGATTTCCAATCTTTCACTGAAGAACCGGTGGCTGACGTTCTCTGCGGATCTGAAAGCGTTTGCGGGCCAGACGGTGCGACTGTTTTTCTCGTCGACAACGGACGCCTTGATCACCACATCTTTCTTTGTCGACAATGTCTCTCTGAACCTCACTTCCGCCACGGACGCGATGGGCGTGGAGCCGCAGAATGGCTGGTGGTGGAACGCCACAGAAAGTGGACGCGGTTTTGCGATTGAGCGCCAAGGCAACAAGATTTTCATGGGCGGCTTCATGTACGAGACCAGCGGGGCCGCCACTTGGTATGTCGCTACGCTGACCCTGCAATCCAACGGCAGCTACGCAGGTGAGTTCACGCGCTACGTGGGCGGACAAACCTTGTTGGGGCCTTTCAGGGCCGTGACATCGACCACCAAAGTGGCTGATGTGGTTTTGCACTTCAGCGAAGCCACCGCGGGCACGCTGCGCGTGACCCCAGTGGGTGGATCAACGTCCACCATCAACCTGCAGAGGTTTCCTATTTCTGCGCCGATTTCGTTTGCAGCATCCAATGCGGCATTCCAAAGTGGGTGGTGGTGGAACGCCAACGAACCAGGGCGTGGCTACTTCATCGAGATTCAGGGCAATCAGGCCTTTTTTGTCGCTTTCACTTATGGAGCATCCGGGCAACCCACCTGGTACGTGGGCAGCGCCGGGCTGACCAACAATATTTTCCTGCTTGGTCAGCTGCAGCAGTATGTGAATGGCCAGTCACTGCAAGGCGCTTTTCGCAGCCCAGTGGCCATCCCTGGTCCGGGCTCGCTCGCTTTCGCCTTCGCCAATGATGTTGTCGGCTCGCTAGTCCTTCCTGGCGGTCAGCAGGTCATGCTGACCCGCTTTCCCTTTTAATGGCTTTGCATTGCTTTTGAGCGGCTAATGCTTCTCTGGCGTTAGCGCTGTGCCTGCAAGCCTGGGGGCAGAGTGTTCAACAAAATGCGCTTCATCACGCCCAGGTATTGCTTCCCTAAACTGCCGGAGTTGTACGCAAGCCCATATTTTTCGCACAGCGCCTGGATTTTGGGGGCCACTTCCACGTAGCGATGCGCTGGCATGTCAGGGAACAGGTGGTGCTCGATCTGGTGGCTCAGGTGGCCACTCAAGATGTGGAACCAGCGCGGACCGGTGAGGTTGCTGGAGCCTGAGAGTTGGCGAATGTACCAGTCGCCCCGCGTCTCATTGAGCGTGTCTTCCTGGCGGTACATGGCCACGCCTTCGGTGAAGTGCCCGCAAAATATGATCAGGTAGGTCCACAGGTTGCGCAGCAGGTTGGCGCAAAAGTTGCCCGCCAACACCCGGGGTGCGCTCCACAGCGCCAGGGCCGGGAACAGCAGATAGTCTTTGAACCAAACCTTGCCCACCTTGGTCAAGAAGCGGTTCAGGCGGTCTTTGAATTCTGCCTTGGGCATGGCGCCGTGGGTGTAGCGCCCAATCTCCAGGTCGTGCGAGCCCACGCCGTATTGAAAGCCCATGGCCAGCATCAGGTTGGCGAAGGGCTGCAGCCAGTGGCGGGGCTTCCACTTTTGATCGGGCGTCATGCGCAGCAGCGAATAGCCCAGGTCGCGGTCCTTGCCCAGGATGTTGGTGTAGGTGTGATGCGTGACGTTGTGGCTGTGGCGCCATTGCTCGCCATCACAGGCGATGTCCCATTCAAATTTTTGCGAATTGAGGGCCGGGTCTCCCGTCCAGTCGTACTGGCCGTGCATGACGTTGTGGCCAATTTCCATGTTGTCCAGAATTTTGGCGTGGGCCAGGGCCAACACGCCGCCAAGCCAGCTCAGTGGGCCTACGCCAAAGTGCAGCAACGCGCGACCACCGATCTCGCTTGCGCGGCTGATGCGAATCATGCTGCGGATGTGGTCCACATCGGCTTGGCCCAGGTGGTTCATCACGCTATCGCGGATGGTGTTGACCTCGCGCTCGAACTCGGCGACATCAGCACGGCTCAGGGTTTTGGGGGTAGCGAAACGCATGGTGATCCTTGACTCAAAGAATAGGGGTTTGTCGGCAAAATGGGGGGGGCGTAAGTGGCCAGCAATTACAGATCGAGCGTCACGTCAGAGCGCGCCACCGACACACACAAGCGAATCAGTTCGTCTGGCGCGCCGCACACCTCACCGGTGAGCAGGTTTTCCACCATGCCGCTGGTTTTGACGCACTGGCATGAGCGGCATATGCCCATGCGGCAGCCGTGTTTGGGTGACTGCCCTACGCGCTCGGCCTGCTCCAGCAAG
>ERZ795056.6989-NODE-6989-length-10913-cov-5.805489_pt1 | contig 10913 bp, 10 predicted proteins | sample MGYA00375140_ERZ795056 | MGnify/ENA primary metagenome ERZ795056 (study PRJEB30185, sample SAMN05720227) | activated sludge metagenome | isolation source: Anaerobic digester | place: USA | collected 2015-03-09 ...
AGTAAATGGGAAAGACGGTTAAGACGAGTAGAAGCCCTAAGGCAGGCAGGGTATACCGATAGGGATACCCTTTTGGTTGTAAAAACGCAAAGTCCACGATGAACAACAAAAAGATCAGCGAGAGGGCTAACCCTTCCATCGAGGAGTCGAACATCAGGATCGAAGACCAGAGAAGGAGTGCGTTTGCCAGAATCAACAGAATCCAAAAGCCCGTTTTCCGTAAGAAAAGCATCTTCCCCTCCAAAAAAAGGGCGGCTCTGTTTCGAATCTCGAAAATCGCCGCCCTTTTGATATTGCAGTGCTATTGGGCTAAGGCAAGAACGATTTTGTCCACCGCTTCTTGAAGCGCTTGTTCCGGCGTGAGAAGGTTGTTGATGATCTGCGTCAAAGCTCCCGCCATAGCGCTCCACACGGAATTCATCGCGGGAATGTTCGGCATCGGCGTGCCGTTCGCCGCGCTCCCGGCAAAGGCGACGACGTCGGGCTGGTCCTGAACCAGCGCCAGGACATCGGCTCTCGTCGGTATGCGGGGGTCAGCGAGGTAAAGCTTGTACATAACCTCTTTCTGGTCGATAAAGTTCGCCAGGAACTCAAGAGCAAAGATGTGGTTCGGGGACTTCGAGCTGATCATAAACCCTTGCACACCGATGAACGGTTTCGCTTTCTTTCCCGCGATCGACGGGATGACGGCCACGCCGTAGTCTATACCGGCTGATTGAATATCCAGGATCGCCCACGGTCCATTGATGATCATTCCAGCCAGGCCGTCTTTGAACAGCGAGTCCATAATCTGGTAATTGTCTCCGGGCATCATAATGCCTTCGTCATAAAGTCTCTTGATGAGGTTCCCTCCGAGAACAGCCCCTTCGTTGGCCAAGCCAATATCGTTCGGGTCCAAGCCTTGAGCGGTCTCTTTGAAAACGTATCCACCAGCGGTGAACAAAAACGGGGCGGCCATGTAGAAATCTCCGGCGTTGAAAACGAAACCTCTCAACTCACCGTCGGTCAATTCTTTCGCGATCGCGATCAGTTCTTCCATCGTGGAAGGGGGTACCGGGACCAATTCTTTGTTGTAGATCAGCGCGATGGCTTCTGAACCGTAAGGAAGACCGTAAAGCTTTCCGCCGTATTCAAAGCCTTTCAACGCGCTTTCGAGATAATTGGCACGTTTTTGGCCGGTGAAATAATCTAAGGGCAGCAACAGCCCGTTCGCGGCCAATTCGCCTACCCAGTCATGAGCGCCGACGATAATATCGGGGCCTTCGCCAGCAGGAGCAGCCGTCAGGAACTTCGAGCGGATATCGCCGAAGGTTACTTGCTGAACGTTCACCGGAATCCCATAAAGGGATTCAAATTCATCACCCAATTTCTGAAGAATCGAAACCTGTGCTTCGGAGCACCAGATCGTCAACTTACCCATTTCCGCTGCAAACAAGGAAACAAAAAGCGCGCTAACTAGGACCACCATCACAAAAACTCTTTTCACACGTACTCCTCCCTTCTTTCGAATAATGATGACTCTTGTATCAGACGATAGACGATTATAGCACGTGGGCGTTATGTTTTCAATCACGCAATTCCCTATTTCCAGGGATAGGCCTTTCGGTAAAAAAACGGTCACATATATCCATCGCCCTCTCCAAGGCTTCGAAATTATAGAAGAAGGACTCTCCCGTCAGCCTTAACCGATCGTTTCGTATCACGTAATCTTCTTCACCGAAGAATAGACGGAGAAAGTCTTCTAAATCTCCCGGCGACCAAGCGGATTTCAATCTGCCTAGATCGACTCCTTCCGCCGTTCGAAGTCCCATAAACAGCGTCTCTTTGAGCTCCTCTATCGCACCGTTTTCCGAAAGATAGGAGGCTTCGGGGGTCCCGCGCTCTAAGGTGGTGCGAAGGTAACGCTCCCAATCAGCGGTGTTCACGTATCGCGTCCTTTGGATGTGCCCTCCGGCGCTCAGGCCTATCCCCAGATAGTCGGCGTTTTCCCAATAGCGGAGGTTATGTCTCGAAAAGAACCCGGGGCGGCCATAGCTGGACACTTCGTAGTGTCTGTAGCCTTCGGATCGCAGTAAATCCTGCAACAACGGAAAGACCCTACTCGGGTAGGACGCTTTTGAAGTCACTTCTGGATAATCCGCTCGCTCTTTCCCAAGGGGTGTATCCGGATGGATTTCCAAGGGGTATATAGAGAGGTGCTCGGGTTGAAAGCAGCGGATAAAGCGCAGGAGCGGGTCGAGGGTATCGTAGGGGTTCGGGTCGTACCCTACGATGAAGTCGCAATTGACGTTGTCAAAGACGGTTTTTGCGAAAGCCGTCGCCGCAAACGCCCTGTTCACCGTATGAACTCGCCCCATCTTTTCCAGTGTGAGAGGATTCAGACTTTGGATGCCGAGGCTGATTCGATTGAAACCGATCGAACGCAAGGCCTTGAGGTTTTCTATCGTAACGGACTCCGGGTTCGCCTCGAAGGTGTTCTCTGCCATCGCTACCTCTTCAGGAGGAAAGTGACGGCTTAGAGCCCGTAACAGTCCCCCATAGTATCGGGTCGGCACCAGGCTGGGCGTTCCGCCGCCGATATAGAGTGAGCGTAGGTTTTTCTGATTATGCGACAGCCTTGCCAATCGTGTGTCGCACTCCCTGCTTAAAAGATCGAAGTATTGAGAAAACGGAAAATACGACGGGTCTATCGGGAAAGAGGCGTAATCGCAGTAGTGGCACTTCTTCTGACAGAACGGAATGTGGAAATAGAGAGAGATGCCCCCTAGAAGATTTTTGGTAACGTGATCAGCCATCGTCCTCCCAAGTAGAGGTTTTTTGGAGAAGCAGCAAAGGTCAAGGCGTGGTCGCCAGGGTGCTTCCATTCGCCTTGAACCTGCCAGTAGCCTTCGCCAGAAAACGGGAAGACGAAGGTGGTGCCGATCTCGAGCGTTGTCTCCCCGATAGGAATTTCCTGATGGAACATCACTCCTATTCCCGGGACACCTCGTTCGGGAACGAAGCCGAACACGAGACGCGGGCTAAACCGTTTTTCTTTCTCTACGTAGAGGAGCCCCCCCACCCCGATGATTTCTCCGATCGCTATCGAAAATGGGGAATAGTCCAAGATATGGATGCCAAGGTCGGCGGACAAGTCGAAGCTGCCGATCCTCCAAGCCGAAAAGTAGAACATGTTGACCTCATAGGGACCAACCCCCGTCTTGAGGAATCCGTCGGAGAGAAAAGAAGGGCGGGAAGCCGTTCCGAGAAAACGCACCTTGTAGTTCGCCAAAAAAGCCAAGAGGGTGGTGTGTTGGTTCAATATGGGTACTTTTCTCACGTCTAGGGTATCCGAAAAGTAATGCGTATACTTGACTTCGTAGACCAAGTCCGTGGAAATACCGAGAAACATCTTGATCTGTCTTTGCTCGATCAGCTGTTTCGCAAATAACACCTTCTTTTCGCGCACGTACTGTCCATAGGCGTACAATCCTCCTAAGGGCGCCTCATGGGTGAATCCGAACCCGAAATCGAAGGGCAGGCCTATCGAAAACGGAATTTGGGCGATAAGGTAGGATCCGAGGAAGGTATCGAAACGGACCGGCCAGTCGACCGTCTCCTTCGCGGGTTCTGACGCCGGAAGGTTCGACTGAGGCCATAGCGTCAACGCAAGGCAGATAAGAAAGAGACCGAAGAGCGGAAAGGTCCTTCTCTTTGTCATAGGCACATTACCGATCGGCGACGCCGGCTCGGTCTCTATCGGGCGGGTTTACGGTGGGCGTTCGCTCTCTCACTAGGGTATTTCCGATCTTCGCAAAAGATTTGACGTAGGCGTCTTGTTTCGCGAACATCTCCGTCGCTTCTTCCTCAGTTTCGTGTTCATAGCCGAGAAGGTGTAAAAACCCGTGAACGATCAAGGCGGTTAGCTCGAGCCAGACCTCTCGACGATCCTCGTTCGCGTTTCGTAACATCGTATCCACCGAAATGAAGATGTCTCCTAGCTCTTGTTCTCCGCTCTCGCCCCCCCTCGGGTGGTCTGTTCCCTCCAATCGATCCAAGCAGGCGAAAGAGAGCACGTCGGTCGGTTCATCAGCCCCTCGGTAGCTACGATTGATCTCCCGCATCCGTGTATCCCTAATAAAGACGACCGAACAGGAGGCCGGGGTGAAGAAGTCCTCCTGTTGGGCGACCAATCGGATGAGACGCTTGACCCCTTTGTGTAGAATCTTCATCTTCCTTTGTTCCTCGAAGATGTTGATGTGAAGGGACTTTTGTTCGACAGGACTATTTTTTTCCATTTTTCCGCTCAGACGCACGGGTTTTTTGAGGAACCTCGAACCAGGTCCTGTTCTGAGGGTAAGCGATACGGGATCGATTTTGGTTCAGGTAAACGCCCAGGAAGGCCTCCTCGATGTTTTCCAGGTCGCTCAACGAAAGGCCCGAGTTGTCGAGTTCCCTTTCCTCGAAGATTCCCAAGACGATTTTTTTGATCACGTTGCGCGCTTTTTCCGAATCGAGTTTTCCCACACTTTTTAACGCCGCTTCGCAGGAGTCAGCCAACATCAAGATGCCGGACTCCTTGAAAGACGGTTTCGGCCCTTCGTACCGGAAGGCGTCTTCATCCACATCCGGATCGATTTCTTTGGCCTTGTTGTAGAAGAAGGTTTGAACTCGTGTGCCGTGGTGTTGCGCCACCATATCTTCGAATAGCAGGGGCAGGCGGTGTTTTTGCGCGAGCTCGATCCCGCTCTTTATATGGTCGGACAAAACCAGATGGCTGATTTGAGGCTTGATGCGGTCGTGCGGGTTTTCGCCGTCTTGGTTTTCCACGAAGTAATCCGGTCTCGTGATCTTCCCGATATCGTGGAAGAAGCTGCCCACTCTGGCGAGGATCGGGTTACAGCCGATTTTTTCGGCGGCCACTTCGGCGAAGCTTGCCAGAACGGTGCTATGGAAGTAGGTACCGGGCGCCCTCGTGATGAGCGATTTCAGGACCGGGTGATTGAGGTTTCCGAGCTCGAGCAACCCGATGTTCGAATAGATACGGCTAATCCATTCGATATAAGGGAGAAGACCGATGACGAACACCGTGGAGGCCGGAGGGACGAGCGCGATCTTCCACAGGAAATCGGCTCGAAACCTCTCGAAGCCGAACAAAACCAGGAGTAGGTACAACCCGATCTGTATCGCCCCGATCAGGAAAGCGACCGAAGAGAGCTCGATTCTTCTCTTCACGTTTCTCGTGAGTTCGGCCGTAATGTAACCTATCAATAGGCAGGAGAACAAGAAGGCCCAATGGGAAGGAAAGGCCAAGGAAAAGACGAAAAACAAAAACACCGCGGAGACTTGCCCGAGCTTACGCCCAAACAGAATCGTGATCAGGGTGACACCGAAATAGGTGGATAACAGTTCAAACCCAAAATAGGCGCCGATCGCCAAACAGAAGAAGGCGGAGAGGTTTAGGATCACGTAAAACGTGAGGGTATACTGGTAGTGCATCTTAAAGAACCGATTGTTCTCCGCGACGCCCTCACATAAAAAGATGTTCGTTAAAAGAACGAGGAACGAGGCAGAGAGGGTTTTTTTCCAATCGTACTGCCAAAACAGGATAGAGATGAGAAACGCCAAAAAAAAGGAAAAGAACAACAGATAATACTTCTTTTTCGCCAGTGTTTTGATGGCGGAAAGAGAGGGTTTCACGATTAATCTCCGCGCTTCGGTGTTTCTTTGGGATCAGAAAAGTACCCGTTCGATTCCGAACCCGTCGACCGATTCAGCTCTTCTTCCCGCTCGTAAGCGGCGATGATCGCTTTGACCAGGGGATGACGGATCACGTCGTTTTTTCCTAAATAGGAAAATCCGATGCCCTTGATGCTTTTCAAGATCCTCTCACACTCCACCAATCCCGAGTCAGTTCCACGTTTCAAGTCTATCTGGGTAACGTCGCCCGTAATGACCGCTTTGGAATGGAAACCGATACGCGTCAAGAACATCTTCATCTGGTGGTGCGTCGTGTTCTGCGCCTCATCCAGGATGATGTAAGAGTGATTCAGCGTTCTTCCTCTCATATAGGCCAAAGGCGCGATTTCGATGATCTGCTTTTCTCGAAAAAACAAAAATTTTTCCATCGGGATCATATCGAAAATGGAGTCGTAAAGAGGCCTTAAGTACGGGTCCACTTTCTCAACCAAAGTTCCGGGCAAAAACCCCAGGCTTTCTCCCGCCTCTACGGCCGGACGGGTGAGGATGATGCGTTGCACGACCCCGGATTTCAGGGCTTCGATGGCCATCGCAACGGCGAGGTAGGTCTTTCCCGTTCCGGCCGGTCCGATCGCGAACGTGATATCGTTACTCTTCAAAGTCTCGATGTACCGAGCCTGACCCTCCGTCTTCGGGCGGATTTTGATCTTTTTGAAAAAGTATTCCTCTCTCGCCAGCAGTTCGGCGATTGGGGAGGTCTCCTGCCCTTCGGCGGTCTTCGCAAACGGCTCTTTCAAATCCTGATAGGTGTCCAAGATATATTGTTTCTCGATTTCATCTGGTATATGGCCGCTTTCCAACATCCGGATCATCTCTTCGAAGAGTTTGTGGGCCAAATCGGCTGTTTCCGGCTGATCGCTTCTCAGGTACAGTTGATCTCCCTCGTAGGCGATCTCCACATTGAAGGCCGTCTTGATACGTCTGAGGAAAGAATCGTGCTGGCCAAATAAAAAGACCGGGTTGATAGACTTCGGTATGGCGAGCGATTTTTTCACTATCGGCATTCGGACGTCCCTTGACTATAGTATTCGTTGTAAATGGCGTTCAGACCATAGTTCAGGTGTTCTACCTCCAAACCGGAGAGTCGGAGATACTCCAACGCGTAGCTGTTCCTATATTCCTGAAGATAGACCAATCGTTTGATTCCGGAGGCGATGATCAACTTGGCGCAATCGATACAGGGGCTGATGGTGACGTATAGCGTCGCATTTTCGAGCGGAATCCCGACTCTGGAAGCGTAAGCGATCGCGTTCTGTTCGGCGTGTATCGTCCTGATGCAACCGCCCTTTTCCGAATCGACGATACACCCGTACTGATCGCATTGACCAATTTTTGAAGGCGCCCCGTTGTAGCCGATAGACACCACTCGGGTGTCTTTGGTGATCACGGCGCCCACCTGTCCTCGCAAACACGTGCTCCTTAAAGCGACGATTTCGGCGATGGCCATATACATCTGGTCAAAGGAAGGCCTATTAAAGGGAAGGGGCCTAGGCGCGAGGGCCCCCGTTGTCTCGCCCGGAAAAACCGAACGCAGTTGCGTATGGTGGGTGATCAGGGTCTTGAAAACGTCAGGACACACGGGTTGAGACCCATTGTTTGTTTCTGACAACGAACTTCCCTCCTATGATCGTAGAGTCCACTTTTCCTTTCATCTTCAACCCCTCGTAAGGATCGTAATCGTTTCTCCCGTGCAAGGTATCGAGGGTTACCTTCCACTCGGCGTTTGGGTCGAACAACGTGATATCGGCGTCCGCGCCGGGTAAAAGGCTCCCCTTTTGCGGGAACATGCCGAAAGCGGTCGAAACATTCGAAGAAAACATACGAGCCAGTTCCTCAACCGATATTTCGTTTTCTCTCGATTTCAGCAAATTGTAGAGCAACACGAACCCCAATTCCACGCCGGCGAGCCCGTTGGGCATATGAAGGTAATCGTCTTCATACTTCTCTTTAACCCAAGAAGCAAATGGGCAATGGTCCGATCCGATCGTATGGATTCGGCCAGCGTAGAAGTGCTTGAGCAGCTCTTGACGTTCTTCTTCGGGCCTTAAAGGTGGACAGGTGGTGAATCGGGCCGCCCGTTCCCCTTTCAGAAAGGCATCGCTGAAATAGAGGTAATGCGGACAAGTTTCGATGAAGATAGACTTACCCAGCAAAGCGGAGAAATGACGATAGAGTTCGGTCACGGTTTTACCGCTGGATATGTGGGCGAGGTAAAGGCGCCCTCCCATCTCCGATACCATCAGGCAAACTCGAAGGGCCGCTTCCACCTCGCTGATCGTCGGGCGTAAGTAGGGTAGGTGGGAAGCTTTAACGGGCCCATCGCTCGAGAGCTTCTTTTCACGAAAGTCGATCATCGCATCGTTTTCGGCGTGCACCATAACGACCAAAGGCGTTCCGCGAGTGGCTTTAAACAAATCCATCAGGTAACCGTCAGAGGTCATCCGACCACTACTGCTATAAGTCGTGAACACTTTGATCGACCGAAATTTGTAGCGTAAGGCGAGCTCCACCAGCTTTTCGGAGAAATCTTCGGTTCTGCAACCGTCAGATGCATAAACAGATTCGTTCGGTACCTTTCCGTCGACTGCGAAACCTCCTTGTACAAGGCGGCCAGTTCGTCTTCCGCGCCAGTAAGAACCGGAGTGAAGTTGAAAACCGATGTGATTCCGCCGAATACGGCTGAAGTGGAGCCAGTCGCGCAATCGTCACTACAATTCTCCGAGCCGAGCTGAAGGCCGAAGTGCACGTGGGGATCGATGAAACCCGGAAAACAGTAAAGACCCGAGGCGTCGAAAATCTCCTCCGCCTCAGGGCCAGCAACGGTGGGTTCCCACACGCCGATAATCTTTCCGGATCTGATCGCCAGGTTAACCCGCGTGAAACGATGCGCATAAAAAACCGATGCGTTCCGAATGACGAGCTCGGCTCTGAATGTGGCCATTAAGGCCGTCCTCCCATAGTGAGCGCCATAACCGCTTTCGCAGTGTGCAGGCGGTTTTCAGCCTCATCGAAGACGACGGACCAGCGCCCGTCTATCACTTCATCGGTCACCTCTTTATTTCGGTCTGCTGGCAAGGCGTGCATATAAATCGCGTGCTTATTGGCCAATTCCATTTTTTTCCTATCGCAGAGCCAATCTTTGTGTTTGGCCTGTTCTTTGCGGATGGCTTCTTCTGTGTCTCCTACGAAAAAACCGCCCCAGTTTTTCGCGATGATGACGTCCGCTCCCCTAAAGGAGTCCGCCATATCGTGCGAGATCGTGATCTTCGATCCGGTCCTTTCCGCGTTTTTCTTCGCGGTCTCCATAATATCGGGCATAAGGTCAAAGCCTTCCGGATAGGCCAAAGTAATGTCCATGCCATACCTCGGGAACAGCAAAGCCTGCGTTTGAGGGACAGACAGCGGCTTCAGATGCGTTTCGGCGTAAGCCCAAGAGATGACGACTTTTAACCCTTTGAGGTTGTTGGAAAATTTTTCCTGGATCGTCATCAGGTCGGCTAATCCTTGTAAGGGGTGATAAACATCGTCTTGGAGGTTCAAGATCGGGACTTTGGAGTGGCGGCACAGGTCTCGCAAAAAGGCATTTCCTTGCTTAAACAGACAATGTCGGATGGCGATCCCGTGCCCAAACCGGCCCAAGACAATCGCGGTGTCGCGCGGCGTTTCTCCGTGTGAGACTTGCATATTTTCCGGCGCGAGGAAGTGGGCGTGTCCTCCCAACTGGGTCATGCCGGCCTCCATAGAGTTCCTCGTCCGCGTAGATTGATCGAAAAAAATCAAGAAGCAGGTCTTGTCGGGTAGGTACCTGGTTGGCTCCCCTAAGGCGAACTTCTTTTTCATGTCGTAAGAAACGTCCATCATCAGATCGATTTCATCTTTTTCGAAATCTTGTGTGGTAATAAAATGGCGGTTCCGAAAATCTATACTCACACGAAATCCTCCTTCATAAGATTTGCCGAAGCGGCAAGATTATATCATATTTTCGCGGGCGTCCGTGGATAGGTGTTGGTCATGTTATGGGGTGACATCAAGAAACGAGGTTAGAATCGATCGTTCGATTTTTAATCCGTGTTGTCATCGCGGCGTAGAAGGTGCTAAGGGCGGATCACGGGGTCATAAAAACCACTTACACCGCGATAACACACGCGAGCATCGCGGCGTAAGCGCTTCTTCTTTTTGCGACGGCGCGATACGCTTTTGTACACGCCCATTGCGGCGTCTTAAAAAACAAAATGCGTATCGCGGGGTCCCGTTGGTTACCCCGCGATGAACCTCTTAGTTATGTCACCTCTTAAATTGTCTCACACGTGGATAGGTGTGGGTCAAGTTATGAAGTGCCCCAAGAAGCAAGGCCAGAATCGATCGCGCGATTTTTAGTTCGTGTCGTCATCACGTCGAAAACGCTAAGTGCAAAGACGGATCTCGAGATTTCGCGGGCTGGGAACGCCCTGGTGGCGCCGACTTCCCTGTCGGCACGTGTCTGGGAGCGCCCTGGGAACGCCGGACTTTAGTCCGGCATGTCTTTCCTTTATTCCGGGAGAACGCTATCCCTTGCCGATTTTCCCTCTGTGTTCTCTGCGTCTTCCGCTTGAACCGTGTTTTCAAGACAAGTACAAAAGCGTATCACGCCGTCGCGAAAAGAAGGGGCGCTTACGCCGCGATGCAGCGCTTGGGAACGCTCCCAGTGAAAAGATAAAACGATGCCAAACTAAAGTTTGGCGTTCCCAGCGCGTTCACAAAAATCTTTTCTCTGTGTTCTCCGTGCCCTCTGTGCGAACCCTGTTTTTCAAGACTTGTACAAAAGCGTATCGCGCCGTCGCGAGAAGAAGTGGCGCTTACGCCGCGATGCAGCGCTTGCGAACGCTCCCAGTGAAAAGACAAAACGATGCCAAACTAAAGTTTGGCGTTCCCAGCGCGTTCACAAAAATCTTTTCTCTGTGTTCTCCGTGCCCTCTGTGCGAACCCTGTTTTTCAAGACTTGTACAAAAGCGTATCGCGCCGTCGCGAGAAGAAGGGGCGCTTACGCCGCGATGCTTGTCCTCTCTGTGTTCTCTGTGCGCAAACCCTGTTTTTCTTTTAAGACATGCCAACTTGAAAGTTGGCGTTCCCAGGCGTTCTCGGCCCGACTTTCGACCGGTTTTGGAGAAAAAGGGAAAAAATAAGAAAAAACAACG